>C688J18823_10002532_pt1 | contig 11417 bp, 10 predicted proteins | sample HopSoiMetagenom1_FD_18823 | JGI IMG/M metagenome (IMG submission 18823) | reverse complement strand
TTGGTGCTCATGCGCACTCGGTGGCCGAGGCTGGCGATGAGCTCCCGGGTGTCCTCGGCGAGCCGCCGGCTTGTGACGGCGAACTGGACCGCGCCACCGACCGTCACCGTGCCGTCGGTGTCCAGGAGGCCTGCCAGCAGAGCGCGGCGCTGGGCGACGGACGCGCGCAGGTACTGCACCGGAATGTGCTTGTCGTTCAGCACGCCCAGCTTCCGTAGCCGCGCCTTGACGGTGCCGTGGTCGTCGCGGCATGCCTGGCACTGCGCGAGGCCGGCCGGCTCGGGCAGGCGCAGGGCATACCGCCGGTCGGCATTCGTCGGCACCACGACCAGCCCCTCGGCCTCGATGTACGCCGCGATCTCCGGATCAGCGCTCGTGTACCGCGCATCGGCGGATGTGCCGTCGCCGAGCCACACCCCGAGGGCGTACGGCGGGATCAGCAGGTCGGCCTCGGGTAGGTCGAGAGGGGCGGCGTTGGTCACCGAGTGGTTGAGCCGACGGTCCTTGGTCGCGCACCGAACGCTGCGCGCGATCTCCTCGGTGGTCCGCACCTCGGCGAACGTCCGCTGGTTGCGATACCCGTTGTAGCCGACGGCTGCGGCCTGAGCCGACTTGCGGCTGGACCGGGTCTCGATGAGCCACTGGTGCTGCGCGTCGGCGACGATCACGGAGCCATCGGAGAAGTGGACCTCGTAGCAGGGCCGGCCGGTTATGACCTCGGTGGCAGCGACGACCGTGGTCGGACGGCCGTCGGCGCCCATCACCTGGTCACCGACACGGACCTGACCCATCGTGGTCCAGCCGGACGGCGTGGCGATCGGGGTGTCGAGGGCGAGCGCCTTGCCCACACCGGGCCGGGCCGCGATGACGATCATCTGGCCGGCCTGCAGGCCGTTGGTGAGCTCGTCGAGGTCGCGGATCCCCGTCGGCACGCCGCGGCTGACCCCGCCCCGGGAGGCGATGGCGTCCAGCTCGTCCATCGTCGGCTGCAGGATGTCCTCGAGGCGGGAGTAGTCCTCGCTCATCCGCTTCTCGGTGACGTCGTAGATCTCCTGCTGGGCCCGGTCGACGATGTCGTCCACGTCGCCCCGGCCGCCCGCCGCTCCGTAGCCGAGCTGCACCACGCGGGTGCCCGCCTCCACCAGGCGCCGCAGCACCGCCTGCTCGGCCACGATGGCGGCGTAGTAGCCCGCGTTGGCCGCCGTCGGCGTCGAGGCGATGAGGGTGTGCAGGTAGACCGCGCCGCCCATCTTGGACAGCTGGTCGGTGCGGTTGAGCTCCGCGGCGACGGTGATCGCGTCGGCCGGCTCGCCCCGGCCGTACAGGTCGAGGATGCAGTCGAAGATCACCTGGTGCGCCGGCCGGTAGAAGTCGTTGCCGTGCAGNACCTCNACGACGTCGGCGATCGCGTCCTTGCTCAGCAGCATGCCGCCGAGCACCGACTGCTCCGCCGCGACGTCCTGCGGCGGCTGCCGGTCGTACTCCGGCGCCGTCGCAGCCGGTCGGCTGAAGTCGTCGGCCACCGCCACGGTGGTTCCTCCATCCACTCACCGGCGCACCCGCGAGCAGGCCCCGGCCGATCGACCGGGGCCTGGTGGGGGAAGCACCAGAAACGCGTACACCAGACTCGAACAAGTGTTCGGGCCCTTGCTACCCCCGGGCACTGACACTTCGTGCCGGCAGAGGGGCTGGGGAGGACGTTAGGAAGAGCGGACGGACCAGTCCAACACCCATGTGCACCTCGTTCTGCACAACTTGTGGACAAGTCGGTGGACACACACATGTCGACATGTGGAGACGCCGGGGGACGGAAGCACGAGGACGACCCGTTCACGCTCCTGACCTGGGACGCAGCCGCCCACCGGGTGTGGACAGGAGAAACTTCCTGAAAAACTCGGCGAGTCCGCGACCGACGTGTCGCGAGCCGCGTCCATCCGGACACACCTGTCTCTCTGTCCACAGCGAAACGGGCGGCGCCGGAGCCATCGGCTGTTCACCCTGGGTGCATCTCGGTGCGGGAGCCCCCCGCCGGCGTCCTCTCACGGGCAGGACCGGGTGGCAGGCGGCACGACGGCCGCAGAACGCCGCGAGGGGCGCCGGACCGGAGTCCGACGCCCCTCGCGGGCGGTGTGCTGTGCACCCACCTGCTGGCGTGCCCTGTGGAGGGCTCGAGCGGGGGGTCCTTCTTCAGCCGGGGACGACCTCGATGGTCAGCTGGGTGCTCACCTCGGGGTGCACGCGCACGGTGACGGCGTGCTGGCCCGTGGTCTTGATGCTGCTGGGCAGCTCGATCCGGCGACGGTCGAGATCCGGGCCGCCGGCGGCGGTCACCGCGGCCGCGACGTCTGCGGTGGTGACCCGGCCGAACAGCCGGCCGCCCTCACCGGCGCGAGCCGGCACCCGGACAGTGAGCCCGGCGAGGCGACCGGCGACGGCCTGCGCCTCCTCGTGCGAGCGCACCTCACGGGCGGCCCGCGCGCGGCGGAGGGACTCGATCTGCTTCTCGGCACCGCGGGTGGCCACGATGGCCAGGCCGCGGGGCAGGAGGTAGTTGCGGCCGTAGCCGCCCTTGACCTCGACGGTGTCGCCGGAGGACCCGAGACCGGTGACCTCCTGCGTCAGGATCAGCTTCATCATCGTCATGATCAGCGCGCCGTCGAGGTGTAGGGCAGCAGGGCCATCTCACGGCTGTTCTTCACGGCCGTGGCGATGCGCCGCTGGTGCTGGCTGCAGTTGCCGCTGACGCGGCGGGCACGGATCTTGCCGCGGTCGGAGATGAACTTCCGCAGCAGGGTCGTGTCCTTGTAGTCGATGTAGGTCGCCTTGTCCTTGCAGAACTGGCAGACCTTCTTCTTGGGCTTGCGAACAGGGGGCTTGGGCACCGGGTTCTCCAGATACAGAGAGGTTCGGGAAAGAAAGGATCAGAAGGGGGGCTCGTCGGTCGGCCCGGCGGGCGTCGACCAGGGGTCGCTCGCGCCGCCACCGCCACCGCCACCGAAGCCACCACCACCGCCGCCGCCGAAGCCGCCGCCGCCCTCACCGCGCGAGGCGCGGGTGACCTTGGCCGTGGCATAGCGCAGCGAGGGGCCGACCTCGTCGACCTCGAGCTCGACGACGGTGCGCTTCTCGCCTTCCTTCGTCTCGAACGANCGCTGCTTGAGCCGGCCGCTGACGATGACCCGCGATCCGCGGGTGAGCGACTCGGCCACGTTCTCGGCCGCCTGCCGCCACACGTTGCAGCGGAGGAACAGCGCCTCGCCGTCCTTCCACTCCTGCGACTGACGGTCGAAGGTGCGGGGGGTCGATGCGACCGTGAAGTTGGCGACGGCAGCGCCCGACGGCGTGAAGCGCAGCTCCGGATCGGCGGTCAGGTTGCCGATCACGGTGATGACGGTTTCGCCGGCCATGGTCAGTGGACCTCGGGCCGCATCAGCTTGGTGCGCAGCACCGACTCGTTCAGGTTGAGCTGCCGGTCGAGCTCGGCGACGGCGGCCGGCTCGGCCTGGATGTCGACGACGGCGTAGATGCCCTCGACCTGCTTGTTGATCTCGTAGGCCAGCCGACGGCGGCCCCAGATCTCGGTCTTGACGGTGCCACCGGAGTTGGTGACGACGGTCAGGAACCGGTCCAGCGAGGGCGCGATCGTGCGCTCCTCGAGATCGGGGTCGAGGATGACCATCAGTTCGTAATGACGCACGGAGAACCCCACCTCCTCTGGTCTTGGCGGCCGCAGTACATCTGCAGCAGGAGGGTCGTACACGCGTCGCGCACCCCGACGACGACGGATGTCCAGCCGGAATGCGCTCTTCCAGGCTACCAGCGGCCACGCGGGTTCCCGCCGGCGCTGTCCACAGGCGGGTGAGGAGGTGCGGTCAGCGGGAGGCGCGCTGCGCCTGGTGGGTGCGGATGAGCGCGGCGGTCACCGTGGCCAGAGCGACCACGGCGGCGAGCGCGGCGGCCGGCAGCGTCGGCGCGGTGGCGGCACTGGCGTCGGCGGGCTGCTGGCGCTCTCCTCGTCCAGACCCGGGCCGTCGAGGCCCGCGAGCTGACCGAAGACCGGGACGGAGGCGCCGTCGTAGCCGCCCGGCAGGCCACCGGAGCCCGGATCGGCACGGTCGGCACCGCGGAGGCTGGTACCCGGCACGAAGAAGCGCGAGGGGTCGAACGCGGCCGCGGCAGCGGTGTCGACCGGGGTCATCTGCGGCGCCGCCCCCGGTTGCGTACGCGTACTGGGTGCCCGTGGCACCCTCGACCACCGGCGAGACCCCGGTCCCGGCGACCGGCCGATCCGGCTGAGCCGGCTGGACCGTTCCGGGGCCGTTCCCGGGGGTGTTCACGTCGGGATCGGGCGCCGGGCCCCCGCCCACCGGGAGCGGCACGTTCACCTGCGGCAACTGCGGCAGGTTCACGCTGGGCAGGTTGGGCAGCGGCACCGCGGTGTTCACGACGAAGGGCGTGGGCGCCGGAAGCGCCGGCAGCTGCGGCAGCACCTGGGCCAGCAGCGCGCCGTCCACCCGGTAGGTGTAGGTGATCAGGCAGCCGCACGGCGCGGAGAACTTCTCGCTCACGCTCTGCCCGGGAGCCAGCGGCTTCTCACCCGACGGCAGCCGCAGGGACACGTCGGTGTGCACGGTTGCGGTGACCGCCGAGAGCGGACCGGCACCGACCTTCAGCGACTTGTCCGCGATCTCGTTGACGAAGGTGACCGTGCCGCCGGAGTCCACCGACGCCACCGGAGGCGTCAGGTCGCGGATGTGCACCGTGTAGCTGGGAGCAGCGGCGGCGCTCGGCGCCATCAGCACGGACCCGGCGGCTACGGCCACCCAGCCCAGGGCGGCGGCTGCGATCCCCCGACACGCGCTCCGACGGATCCGACCGGTTGCCATGCTCTCCGCTACCTCCGACCTCGACGTCACTGGCGAGTAAGCCCCGTCACGTGCAAGAACGATGGTGTGTGAGCGCGGTTACGGTTAAACCTGGAGTTGCGTACGAACTAGGGTCGAACGCCATGGCCAGCCACCCGATCGGCGTACACGTCGGCCCCGGTCTGACTGATGACAACGAACTCGACGACGGCGGCCCGCTGGCGCGGGCGGCGGAGATGGGCGCCGACGGGGTCCAGGTGTTCCTCGCCGACCCACAGGGGTGGACGGCCCCCAAGCCGCGCCCGGACGCCGAGGCGCTGCTGGCCGGCGACGTCATGGTCGTCGTGCACGCGCCGTACGTGCTCAACGTGGCGACCACCAACAACCGGATCCGCATCCCCAGCCGCAAGCTCCTCGCGGCGCACGCGAAGGCGGCCACCGCGATCGGCGCGCGGGCCATGGTCGTGCACGGGGGCCACGTCCTGGCCAAGGACGATCCGGCCGTCGGCGTGGACAACTGGCGCAAGACCTTCGCCCGCCAGGCCGAGGACGGTGGCTTCGGTGTCCCGCTGCTGATCGAGAACACGGCCGGCGGGGGCAACGCGATGGCGCGCGATCTGGACGCGATCGCGCGGCTGTGGGATGCCGTCGGCGAGTTCTCGGCGGGATTCGTGCTCGACACCTGCCACGCCTGGGCGGCGGGCTGGGACCTCACGACCGTCGTCGACGACGTCCGCGCCGTCACCGGCCGGATCGACCTGGTGCACCTGAACAACAGCCGGGATCCCGCCGGCTCCAGCCGGGACCGGCACGCCCCGCTCACCGACGGCGAGATCCCCACGGAGCTGCTCGTCGAGGTCGCCCGCGCGGCCGACTGTCCCGTCGTCCTCGAGACACCGGGCGACGCCGCGGCACACGCGGAGGAGGTCAGCTACCTCAGGAACGCGTTGTTCCGAGGATGAGGTCCTGTCGTGCCGAGTGGGGCCCGGAGGGTCCCGCGCAGGCGCGACGAAACGGCTCATCCTGACGGGGGAACGGCACCTGGCCGCGGTGCGGCGCCGAGCGTCGCAGTGTCATCGCGGAGCGTCGAGGTGTCATCTCTGTGATCCCGGTGTCGCCCGGAGTGCGCCCGTGTCACCGCATCACTCGCGCCGTCGAGGACCCCGCCCGCCGGGTCGTCGACGCCGAGCCACGTCGTGCGCACCACGTCGCCGTCGGGATGCAGGATGTCCCGGACGACGAGCGCCATCAGCGTGATCACCGCGACGTCGCGCAGCCCCACCGCGAGGAAGAACCACTCGACGTCGACGCCGCGGTTGGAGGTACCGAGGTACCAGAGCATGCGGGGCACCCACAGCAGCGCCTCGGTGGCCTGCCACAGGAGCAGCGAGCGCCACCGTGGGCGGGCCAGGACGGCCAGCGGCAGTAGCCACAGCGAGTACTGCGGGCTCCACACCTTGTTCAGGAGCAGGAAGCCGGCCACGAGGAGGAACGTCAACTGCGCCACCCGCGGCCGCACGGGCGCGGCCAGGGTGAGCCAGGTGGCGCCGGCGACGAGGGCGGCCAGCGCGACGGCGACGACCGCGTTGAGCACCGAGGGGGTCTGGCCCTGGGCCAGGGGGCCGTCGAAGAGTCGGTGGTCGGTCGCGGTGAGCAGGAGGTTCCAGATGGTGTCCGGATCGGCCGGACGGCTGCTGTTGAGCCGGAAGAAGCGGCTCCAGTTCGCCGGCGCGAGGACGGCGATCGGCGCGTTGACCAGGATCCAGGTGCCCACCGCCAACACCGCCGTCCGGAACCACGCACGCAATCGGCCCGCCCGCAGGCACAGCAGGAACAGCGCCCCGAGCAGCAGCAGGGGGTAGAACTTCGCCGCCGCGCCCAGGCCGATCAGGACGCCGGCCAGCCCGGGTCGTCGCCGCGCCCACGCCCACATCCCGAGGGTCGCCAGCGCCACCGCGAACAGGTCCCAGTTGGTGAACGCCTGCACGAACAACAGCGGGGACAGGCCGACCATCGCCGCGTCCCACGGCCGCCGGCCCGAGAGCCCGAGCACGGCCCGCGTCACCAGGAGCGCGCAGAAGGACAGCAGCAGGCAGGTCGCGACGTAGTAGCTCTCCACCGCGGGCACGGCGGGGAGGAGGCCGAACGCCTCGGCCGCGCCGTCGTAGACACGGGCCAGCGCGGCGGCTGCGGCCATGAAGCCACCGGTCAGCACGGGGTACTCGACGGCGGACTGGAGGTAGGGCACCGCACCGACGTCGAGGTGGTGCAGGCCGAAGAGCGGAACGGTGTCGGAGTAGCAGAAGTGTGTGTACTGGAGGTGCCCGGCCCAGTTCCCGCTCGCGCAGGGCGCCTGCTTCACCCAGGCCAGCGCGAGGACCAGCGTGGTGAACAGCAGGCAGACCCGCAGCGGCGTCCAGAACAGCGCGCGCCCGGTGACGGCGTGCCGTCCCCACGGACCGCCGACGGCCTCGCTGGCCTGCGCGACGACCGGGTCGGTCCACGACGGGATCACCCGGTCAGGAGACGACTCGGGCCCGTCCGCCGGTGCGGACGGGCCCGAGAGGTGTGTGCTCACGTGCTCAGTGTGCGGGATCCGGTCAGCCGTTCCGACCCCGTTGCTGCGTGGTCGGCGGCCCCACACTGGGTGTCGGGAGCGTGGGCGCGGGGGTGCCGTTCCGGTTGGTGCTGCTGGCGGCCGGGTTCTCCGGGGTGACCGGCGTGTCCGTGGGCGACGACTCCGAGGGGGTGCTGGTGGCCTCGGACGTCGGGGCCGCGGACGTCGGCTCCGGCTTCGGGGCCGGCTCGGGCACACCCTCCCCGGTGTCGCCCTTGATCTGCGCCTTGTCCGGCAGCTTCTCCTTCGGCGTCCCGGCCAGCACGCTGTTCATGAAGTCCTGCCAGATCGCACCCGGCAGGCCGGAGCCGTAGATGATCCTGCCCTGGGCGTTCACGATCGGCTGGTAGCCGTCCGTGCCCATCCAGACCGCCGTCGAGATCGAGGGCGTGTAGCCGACCATCCAGGCGTCGGAGTTGTCCTCGTCGGAGGATCCGACCGTGCCGGTCTTGCTGGCCACCTCCCGGCCGCCGGCGAGCGCGCGGTGGGAGTACTGGGCGACGTCCTCGATCGCGAACGTCACGTCATTGGCCACGTTCGGCGCGATCACCTGCTCGCCGGCGTCGCCGGCGTTCTCCAGCAGCACCGAACCCGAGGAGTCGGTCACCTTCGCGACGAAGTACGGGTCCCGCTGGATGCCGCCCGCGGCGAAGGTGGAGAAGCCGACGGCCTGGTCGATCGGGCGCATCTCGTACTGGCCGATGCCGATGCCCGACCCCGTGCCGCCCGTCTTCGGGTCCGCCAGGGTGTTGTCACCGTCGAGTATGCCGCCGCGCCACTGCTCGGGCAGGCCGGTGGCCTTGAGGATCGTGCTGCGCACGTTCTCCGGCCCGAGTTCGTAGGACAGGCCGTAGAACGTGGTGTTCAGCGACTTGGTGATGGCCTCCTGCAGGGTGCAGGCCGGGCACGAGACGCCCCCGGAGTTGCGCACCGGTTTGTCCGGCCGGTCGGGGAAGTACTGCGGTGAGCTGCCGTCCCGGCGCGCATACACGCTGATGCCCTGGTCCAGGCCGGTCGCAAGGACGTAGGGCTTGACCGACGAGCCCGGCTGGCGCTGCGCCTGGGCGTAGTCGTTGCCGATGCCGGAGGGACCGCCGTAGTAGGCCTTCACCGCGCCGGTCCGCGGGTCGACGGCGACCAGCGCCTCGCGCAGGGTCTCCTTGTCCTCCTTGGCCATGACGTCGTTCACGGCGGTGACCGCGGCGTCCTGCGACTTCTTGTCCACGGTGGTCACGATCCGGAGGCCACCGGCGCGGATCTGCTGCTCCGAGTAGCCCTTGCCCTCCAGCTCGTCCATCGCGCGCTGGACGATCAGACCCTCCGGCCCCTGCGGGATGCCGAGCGAGGAGCCGGTCTTCGGCAACACCGGCGGGTAGACCGAGGCGGCGCGGTCGGCCTTGCTCAGCCAGCCCTCCTGGACCATGGCGTCGAGCACCAGGCCCCAGCGGTCGGTGGCGCCCTCGGGGTTCTCGGCCGGGTCGTAGTGGGAGGGGCTGCGGATCAGGACGGCGAGCACCGCGCCCTGCTGCGGGGTCAGCTGCGCGGCCGGGACGCCGAAGTAGGTGTTCGCCGCCGACTCGATGCCGTAGGCGCCCCGGCCGAAGTAGATGGTGTTGAGGTAGTTCTGGAGGATCTGGTCCTTCGAGTAGTTGTTGTCCAGCTTGATCGCGAGGAACAGTTCCTTGAACTTGCGGCTGAACGTCTGCTCGGAGTTCTGCAGGATCGCGTTCTTGACGTACTGCTGGGTGATCGTCGAACCGCCCTGCGTGGAACCGCCGCCGACGTTGTTCCACACCGCGCGCAGGATGCCGGTGAACGAGATCCCGGGGTCGGTGTAGAAGCTGCGGTTTTCCGCGGCGAGCACCGCGTCCTGTGCCGGCTTCGAGATCTGCGCGAGCGTGACGTTGGTGCGGTTGCCCTCGTCCACGGCCAGCCGGGCCATCTCGGTGGTGCCGTCCGCGTAGTACACGACCGTCGTCTGCTTGCCCTGCAGCGCGTCGATGCTGGGCACGTTCGTGCTGGCGTAGACGACGCCGACGAAGACGCTGAAGAGCAGGATCAGCCCGGCGAGGATGCCGGCGATCATCTTCAGCCGGCGACGACGGCCCTGCTGCTTGCTGCCGGCCGGCTTTCCCTTCGTCGTCCCCTTCTTCGTCCCTGTCGGGCGGCGCGCGGCGCTGCCGCCGGCGCGGGAGGACGACGTGCCACCGGACCGCGAGGCGGTCGTCCCGCCGCGGCCCCCCGCGGGCGGTCGGCCGGACCCGGCCGACCCCCGCCCACCGCCCCCTGTGCTGGGGGTTCGCACGGGCGCCGGCCGGCGGACCGATCCCGCGCGCGGCGCGACGGGCGAGGTCTCGTCGTGGGATGGCACGAGGAACCCCTCTCTGACAGGTCGGTGTGACGAGTCTGTGTCGGCGACAGGGACGTGCGCCTGTCGCAGCGTGGCGTCTTCAGGTGTGCAGGCGCGGGAGGACCGCGGTGCGGCGGCGCACGGCAGGTGCTCCCGTGACGGGAGGGTCCGGGGGGACCGACGTGCCAACCCGGCGGAACTACTCCGTTGCCGCCCGGCGCCGGCTCCTGCGGGGCTGACGACCCGGCGCAGGCTCGGTTCCGAGAACGTACGAGGCGTCCAGGTGATTCCAGCCGCAGCTACGGCACACCTCGACGGTGTACACGGAGAACTCCTCCTGGACGGCGTCCATCCGAGCGAGCTCGGCCTCGGTCTTGGCCTGGCCGGCCGTGGGACCGAGGTGGTCGCCGTACACGTAGTTCACCAGCGTGAGGCGTTCCTTGCGGCAGACCGGGCAGGCGACGTCGGTCGCCTCCCCGTGGTACTTGGCCGCCCGGGACAGGTACGGACTGGCGTCGCAGACCTCGAACAACCCGGTACGCCCCGCGTACACGTCGGCGAGGAGAGCTCGCCGCTGCAGCGAGTAATCCACGACGGATCGACGTCCCGGCACGGCCGCCAATGTACGCACCGGGGCCGTTCGCCGGGCGGTTCAGCGACGGCGACACCTGTCGGGGCGGTCGCCAGGAGGGGAGCCGGTCGGGCGCGATGTCTCTTCCGATGTATCGTTCCGATACATCGGCCCGCGAGGAACGGGGGAGGCGGAATGCTCGAGTTCGCCATCCTCGGCCTGCTCCACCAGTCCCCGATGCACGGCTACGAGCTGCGCAAACAGCTCGCGCAGGTGCTCGGGGGGCTGCGCAGCATCTCGTACGGGTCGCTCTACCCCGCACTGAAGCGAATGCATGCGGCCGGGCTCATCACCACCGATGAACCCGACCGGCACGCACTGCTGCCGGCCGACGCACCGCCGCTCACCGGCCGGCGCGGGAAGGTGGTCTACACGATCACCGCCGAGGGCAAGGATCGCTTCCACGAGCTGGTCGGCCAGACCGGACCGGAGGCGTACGACGACGGCGGGCTCTTCGGCGTCCGTCTGGCGTTCTTCCGGCACACCGCCTCCGACGTGCGGCTGCGGATCCTCGAGGGCCGCCGTCGCACGGTGGAACGGCAGCGGGAAGGGCTGCGGGCCTCACTGGCGCGGACCCGCGAGCGGCTCGACCGCTACACCCTCGAACTGCAGCGGCACGGCCTGGAGTCGGTCGACCGCGAGGTCCGCTGGCTCAACGAGCTCATCGATACGGAGCGCCGCGAAGCAGGCGCGGCTGCGGAGACACCACCGGACCACAGCGGTCCGCATTCACAGGACCCACCGCGGTCCGGGAAAAAGGAGAGTCCATGGGGTCCGTGAAGGTCGCCATCGTCGGCGTCGGCAACTGCGCCGCCTCGCTCGTGCAGGGCGTGCACTACTACCGGGACGCCGACGAGACCACGTCCGTGCCGGGGCTGATGCACGTCCGCTTCGGTGAGTACCACGTCTCCGACATCGAATTCGTCGCCGCGTTCGACGTCGACGCCAAGAAGG
>C688J18823_10002531_pt1 | contig 11419 bp, 12 predicted proteins | sample HopSoiMetagenom1_FD_18823 | JGI IMG/M metagenome (IMG submission 18823) | reverse complement strand
GGTCGGCGGGATTGCGTACATGATGAGCGGCCAGATTGCGTCGTACGTATCTCCTGGCCACGACGGAAAGCTCTTCGTCAGCGCGTTGTTCCCGCTCGCTCTGTGGATGCTCTATCGCGGCATCCGGCAGGGAAGGGCCTGGAGCTGGGGAGCTTTCGCGTTGGTCGTCGGCCTTTGCGTGCTGAGCCCGCACCCGCAGCTCCTTCAATACCTGCTTCTGACTTGCGGCGCGTACGCACTGTTTCTCGCCTTCGCAGGCGTGGAAGGCGTGAAGCTTCCTCGCAACACCGCGTTCGCGCGGCTCGGTCTCGCTCTTGTGGCGGTGTTGATTGGATTGGCGATCGGAGCAGTGCAGTACCTCCCCGTTCGCGAGTACGTCCAATGGTCGCCGCGTGCGGGAGGCTTGCCTGATTATACGGCCGCCACCAGTTACGCCTGGCCGCCGGAGGAGTTGCTGAATGCGTATCTGCCACAGTTCTCAGGCATGCTCAACAGCTACTGGGGTAGAAACGGAATCCATCTGCACAGTGACTACGCCGGTGTGATCGTGCTCGTGCTCGCCGGCTTGGCTTTAGCCGGCCTTCGCTCCGATCCGCACCGAAAACAGGTCATCTTCTGGTCTGCAGCACTGCTCGTCTCTCTGCTATGGTCGCTGGGTGGCGCCACCCCTTTCTACCACATTCCATATGCGCTGGTACCGGGCACCAAGTTCTTCCGCGCGCCCGCAACAATTTTCTTCGTCGGTACGCTCGCTATAGCACTACTGTCGTGTGCGGGAACCGAGCGATTTCTGCGGCTGCAGGTCACGCGCAGGTACATGGTTGGCTGGCTGATATTCGGCGGAGCCATCGCAGTGTTGGCATCATTGGGCGGACTCACGTCGATAGCGGAGTCCTTCGCGGATCCCCGCCTGACCGATCGAGTTGACGCTAATTCGCGCGCGCTCTTTCTGGGTGCCTGGCGCTCCTTCGCCTTCGTCATACTCGTGGCTGCGCTCTGGTATTTTTTGGCGCAGAAAAGGATTTCCACGAGAGCAGCAGCGTGGTCGCTCGCTGCGCTGATGGTCGTGGATCTCTGGAGCATCGAGCGCATCTATTGGATGTTCTCTCCGCCGGCAAAAGTCGTTTACGCCAGCAACTCTATCGTCGAGACTCTGAAGCGCGAGCCACAGCCGATGCGAGTGTTTGCCTTTCCGGTGCGGCAACGCCACGGGCCGGATCCTTTGCTCACCGGCGATGGCCTCATGGCTCTCGGAGTGCGCAACCTTCTTGGCTACCACGGGAATCAGATCGGGCGTTTCAACGAATTGGTGGGATTGAACTCCGATGATAACCGCCTCTTTTCTCCCAACGTTCTTCAGCTCACCAACACCAGATATCTGTTGACCAACATTCCGGAGCTCCCGTTCATCGGGAACACGACGCGGGCGGGCGGGCCTGTCGTCGACGTTTCTGGAGACTCGCTCTATCTCTTCCGGGTGAACGCCGAGAATCCGTATGCGTGGGTCACACCGGTGGCGGTGAAGGCGCCGGACGACCAGGTACTGGCAACGGTCCTCAACCCGAGGTTCGATGTGAGGCGAGCTGCGCTGTTCGACACATCGGCTCATGTCGCCAGCGCGGAGAACGTCCAGGTTCTTCCGGCGCCGCTGGGCGTCACCACCACGGTCAAACGCTACGGGCCCGGCAGTGTCAGCATCGATCTCAGCTCGCCGGCCCCGGCGGGTGCGTCCTTACTGGTGTCGGAGAACTTCTACCCCGGCTGGCTCGCCACCGTGGACGGCAAACCCGCCAACATCGGCCGGGCAGACTACTCGTTGATCGGCGTGGAGCTGCCCCAGGGCGCTCGAAGCGTGGAACTACGATTCACGAGTCCGGCCTACGAGAGAGGCAAGGTGATCACCTGGCTTGCGATCGTCATCGGATTGCTCATGCTCGGCGCGGGGATCTGGCGCGACCGGAGAGTCGTTGCCTGATCGCGCGCTCGTCATCGTTCCGACATACAATGAACGGTTCAACATTGCCCGTCTGATCCCGGCGGTGCTCGCTCAGGATCCGTCGCTCGAGCTTCTAATCGTCGATGACGCGTCCCCGGACGGCACCGGCGGGGTGGTCGACGCCATCGCCGCCAATAACAACAGGGTCCACGTCCTCCACCGCGCGGCGAAGCTCGGCCTGGGCACTGCCTACATCGCCGGCTTCCGCTGGGCTCTCGAGAGGAAGTATGACGTCATTTTCGAGATGGACGCCGACTTCTCTCACAATCCGGAGCGTCTCCCCGACTTTCTGGAAGCGGTGAAGGAGGCGGATCTCGTAGTTGGCTCGCGATACCAGGGCGGTCGAGTCAACGTCGTAAACTGGCCAATGAGCCGCCTCTTTCTGAGCTACGCCGCGAATATTTACGCGCGCGGGATCACTGGACTTCCGATCTTCGATACCACGGCCGGCTTCAGGTGCTTCCGTCGGAATGTGCTTGAATCGATCGATCTAAATTCGGTTAAATCCAACGGTTACGCGTTTCAGATCGAGATGTCCTTTCGCGTCTGGAAGCGTGGTTTCAGAATCGTGGAAATCCCGATAATCTTCGTCGACCGCACTGAAGGTGTGAGCAAGATGTCGAAGAGGATTGTCCGCGAAGCCATCTGGATGGTGTGGCGTCTGCGCTGGTGGAGCCTCACCGGGAGGATCTGATGGTGGCTCGGGTAGCTGGGCGGCACTTCTATAAGATGACCGGATCGGGAAACGACTTCGTGGTCTTTGAGTCTGCCGGCGGATCCTTTGCCGACCTGGAGAACGAGGAGACCATCCGGTCGCTGTCCGCGCGCGGGACCGGGATTGGTGCCGACGGGGTCGTATTCGTTGAACAGGCGGGCAACGGCGACGTTCGCATGCGCTACTATAACGCCGACGGTTCCGAAGCTTCGTTGTGCGGGAACGCCAGCCTTTGCACGACTCGGCTTGCTGTCGAGCTCGGCTTGGCTCAAGCTGGTGGCTTCGTTCTCCATACAGCAGCTGGCGGGTTGCGGGCCCGCATCCGTGACAACCTGCCGGAGGTCGATCTCGAACCAGTGTCCGAAGTCCGGCCAGATGCGTCCGACCTGGGCCTGCGGCGAGGCGAGCGCCGGCTCGGGTACGCCCGGGTTGGAGTGCCACACGTCGTTGTAGAGATCACCGAGGTCGAAGGTGCGGATGTCAGCGGCCGTGGCCCCGAGCTGAGAAATCACCCGGCTCTTGTCGACGGAGCGAACGTGAATTTCGTCGCCCGGAAGCCAGACGGGAGCTTCGCCTATCGGACCTTTGAGCGTGGCGTGGAAGGCGAGACGCTCGCGTGCGGAACTGGCGCCGTCGCCACCGCAATCATGCTTTGCGATTGGGGTGAGTCGAGCAGGGAAACGGTCTTGTGGACCCGGTCAGGACTGCCTCTGACGGTCTCGCTCGAGCGGGATCGAGATCGCTGGCTACCGTCCCTTCGAGGCGAAGGACGCATCGTCTTCGCCGGCGAAATTCGCGACCTGGACTGACAGACTGTCGCGAATGGGTCGACCGGCTGGCGTCTACGGCTCAGTTAAAGAACTTTCTCAGTTGCGCTGCCTAACCTCGGACCCTTTATCCGCTTGCCGAGCAGCAGGGTGGACAGATCGGACTTCTCCACACTAATCCCCGGTGGGTAGTTTACATAACATATCTTATACGCATATATGCACACGAGGGTAGTATAAGAGAAAAGGCCGCACCTCGGTGCGGCCTCTCTTGCTGCCGAGTTCTGAGTTGGTCAGGTCTTCATCGGAGCGGCTTCGAGCTCTCCCAATCTGATCCGGGCTTCAGCGGCGATCGGACTCGTCTCATCCTTGGACAGTTCTGTCCAGATCGCTTTGGCTTCGGCGGTCTTTCCCCCGGCTGCATAGCTCCGCGCAGCGGCCGCGCGGTAATCGGCTTTCTCGGCCGGATATCGCGTCGCTTCGGCTGCCAGCTTGTACTGTTCAGCTGCGTTCGCGAAGTCCTTGAGCTCTTCGTAACCGGCGGCCTCGACCGCGTGAACTGACGCCTTGAAGTCTCCGGGAGCCTTTGATTCAGCCTTCTTCAAGGCCTCGACACCTTCTTTGTACTTCTTCTGATCGTATAGAGCCTGGGCAAGCGTTAGCGCGGCCTGGGCACCGGCTTGGGTCCCCTCATACCGGTTCACGACCTTCTGAAGGTCCGATATCCCGGCAGCCAGATTCCCCGACGCCGCCGACTGTCTCGCCTGGAAATATGCCGTCTCCGCTCGCTGAGCCTTGATGGACTGAGAGCGCTCGTAGAACCAGACGCCTCCGACTATCACCGCAAGTGCGACGAGCCCCCACGTGGCCTCTCGCTTGTGGACCATGAACCATTCTGTAAGGGACTCTTCATCAGCGCCAATACGCTTGCGCGGTGGGACGTTCGGTGTGGTCATTTTACAATTTGCTTTAAGGGTTTGGAGCTTCCAGCCAGTGCCCCCGGGGTGACTCGAACACCCGGCCAACGGTTTAGGAAACCGCTGCTCTATCCACCTGAGCTACGGGGGCCAGACCTGCAACGCGGGCTGACTGCCGGCACTACCGGGTGATACTCGCGCGCAATCTACCCTGGATTCGTCCGATCAAAAAGGGCGATAGCTCTTACCGAAGGATCTCGAATGGGCGCGATAGCGACGCGCTCTCGACCGCAGCCAGCGACCGGACCACCTCGACTCGTGCGCCTCTGGGGCCGGCACGGATGGCAGCCTCGAGCTTCTGGAGCGCCTCACGGGGGCCGGCGGCTGCGATCTCCACGCGCCCATCGGGCCGGTTTTTCACCCATCCGCCGATACCTAATTCCTCAGCCTTCTCGACCACGTACCACCGGAACCCTACACCCTGGACGCGACCTTCGACCTCCAGATGGACGGTCTCCATCCGGCTCTAGCGATTCATGCCGAGCAAGGCCGCGAGTGAAGCCGCGATGGACCCGGCATCGGAAGGCATTCCGCTCATGGGTAGCGCGAGCTCCCCGTCCCGGATCCTTTTCGCGATCTCGTCCAGCGCGGTCGCCAGTGCCTGGGCGGCGGTAGGCCTGCGCTGGCGCGGCTGAGGCACCGAGGCGTCCCAATCCGTGGCGGCCCACGCGTTAGTCGCTTCGGTGTCACCGGTCTCGCCGAGTCGGGCCGCCGATCGCCAATCGAACTGCTGCCAGTCGGTTTCACCCCACTCCCCGCCGTCGGACGCTGTCGCTTCCGAAACTTCGGCCTGCGCGAAGCCGAAGCTGTCGGCTGCCTCGGTCTCCACGCTCTGATCCACACCGTATTCGCCGACGGAAGGCATCGGATCAACAAAATGTTCGACGGGTGGCAGCTCCTCTTCCTCCGAGGCAAAGTCGGCGGCGAACGGGTCGTTCGCGCTCAAAACGGGTCGAGGGGTGATCTCGGGAACCGTTTCCAGGAAGGCGTCTATCGACGGCAGCGCACTTCTATCCTCCTCCGCTGCGCTGGTCTGATAGTCCGGGCGAACCGAGTCCGTTGGTGCCCGTTCCGCTCCCGGTACGAACGGCCGGCTCAACGTGAACTCGGCCGACGGAACGGCCTTCGACAGCCTCGTCGATGTGACTCGCGGGACGAACGGACGTGGTGGCGAACCGTGCATCAATTGCCCTCCCAACTGTACTTGCCCAACAGCGGCACAAAACGCACCGGTGCGATCTCCTCCCCGTCGAGGCTGTCACCGCGGCGAGTGAACATATAAAGAGTCTGCTCATCACGATCGCCGAGCGGAATGAGTAATCGCCCGCCTTCGGTGAGCTGCTCCTGATACGTGGACGGGACCTCCGGTGCACCGGCACCGACGAGTATCGCGTCATACGGCGCATACTGCCGCCAACCGAGCGTCCCGTCACCCAGAAGAAATGAGATATTCCGGGCTCCTATCAGGCGGATGGTCTCGCGCGCGGAGTCGAGCAGCGCGGGAATTCTTTCGATCGAAAAAACCTGTCCGGCAAGTTTGGCGAGCAGCGCGGTCTGATATCCCGAGCCGGTCCCGATCTCCAGAACTTTCTCATTTCCTTTGAGCTTCAATAGCTCGAGATACCGTGCATGAATGGATGGTTGGGAGATCGTCTGACCGCTGCCGATGGGCAGCGCTGAATCTTCGTACGCGCGGTGACGCACGCCGGTGGGCACGAATAGATGACGGGGCACCTCGTCGATGGCGTGAAGCACAGCCAGGTCTTTTATGCCCTGCTCGTGCAGCAGCTCGACGAGCCGCCGCCGTGGTCCGCGTAATTCGTGCTCTACGGTTGCTGCCACCACCTCTCCGCCGAAGCGAGCATTGCGTGGTGAGTGAGATCGAGGTGCAAAGGTGTTACTGATATATACCCCTCTTGAATCGCGCGAAAGTCGGACGTCTCCTCGCCCGACCATTCAATCGAGCCGCCGCCGATCCAGTAGATCTGTCTTCCCCACGGATCCTGCATCGGCTTGAGCGAGTCCGAGTAAACTCTGCGGCCAAGGCGCGTCAGTCGCACGCCCATGATCGCGTCACCGCGCAGGGGCGGCAGGTTGATGTTGAGCAGGGTGTTCGCCGGGAAAGACGGCAGTGATATGACGTGCTTCAAGAGGTCGCGCAACGGAGTTATCTGGTCTCGCAGCATGCTGACATCTGCGCGGAGGTCGCCACCCGCGAAGGAGATGGCGACTGACGGAATGCCAAGGGAGAGTCCTTCCATCGCCGCGGCAACAGTCCCGGAATACAGCACATCCTCGCCCATGTTCTGGCCGTGGTTGATTCCGCTCAGAACAAAGTCGGGACGCTGGGGCATCAGCGCTTCCACCGCCAGCATCACGCAATCTGTCGGAGTACCATCGACCTGGTACCTGCGCTCGCCCCGCTCTATGGGCCTTATCGGATGGTGGAGGGTGAGAGAATGGCTGGTAGCGCTTTGCTCGCGGTCAGGCGCGACGACCGTTATCTCGCCCAGTGGCTCCGCGGCCTCGATCAAGCTCGCGAGTCCCTGAGCCAGAATCCCATCGTCGTTCGTGCAAAGCAGTCTCAACGCTTGAAGATCCCTGCGCGGTGACGCCACAACACTTTTATCACGAGCCACGCGTCGCGGAACTCGCGGAAATAACTTGGCGACCCGTAAATGGTCGATATCGGCACGTTCACCGTGGTGAAGCCTGCGCGCGCCGCCCGGATTATGAAATCGGTCTCGAACTCGTAGCGGTCACCGACTGCGTCGACCTTGCGCAGCACCTCCGCCTTCATGGCGCGATAGCCCGACTGACTATCACGGACTTTTCCGCCCGACACGGCGCGCGTCGCGGCCGAGGAGATCATGTTGGCGATTCGACGATGCTTTGGTACAGCCTTGCCGGATAGATCGCGTGTTCCGATGACGATGTCCGCATGATCCAGGGCTCCGACGATGGCGGTGGCGAAGGCTGGATCGTGTTGACCGTCGGAATCAATGGTGAGGACGGCGGCCGCACCTTTCTTCAGGGCGGAATCGAAGCCTGCGCGCAGCGCCGCTCCCTTCCCGCGGTTCTGAGGAAATTCGATGGTTTCATCAGCGAGGGTCTTCATTAGTTGTCCCGATCCATCGCTGGAGCCATCGTCGACGCCGATGATAAAAGCCTTAGGCAACGTGCGCCTGATGCCTTTGACCACATTCGCCAGGGTAGGCTCGGCGTTGTACGCGGGCACGATCACGACCAGTGGCTCGATCAAATTTCGCTACCTCCCTCTTTCTCCACGATCTGGCCGTCGAGTATGGCCAGAATCGATCGCAGGTCATTTTCCATGGATTCGACGGCTTGCGAATCCAGTGCCGCCCGAGCCACTGAGCGCAGCTCGCCACTCTTCCGGTAATCATCGATCTTCTGGCGCGCGCCGTCGATGGTGTACTTCTCGGTGTAAAGAAGCTGCTTCACCAGCATGATCAGCTCTATCTCACGCCGCTGGTAAACGCGATTGCCCGAACGGTTCTTGGCAGGATGGAGAAACTTGAACTGACTCTCCCAGTATCGCAGGACGTGCGGTTTGAGGTCGGTCAGTGTGCAAACGTCGCCGATGGAGAAAAACTCCTGTACCGGTTCCTTCGCTTTCATCAATCTACCTCCGCTCGGAGCTCTCTCGTCATGAGTGCGCCAATCGCGTTGCGCGCCGATTGACCCTCGAACAGAACCGAATTCACTGCATCGACAATCGGCATTTCAACGCCCTCGCGTTTCGCAAGCTCCCTCGCGCTCTGCGCGGCGGTAACTCCCTCCGCAACCGTCTCGCGGTTGAGCAAGACATCTTCGAGCTGCCTGCCCTTCCCTATCTCGACGCCAACTGCGCGATTGCGGCTAAGCGACCCGGTGCACGTGAGTACAAGGTCGCCCAGGCCTGCCAAACCGGCGAACGTCGTTTCGTCGGCGCCCAGCGCGACACCGAGTCGGGTCATCTCGGCGAGGCCGCGCGTGATCAGTGCTGCACGCGCGTTGAACCCAAGTCCAAGACCCTCGGCAATTCCAGTGGCGACGGCCATGACGTTCTTGAGCGCGCCACCCAGTTCTACGCCGATGATATCGGTGTGGGTATACGCACGAAAATATGGCGAGCTGAACGCCCGCTGGGTGAGCTCGGCGGCCTCGCTCGCATCGGAGGCGACTACCACCGCTGTCGGTTGACGACCAACCACCTCGGCGGCGAAGCTCGGCCCGGAAAGGGCTACAACCGTCGCCCCGGCGACTTCCTGCTCGACGATCTCCGTCATTAGGCAGAGCGTTTCCTTCTCGATGCCCTTGGTCGCGATGACCAGCGGAGCGGAGCGAGGCAGGCCCGTAACAGCGCCGCGCACGATTCTGCGCAGCACGTGCGAGGGTGTGGCGAGGACGATCAGCTCAGACGACTTCGTGGCGGCTGCCAGATCACCCGTGGCTTCCAGGGTTTCAGCGAGAGTGTGCCCGGCCAGAAAGCGGCCGTTTTCATGCCTGGAGTTGATGGACTCGACGACGTCGGGCTCGTAAGCCCACAGATGTACTTCGTGCTCGTTGCGCGCCAGCAGGTCGGCGAGTGCCGTACCCCAGGCTCCGGCGCCGACCACCGAGCAACGCATCGTCAGGCAGTTTCCTTCTTCACGAAGCGGTGTTCTTCCCCGCGACGCAGCCGGCCGATGTTCGCGCGGTGTGTCCAGAAGACGAAACTGGCGATGATTACACTGGCGATGAACACCGGTGACCTGGGATCACGATACAAGGCGACAATTGCGATGGGCAGCGCGGCGGCGCCGGCCAGGGACGCGAGGCTCACGTAACGGGTGGTGGCAAATACGATGATCCACACCACTTCGGTTATCAGCATCGGTACCAGCGCCAGAGCCATGAATACACCGCTAGCTGTGGCGACCCCTTTGCCCCCGCCCCTGCCAAGAAGAAAGACTGGTTTGACGTGACCGAAGATCGCGGCGACACCGTACGCCAGCGCCCACAGACCGGGCCGAAGCGTCTCGGTGTACATCGGCAGAAAGTAGACGGGAAGAAATCCCTTCAGCAAATCGGCAAAGAAAACCGCGATGCCGGTATTGCGGCCGAGAACTCTGACGACATTAGTGGCGCCGAGATTTCCGGAACCGTGCTGCCGCAGATCCACGCCGCGCAGTTTGCCGGCGATGTATGCGGACGGGATGGAGCCGGCAAGATATGCGATGATCACGCCGACGAGCGGCGCCATCTACGCTGACTTGCGTCGCATGATTATCCGCAAAGGATTGCCGCGGAAACCCCACGCTTCGCGGAAGCCATTGTGCAGGTAGCGCACGTAATGCTCCTGGACGAGATCGGGATTGTTTCCGAACACCGCAATGACTGGCGGGGCCGTTTCCACCTGGGTCGCGTAATTCAGCTTGATCTCGCGTCCGGCTGCCTGGGGGGGCTGGCGCCTGCCGACGATCGCTTCGAGGGTCGTGTTCACCTGAGACGTGCTGATCCGCTTGTGACGCTCCGCATCCACCTCGAGGATCAGCTCCAGAATCCGTGTCACACGCTGACCGCTCAATGCGGAGGTGAACACGAAGGGCACGAACTTCAGGAAAGGGGCCTTCTCGTGGGCTTCCTTCTCGAATTTGGCGGCGGTGTTGTTGTCCTTCTCCTTGAGATCCCACTTGTTGACGACGACGATGAGTCCCCGTCCGTGCTCCCATGCAAGAGCGGCGATCTTCAGATCCTGGTTATGCAATCCTTCGGCGGCATCGAGCACCAGGATGCAGATATCGGAGCGGTCGATGGCTCGTCGCGTTCTCAGAGACGAATAGAATTCAATTCCCTCGTCCATCTTCGACTGGCGACGTAAGCCGGCGGTGTCCACGAAGATGATATCCCGGCCGTGAAAGGTCATCGGCGTGTCGATGGCGTCACGTGTCGTCCCCGCCTTGTCTGCGACCACCAGTCTGTCTTCCCCGAGGAGCCGATTGATGATCGACGATTTGCCGACATTCGGCCGCCCGACTACGGCGACACGGAGCGCGTCCGGGACTTCCTCGGCCACCGTCGGGATTCGCTCGACGAGGACGTCGAGCATATCGCCGGAGTTCTTACCGTTGATGGCCGAGACGGGAACAGGGTCGCCGGCACCCAGCTCGTAGAATTCGAAATATTCGGTGGTCGAGGGATCGTCGACCTTGTTGGCAACGAGCACCCATGGTTTCCGCGCTTCGCGTAGGATCCCGACGACCCGCGCGTCGCTCGGATGAAGTCCCGCCTTGGCGTCGACCACGAGCATGAGAAGATCGGATTCATCGATTGCCTGCAGCACCTGGCGCTTGATCTCCACATCCATCGGAATGTGGGGATCGTCAGTGAGACCTCCCGTGTCGACCAGCCAGAACTGTCTGCCGTTCCATTCGGCCCGCGCGAAGTGCCTGTCGCGAGTAGTGCCCGCTTCTTCGCTGACAATGGCGCTGTTCTCTCCGACGATGCGATTGAAGAGGGCGGACTTCCCAACGTTGGGCCGCCCGATAAGGGCGATTACGGGCAGATTCACGCCGCTACTCCGACCGACTCGGACGCCAGAACGTCGATGAAATCGTATGATGGAAACACGGGCATGGGTAGCGATGCGCGCACAGCGTCGAGAGTGAAATCGTCGAGGAAAACGCTATCCTCATTGATGGTCTCGGCCGGGATCAGCGCGATGTCGAGATCGTGGCGGTCTGCCAATGCGGACATGATATCGCGACCCACCAGAAGTCCCGCCGTGGTGATCGTTGGCCCGAACAAGGAGTTCTGGGCGACGATCAGCTCGAAGCGCGCTCCACTCACCTCCGAAAGGCGCTCGAGGAGCGGTTCCATCAGGGGCGCCATTGCCAATCCCGTGACAACGCCAATCTTCTGACCGTCGCGGCGGGTTACACGATCCAGTCCAGACGCGACTCGCATCCGGAGTGACGTG
>C688J18823_10002530_pt1 | contig 11421 bp, 13 predicted proteins | sample HopSoiMetagenom1_FD_18823 | JGI IMG/M metagenome (IMG submission 18823) | reverse complement strand
GCAGAATGCAGTAATTCAAAGGGCCGTGTTGAACTACGTTGGCGTGCTGATCGCACAGGTATCGCAAACGGCGCTTTGTAACCGGGTACACAACGTTGAGCAGCGGCTGGCGCGATGGCTGCTGGTGAGCCAGGACCGTATTGAGGCGAAAGAGTTGCCGCTCACTCATGAATTCCTGGCAAAGATGCTGTCGGTAAATCGATCGACACTAAGCCTGACCGCGGCGACTCTGAGGAACGCCGGATTAATCCACTACACGCGCGCGAAAATTACAGTGGTGAAGCGGGAAGGCCTCGAACAGGTAACTTGCGGGTGCTACCAAAGTATGAAAACGCGCTTCGACAGGATTCTTGGGAATGGTGGCGGTGGGAATGGCGGCGGGCGAAGTCGCTCGAGAACGAGAAAAGGATAAAAGAAACAGAGGAATTGTTCGGGATTTCCGCTTTGAGATGGTGCTCCGGGAAACTTCGACTTACACGGTGACGGCGGTGCAGTTGCGTCCGCTGTTCTTGGCGCGGTACAACGCTTTATCGGCGGCTCCCAGTATTTGATCTGATGGGAGCTTCTGGCCATCGCACCCCGCGGCCCCAATGCTGACCGTGACTTGCACCTGGTTCTTGCCGCTGCCGCGTTTTTGTTTTTTCTTCTTTCCTCTTCCCTCTTTGCGGCGGTCTGATTCGCGCACCTTGAACGGCGTCCCTTCGATACTTTTGCGCAAGGTTTCCAAACTGGGATACGCGCCATCGACAGTACGATTGGGAAAAATGACGGCAAACTCTTCTCCACCGTAGCGATATGCCTTGCCGCCTCCAGTCACATCCTCCAGGCGCGATGCGATCATCTGCAGCACCTGGTCGCCGGTCTCGTGCCCGTAGGTATCGTTGAATTGTTTGAAGTGATCGACGTCCACCATCGCCACGGCGTACTGATTCCCGACCTTTGCTAAAGCGTCGTTGAGTGCGCGGCGGCTGGGAAGCTGAGTTAGCTCGTCGCGGTAGGCCAGCGTGTAAGAGGTTTCGAGAACGGCAATACTGAGGATAAGTCCGCCGCTGGCGAAGTATGCGGACGAAAGATGGTTTGCGCCTCCGACATTCAGAGCAATGAAGGCCGTCACCAGCGCCCAAAATAGACCACTCTCAACCGGGCGGCGGCGATCGACCAGGTACACCAGCATCACGATGCCCGCGAGCAGAAATACTATGAGCGCAGGCTGTGACATGTGACTCCACTCGGAGTAGCTCCTGGGAATAATTTCCCCTTGCAGCAAGCTGGCTGCGCGCACTTGCACGGGATGAACCAGGATCACGGTTGCTACCACAGCTACTTGAGCCACGATGAATGCGACCCGGCGGCGGCCACGCGGGGAGACGATTCCGCGGTCGCGCATAAATGAAAGTGCAAGCAGGTTAAGCGGGAGCAGCAACGCGACGGCATCGAAGATGGCGCGGTGAATGCCGACGGAGGATAGCGTCGGAGCCAGCCACACCAGCGCTCGATCAGACAAGGCGACAATCAGCAGCGCAAAAAACAGCCGGCTGCATTTGAAAATCGCGCTCAGCAAGAGACCGGTGCCGAAGATGTAGTAAGGGTAGTAACGCCAGAATGAGGCCTCTATCCCTTGAGAGAAGCCTGCGTGGACCGCGAGCGCGGAGGCTAGCAGCACCAGTCCGCCCGGGATCAGCAACCGATAAATTGTGCGCAGAAACTTTGCGCTCACAGCTGCCTCCGCGTGCGTGTGATAAGTAGCTGACCCGAGCCGATTTGTCGACTGCGCTAGTGCCGCAAACGCCGCTGTGAATCTGTGGGCGAGGTTACGGACTTTCCGCCCAATTCGCGGCACAGGCGCACGATCTCGGCTTTCTGCCGGTCCTTCAGCAGCACAAACTCGAAGCCATGGTTAAAGGACTGGCAATATCGAACAGCCGCGTACACCTTCAGAGACGGCGAGAGTTCAAACTTAATTACTTCGCCGGAACGCAACTGTTCTGACATTTGCGCGCCAAGTCCACCTTCTCCAAAAGTCTTCCAGCGACCGCGGATGCCGACATTCATCTCTTCGTACATTCGATACGCGGTCACCGGCTTGTCCAAAATGTAACGGGGAAACCTGCGTTTCAGTCCTTGCATGGGGGAAACTCCTGCCTGCCAACTAGTTTGTGAGATACCACCCGACAGCGATCAGAACCCCGAGCAATGCCGGCAGCATCCACATTGGGAAAGCCATCTTCTTCGTCGGATTCTCGTGCTCAATCGACGAACGCGGCCCGAAGCCTACGGCCGGGCCTGACTGTTCTCTCTCGAGACCGGAGATAACCACCGGCCCCACAGCCCAGTTCCACATCACTCGGGCTACGATTTCACCCTTTGCCAAGAGACCGATCCGTACTCTTTGGCCTACCGGCAACTCCTTGCGCCAATGCCGGATGGCCAAACCACTGCAACTGACGTTGACCAGAACCGCTTGGAACTCGGCGTCGTCGCCGGTGTGTTCCAGGCATACCTTGACGGAGTCGGGTTGGTTGACCCGCTCGTCGCGGCGGCGTTCTACGGTTTCTGAGAGGCTGACCTGGGGCTCGTGGCTAAACATTCGTGGGCTGGCAAGAAGTTAGAGCAGGTCGCTGGATCGCGCAACGCACGAAGGTACCTGCTCCATGGACCAGCCCCGACCTACCATAAGTGGCTTTAGAATCAGTGCTGCTTGCTTATTTGCTCAAGTAGCGCGACGTCGACAAAGAAACGGGGCTAGCGGCGTTCGTGACGTAGACGCTGGCCAGGTTATCTGAAACCGCTCAGGCCTCCGCGAGTCACCGCAAAGCCCGGCTAGACGTTCGTTTGTCTTGAAACTCGGGCGTTGGAACAGAGGTTGTGAAATTCGGGGTGAATCTTGAGATAGACCTCGGGACGAGCGGCGCAGGCGGTTGCAACCGGTGGCCAGTTCCTGCATTCTAGTGTTTCCTTCTTCCTCAAGAGCTGGTCAAAGGACGTCCGCGATTCGATTCCTCCGCACAAGCAAACTTCCTCTGGTGATCGTGCTTATGGGCGTGGCATGCCTGCAGTTGCCGGCCCAAGCGCCTTCCACAACTCTGGCTACCCCGAATAGCCAGGACGTGATCGCCTTTCTCAATCAGAACATCGATTGGTACCGGCATCTCGCAATTGAAGAAGGGATTGCCACCGATCCCAGCGACATCTTGTTCGTGAACGACAATCGCGACACGGCAAGTCAGATCGTGCGTCTCTCGTTTGACTTTGCGCGTGCGGCGGCGCAAATTGCAAACGCTCAAGCCCCTTCACAAACGAACCCGACTCCGGCGAGCTCCCGCTTTCAGAATGTCATCCGCATCGCCGCGCAGACCGATCAGCTGGTGCGCGAGACCCAAACTGAAATCGATCAGATCAGAAACCAAGTTCAAAACGCGCGTCCCGCCCAGCGGCAGAAGCTCCAAGCCACGCTTGAGGAGCTTCAGTCTGAGCTAGCGCTGGCGCAAGCGCGCAGCGAAGCGCTCCATAACATCATTCAATTTACGAACATCGGATCGAGTGGCGCATCCAGCGAAAATCTGCTGGCGCAGGTGCAACAGCTTCAGCGGTCCGTGCCCGAAGTCGCGGTCTCGAGCCCCACTGGTACGCCGGCAGACGGTCAGCCGAAGTCCAGCGCCGCGGCCATTACGCCTGCTGGCGGTGCAGCGTCTACCAACACACACCGCGAGCAACCTGCAGGCCTGCTCGCGTTGATTACCGATCTCTTCTCGCTTACACGCAAAATTCACGTCATCGATGACGCGCTTGCCACTACCAATGCCTTGGCGGATACGGCGCAAAATTTGCGCACGCCTTTGTCGAAGAATATTTCGCCCCTGGTGCAGCGGGGCAACGTTCTCGCCCAGCAGGCGGACACCAGTGATATCGCTGGGCTTCAACAGCAGAAGCGCGAACTCGACGCTCTCACAGCGCAGTTCAAACAGAACTCCAGCATGGTCTTGCCGCTCAGCAAGCAGGCCGTCCTTCTGGATCTCTTCAAGAGCAGCCTCGCTCGCTGGAGAGACACGGTCAAGACCCAATACCAGCTCGACCTCAAAAACCTGGGCCTCAGGCTGCTGGTGCTCACGCTGGTGGTCGGCACATTTTTCATTTTGGGAGAAATCTGGAAGCGGGCGACCTTCCGCTATGTTCACGACTTCCGCCGCCGATATCAATTTCTGCTGCTGCGACGAATCCTGCTTTGGTTCGTGATCGCTGTCACGATTGCGTTCGCGCTTGCCACCGAGATCGGCTCACTCGCCACGTTTGCTGGCTTGATCACGGCCGGTATAGCCGTTGCTTTGCAGAACGTAATCCTCGCGGTCGCCGGCTACTTCTTTCTGATCGGACGATACGGCGTCAAAGTGGGAGACCGCGTGCAGATCTCGGGAGTGACCGGTGACGTGATCGACATCGGCCTAGTTCGCCTTCACCTGATGGAGATGGGCGGCAGCGGCAACTACATTCAACCTACGGGCAGGGTCGTGGTGTTCTCTAATTCGATCGTGTTTCAACCGACCGCCAGCTTCTATAAGCAGATTCCGGGAACCAACTTCGTCTGGCACGAGGTTTCACTCACGCTGGCGCCGCAAAGCGATACCGCGGTTGCCGAGTCTCGGCTGCTGGGAGCGGTCGAAAAGATTTTCGCGGGTTACAAAGATCGCATCGAGCAAGAGCACAGGCACATGCAAACCTTGCTCAACGTTCGCGGGTCTACGCCCAAGCCAACAAGCAGGCTGCGCCTCACGCAAACGGGACTGGAGGTCGTCATTCGATATCCAGTCGAACTCGATAACGCTGCCGAAATCGATGACCGCATTACGCGAGAGCTACTCGCCGCCTTGGAGCGAGAGCCGCGCCTGCGCCTGGTTGGATCAGGCACTCCCAACATTCAACCGGTGCCAGTGACCAACGTTCCCGCGCCTGCGGACGGAGTGAACTCAGAGAGCGCTGTGAACAAGTAGATTCATAAGTGGGAATTGCCGCTTTGATTCTTAAGCTGCCCGAACGGCTAAAGATGATTAGTCTCTTGACCCTAGATCAGAGTGCAGTGTTCGTGGCAGTCGAGGTACAAGACATATGAACGCACCCACTATAGCTGCGGCGATCACCATCCGCGAAACTCGGCCAGACGACTTGGAGGAGATCCTCGCCCATCGGCGTCTGATGTTCCATGATATGGGACATGGCGATGAAGCTGTGCTGGACGCAGTCGTGCGCAGTTCGCGCCCGCCAATGCAGAGATACCTTGCAGACGGCTCCTATCGCGGTTGGTTCGCCATCGCTGACGGTGGGCAGGTGGCAGCGGGAGCCGGGCTGATGATCACGCCGTTAGTGTCGGGTCCGCTGAGTCCAGACCAGATCGATCGCGCGTATCTGCTCAACGTTTACACCTATCCCGAATTTCGCAAGCGCGGCCTGGCCCGCTTGCTCACCCACCGAGCAATCGACTGGTGTCGCGATCACGGGTTCAAAGTGCTGTGGCTTCATGCCAGTCATCTGGGGCGGCCACTCTATGAGTCGCTCGGATTTGAACCCAGCAACGAGATGAAGCTCATCATCAAGTAACGTCGGTCGTAGCAATCGAAATCAATCCAGCTTCCCTCTCAGCACTGCGAATGCATCCTTGCGCCAGAGAACTTCTACGGTCAATCCAGCTTTGCGCATCAACCCGATCTCCGCATCGAGAGGCACGTACTCGTCTTCTTGAGACCATGCGGCGAGATATTTGGCCGCTTCAGCCACACTGTAAGAGGTCCTCAGATGAGCTTTCCATGCCGCGAATTGTTTTTGGGCTATTTTTCTGTCGCTTGCCGGTTGGCAATCGACGTTCACAAGCTGCCCACCAGACTGAATCGCACTCGCAAGGCTGGCGTATAGCTTTGCTTTGGCCCTCGTGGTACGCACGTGATGCAGAGCGAACGATGCGACCACCGCATCGCATCGAGGTACCTGCGCTCGCACGAACGAGGCGCAAATAAATGTTGCGCTCCGCGACAGACGCTGAGCAGCCGCCTTGAGCACCTCGGCATCTGCATCAACTCCGACAATCTTTGCCCCGGGGGCAGTTCGCAGGCAACGCTCGGACAGCGCACCGGTGCCAACTCCGAGATCTACGATAGTTCGCGAGCGCGGATCGATGACGGAAGCCGCTACGTCAAGCATCTCCTCGTAATGCGGAATGAAGGTGCGGATGCGAGCGTCGTAGTCCGCCAGATCAATGCCGAGATGTGTGGCTACACCCATGTTGTGGTTGAGGATCCGCACCTCACGAATTGCTTTGGTCGCTCCCATCTTTCGCTCTTGCCCGAACATACATCCAGAGCAGAAAGGCCATAAACACCAGCCGGAACGCAAGCGCGAGTGCGATGGTCGAAGTTTTCAAGCCTGCCGAGTATTGGCCCCAGTGCGATAGCTTCCAGACTAGATCGACGCAGTAAAGAAGGAAAAGAATAAGCGCGATCCATTTAGCGGCTGTGCGCAGGTTAGGATCGATGGCTCGCGCTCCCTGCTGTGGGCTCATGGGTTGAGCACGATCTTTCCGAACTGCTCGCTCTTCTCCAGGCGTTCATGAGCAGCACGTGCTTCGCTCAACGGAAAGGTCTTATCGACAACCGGTTTCAATTGTCCGCTGAAAACGTGTTTCAACACTTCGTGCAAATCGCCCATCGTCCCCATATAGGAACCGAGGAATGAGATTTGTCGGCTGAAGAGCACGCGCAAGTCGAACTTGGCCTCCGGTCCGGTAGTCGCACCGCACGTAACCAGGGTGCCGCCGGGACGGAGTGAGCGCACGCTGTCGTCCCACGTAGCAGCGCCCACATGCTCGAAGACGATATCCACTCCTACCTTCGATGTAATCCTGCGAACCTCTTCCGCGATCTTCTGTTTGTAATGATTCACGAGATGATCGGCGCCCAATTCGCGCGACTTCTCCAGCTTCGCCTCGTCGCCCGCGGTTGCGATCACCGTCGCCTTCAGCATTTTGCAAATCTGGATCGCCGCCGACCCCACGCCCGAGCCGCCGCCGAGCACGAGGACTGTATCCCCCGCCTTGATGCGCGCGCGTGAAACCAGCATGTGCCACGCGGTAAGAAAAACAAGAGGAACACTGGCAGCTTGATCGTAAGTCAGATGATCCGGAATGGGAATGACGTTCACTTCGGGAACAGCGATAAATTCCGCATTGCCCCCGTCATTCAGGTAGCCGAGCACCGAGAACTCGCGGCAGAAGCTTTGCTGTCCCGAAGTGCATTGCGCGCAGTGATTACAAAACATCATCGGCGCGAGCAGCACGCGCATGCCGTGCTTCACACCAGAAACTAAGCTCCCGACTTCGATGACATCGCCGGCGATGTCGCTGCCATTGATGTGCGGCAACTTCACGCCAGGCAGCCCCTTGCGGATCCACAGATCGAGGTGGTTCAGCGCGCAGGCGCGAATTCGTACGAGTACTTGATCGTCGCGGGGACGAACGTCAGCAACGTCCTCATACTTGAGGACCTCAGGCCCGCCGAACTGGTGGAAGCGAATCGCCTTCATGGGTCAGTTTTCACCAGGGAGACACGGAGGCACGGAGAATGCTTGGGACTGGAATAACGGTTTGGACTCCAACGCTCATCCTTCCCCCCTTTTGCTCTTCTCCGTGACTCCGTGCCTCCGTGGTGAAATAGGCACTAGCAGCCGAGAATATAAGCAAACATCAAGGGCGCCACGATGGTCGCATCCGATTCGATGATGAACTTCGGTGTGTCCTTTCCCAATTTGCCCCAAGTAATTTTTTCGTTCGGTACCGCTCCTGAGTACGAACCGTAGCTGGTGGTCGAGTCACTTATCTGGCAGAAATATGCCCATAATGGGACATTGTTCCTCTGTAAGTCCTGATGCAACATGGGAACGACGCAGATGGGAAAATCGCCGGCGATGCCTCCGCCAATCTGGAAAAAGCCCAGCGGAGTCTTCGCCGTCGTCTGCGTGTACCACTCGGCCAGTTCCATCATGTACTCAATGCCAGTGCGAACCGTGTGTACCTTCTTCACGTCGCCCGAGATGCAATGACCGGCGTACATATTGCCGAGCGTTGCATCTTCCCATCCTGGGACAAACATCGGAAGCTTCTTCTCCGCCGCTGCCATGAGCCAACTGTCTTTTGGATCGATCTGGTACGAGCCCTTCAGCTTTCCGCTGAGCAAGATCTTGTACATGAACTCATGGGGAAAGAAGCGGTGACCAGCCTTGTCGGCCTTGACCCACTCATCGAGCACAGCCGCTTCAATGCGGCGCATCGCCTCGTGCTCGGGTATACAGGTGTCGGTCACGCGATTCATGTGACGGTTGAGCAGCGCTTCCTCTTCGGCGGGTGAAAGCTGGCGATAGTGCGGCACCCGCTCATAATGGTCATGCGCGACCAGGTTGAAGACATCTTCTTCGAGGTTCGCGCCAGTGCAGCAGATCGCGTGAACTTTTTCCTGGCGAATCATCTCGGCGAGCGACAGGCCAAGTTCAGCCGTGCTCATGGCTCCGGCGACGGTCATGAACATCTTCCCGCCATCCTTCAGCAGCTTCTCATAAGCCTTGGCGGCGTCCATCAAAGACGCGGAGTTGAAGTGGCGGTAGTGATGCTCGATGAAGCGCGAAACTGGTCCTTTGGGCAAAGGGAGAGTCCTCTCAGAAAATTGGGAATGCAGAATGTCAAAAATAACACCTTTGCAGGTTGGACCGAAGGAGGTTCGGCGTTGCGATTAGAGGCCTGACTTTTAAAACACCAAATGTTAAGCCGGCATTACTAATTGGAACTACAGAGACGGCTTGTGCCCATCGAAGATGTAAGAGAGGGTCAAAGAAAAACCACGCAATAAGTTTTCCGCTTGAAGCGTTTCTGGCTCACGCACCTGACGCACAGCGGCTTTCGTATGGACCTCCACCATGCGCAAAGATGGGTAGACAACCCAGACGGTGAGGGATCCAGCGTCGAGATACTGATGTATCTTTCGCGCCATATCGTCTGCCCGGTTGTGCGGTGAGATTACTTCGACCGCGAGCGCCGGAGCCCCCTCGACGGGAGAACGGTCTAAATCCAGCTTCTTGCTATGCTCCAGATCGATGAGAGCCACGTCTGGATTTCGCACCGTGTCCTCACCCAGACGAAAATCCATTTCTTCGATCACCAACCCAAGTCCGTGTTTCTCCACGAATTCCATCAGCCGCATGGCGATGCGTTGCCGGACAAGGTTGTGCCGTAGAGCAGGAGAAGGTTCCATAAGAAGCTCTCCTTCATCCAACTCGTAAACTACTCCGTCGTTCTCGGGAAGTTCCGCGTATTCGGCGAACGAGAGTCGGGTTGTGGTGGTAGCCATGACTTGTGCTGCGGGTCGTTTCAGGTTCTGGCGCCAGAATACCAGCGCAATGGGTCTTTTGCGAGAGCGATGGTCTAAAATTGGACAGGCGGGCACAACAGGTCTTGGCCTCTTTTCTGGAATCGCTGTGACTCGTCTCTTCGTTATGAAAACGGCTTTTACAGTACATGGATATTTTTGAAGAGATCGTTGAGCTGAGGCGTGCCGGACGGCGCGGCGCGCTGGCTACCATCGTCCATGCACGAGGTTCGATCCCTTCATTTGAGTCAGCGAAGATGCTGGTGAGAGACGACGGCACCATCGCCGGCACCATCGGCGGAGGTTGCGTCGAAGCCGAAGTCTGGCAGGCTGCGCGTGAGGTAATGGAAGAAGAGAAGCCGCGCAATCTGACATTCAATCTGAATCACGATCCCAAATACGATACTGGACTCGTCTGCGGCGGCACCCTCGAGATTTACCTCGAACCGATTCTCCCCGTGCAAACGCTCTACCTTTTCGGCGCCGGACACGTTTCGGTAAACGTCTACCGCGCGGCCCGCATGACAGGCTTTGAAGTGGTGGTGGTGGATGATCGCGAGAGCTATGCAAATCGCGAGCGATTCCCCGAAGCGAAGGACGTGTATGCCGAAGATTTCGAGCGAGTGCTCTCGCAGCTTGCTCCTAATCATTCTTCGTATCTCGTAATCGTTACTCGGGGACATCGCGACGACATGCGCGTGCTGCGCTGGGCGGTAGGAACTCCGGCGAAATACATAGGCATGATCGGCTCACAGCGAAAGGTAATCGCGATCTACAAGCAATTAGAGAACGAGGGCGTCTCGCCGGAACAGCTAGCCCGCGTTTATGCTCCCGTCGGACTCGACATTGGGGCCATCACTCCCGAAGAGATCGCGATCGCGGTCGTAGCCGAGATGATCGCGATTCGTCGCGGCGCCGATTCAGTGGCCCACAAGAAAAGCGTGAAGGCACTGGAACTGCTGGAATCGGACAAGGTAAAGGTCACACGCGACAGCGGACAGTAAAGCCCCCGCTTCACGCATCCTGTTGCCTGCTCGTCGTTCCCTGTAACCTGTACGCATGCCCCGTTCGCCATCCTTTGCCGGAGTTGTCCTCGCCGCCGGCGCATCCACGCGAATGGGGGAAGACAAAGCTCTGCTGCAATACGGGGGACGAACTTTCCTGTCTGGAGCGATTCAGCTATTGCAGAGCGCATGCGACTTTGTAGTGGTGGTGGCCGGAGCCAACACCGACTTCCTCCGGCCAGTGGTCTATCAGAATTCGGCGTACCTGGTCCGAAACTGGAAGCCCGAGTTTGGACAATTCAGTTCGCTCCGCCTGGGATTGCAAGCCGCACTCGATCGCGGACGCGATGCCGTCTGCGTAACGCTCGTCGATCGCCCACCGGCCAGGCCTGACACGTTGCTCACGTTGAAGGATAATTTCTTGCGGACGGCTGCGGAAAGCGTCTGGGCTGTCGTTCCGCAGTTCGACGGCAAGCATGGGCACCCGGTAATCTTCTCGCGCGAGATGATGGAAGCATTTCTCCGTGCCGACCTTTCAGCAAACGCGCGGCAGATCGAACACCAGCTTCAGGATCGCATCGAATATGTCAGCGTCGACGACGCTCGTGTGGCCATGAACATCAACACTCCCGAAGACTATTCGGCGCTCGCCCAAATCCCACAATGACTTCCCTTCCCTACGGCTCCTTCAACAGCCCCGCGGAGTTGGTCGACGCGGTGCTTGCAGTGAATCCCCAGGTTGCCGCCTTTGATTGCGATGGAACACTGTGGTTTGGCGACTCCGGCATGAAATTCCTGTATTGGGAGATCGAACAGGGACTGCTCCCGCCTGACCTAGTGCAGGCAATCATGCGTCGCTACGATAAATATCTCGCCGGACGTGTGAGTGAAGACGAAATGTGCGGGGAGATGGTCCAGATCCATCGTGGCATCGAAGAGAGTAAGATTCGGCAGTTTGCCGAGCGCTTTGCAACGTCCCACGTAACGCCTCATTTCTTTCCTGAAATGGAAACACTGGTTGA
>C688J18823_10002529_pt1 | contig 11427 bp, 12 predicted proteins | sample HopSoiMetagenom1_FD_18823 | JGI IMG/M metagenome (IMG submission 18823) | reverse complement strand
AGAAATACGGGTTCACCTCGCTGGTTCGCCCGAGCTCCTGATCCGGTGTTTGAAATCTCACCAACGGAATGGATGGCGATACAGCTCTCGCTCCGCGTCGCCGCCGTTGCCACGTTGGTGGCGACGCCGCTGGGGATCGCGGTCGGCTGGATTCTCGCGCGCCGCGATTTCTGGGGCAAATCCCTGCTGGATGCCTTGATCCATTTGCCGCTGGTGCTGCCGCCGGTGGTTACCGGCTATTTGCTGCTGCTGACCTTGGGTCGTCGCGGGCTCGTCGGCGCATGGCTGGCGGATCATCTCGGGATCGTGTTCGCGTTCCGCTGGACCGGCGCGGCGTTGGCGTGCGGCATCATGGCGTTTCCGCTGCTGGTTCGTCCAATCCGGCTCTCGATCGAGGCGGTGGACCGCCGGCTCGAACAGGCGGCGGGCACACTTGGAGCCGCACCGTGGCAGGTGTTTTCAACCATCACGCTGCCGCTGGCGCTGCCAGGCGTGCTGGCGGGCATGGTGCTCGGCTTTGCCAAGGCGATCGGCGAATTCGGCGCCACCATCACCTTTGTCTCCAACATTCCCGGCGAGACCCAAACCATCTCGTCGGCGGTGTACTCGTTGATCCAGACTCCTGATGGTGACACGGCCGCGCTGCGGCTTGTGGTGGTTTCGATCATCATCGCACTGGCGGCGCTGATCGCGTCCGAATGGTTCGCACGGCGCGCGCTACAGCGCCTGCACGGGAATTGACCATGCTGCGGGTCGATATTTCCAAGCAGCTCGGAGACTTTCACATAGAAGCGCGGTTCGAGAGCGCGGGCCGGGTAACCGGGCTGTTCGGAGCCTCGGGCGCCGGCAAGACCTCGCTGATCAACATGATAGCCGGCCTGCTGCGTCCAGACCGCGGCTTCATTGCCATCGACGGTGAGACGCTGGATGACACCACGGCTAATCTGCATGTCCCCGCGCATCGCCGCCGCATCGGCTACGTGTTCCAGGATGCGCGGTTATTTCCCCATCTCGACGTGCGTCACAATCTCGACTACGGCCGTCGCATGAACCGGCTGGCCGATGACCCGATCCAGCGCGCGCACGTCACGGAATTGTTGGACATCGCACGTTTGCTGGACCGCCGACCCGGTCAACTCTCGGGCGGGGAGCGCCAGCGCGTTGCGCTCGGGCGCGCGCTGCTGTTGAAACCGCGGCTGCTGCTGCTGGATGAACCGCTGGGTTCGCTCGATGACGAGCGCAAGGTGGAGATCCTGCCCTATTTGATCAGGCTGCGCGACGAAGCGAGTGTTCCAATGGTGTATGTCAGCCACGATGCCGGCGAAATGCGACAGCTCGCGACCGACATCGTCATGCTCAGCCGCGGACGCGTCACCGCCTCGGGGGGCGTGGAGGCGCTGCCCGGTTCGCTCGGCAGCATGGTATCCGCGCGGGGCTAATATCCCGCTGGCAAGGTGCCTGCTATCCTGTAAGCTTGCTTGCGGTCGGGCGGATTTCCGTGCGGCCGCAAATAAAAAACGAAAAGCTTTGGAGGAGTCGCATGTCAGCTCACAGGAGCCGCCTTTTGCTTAGTCGCCGCACGGTTCTGGGTGCGGGCGCCGGCATGGCCGGCATTCTCGCCACCGGCCGCCCGCCGGCCTTTGCTCAGGCGCAGCCCAAGAAACTGGTATTCGCCCACATCAATGCGATCCCGGAGTCGGCGGCGGTGGCGTTCGACTGGATGGCCAAGGAAGCAACCGCGCAGTCAAAAGGCGCGCTCGACGTGCAGTTCTTCGGCAAGACCCTGATCCCCCAGGAGCTTGAGATCATGAACGCGGTCAAGTCCGGCAGCGTCGCGATGGGCAGCCCGGCAGGCGCCGCCGCGACCGTGTTTCCGGAAATGGGCGCGCTGCTCGTACCCTATCTGGTGAAGGATTATGCGTCGGCCTACGCCATGCTCAACGGACGCATCGGCGAGAAGATCAGCAAGCAGATCGAGGACAACTACAAGCTCAAGGTGCTCTGTTATTTCGACTACGGCTTCCGTCATTTCTGGACCTCGAAGAAGCCGATCGTCGAACCAAAGGACCTTCGCGGAATGAAAATCCGCGTGCAGCAGGCCAAGATCTTCGGCGACACCATCAACGGTCTCGGCGGCAGCGCGGTGCCGATGGCCTTTGGCGAGGTCATCACCGCCGCCAAGCAAGGCGTCATCGACGGCGGCGATCTGCCCATCGTCAATATGAAAGCGCTCAAGATCTACGATGTCTCCAAGTACGCCTCGCTCACCTACCACAATTACGGCCCGACCAACGCGGTGATGAACCTCGAGATCTGGAACGGGCTGTCGCCCGAGCATCAGAAGCTGATGATGGATCTGTCCCGCGCAGCCCAGGGGAAGATCAGGGAAGCAACCGAGTCGGTCGACAATTTCGCCAAGGCGAAGTCGGAGCTGGAGCCCCTCGGCATGACGGTGGTCGAAGCCAAGGTCGATGAATTCCGGAAGGTCGCGCAGCAGAAGATCTGGCCGGCCTACAAGGGCCAGTACGGCGCATTGTGGGACGAGATCGAAGGCTTCAAGGTCTGAACCGGGGCGGGCCGTCGGCGACGTTTGCCAAGCCCGTCCATCGCCAGGATTCTGCCGCGCATGCTGCGTATGCTTTCAGCCGTCCCGAAGATCACGGTCACGGCGCTGATTATTCTTGCGATCGTCAACCTCCTGGTCGGCGTGATCCTGCGCTACTTCGTCGGCGCCATCACCGACTGGCTCGACGTCGATCCGGTGCCCTTTACCTGGGTCGAGGAGGTCGGCGAGCTTTCGCTGGCGTGGCTGACGCTGATCGGCGCCGCGATCGGCATCCGTTCACGTTCCCATTTCACCCTCGCCGTGTTCGTTCACCATCTGCCGCCATCGCTTCAGCTCTGGATCCACCGCTTCAACCACGCGCTGATCACGGGGGTAGGCCTGCTGGTTGCCTGGTATGGGTTCAAGCTCTGTCTGCTCAACAGCACGCTGACGACGCCGGGCCTTCAGATCAACCTGGCCTGGCTCTATGCCTCCGCCGTGATCGGCGGTGTCCTGATCGCCGTCTATGGCCTTGCCATGATGATCTCCCCCCTGCCGCAAGGCGAGCCTCAGCACTGATCGGGACCATTCATGCTGCTCGCGACCGTCGCCACTGTGTTCGCCGTGCTGGTTTTGCTGTCGATGCCGATCGTGTTCGCGCTTGGGGTCGCCGGCATCGCCGGCCTTTGGATCGGCGGCTATCCGATGCAGCAGCTTTCCTCGGCGCTGGTATCGGGATCGCAGAGTTGGGTGCTGCTGGCCATTCCCGCCTTCGTGTTCGCCGGCAACCTGATGGAACGCTGCGGGATGAGCCACGCGCTGGTTGAGCTCGCGCGCGCTCTGATCGGCTGGGTCAAAGGCGGGCTGGGCATGTCGGTCATCGTGGTGGCGTATTTCTTCTCCGACATTTGCGGATCGAAAATGGCGGAGGTGTCCGCGCTGGGCTCCGCGCTGATGCCGCCGCTGAACAAGGCCGGCTACGACCGCCGCGATTCGGCTTCGCTGATCGCGGCGGGGACCGCGATGGGCATGCTGGTGCCGCCGGCGATCTTCATGATCGTGATCGCGCAGGTCACCAATACCTCGGCGGTGGCGCTGTTCGTGGCCGGCTTCATTCCGGCCGTGGTCATCATGCTGTGCCTGATGGCTGTGGTCTATATTCGCGCGCGACAAAACGATTGGCCGGTCGATACCAGGCCAAGCCTGAAGCGGCTCGGGCAGGCGGCGCTGCATGCCGCCGTACCGATGGTGGTGCCGTTCGTGATCCTCGGCGGCTTTATCCTCGGCATCATCACCGCGACGGAGGCCGGGGCGGTGGTCGCCGGCTACGCATTTCTCGCCGCCAAGCTCTACTATCGCAACGTCTCGTGGCGCGAGATGTGGAAGATAGCCTACGACAGCGCGATCCTCACCGCGGCCGTGGTGTTCCTGCTCGCCGTCGCATCGGTGTACCAGTATCTGATGGGCGTCAGCGGAGTGCCCCAACTACTGGGCGATCTGCTGGGGCCGCTGAAGAGCCATCCTTGGCTGTTTCTGATCGGCACCGCAGTCATGAGCTGCCTGTTCGGCATGGTGCTGGAGGGCCTGCCGGCCGCGGTCGTGCTTATCCCCGTCGTGTTTCCCATCGCCGAGGCCATGGGGATTGATCCAATCCATTTCAACATCGTGCAGACCGCGGCAGTCGGCATCGGCTTGTTCCTGCCGCCGATGGGGGTCGGGTTGTTGATGGCGCTGCGGTTTGCAAAACTGGGAGTCGGCGAGCACTTCCGCACTTACATGCCGTACATGCTGGCGCTGTTTACCGGGCTGCTGCTGATCATCTGCATACCCGAGATCAGCCTGATGCTGCCGAGGCTGGCGGGACTGATCAGGTAGTGCGCCTCGCGCGACACCCGACGAGCAGCGCCCCCCTCCTAGATTCCCGCAACCGATGACCAAAGTTCCGACAGCCTGCGCTTGAACGAGTCTAGCGGACCCAACGGCACGACCTGTTCTTCGTCCTCGGGCAGGCGAAGCCCGACCACATTGACTCTCCCGCCGCTGATGCTGCGGGCCACCAGAACGATGGTATCCACATCGAGCGTCGCGCCTTCCCTGGGCGCATGATCGAGATGGATGTCGAAATAATCCGCCAGCGTCAGCTTCGATTCTTCTTCACTCACCTTCACGCCGTAGATCGCCGCAAGTTCGCCAAGCGTGTGCTCGCCGGAGACGACAAAATCCCCCAGCAGATGCGGATCGGGCGCCGAGCCCGGCTGCATGTCGACAAAGAACCGATCCAGCGCCTCGGCTTTTTCAGGCGGCGCCAGAAGATAGATGTAGTCGCCCGGAGCAATCGGATCGGCTTCATCGGGCGCCAGTATGCGCTGGTCGCGGATGACAAGGGTCGGCTTCGACCAGGAAGGAATCAGGCCGCGGCGGAAGTAAAGACTCTTCGCGCGCACCGGATAGCCGACCAGTTGCTGCTCAAGTTGGCCGGGAAGATCGAGTTCGACGCGACGAGGGCCGCGATCGGCACGCGGCAATGCCACATGCAGCCGGCGCGCCGCCACCGCCAGCGTCCAGCCCTGCAGCAACAGCGAGATAATCACCACCACAAACGCCACGTCGAAGTACAGCGAGGCTTTGGGTAACCCCACCAGCATCGGTATCGAGGCCAGGAAGATCGCAACCGCACCGCGCAGCCCGGTCCAGGCGATAAATACCTTCTCGCGCCAGTTGAAGCGAAACGGCGCAAGGCAAACGAACACCGCGAGCGGCCGCGCCACCAGCATCAGCATCATCGCCACGATCACAGCCGGTAGCACGCTCACCATCAAGCGCTGCGGCGAGACCAACAGCCCGAGCAGCACGAACATGACGATCTGCGCCAGCCAGGTCGCCGCATCCAGAAACGTCACCACCGAATTGTGCGCACGGGTCGGACGGTTGCCGATGATGATGCCGGCGAGATACACCGCCAGAAATCCAGACGCATGCGCCATCTGCGCCGCCCCGAAAATCACGAGTGCGGCGGTCGCGACAAACGGGGCATGCAGTCCTTGCGGCAGCGCCACGCGGTTGAGCGCCAGCACGACCATGCGGCCGCCGATCACGCCAACGATGGCGCCGAGCACGGCCTCGCGGCCGAATTCCATCGCGACCTGCCACGGTGAGCTTTCACCGACGGAAATCAATTTCACCAGAACCAGCGTCAGAAAGACCGCGAATGGATCGTTGGTGCCGGATTCGGCCTCCAGCGTCGCGCCCACGCGCGGGCGCAGCCGCAGTCCCTGCGTATGCACCAGCAGAAACACCGCAGCCGCGTCGGTAGAGGCCACCACCGCGCCGACGAGCAGCGACTCGGGCCAGCTTAGAGCGAGCGCGTATTTGGCCACCGGAGCGGTGATCACCGCGGTCAACAGCACGCCTATGGTCGCCAGCGCCATCGAAGGCGCCAGCACAGCACGAATGCTCTGAAACCGCGTCCGGAGGCCGCCGTCAAACAGGATCAGCGCCAGCGCAACCGATCCCACCAAATAGGTGGCGCGGACATCGTCGAAACTGATCTGGCCCGGCCCGGAATCGCCCGCCAGCATGCCGATCAGCAGAAATACCAGCAACAGCGGTGCGCCGAAGCGTAATGCGAGCAGGCTCGACAGAATGCCCGCCATGACCAATGCGGCTCCGAGCAGAATGACGATGCTGACCTGATCGAGAGACGCCATTGGCTTTTGCAATCACTCCAACTACTTGCAACCAAACACTTGCAATAAGCCATCCTTATCGTCGCCCGGGCTGGACGCCAAGGCTGTTTGTGTCGAGCGCGGCGATGTGCCTCTTGGCGCGGTGCTTTCGAGCTTGTGAGCAGCACCTGGCGATGGCGCCCGAACCTCGGTTGTGGGATTCTGCGGGAGATTCGAATCGAGTCTATTTGATCACCTGCCTTGAGATCGGATTCCGCGATGGACTTGCATGGCATCATCGATTTGCTGCACAACGCCGGCCGATCGGTTGGCGCGGAGGTCACCTCGCCTTGGCTCTATTTGCAGTTGGGGCTGATCCTGACCGGCGGCGGTATCGCCTTCGCCATTCGCGCCACCATTCGCTCCAGGGTCGAGATGGCTTCGCTCGCGATGGGCTGGCCGGCCCCGCTGCGGCTGTTCACGCGGGTATTGGTCGGCAGCGCCCCGACGGCGGCGTTTGCGCTACTGATGGTGTTGACGCGGCTGGTGATGCTGAGTTCGACCTGGCCCAGCCGCAGTTATCTCATTAGCGTCGCCGCCAATCTTGCCTTTGCGTGGCTGGTGATCGTTCTCTTTACGTCAGTCATACGCAACACCTTCATCGTCCGCCTGGTTTCGGTGTCAGCCTGGCTGGTCGCCGCGCTCAGCATTGTCGGTCAGCTCGGACCGGCCATCGACATGCTGGATTCGGTCTCGGTCGTGCTTGGGGACCTGCGGTTTACGCCGCTGCTGCTGATCAAGCTCGCACTGCTGCTGATCATTGCGCTGTGGCTCACCAACATCGCCTCCAACTTCGTCGAAAGCCGCATCACGCAATCCGCCGATCTGACGCCTTCGATCCAGGTCCTGCTGATCAAGATGATCCGGCTCGCGCTGATGATCTTTGCGGTCGCGGTCGCCATGAGCGCCGTCGGCATCAATCTGTCAGCGCTGGCGATCTTCTCAGGCGCCGCCGGCGTCGGCATCGGCTTTGGCCTGCAAAAAATCGTCGCCAACTTCATCAGCGGAATAATCCTGCTGGCTGACAAGTCGGTGAAACCGGGCGATCTCGTCACCATCGGCGACAGCTCCGGGCGGATCAGCGCCATGAAGACCCGCTATATCTCGGTCGCCGCCGGCGATGGCCGAGAGTTCTTGATCCCGAACGAGGATCTGGTGACGCAAAAGGTCACGAACTGGACCTACACCGACAGGAACACGCTGGTGAAAGTCAATTTCGGCACCAACTACGACGCCGATCCGCGGCTGGTGTGCAAGCTGGCGAGCGACGTTGCCGCGGAAGGGAAACGCACCCTCAAGGGCAAGCCGCCGAATTGCATCCTTACCGAATTCGCCGAAGCCGGCATGAAGTTCTCGCTGACCTTCTGGATCGCCGATCCGGACGGCATGGACAACGTCAAGAGCGATGTCATGCTGGCGTTATGGGAGGCGTTCAAGCGCGAGGGCATCCGGGTGCCCTACCCCGTGCGCGAAATCCGCGTACGCGGCGGGACGCTGCCGCTGGACGCCACGGTCGAGGTGTCGAACTGAAACGGCGCCTTGCTATCGCCAGCTTTTGGGTTCCCTCACCCAAACGATCGGGTTCTTCCAGCTCAGCTTGCTAGTCGGGGCGACAAACATTAAATTGGGATGGCGGACCCTTTCCCCGAAGATCATGATCCTCCCATGAGCTACATCGAAGCCAGCGACACCTCCCTGCGCAAAACCGGGCAGATCAAGCTGCATGGACAGAGCGGCTTCGCTGGCATGCGCAAAGCCGGCGCACTGGTGGCGCAGTGCCTCGATGAACTCACCGATATCGTCAAGCCGGGAGTTCCGACCTCCCGGATCGACGATTTCGTGCGGCAGTTTGCGTTCAGCCGCGGCGCCTACCCGGCGACACTGATGTATCGCGGCTATCGGTATTCCACCTGCACGTCGATCAACCACGTGGTCTGCCACGGCATGCCCGGAGACCGGTTGCTGAAGGACGGCGACATCGTCAACATCGACGTCACCTTCATTGTCGAGGGCTGGTATGGCGATTCCAGCCGGATGTATGCGGTGGGGCCGATCGCCCGCAAAGCGGAACGGCTGGTCGAGGTGACTTACGAGGCCATGATGCGCGGGATCGCTGCCGTGAAGCCCGGAGCCACCACCGGCGATATCGGACATGCGATACAGAGTTTCGTCGAGCCTCAAGGCATGAGCGTGGTGCGAGATTTCTGCGGTCATGGGTTAGGGCGCATGTTCCACGACGAGCCGAACATCATCCATGTCGGCCGGCCCGGAGAGGGCGTTGTGCTGAAGCCCGGCATGTTTTTCACGATCGAACCCATGATCAATCTTGGCAAACCGCATGTGAAGATCTTGTCCGATGGCTGGACCGCGGTCACCCGCGACCGTTCGCTGTCGGCCCAGTTCGAGCATTCGGTAGGGGTGACCGCGACCGGCTTCGAAATCTTCACGCTTTCGCAACGTCACGCCGAGAAGCCGCCGCTGACGGCTTGATTGCAGCCTCGCCAAGACGCCACAATTCTCGGTTGCAAAAACTGCGGGGGACGCCATGGTGAGGCCGTTTGCAGCGAACGGTGCCGCGCCCCATGGCCTCAGATGAAACCGATCAATCTCCCGCCGACACGCCGCACTATCACGGCCATCGGATGCGACTGCGGGATCGCTTCCATAACGCCGGAGCGGCCGCACTAAGCGACTACGAACTCCTGGAGATGGTGCTGTTTACCGCGAAGCCCAGGGCGGACGTCAAGCCGCTGGCCAAGATGCTGATCGGCAAATTCGGCTCGTTCGCCGAAGTCATGCATGCGCCGGAACCGCGGTTGCGCGAACTGAACGGCGTCGGCGAGGCCACCATCACACAGCTCAAATTAATAGCGGCGGCGGCACAACGGATCGCCAAAGGCGAGCTGAAGCAGCGAACCGCGCTGTCGTCATGGAAAGACGTGATCGATTATTGCCGGACCAGCATGGCATTTGCGGACAGGGAGCAGTTTCGCATCCTGTTTCTCGACAAGCGCAATCAGTTGATCGCCGATGAGGTGCAGCAGACCGGCACGGTCGACCACACGCCGGTCTATCCGCGCGAGGTGATCAAGCGGGCGCTGGAGTTGTCGGCGACGGCTGTGATCCTGGTGCACAACCATCCTTCAGGCGATCCGACGCCGTCGCAGGCCGATATCCAGATGACCAAGGCCATCGTCGATATCGCCGGCCCGCTCGGAATTTCCGTCCACGATCACATCATTGTCGGCAAGAACGGACATGCCAGCATGAAGGGCCTGAAGCTGATTTGAGTTGTTCGCGGAACCGCTCGGTTACTGCCGCATCATGATCAACGGATCGACGGTGTCCGGTACCAGCCGCCACTGCGCGTTGTCGTCGGCCTCGAATCGCCACAACTCGCCATTCGCGGAGATCAGCAACAGGCCGCCCCGCTCCAGGCGCCATTGAGTAGGCGCGAACGCCGAGACTGCCGGGTCGCATTTCGGCTTCAGAAATACCTGGAAATTATCCTGGCCGGCCTCGGTGTTGGTCAATGTCAATCCACACACCGCGCGGCCGCTGCCGCGAACCATCGACCAGTCCCCAATCATCTGGTCCATCGACTTGGTCAGCGACCGCGCGGCGGCCAGATTCTGCAGGATGTAGATGCCCTCGCCCTGTCTCAGGCCTTCAAAGATTCCACTCTCGACTTCGGTGAAATCGATCACCGGCTGGCCAGAGGTGTCCTGAAGCCGCACGATGTCCAGCCCCTTGATGCTCCAGGCCGCGATCTCCTTGCTGAACGGCAATGCCGATGCACAGCCGGGCTCCAGCTCCAGCTTCATACCTTGCGAGGTGGTGTCGCCCTTGAGGGTAACCACGCACGTTTTGCTGCGTTCAGTTGTCGACAGCTCCCACTGGCCGACCATCCCCTTCTTCAGGCTGGAGGCATCCTGCGCCGGGGATTGACCAGCACAGGCCATCACGGCCAGCAGCGCGCAGACGGCGATAACGAGTCCGCTTCGCATCAGCGGCCCTTGACCGGAGTTTCAACGACCGGTGTCAGCGGCGGCTTGCCGGCGAACCAGGCTTTCAGATTATCGACCACCAATTGATCCATGGCGTTGCGCGTTACAACCGAAGCTGAGCCAATATGTGGCAGGAGCACGACGTTCTGCAGGGCACGCAGTTCGTCCGGAACATTCGGCTCCTTTTCGAACACGTCGAGACCGGCGGCGAGAATGCTGCCGGACTTCAGGGCTGCGATCAGCGCCGGCTCATCGACCACCGAGCCGCGCGCGACATTGATAACGACCCCGCGCGGACCAAGCGCCTTCAGCACATCGGCGTTGATCATCTTCGCTGTGCCGGCGCCGCCCGGAACGATCACGACCAGCGTGTCCACCGCCTTCGCCATCTCGATCAGGTTTGGAAAATGCGTGTACGGGACAGCGGCGGCAGGTTTACGCGAATGATAGACGACGGGAACGCGCGAGGCCTCAAGCCGGCGAGCGATCGCCTGGCCGATCCGGCCCATGCCGACAATGCCGACCTTGCGGTCGCGTAGCGAGCCGGCGCTGAGCGGATAATTCTGGGTGGTCCAGAGACCCGAACGTAAATAGCGATCCGCCTTGACGAACTCGCGCAAGGTCGCGATCAAAAGTCCCATCGCCACGTCCGCCACTTCTTCGGTCAACACGTCAGGCGTATTGGTGACGACGATGCCGTGTTCGCGCGCGTAGGCGGAATCCACGTGGTCGTAACCGACGCCGAAGCTCGCCGCAATTTCGAGCTTCGGAAATAGCGCCAGTGCCGTCTTGTCGGCATGAACGGTGTGGTAGGTCACCGCGACGCCCCGTATTTTGTCCAACGTGGCGGGTGTCAATCGCTCCAGGTCGTGCCTGGTTTCGGCCGTGTGCAGGACGAACTGTTCGGAGAAGCCATTTTCCAGGATCGGCCTGCTCGGGCCGTAGATCAGCAGATCGATCTTGTCCGAAGAATTATTCCCGCCAACCATCAGTTTTCCTTTCCAAGCGCGCTCTCATGCCAGTGCCGCAACATCAGGTGCGACACAAGCGCCAGCAGCGCATAAATGACAACTCCGGCCAGCGAGAGCAACAGCAACGCCGCGAACATTCGGGGAATGTTGAGCCGATAGCCGGATTCGGCAATCCGATA
>C688J18823_10002528_pt1 | contig 11428 bp, 9 predicted proteins | sample HopSoiMetagenom1_FD_18823 | JGI IMG/M metagenome (IMG submission 18823) | reverse complement strand
TCGAAGCGTCACGGGCCGTGGCCCTCGATAGGTGACGATCGCGTATGGGGAAGGCGCGACCGACACCGAGGAGAGCCGCGGCCCGTCGCTTATGTCACGACCGTTCGATCACAACACCGCGTCGAGGAACTTCTTCGTTTCCGGTTCGCGCGTGTGATCGAAGACGTCGTCGGGCGTTCCCTCTTCCAAGATCACGCCGTCGTGGAAGAAGCACATGCGGCTCGCAACCTCGCGCGCGAAGCCCATCTCGTGCGTCACGACCATCATCGTCATGTGGAACTCCGTCGCGAGCGATCGCATCACCGACAGCACCTCGCCGATCAACTCGGGGTCGAGCGCCGACGTCGGCTCGTCGAACAGCATCACGTCGGGTTGCATCGCGAGCGCGCGGGCGATCGCCACGCGCTGCTGCTGGCCGCCGGACAGCCGGATCGGGTGCTCGTTGGCCTTGTCGGCCAGCCCGACGCGAGCTAGGAGCTCCGATGCCATGGGCCGCACGGCATCCGGCTTCTGGCCCTTCACCGTGACCGGGCCCTCCATCACGTTCTGCAGGGCCGTCATCTGCGGGAACAGGTTGAACTGCTGGAAGACCATCCCGGCGTGCAGGCGCAGCTGGCGGATGTCCTCGCGTTTGCGGCGCGTCCGATGACCGCCTTCGAGACGGACGCCCGCGACCTCGATCGTGCCGTGCGTCGGATCCTCCAGGAAGTTGATGCACCGAAGGAGCGTCGACTTGCCCGAACCGGAACGGCCGAAGATCACGACGACCTCGCCGCGGTCCACGACCATGTCGATGCCCTTGAGCACCTCGAGCGGACCGAAGTACTTGTGCAACGCCTCGACGCGAACGACGGGTTCGGTCATCGCGGCGGCTCGTCTTCTTCGGGCACCGGCATCTCCACGATCCCGGCACCGCCTCCGTATCCGCCACCGGCCGAAACCGGCATGAACTGCGTGCGCTTGCGGCCCGTCGCGGCCGGAACCGCTGTGCGCACGTATCCCGTCGAGATCCGCCGCTCCAACCTGCTCTGGAAGAACGTGAAGACCGAGGTAAGGATCCAGTACAGCGCCGCGGCCATCAGCAGCGTTTCGAGACGCTTCGTCAGGTTCGCGCTGAACGCGAGTTGTGCGCGCCCGAACAGTTCGGTGCGAGTGATCTGCACGCCGAGGAAGCTCACGAGTGCGGTGTCCTTCATCATCGCGATGAACTCGTTGCCGGTCGGCGGGATGATCACGCGGATCGCCTGTGGGAGGACCACGCGCCGCATCCGTTGGGGGTAGGTCATGCCGAGCGCATCGGCCGCCTCCGCCTGTCCGTGGCCGACCGATTGGATCCCCGCGCGGAAGATCTCGGTCATGTAGGCGCCGTAGTTCAGGCCAAGCCCGATCACGCCGGCCACGAACACCGTGAGCGTCAAGAAGTCCACGAGGGACCGCCGGTCGAGGTTCGCCCCGATCTCCGGCAGCGCCAGGTAGATCAGGAACAGCTGCACGATCAGGGGCGTCCCGCGGAAAAATGACGTGTAGAAGCCCGACAGCCCGTAGGCGACCGGGTTCCGAGACAGGCGCCCCAGGGCCCCGAACAGGGCCAGGATCGTCGCCAGCGTGATGGCCGCGATCGACAGCACGATGGTCCAGCCGAGACCCTTCGCGATATACGAGGCGAACTCCCGGATGAAGCCGAAATCGAGATCCGATAGGGCGAGGAGGAGCCCGAGGATGAAGAAGACGGCGAGCCAAACGGCCGTCACCTTGATGCGGAACGGGATCCTGGCGCTCGCCAGCGACAGCGCCTCCGTGTTGCCCGCGGCGCGGAACCCCAGAACGAGCAAGACGATGGCGATCGCACTGAGCGCGGCGGCCGCGTAGCCCTCCCGGGCGGAGGCGAGGCCGCCGACGGACAGGAGGTACGCGGCGCACGCAACGGTGGATGCGAGCGCCAACCACCAGGTCCACGGCCGTGGCGCGTACACGAGTCCCCCACCGATCAAACACGCGACGCCGACGGCGCCGAACGCCGCGAGCTCGCTCGGCGGGATGACGTCGTGTGTCGTGAACACCAGGACCGGCAGGAAGATCACGATCAGCGCGCCCTGGAGCAAGATCACCCAGGCGGCGAGCAGGAGGAAGACCGCTCTCGGCGGCTCCTGCAGAACTGCCGACGGGAGCCGAGGATCCTCCTCGGCTCCCGTCGTCGTGGTCGGGAAAGCGCTCACGCGCGCATGCTCCGTTCGCTCAGGCGGACGGTGATGCGGACACGGAACCCTTCGAAGCGGACGTCACCGTCCAGTCGACGCCGTTGTACCACTTCTTCGACAGCGACGAGAGCGTGCCGTCGGCGTGCATATCGTCGACGATCTTGCTCACGGCGTCGCTCAGGCTCTGCGAGTCGCTCGGGTCGTTCTTGTCGAACGCGATCGAGAGCGGCTCGTAGTACAGCGCGTCGCCGACGAGCTTGATCTTTCCGCCATCGTCGATGTAGGCCTGGATGGTCTGCTGGGCGCTGATCGCGGCGTCGCAGCGGACGCCGTCGCCGAGCGCCAGGTTGTCCAGGGCGTCGGTGTCGGTGTCGTAGGTCTGCAGGTTCGCACCGTGGATCTGGAAGTCGAACGATGGCGCGCCCGCACCGAGCTTCAAGTCGCCCTCGACATAGTCCTGATACGTGGTCGAGACGCCCACACAGACCGTCTTGCCGGTGAGGTCACCGGGGCCGGTGATCGTCGTGTTGTCCTGGTGCACCGACATCGCGGCGGGCGTGTAGTAGTAGGCCGGCGTGAAGTAGAAGAGCTTCTCCCGGTCCAGCGTGTCGGTCATCGACCCAACGCTCACGTCCCACCGGTCGTTCCACGAGCCGGCGGTGATGACGCCCCACTTCTGCGCCTGCAGCTCCGGCTGCACGCCCAGGCGCGCAGCGAGCTCGTCCGCGACGTCGACGTCGAAGCCTTTCCATGTGGAGGTCGTCACGTCGAACGACGACTGCGGCGCGTACTTGGGGTCGGTCGCGATCCGAAGCTTGCCGCTCGAGCACACACGCGCGAGCGCATCCGTGCCCGACGTGTCGATCGAGGCGCATAGCCCACTCGAGGCTCCACCCGTTCCCTGTGCCGACGTCGTGCTGTTGCTCGCACACGCCGCGCCGATCATCGCGAGGACGGCGAGCCCCGCGAGGACCCGTGTTCGCGCGTTCCGCATCGATCCCTCCTTCACGCGGTCTGCGGTGCAGACCCCTGTTCGCGCGGACTCTACGCCCGCGGTTCGACCCGGGCAACGCGGCAGGCGAGCAGCGCGGCCTTCCCTTGCTTGTACGCTCTGGGACGCAGGCCGGGATGGCGGAACTGGCAGACGCGCGGGACTCAAAATCCCGTGCCCGCAAGGGCGTGCGGGTTCGACCCCCGCTCCCGGCACCCGCAATGACCAGCAAGACGTGCCACGACGCAATCGAGCCGATCGTTTCCGCTAGGGCTCGCCGCGACCCCTGCTGCCAGTTGCGATCGAGATGTCGCCGAACGCGTCTTGCATCGCGGCCGCTCGCTGTGCTCTAGCCGTTCTCATGCGGCTGCGCACGGTCGCCCGATCGACGACATGCCGCTCGGCGAGCACCTTGTCGAGCGCGTGCTCAGAGACGAGCAAGGGAGGGTCAGCGGCTTGGTTGAGGAGTAGAGCGTCCGTGGCCACGGTAAGGCCCACGTGTGGGTGAGTTGCTGAGCTTCCTGGCGGAAATCGTGGCGTCCTTCGGGGAGGCGGTCGCTGCCTGGTTCGAGCGCCGTCGCAGCAACCCCTGAAGTCGCTAGGCGGCCGCGGCGGCAGGCGGCGCCGGTAACGTCTCCTTCGTCGGCTGCACCCAGAGGATGATGAGCAGGACGGCGCCTGCGAACGGGACCAACACAAAGAACAGCCAGCCCCAGGCGTAGCCAGCGTCGCGCAGTCGTCGGACGGACACTGCGAGGCTCGGGAGCAGGACTGCGACGCCCCAAAGGCCGGCGAGCAGTGAACCGAGGTAGGCGTTCTCTCCGATCCGGATCACGTTGAAGAGGTTCAGCGCGCCCACGACGAGAACATTGAAGAGTGCCCACCACCAGAACTCGTCGCGTCCCGCACGGCCCATGAACTCGGCGTACTTGCGGAAGACCGCCTGGATGGCCTCACCAAACGACATGAGCTCGGGTGCGCGGTCGGACACGGCCAACATCATAGGCCGAGGGTATGGCGGGTCAAATCTTCGATGACGTGAACGCAGGGACGAGTACAAACAAGGTCGCCGCGCCGGCGAGGCACTCGGTTGCAGCACGATCCTTGCTCTGCGGGTCGTCATTTCCTGGAGCGTCGTGGGATGACTGCTGTCGCCCGCTCACGCGATCGCCTGCAGAGCCGCCCGAGCGACGATCAGGTCCTCGAACGCGGCGCCGACGGATACGAACGCCGTGACGTCGCTCGGCGCCGTGCGTACGGTGCGGCCACGGACGACCTCGGCCAGGTCGACGAGCTCGTCGGCGTCGATCGCGCCTTCGTCGAGCGCGATCACGACGTCGCCCGCCTCGCGGAGCGCGATCGCGCGCGTCTCCACCACGATCTTGCTCCGGCGCATCGTCTCGGTGTCGAGTTCGCGTTGATCGGCGAGATACGCGCCGATCGCGTTGATGTGCGCGCCGTCGGTGAGATCGTGGCCGCTGAACACCGACACCGCCGATGTCGTGCACGTGCACACGAGGTCCGCGATCGCCACGTCGGCCGGCACGCCCGTACGCGCGGCGACGCCAAGTCCGGTCGCGAAGCCGACGAGCGCGTCGCTGCGGGCGCGGTTCCGGCCGACGACGACGACCTCGGTGAGCGGCCGCACGGCGTGCATGGCCTCAACGTGCGCGGTTGCCTGCACGCCGGCCCCGAACACCACCAGCCGCGACGCGTCCGGGTTCGCCAGGCGACTCGTGGCGAGCCCGCTCACGGCCGCGGTCCGGATCGCCGTGAGCTCCGCTCCGTCGATCACCGCCTCGGGCGCCTGCGTCGTGGCGTCGAACAGCACGTAGACGGCCTGGGTGAACGGCAGACCCCGCTGGGGGTTGAACTCCGACAGCGTGACGAGCTTGACGCCCACCCCTGCCTCACCGGCCGCGGGCATGCTGAGCAGCGTGCCTGCCGGCGTTGCGAGCGTCGTGCGCAGCGGTGCGTTGAGCGACGGATCCTCACGCCCGAACGCGGCGTCGAGCGCGTCGATCGCCGCGGTCATGGACAGCGCGGCGCGAAGCTCCGCTCCCTCGACGACGCGCATCAGGGCGCACGTACCGCAGTGCGGAACGCGGCCGCGAGGGTGATCGCCGCAGCGCGGTCACCCTCAAGCAAGGGGGCCATCATCGCCGTGCCGACGATCGCGCCGTCGGCGAACGAACATGCTTCGGCGGCCAGCTCGGGTGTCGCGATGCCGACGCCGACGAGCAACGGAACGTCGGTGTGGGGCCGCATGGCGTCCACGACCTCTCGCGCAGTCGACGCCAGAGCGCTCCGTGCGCCGGTGACGCCATAGGTCGTCACGCAATAGACGAACCCGTGCGCAGCGGCGCCGATCGCGGTGTAGCGCTCGTCGGCCGTCCCGGGCGCCGCGAGGAGCACCATGTCGATCCCGTGCGCGCCGGCCGCCGCCCCGAGGTCGCCGGACTCGTCGACCGGCAGATCGGGGACGATCGCTCCTCGGACGCCGGCCGCAGCGAGCTCGGAGCAGAACGTGTCGATCCCCGGGTGCGTCACGATGTTGGCGTAGGTCATCACGGCCACGGGCACCGGAACGTTCGCCTCGGCGATCGTCGCGAGCACGTCGCGCGGGTGCGTGCCACGCTCGAGCGCCACCCGCGACGCCTCCTGTACGACGCTGCCGTCCATGATCGGATCCGAGTGCGGGATCCCGACCTCGATCGCGTCGGCGCCGGCGTCGGCGAGCGCCAGCAGGAGATCGGCGTCGACGCCGGGATAGCCGCCGGTCACGTACGGGACGAAGGCGCGGCCGCCACCATCGCGGACCGCGCGCAGCCGCGCCTCGAGCTCCCCCACTACCGGCCTTCGAGCGCCGCGCGCACGGTGTCGAGGTCCTTGTCGCCGCGGCCGGACAGGCAGACGAGGATCCGAGCGCCGGCCGGGAGCTCGCGCCGGGCGAGCCAACCGAGCACGTGTGACGGCTCGAGCGCCGGCAAGATCCCCTCGGTCCGCGCCAGGAGCCGGAACCCGTCAAGGGCCTCCGCGTCGGTCGCGCTCACGTAGCGCGCGAGCCCGGCGTCTTGCAGATAGGCGTGCTCCGGACCGACCCCCGGATAGTCCAGTCCCGCGGAGATCGAGTGTGTCTCCACGACCTGCCCGTCGGCGTCCTGCAAGAGGTAGCTGAGCGCGCCGTGCAGCACCCCCGGCTGCCCCTGCGTGAGGGAGGAGCAGTGGCGCCCGAGCTCGGAGCCGGTGCCGCCCGCCTCCACGCCGATCAGCTCGACGCCCGGGGCGCCGACGAAGGCCGTGAACATGCCGATCGCGTTGGACCCGCCGCCGACACACGCGAGGACGTGCGCGGCGTCGCCGCCCAGCCGCTCCGCGTATTGCGCGCGCGCCTCGTCGCCGATGACCCGCTGCAGGTCGCGCACGAGCGTCGGGAACGGATGCGGCCCGACGACCGACCCGATGACGTAGTGGGTTGTCCGCACGCTGGCCGCCCAGTCGCGGAGCGCTTCGTTCACCGCTTCCTTCAGCGTTCGGCTCCCCGCCGTTACGGGGCGAACCTCGGCGCCGAGCAGGTGCATGCGGGCAACGTTCGGCGCCTGGCGACGGGTGTCCTCTTCGCCCATGAAGACGACGCAGGGAAAGCCGAGCAACGCACACGCCGTCGCCGTCGCGACGCCGTGCTGTCCGGCCCCCGTCTCGGCGATGATCCGGGTCTTGCCCAGACGCTTCGCGAGCAGCACCTGACCGAGGGCGTTGTTGATCTTGTGCGCGCCGGTGTGCGCCAGGTCCTCGCGCTTGAGCCAGATGTCGTACCCGAGCTCCTCGGACAGGCGGGTGGCATGCGTGATGGGCGTCGGCCGCCCCACGAAGTCGGCGAGAAGCGCCGCGAGCTCACCGCGGAACGAGGGGTCGTCGCGAAGCGTGGACCAGGCATCGTCCAGCTCGTCCAGTGCGGGGATCAGCACCTCGGGCGCGTACCGGCCCCCGTAGGTCCCGAATCGGCCTCGGGACATCGTCGTCGCACTCACGCCGTTCGCTCCTTCCTTCCGAGCAGCGCGCCGGCCGCCTCGGCCGGGTCCCCCGCGCGCATCAACGTCTCGCCCACCAGGATGGCAGACGCCCCTGCGTCGACGGCCCGGGCCACGTCGTCCCGCGTGCGGATCCCGCTCTCCGCGACCGCGATCCGGTCGGCCGGGATGCGGCGGATCCGGTCGAGCGCGGCCGCGACGTCGACCTCGAGCGATTCCAGGTCGCGGGCGTTGACGCCCACGATACGAGCGTCGGTCGCGAGCACTCGCTCGAGATCGTCGTCGGTGTGCGACTCGACCAGCGGCTCCATGCCGAGCTCACGCGCGGCCGCCAGAAGCTCCCCCAGCGCGTGGTCGTCGCCGCTCGCGGCGATCAGCAGGACCGTGTCCGCGCCCGCCGCACGCGCCGCCAACACCTGATCGACGTCGATCAGGAAGTCTTTGCGCAGGACGGGAACGCCGACCGCCTGACGCACGGCGCGGAGATCGGCCAACGATCCGCCGAAGTGCACCGGCTCGGTGAGCACCGACACGACGGCCGCCCCGGCCGACTCGTAGGCCGCCGCCTGTGTGGCGGGATCGGCGTCGGCGGCGATCGATCCGGCCGACGGTGAGGAGCGCTTGACCTCCGCGATCAGCGCCACGCCGTCCGCGTCGGCGGCAGCGGAGAGCGCTCCAGCGGCGTCACGGGCGGGCGGCATCGCATCCGCGCCCGCCGTCAGCGCCGCTCGATCGAGCGGATGCGCTTCGAGATCCATGCGCAGCTCCGTGACGAGGTCGGTCAGGAAACCCATGGGCCGCGCAGTCTACGAGCGGCGGGATGGTCAGACGGCCGACCACGCAAGGGCCCCAGACAGGTCGAGGCTCCCCTCGAGGGCCGACCGGCCGACGACGGCTCCCTCTGCGCCGGCGTCGCGGATCGCCTCGAGGTCGGAGAGCGAGCGGATCCCACCGGCCGCGAGGACGGGCAGGCCGGCGCGCGCCACGCGGCGCACGAGGGCGGTATCGGGGCCGGTCACCGTCGCCACGCGGTCGACCGCCGTGACGAGGAGCGCCTCGGCACCGGCCGCCGCGAGCCACCCCAGCGTCGCAGCAAGCTCCAGATCGAGGTCGGTGCCGCGCGGGCGGATACGCCCGTCGCTGACCTCGATCCCGATCGCGGTTTCACCCGGACGCGACCGTCCGAGGATCTCGGCGACGCCTTCCTCATCGTCGAGCGCCGCCGAGGAAACGACGACCCGGGCTGCGCCGAGCGACCGAAGGTCGGCAACCTGCGCCGCCGTCCGGACACCGCCGCTCGCCTGCACGCGCGTCGCGTCCCGCGCCGAGATCGTGCGGATCACGTCCGCGTTCGCGGGCTCGCCACGGAACGCGAGGTCCATGTCGACGACGTGCAACCATCGAGCGCCCGCGGCGATGTAGGCGTCGGCGGCGGCCAGCGGGTCCCCACCGAACGCGTCGCTCGGCACCGGGCCATCGGGCGTGAGCAGCGCGAGCTTGCATTCCCACAGATCGATCGCCGGGAGCACCGTGAACGGCATCGACGCACGATACCGGCCGCGCGGACCGCGATCTCAGACGCGCTCGTGTTCGAGCCGGGCGGCCGTCGGACCCAGCAGGTGCCGGAGCTCGTCCAGGAGCGACCCCTGGCTGTTGACGGTGAACGCCCCGAGGGACAACGGCTGGACACCGCCGGATGACAGGAACCGGAGACGGACCGGCACGTCGCCCGGCGAGCCCTCGAGCAAGGTCTTCAGCTTCTCGAGCACGCCCGGCGAGCACACCGCCGCCGGCAGATCAACCACCAACACGCCCGGGTCGGTCGCGACACGTGCGTCGAGCACCGGCTCCTTGACGTCGCTCGCCCGGATCTGCAGCTCGCGGCCGCGCCGGTCGATCCTGCCGGTCACCAGGATGATCCGGTCGGGCTCGAACAGGTCGGGAACGCCCTCGTAAACGCTCGGGAACGCGACCACCTCCACGCCACCGGTGAGGCCCTCCAGCCGGAACTGCGCGTAGGGCTCCCCCCGCTTCGTGAACTTCCGGGAGAGCGCCCCGATGATCCCGCCGAGCACGACCAGCTCGCCGTCGTCACGGTCCTCGAGCTCGGGGATGTGCGCGGTGGTCTGGGCTGCGATCTGCGCCTCGACCCCGAGCAACGGGTGGTCGGTCACGAACTGCCCGAGCATCTCCTTCTCCTTGGACAGGAGGAGCCGCTTGTCCAGCTCGGGGCCTTCGAGAACGGCGATGTCGACCTCCGCGATGGCGGGACCGCCGTCGCTCGACGCGCCGAACAGCGAGAACTGCCCCGCCGCCTCGGCCTTGCGCTCGGCGATGATCGGCGCCGACACCTTCTCGAACGCGGGCTGCTCCCCCACCTGCTGGACCATGCCGCCGCGGGTGTAGCCGAGGGAGTCGAATGCGCCCGCGAAGATCAGCGACTCGATCACGCGCTTCGTGAGCGACGTGGGCTCGACGCGTCGGCAGAAGTCGGCGAACGAGGTGAACGGGCCGCCGTTCGCGCGCGCTTCGATGATGCCCTGCACGACACCACTGCCGACGTTGCGCACCGCCGACAGGCCGTAGCGGATCGCGCGCCGGTCACCCGGCGCCGGCGCGAAGTCCATGTCGGACTCGTTGACGTCGGGCGGCAGGACCTCGATGTCCATCCCGCGGCACGCGTACAGGTAGTACGGCTTGCGGTCCTTGTCGTCCTTGACCGACGTGAGGATCGCGGCCATGTACTCGACCGGATGGTGCGCCATCAGGTACGCGGTCTGATAGGTGACGTAGCCGTACGCGCACGCGTGCGACGCGTTGAAGCCGTAGTCGGCGAAGGGCTCGACGTACTCGAACAGACCCTCGGCGGCGCGACGTTCGAGGCCGCGTGCGACCGCGCCCGTGACGAACTTCTCCCGCTGGGCCGCGACCTTCTCGCGGATCTTCTTGCCCATGACCTTGCGGAGCGTGTCCGCCTCGCCCATCGAGAACCCGGCGATCGCGACCGCGGTCTGCATCACCTGTTCCTGGTAGACGATGATCCCGTACGTGTCCTTGAGCACCGGCTCGAGGTCCGGATGCGCGTACGTGACCTTCTTTCGGCCGTGCTTGCGCTCGGCGTACTCGGTGTGCTGGCCCATCGAGAGCAAGCCCGGGCGGTACAGCGCGTTGCACGCCATCAGGTCCTCGAACCGGTCTGGCTCGAGCAGCTTGAGCAGGTTCTTCATCCCCGGCGACTCCATCTGGAACACGCCGATCGTCTCGCCCCGCCGGAGCATCGCGTAGACGTCGTCGTCGTCCAGCGGCACGTGGTCGATATCGAGCTCGATGCCGCCCGTGCGCAAGTGCCGGAGCGTCTCCTCGATCACCGACAGGTTCCTGAGGCCCAGGAAGTCCATCTTGAGCAGGCCGAGCTGCGCGACCCCGTTCATGTCGAACTGGGTGACCATCTTCTTCGCGTCGTCGCGCGAATCCTTGGTGAGCTTCAGCGGGAGGTACTCGACGAGCGGACGGTCGCCGATCACGACGCCGGCGGCGTGCACCGAGTCCTCGCGGCGGAGACCCTCGAGCGCGCGGGCGGTGTCGATGATCTCGCGCGCCTCGGGCTGGCGCTCGTAGGCCTCGCGGAGTTCGGGGCTCGTCTGCAGGGCGGAGTCGATCGGCTCGTCGCGGCCCATGATCGCCGGCGGATACATCTTGCAGAGCTCATCACCGACACGCGGTGGGAACCCCAGGACGCGCGCCGCGTCGCGGATGCCCTGCTTTCCCTTGATCGTCTGGAACGTCACGATCTGCGCCACGTGATCCGCCCCGTACGTCTCGGTCGCGTACCGGATCACCTCGTCGCGGCGGCGCTCGTCGAAGTCCATGTCGATGTCGGGCATCTCGATGCGGTCGGGGTTCAGGAACCGCTCGAAGAGCAGCCCGTACCGAAGGGGGTCCAGGCCGGTGATCCGGAGCGCATACGACACGACCGACCCGGCCGCCGACCCGCGACCGGGGCCGACCCGGATGCCCTGCTCTCGCGCGAACCGGATCAGGTCCCACACGATCAGGAAGTACCCCGCGAACCCCATCTTCGAGATGATGGACAGCTCGTGGTCGGTGCGCTCGATCACCTCGGGCGGCAACGGGTCGCCGTAACGCGCGATCGCGCCGCGCTCGACCAGCTCGCGAAGGTAGCTCTCGAGCGGCTCGCCCGCCGGCGT
>C688J18823_10002527_pt1 | contig 11430 bp, 11 predicted proteins | sample HopSoiMetagenom1_FD_18823 | JGI IMG/M metagenome (IMG submission 18823) | reverse complement strand
CCGAAGCTTCCGCTCCGGCCGAACCCTCCGCTCCGGCCGAAGCTTCCGCTCCGGCCGAACCCTCCGCTCCGGTAGGGGAGGGATCCTGATGGCCGACGTCAACGCCGCGATGGTTAAGGAGCTCCGCGACGCGACCGGCGCCGGGATGATGGACTGCAAGCGCGCGCTGATCGAGGCCGACGGCGACGTCGCGCGCGCAACGGAGCTCCTGCGCGAGAAGGGGCTCGCGAGCGCGGCCAAGCGCGCCGGGCGAAGCGCCAACCAGGGCCGGGTCGACGCGTACGTCCACTTCAACAACACCGTTGGGGCGCTCGTCGAGGTCAACTGCGAGACCGACTTCGTCGCCAACACCGACGAGTTCCGGCAGTTCGTGAAGGACCTCGCGTTGCACGTCGCGAGCCCTTCCGCACCGCGCTGGGTCACCCGGGACGACGTTCCGACCTCGATCCTGGAGACGGAGCAGAAGATCGCCGAGGTGCAGGCTCGTGAGTCGGGCAAGCCGGACAGCGTCGTGCCGAGGATCGTGGAGGGCAAGATCGAGGCGTTCCTGAAGGACAACGTGCTCCTCGATCAGCCCTTCGTGAAGGACGACAGCAAGACGATCCAGCAGTACCTCGACGAGGTCGGCGCGAAGACGGGGGAGAAGGTGCAGATCAAGCGGTTCGCCCGGTTCAAGCTCGGCGAGGACGCCGCGTAGAGGCGGAGTAAGCTGGGGCGACCCGACGGCCGACGGCCGCGGCCCCAAGGGGAGGATCGCGACACGCATGGATGACGGCGGCGCACGACCCGCATATCACCGGGTCTTGCTCAAGCTCTCCGGCGAAGCCTTCGCTCCGACCTCCGGCTCCGGGATCTCCGACGCGTCCACGGGCCTGGTCGCGCGTCAGCTCGCCGAGGTGGTCGACATCGGTATCCAGCCGGCGGTCGTGGTCGGTGGGGGCAACATCTGGCGAGGCCGGCAGGCGCCCGGGATCGAGCGCAACCGCGCCGACTACATGGGGATGCTCGCGACGATCATGAACGCGCTCGCGCTGCAAGACGCCCTCGAGAAGATCCACGTGCCGACGCGTGTGCAGTCCGCCATCGCGATGACCCAGGTGGCCGAGCCGTTCTTGCCGCTGCGTGCGATCCGCCACCTCGAGAAGGGCCGGGTCGTGATCTTCGCGGCCGGGCTGGGTGTGCCGTACTTCTCGACCGACACGTGCGCCGCCCAGCGGGCCCTCGAGATCAATGCCGACGCGCTGTTGAAGGGCACGAAGGTCGACGGCGTCTACACCGCCGACCCGGTCCTCGATCCCTCCGCCGACCGGATCGACGCGCTCGGGTACTCGGATTTCCTCCGCGAGGGCTACGGCGTGATGGATGCCACCGCGGTGTCGCTCTGCATGGAGAACAAGCTCCCGATCCTCGTGTTCAACCTCCGCGACGAAGGCAACATCCGCCGCGTCGTGATCGGGGAGCAGATCGGAACGACGATCCATTGAAGGAACGACCGTGACGATCGAGGGCGCGATGCGCGACGCGGAGCACAAGATGGATCAGGCCGTCACCCACCTGAAGGACGACCTCGCCGGGATCCGTACCGGACGCGCCACCCCAGCGGTCCTCAACCGCGTCCAGGTCGAGTACTACGGCACGCCCGTCCCGCTGAACCAGCTCGCGAGCGTCAACGTGCCGGAGCCGCGGCTGCTGCAAGTGCAGCCCTTCGACAAGAGCGCCATCTCGGCGATCGAGAAGGCGATCCAGACGAGCGACCTCGGGATCACGCCGAACAACGACGGCAACGTCATCCGGCTCGCGTTCCCGCCGCTCACCGAGGAACGCCGGCGGGAGCTCGTCAAACAGGTCCATGCGCGGGCCGAGGACGGGCGCGTGGCGGTCCGCAACGTTCGGCGGCACGCGAAGGATGAGCTCGAGAAGCTTGAGCACGACGGCGACATCTCGCAAGATGCCCTGCAGAGGGCGGAGAAGGACCTGCAGAAGCTGACCGACCGGTTCGTGACCGACATCGACCAGATCCAAGGTCACAAGGAGCAGGAACTGATGGAGGTCTAGCCCGATGCCCGACGAGAAGAACGGCGACGAGCTGTTCGAGGACCTGGACAAGTTCTTCGCGCCGATCCGCGACGTCGACTGGGATGAGCCGGAGGAGCCGGCCGCCGTGACGCCGTCCGAGGAGCACGTCTGGGTCCGAACCGAGGAACCTCCAACCCCCGAGCTCACGACGGCCGAGCCGGCACCGGCGCCGGCCGTCGACAACGACGACGAGGCCTGGCACGACACCGGCCAGCTCGAGCAGATCGACGAGATCTTGGGGGAGCCCGATCAGCCGGAGGTCGTGATGCTCGATGAGGCCGACGGACCCCCCGACGAGCAGCCGGCCGCCGCGGATCCTGACGAGTCGCGGTCGGTCTGGGACGAGCCGCCGAGCGCTCACGATGCTGAAGGCGTCGTCGTCCGCGCTCCGTCCGACGACGAGCTGCAGGCGGCGGCCGAGCACTTCGCCGGATCGATCGGCCGCGACGAGACGTACCCGACGGAGCCGGTCGACGTGTTCGCCGGCGAGACACGTGACGGTGATCTGCTGAGCGAGCTCGGCGCCGAGGAGGTCGAGGAGGAGCTCCTGTCCGACATCGAGGGACCCGCAGCTCCGCGGACCGTCGTCGTCGGAGCCGAAGGCACCAGCGGCCCGAGCTGGCAGGAACCGGCGGCCGTGGAGGTCGGCGCGGAGATCGACCGGCGCGGTCCATCGGGCGACCGTGACGTGCCGGCCGCGTTCATGACCGGGGTTGGGCTCGCTGCGGTGGCCGTCGTGTCGCTGTGGGCCGGCCCGGCGTACTTCGCCGCGTTCGCGGGGTTGCTGGTGCTCGTCGCGCAGGGCGAGCTGTTCGGTGTGCTGGTCAAGCATCACGCGAGGCCCGCATCGTTGATCGGGCTCGTGGCAGGCGGGCTCATGATGCTCGGCGCCTATTGGCGTGGCGAGGCCGCGACCCCGGCGATGTTCGCACTCGGCGTGGTCGCCGCGTTCCTGTGGTTCATGACGGTGCCGATCGACCAGCGGGTGCACGTCGTGCGCGATCTCGGCATGACGGTGCTCAACATGGCGTGGATCCCACTGCTCGGCGGATACCTGATCGCGACGCTCAAGCTGCCCGACGGCGATGCGCTCGTCCTGTGGGTGATCCTCCTGACGTTCCTGTTCGACACGACCGCGTTCCTGGCGGGCTCGATCTCGGGCGGCGGCTGGATCCAGCGCCCCCTCGCGCCGAACGTCAGTCCGAAGAAGTCGTGGGAGGGCATCATCATCGGTGCGGCGTTCACCACGCTCGCGTCGGCCGCGCTCGTCACGTCGTTCGTCAGCGTGTTCGAGGGACGACGGCTGGCGGCGGTCGCGCTGGGCCTCGTGATCTCCCTGGCAGCCACGTTCGGCGACCTTGCGGAGTCGCTCCTGAAACGCGACATCGGCGTGAAGGACATGGGCACGCTCCTGCCAGGTCACGGCGGCGTGCTGGACCGGATCGATTCCTTGTTGTTCGTCGCGCCGGCGACGTTCCTGCTGTTCCGCATCGTGTTCGGATGAGGTGATGTTCGGACCGCTCAGCTGGCTTGTACCGGGGTCGGGGTAAGCTCGACGGCATGAGGCAGCTGGGCATCCTCGGGTCGACCGGATCGATCGGCACGCAGGCGCTCGACGTCGTGCGCCGCAACCCCGACCGGTTCAAGGTGGTCGGGTTGTCGGCGGCCGGCACGAACCAGGAGCTCTTCGTCGGACAGATCCGCGAGTTCCTTCCGCCGCACGTCGCGATCGCCGACGAGCAGGCCGCGCGGGACATCCAGGCGCACCTCGGCCAGCTCAAGGGTGTCGAGTTCATCGTCGGCCATGACGCGGCCGAGCAGCTCGCGCGCGACACCGAGGGCGATTTCGTCGTCAACGCGCTCGTGGGCAGCGCCGGCCTCGCGCCCACCCTGGCCGCGTTGCAGGGCGGCAAGACGCTCGCCCTCGCGAACAAGGAATCGCTCGTCGTCGGCGGCGAGCTGGTGATGGACCTCGTCAAGGGAGAACCGGAGCGGCTGCTGCCGGTGGACTCCGAGCATGCCGCGCTCGCGATGGCGATCCGCCACGAACGCCGCGAGGATCTGAAGCGCGTCGTGATCACCGGCTCCGGCGGCCCGTTCCGTGGGTGGACCCACGGCGAGCTCCAGCGCGCGAGCCTCAAGGAGGCCCTCCAGCATCCCGTCTGGTCGATGGGGCCAAAGATCACGATCGACTCGGCCACACTGATGAACAAGGGTCTCGAGGTGATCGAGGCGCACTACCTGTTCGACCTGGAGTACTCGCAGATCCACGTGCTCGTGCACCCCGAGGGGATCGTGCACGGGATGGCGGAGTTCCGCGATGGGAGCTTGCGCGCCGAGATGGCGACGCCAGACATGCGGCTGCCGATCCAGCTGGCGTTGGCGTGGCCCGAGCGCCTGCCAACCGGCGTGGCGCCGGTGCCGCTCACCGAGCGGCAGCTCACCTTCGAGCCGGTCGACCGCGAAGCCTTCCCCGCGGTTGATCTCGCGTACCGTGTCGGCGGTTTGGGGCTCACGTTCCCGGCGGTGATGAACGCCGCGAACGAGGTCGCCGTCATGGCCTTCCTGGAAGGGAAGATCCCGCTCACCCGCATCGTCGACGCGGTGCAGACGGTGGTCGATCAGCACGAGCCCGCCTCGGTCGTCTCGATCGTCAACATCGAACGGGCCGACGCGTGGGCGCGCCACCGAGCGGCCGAGATCATCGAGGAGCGCTAACCCGTGGCCTTCGGGCTCTCGATCGTGCTGTTCGTGGTGGCGCTGTTCGCGATCGTGATGATCCACGAGGGCGGCCACTACCTCGGCGCGCGGCTCTACAACTTCCGCATCCTCGAGTACTTCATCGGGTTCGGGCCACGGCTGTGGTCGTTCCGCCGCGGCGAGATCGAGTACGGCGTGAAGGCGATCCCGGCCGGCGGCTACGTGAAGATCGCCGGGATGAATCCGTTCGAGAACGACGTGCCGGCAGGCGACGAGGATCGGGCGTACGGCGCCAAGCCGGTGCGGCAACGCGTCATCGTGATCTTGGCCGGCCCGATGTCGCACTTCCTGGTCGCCTGGTTGATCTTCGCGGGTGTCTTCATGTTCTCTGCCAACTGGAACATCCCCGGCATCGCCGGCGTGACGGAGACGATGGACGGCAGGGCCTCGCCGGCGGCCGTCGCGGGGATCAGACCCGGCGACGTGATCGAGCGCATCGGCGACCTCGATCAACCGACGCGGGACCAGATCGGCACCTACCAGGCTGCGCACGTCGGCCGGCCGATCACGTACGTCGTGGACCGCGGCGGCCAGCAGATGACGCTGACGATGACGCCCGTAGAGACGACGCTGAAGGATGGATCGACGGTGGTCCGCGTGGGGATCGAGTTGTCGGGGGTGAAGGAGCGGCCGCTCGTCGCGTTCGCGCACGCCGCCGGCCAGGTCTGGGACACGACGCTTGCAGCGGTTGGGGGCCTCGCCCATGTCTTCGGTCCGTCCGGCGTACACGAGATGGTGAGCTCCCTGTTCACGAACGCGCCGCGGGCGAACGACGGCGCGGTCTCGCTCGTCGGCGCTTCGGCTGCGGCCGGGCACGCCGGGTCACAGGGTGCGTGGGCCAACTTCTTCAGCCTGTTCGCAACGGTTGTGCTGTTCATCGGGTTGGTCAACCTTCTGCCGCTGCCACCGCTGGACGGCGGCCACGTAGCCATCGCCCTGATCGAGAAGGTGCGCGGCCGGCGCATCGATATGAAGAAGGTGGTCCCGGTCTCAGCCGTGGTGCTGTTGATCCTCGGATTCTTCTCGATCTCCGCGATCATCCTGGATATCTGGAAGCCCCTCCCGAACACGTAGCGTGACCTGCGGTAACCGACGCAGCGCCGTCACAGTTTCTCCATCGCGCGACCGTCCGCGCGCAACGCGTCCCGCGTACGATGGGGCACGATGAGCGAGCAGACGATCCTCGTCGTTGACGACGAGGAGGCGATCGCCGAGGCGGTCCGTGCGAGACTCGAAGCCGAGGGCTATCGCGTGGTCGCGGCCGCCGACGGGCCCGACGCGATCAAGGCGCACGCCGAGCATCATCCCGATCTCGTCGTCCTCGACCTGATGTTGCCCGGGATGGACGGGCTCGAGGTCTGCAAGCAGATCCAACGAGACGGATGGACCCCCGTCCTGATGCTGACCGCTCGAACCGAGGAGGCCGACAAGGTCGCCGGGTTCGCCGTTGGAGCGGATGACTACCTGACCAAGCCCTTCAGCTTGCGAGAGCTGATCGTCCGCGTGAAGGCGATCCTGCGCCGCGTCGACCGGATCAAGGGGGCCGGCGAGCCGTCCCGGCCGATCGAGCGCAACGGGATGATGATCGATGCCGCCCGGCGTCGCGTCGAGGTCGACGGCACGGAGGTCGCCCTTACCCCGCTGGAGTTCGAGATCTTGCTGACGCTCGCGCGGGACCCAGGCGTGGTACTCAATCGCGATTCCTTGATGGACGGCGTCTGGGGGTACCGCGATTACGCCGGCGGCCGGGTGGTCGACTCCCACGTCGCCCGGATCCGCCGAAAGCTCGGCGAGGACGGAAACGACCCGCGGTTCATCCGCACGGTGCACGGCGTCGGCTACGCGTTCAAGGAGTGAGGTCGCGTGTCGATGCGGCCCCTCGAGCGGTTCCGGTCGATCCGCGCGAAACTCGGCTCGGTCATCGTGCTCGCGGTCGCGCTCACGCTGCTCGTCAGCTACCTCGTGATCGGGTTCGCCCTGCGGAACTCGCCGCGCGACAGCGAGGCGATCGACGCGCTCGCGCTCGCGCGACAGGCCGCCGTCGGCCAACTCACGAACATCCCAGGCGACACCGAGATCGTGTGGCGCAACGCCGACGGAAGCGTGTCCTCGATCGAAGGACACCAGTTCACGTTCTTGCCGGACCCGCCAACCGACCGCGTCCCACGTTGGAGCGTGATCGGAAACGTCACGTGGGCAACCGTGCCCTTGGAAGACGGCGGGTACGTGACCGCGATGCAGCCCGCGTTCCGCCGAGGGTCGCTCGGGCGGATCTCGGCGACACTCGGCTTCCTGCAAAGCGTCTGGTGGCAGTTCCTGCTGGCCGGCATCGTCGCCGGGCTGATCTCGTTGGTGATCGCACGATGGCTCGCGCGCGGGATGACGCAGCCGCTGCGCGACATGGCGGCGGCCGTTCGACGGATGGAGGTCGGCGACTACACGGCGCGCGTGATGACGCGCAGCCGAGACGAGGTCGGACAGCTCGCGACCGCGTTCAACCGCATGAGTGCCGAGCTCGAGCTGTTGGAACGATCACGTCGTGACCTCGTCGCCAACGTCTCGCACGAGCTGAAGACGCCGATCACAGCGATCCGTGCACACCTCGAGAACCTCGCCGACGGGATCGAGCAGCCCGACCGGGAGACGATGCAGGTGATGTTGAACCAGACGGAGCGGCTCGGGCGATTGGTAGATCAGCTGCTCGACCTGTCCAAGCTCGAGAGCGGCGAGGTGCCGCTGCAGCTCGAGCCGATGCCCCTCGCGCCGGTGATCGATCAGGTGCTCTCGGAGTTCTCCGTCGGACGGGCCGTGACCGACGTCTCCTTGATCGACGAGGTATCAGAGGGACTCGTCGTCGAGGCCGACCGCGAACGCATCCATCAGGTCGTGTTCAACCTCGTGGACAACGCGGTGCGCTTCACCCCACCCGGCGGCGAGGTCTCTGTCCGTGCGTGGCGTGAGGGCGACCGAGTCGCGATCGAGGTGCACGACACGGGCGTCGGCGTCGCATCCGAGCACCTTCCCCGCTTGTTCGAGCGGTTCTACCGCGCCGACCCCGCGCGTTCGCGCGACGACGGCGGCGGCACAGGGATCGGCCTCGCCATCGCGCGCTCGATCGTCGAGGGCCACGGCGGCCGGATCGTCGCCGACAGCGACCCCGGCAACGGCGCCACCTTCACCTTCGATCTTCCCGCGGCGCGCGCCGCGGTGCCCGCCACCGACAGGAGGACCGCGACGTGAAGTCCGCGACCACCGCTGTGACCGTTATCGCCGATGACCGGTACGGCTACCTTGACCTGACCGACGATCTTCGTCGTGCGATCAAGGACGCCGGGATCACGGACGGCATGGCCGTCGCGTTCTGCGCCCACACCACCTGCGCGCTGCTGATCAACGAATGGGAGGACGGCGCGCTCGCCGACTTCCGACGGCACGTCACCGGATCCGTCCCGGACGACGGCGTGTACTACGAGCACGACGACTTCGACATCCGCACCCAGAACCTCCACGAGGACGAGCGGAAGAACGGGCACGCCCACGTCAAGGCGATGCTGCTGTCCGCCACCTCGCACGCGATCCCGGTCGTCGCCGGCGAGCCGGCGTTCGGGGCCTGGCAGCGGCTGATCTTCTTCGAGATGGACGAGCCGAAGGACCGCACGATCACGTTCCACGTGTTCGGCGGCTAGGGGCGCGCCGGACGCTCAGCGGCTGGGAGACTGGGCTCGACATGACCGAACGGCGGAAGTCCAGACAGCTCCAGCTCGGCCGCGTTGCGATCGGTGGCGACGCGCCGGTGTCGGTGCAGTCGATGACGACTACCAAGACCTCGGACATCAACGCGACCCTGCAACAGATCGCCTCGCTCGTCGCGACCGGCGTCGACATCGTCCGTGTGGCGGTGCCCCACTGGGAAGACGCCGAGGCGCTCGTCGCGATCGCGGCGAAATCGACCGTCCCGGTGGTCGCCGACATCCACTTCCAATGGAAGTACGCGATCGCCGCCCTCGAGGCGGGCATCCAGGGACTGCGGATCAACCCCGGCAACATCAAGTACCACGACAAGGTGCGGCTGATCGCTCGCGAGGCGAAGGCGCGGGGCGTGCCGATCCGGATCGGCGTGAACGCTGGATCGCTCGAGACCGAGCTGCTGACGAAGTACGGGTCGCCGACACCGGAGGCGCTCGTCGAGTCGGCGATGCGCGAGGCGAGCATCCTCGAGGACGAGGACTTCTTCGACATCAAGATCAGCGTCAAGCACTCGAACGCCGCGGTCATGATCGAGGCCTACCGGCAACTCGCCGAGGCGTGCGACTACCCGTTGCATCTCGGCGTCACGGAGGCGGGTCCGATGCCGATGGGCGGCGTGAAAAGCGCCGTCGGGATCGGCACGCTGCTGGCAGAAGGCATCGGCGACACGATCCGTGTGTCGCTCACCGACGATCCCGTCGAGGAGGTCAAGGTCGCGAACGCGATCTTGCAGTCGCTCGGGCTGCGTGAGCGCGGGCTCGATCTGGTGGCCTGCCCGTCGTGCGGGCGTGCCGAGGTCAACGTGCTCGAGCTCACGAAGAAGGTCGAGGCGGCGATCCACGCCGAGGAGTTCGACGTCCCGATCCGCGTCGCGGTGATGGGCTGCGTCGTGAATGGGCCTGGGGAGGCCCGCGAAGCCGACGTCGGGATCGCGAGCGGCAACGGCCTCGGGTTCGTGATCCGTCGCGGTGAGACGGTAGCGAAGGTCCCGGAAGACGAGCTCGTCGACGCCTTGCTGGCCGAGGCGCGGACCGTCGCGGCAGCGAAGGCCGCGGACCGCACCGACTGAAGGCCTACTCGACGTCGAAGGGCAAGACGGCGTCCAACCCCTCCTGCGCGGTGTCCGTCGCGCGCCGCCGCGGCGCCGACCGCGGCTCGACTACCGGCCGTTCGCGAACGGGGACACGAAGCCACGAGACGACGACGTCGATCCACACGAGGTTCCGCAGCAGCACGAGCCAGGGCACCCACGCGGCGGGTGCCGTCGCATGGTCGCGCCAGACGATCGCGAGCACGCCGGTGAGGGCGATCGCGACAGCCGCGACCCCGCCGGTATGCCGCTCGTCGTGATCCCCATCGAGGGCGAGTGCGGCGAACGGGATCAGCCACGCCGCCGCCTGCATCGACAGGATCGGCGCGAAGACGCCGAGGGCCGCGACGGCGACGAGCGACGCCGCGCCCATCGGGTCGCGCCGGTCGATAGCTGCGCGACGCCAGACGAACGCCTCGACCAGCACCACCGCAAGTCCGAGCGCCGCCTTCGTCCACGTCGCCACGTCGCCGATCCGCATCGCATCGGCCTCGCGGTACGCGTCGCCCGGATGCAGCGCCCACAGGATCGAGCCGATCACGCTCTCGACATGCCAGCCGCGCGTGTCTCGTACCGACAGCACCTGGAACGGCCCCTTCACACCGCCCGTCAGATACCACCAGGCCCCGACGACGATGCACACCACCGCGGCGGCGATGAGGCCGCGGCGGGAACGCCGCAACCACAGCACCGGTACGAGGGCGATCGGCCAGAGCTTCGCCATCACGGCGAGCCCTAGCGCGGCGCCTCCAAGCTCTTCGTGGCGCCGGCGGAGCCATGCGTACGCCCATGCCGCCAACGCAACCGAGACGAGGTCGAACCGGAGATACAGGAGGGGCAACAGCGGCAAGGCGAGGATGAGGTACGTCCCGGCGGCGCGCCGGCCCCACCCCCACAGCATCGCTCCCGCCGCCGCCATGTCCGCGACGAACGCGAGGATCGCGATGCGCAGGACCGCGGCGCCGATCGTGCCGCCCGCGAGCAGACGGTCGGCGGCCGTTTGCAGCGGCATGAACTCGACCGGAAACGTCCGGTACGGGACCGCCGGTGAGGTCGCGATCCGGAACGCGCGCCCCACATCGGCGTCGACGGAGCCGAGCGCGGAGGCCTTCGCGATGATCACGAGGACTGCGACGAGATGGATCGCGACGAGGCCCGCCAGCAAGCCGGTGGACGGACGTTGCAGGAAGCCGGTCCGCTCGGCTGGGGCGTGCGCCATCTCGCGCTCAACCGTAGCCTGCCGTGCTGCCGATGACTCGGAGGTGCGAGGGACACGAGCGGCCGTCGTGCTGGTCGTCGCGGCGTTGTTCGGCGCCGTGACGATCGCGCCGGCCCCGGCCGTGCCCGTGGAGCCGTCGACCTGCGAGGTGTTCCCCGCGGACAACGTCTGGCGCCTGAACGTCTCGAAGCTTCCGGTGAGCCCGCACTCAGGTATGTGGACGCGCGCGATGCACTCGCGGCGCGCGTTCGTGCACCCCGACTTCGGGCCGCCTTCGTACGGGATCCCGTTCGACGTTGTCGACGCCTTGCACGCCGACGTGTCGGTCGACTTCGGCTACGCCGACGAGAGCGATCCCGGACCGTATCCGTTCGGGTCGGACATCCACGTGGAGGGCGGCTCCGATCGCCATGCGATCATGCTCGACCAGGATACGTGCGTGCTCTATGAGCTCTATGCGGCGCACTGGAACGGCGGCAGCCCGACGGCCGGGTCGGGTGCCGTGTTCGACCTGACGTCCGATCTCCTTCGGCCCGCG
>C688J18823_10002526_pt1 | contig 11430 bp, 8 predicted proteins | sample HopSoiMetagenom1_FD_18823 | JGI IMG/M metagenome (IMG submission 18823) | reverse complement strand
AGCGCGAGCGGCGCCGCCCACGACCGGCTCTATCGAGAGGTCCGGCGCTGAGGTTCGTGAAGCGTGTGCTCGACCGGCTCGCGGCCGCCGCGCTGCTGCTGCTGCTCTCGCCCGTGCTGCTCGCGATCGCGCTCTGGATCCTGCTCGAAGACGGCCGGCCGATGCTGCTCGCCCAGGAGCGCGTCGGCAAGAACGGCCGCCGCTTCCGGATGCTGAAGTTCCGGACGATGGTGCCGAACGCCCTCGAGCTGGCGCACGAGCTGACCGACGACCCGTACGGCGTCGTCCCCGACGACCCGCGCATCACGAAGCCGGGGCGGCTGCTGCGGCGCACGAGCCTCGACGAGCTGCCGCAGCTCTGGAACGTGCTCGTCGGCGAGATGAGCCTCGTCGGCCCGCGACCGGATCTCGTCGAGCAGGCGGCGAACTACACCGAGCGCGACCGCGGGCGGCTGGCGGTGGAGCCGGGCATCACCGGCTGGTCGCAGGTGAACGGCCGCGAGGAGATCACCTGGCCGGAGCGGATCGAGCAGGACCTCTGGTACATCGAGCACTGGTCGCTGCCGCTCGACCTGAAGATCGTCGTGCGGACGTTCACGCAGCTCCGCCGCGACGAGGAGAAGCCCGTCGAGGACGAGATGAACATCGAGCGCCGCCGGGCGCGCACCGGTGATCGCTGAGGTCCGGCCCGAGGACTGGAACGGGCTGCTCGCCGAGCTCGGCTTCGTCGACGTCTACCTGACGCGCGAGTACGTGGAGGCCTCGAGCCTGCTCGAGCCCGGGCGGCCGATCTTCCTGCGCTCCGAGCGAGCCGTCTTCGCCGCGATCCTGCGCGATGACCCAACCGACGTGATCACTCCCTACGGCTACGGCGGCCCGGTCGGGCCGGGCTTCTGGGAGCCTTACGACGAGTGGTGCCGGGCGAACGGCGTCGTCACGACCTTCGTCCGCTTCCACCCGCTCTACGCGAACCAGCGCGACGTGCCGCCGCCCGCACGGGTCGAGCCGCTCGGCGGCACCGTTGCTTGGCGGCTCGACGAGCAGGACGACCTCTTCGAGCGGATGCACCGTCACCACCGCCGCGTCGTGCGCAAGGCGCTCGCCGCCGGCGTCGAGCCGAGCGCGACGCAGTCGCCCGCCGATCTCGAGCCCTTTCGCGCGCTCTACGAGCGGACGATGGACCGCCAGGGCGCTTCGGACTTCTACCGCTTCCCCGCCGCGTACTGGCGCGAGCTCGAGACGAGCGTCGCCGGCCACGTCGTCCTGTTCGAGGCCGGCGAGGACGCGGCGCTCCTCTGCCTCGCAAGCCCGCCGTGGCTCCACTACCACCTCGGCGCCTCGAGCGACGCAGGGCGCGCGCTCGGCGCGAACGCTCTCCTCTTCCTCGAGGCCGCCCGCTGGGCGCAGGAGCTTGGCTACACGCGCTTCCACCTCGGCGGCGGCGTCGGCGGCGCGCGGGACTCGCTCTTCGACTTCAAGCTCCGCTTCGACCCCGCCGGCGAGCTGGAGATGGCGATCGGCAAGGCGATTCACGATGAAGACGCGTACGGGCGCCTGAGCGGCGACAGCCCGGCGGACGGCTTCTTTCCGGCCTATCGCGGTACCGTGCGCGCGTGATCCTGAAGGCGATCTTCTGGGCCAGCGCGGCCGGCCTCGCCTGGACGCACGTCGGCTACCCGGTGGCCGCCGCGCGCTCACACGGCTGCGCAGGCGCCCCGTCGCCAAGCGCGACATCGAGCCGACGGTGACGCTCGTCGTCCCCGCGCACGACGAGGAGGACGTGATCGGCCGGCGCGTCGAGAACCTGCTCGAGCTCGACTATCCGGCCGCGAAGCTCGAGCTCATCATCGCCTCCGACGCCTCGAGCGACCGCACCGACGAGATCGTCGAAAGCTACGACGACCCGCGGGTGCGCCTGCTGCGCTGCGCGCGCGGCGGGAAGCTGCCGAGCATGAACCGCGCGGTGCGCGAGACCGAGAGCGAGCTGCTCGCCTTCGGCGACGCGAACGCGACCTGGGCGCCCGATGCGCTGCGCAAGCTCGTGCGCAACTTCGCCGATCCGGAGGTCGCCTACGCGTGCGGGCAGGTCCGCTTCCACCGCGACGACGGCAGCAATCAGGAGGGCGTCTACTGGCGCTACGAGATGTGGCTGCGCGAGAGCGAGTCGAAGCTCGGCTCCATCACCGGCGGCAACGGCGCGATCTACGCCGTCCGCCGTTCGGACTACGTCGAATGGCCGTTCGGCCACGACCTCGGCTTCCCCAACCTGATGGTGCAGAAGGGGCGCCGGGCGGTCTACGAGCCGGAGGCGCTCGCCTTCGAGAAGCCGAGCCGCGACAACGAGGACGAGTTCCGGCGCAAGGTGCGGATGCTGCCCTGGTCGTGGCGCCACCTCTTCGAGGCGCGCAGCCTGCGCGGCGTGCCGCCGCTCTACCTCGCCGAGCTGCTCTCGCACCGCGTCCTGCGCTACGGCAGCGGCTTCCTTCACCTCGCGCTGCTGGCGACGAGCATCGCGCTCGCCGACGACGGCTGGCCGTACACGGCGGCGTTGGCCGCCCAAGTGGGCTTCCTCGCGCTGGCCGCGGCCGGGAAGCTGAAGCTGCGCGTGCCGGGGGCCGCGCTCGCCTGGTACTACGTGCTGATGACGACCGCGACGATGATCGCCCTCGGCCGCTACCTGCGCGAGGGCGCGCCGCTGATGTGGGAGAAGGCCGAAGGGACCCGCTAGCTTCCGCGCGACCAACCGAAGGGGTCTCTAGCCTGCTGTCGTGCGCCGTTTGACCGTCCTTGCTCTGCTCGTACCCGTCCTCGCGGCCGGCTGCTCCGACCGCGAAGCGGCCGAGAAGCGGCCGGCCCAGGCGGCGCCCGCGAAGTTGGCGCCGCCGCCGATCCCGCCCAAGCCGAAGCCGCCGCCGAAGCTCTCGTTCGTGCACGTGATCGTGCTCGACGGCGACACCAGTGCTCCGGTCCGCGGCGCGGTCGTGCACGTCGGCCGCCACGCGGCGCGCACCCGGCGTGACGGGATCGCGCGCGTGAAGCTCGGCCGGCACGTGCGGCTCGGGGTGACAGTCGCGAAGCGCGGCTACGACCCGTACCGCCAGCACCTCCAGTTCCGCGGCAAGCCGAAGGTCGGGGTGCGCGTCTACCAGGAGAAGCTGCAGTGGACGCGCTACGGCGCCACACCCGNGCGCACGCAGGCCCACCCGTACATCCACGTCCGGCCGCCGTTCCGCGTCGTCTGGAGCCAGCCAGTCGGCGGCCTGATCGAGTTCCCGGCGGTGGTCGACGACGGCGTCGCTTTCGTGACGAACTTCCACGGCAGCGTGCGCGCGTACTCGATGCGAAACGGCGCGCGCGTCTGGCGGCGCGATCTCGGCGGGATCATGGCCGCTTCACCCGGAATCTTCGAGGACCAGGTCGTGATTCATGCGATGAACGGCCACGTCTACGTGCTCGACCGGCACAACGGCCGCGTGCTCTGGAGCTACGCGACGGGCGCGCCGATCGAGTCGTCGCCGCTCGTGCTCAACGGCGTCGACTACTTCGGCGCCTGGAACGGGATGGTCTACGCGCTCGACCTGCGCACGCACACCGCGCGCTGGACCTACAACGCGGGGCCGAAGATCACCTCGAGCGCCGCCTACGCCGGCGGGACGATCTACCTCGGCGACTACGGCGGTCGCCTGCTGGCGCTCTCGGCGCGCACCGGCGGCCTGCGCTGGTCCGGATCCGTCAACGGCCGGATCTACGGGACGCCCGCGGTCGCGAACGGCCGCGTCTTCGTCACCTCCTCGACCGGCGGCTCGCTGACGGCGTTCTCGACCGGCGGCTCGCGGCTCTGGTCGCTCGGCACCGGCTCGTACGTCTACTCCTCGCCCGCCGTGTGGAACGGGCGCGTCTATTTCGGCTCGTACAACGGTGCCTTCTACGGCGTCTCGGCGCGCAGCGGCGGCATCGGCTGGCGCTTCTCCACCGGCGGCGCGATCGCCGGCGCCGCCTCGATCGTCGACGGGATCGTCTACTTCAGCAACCGCCAGCACCGCATCTACGGGCTGAACGCGCTCGCACCGGCCGCGAGGTCTTCCGCTTCCCGGACGGCGCGTTCGTGCCGGTCTCGGGCAACGCCCGCCGCCTGCTGCTGCACGGGTTCTCCCGCCTGTACGCCGTCGAGCACAAGCGCAAGCGCCGATGAAGAAGGTGCTGCTCGCGACGGCCGGCATCGTCGTCCTGATCGTCGGCGGTCTCGTCGCGTACGGCCTCTACCGCAAGCAGCAGGGCCACGACGTGCGCGGCTCGTCGACCGAGGAGTTCGTCACCACGCGCGAGGAGGCGCCGAAGCCGCCGCCCGTGACCGCGAAGATCCGCTGGCCGATGTACCGCTTCGACCCCTCGCGGCAGGGCAACGCCGAGAAGATGCTCGTCGAGCCGCCGTACAAGCCGCTCTGGTTCTTCCGCGCGAGGTCGCTGATCGAGTTTCCGCCCTCGGCGGCCTACGGGCGCCTGTACTTCGCCAACGCCGACGGAACGCTCTTCGCGCTCGACACGAAGCGCGTCAAGGCACGCTGGACCTTCCGCGCGCGCCGCTGCACCGCCGCCACGCCCGCGATCGACCAGCACACCGTCTTCATGACCTTCCTGAACAAGCCGCCCTGCAACGCCACCCGGTCGGGCCTCGACGGGCTGCTCGTCGCGCTGAACGCCGACACCGGCAAGGTGCGCTGGCGCCTCAAGATCGCGCCGAGCGAGTCGTCGCCGCTCGTCGTCGACGGAGTCGTCTACGTCGGCGACTGGAGCGGCAAGGTCTATGCGGTCAGCGCGGCGACGGGTGCCACTCGCTGGACGTTCAAGACCGGGGACAAGGTGAAGGACGCCGTCGCCTACGCGGGCGGCCGTGTCTTCTTCGGCTCGTACGACCACCACGTCTACGCGCTGAACGCCCGCACCGGAAAGCTCTTCTGGCGCGCGACGGCTCAGCAGCGGCTGGGCTCGCGCGGGAACTTCTACTCGACGCCGGCGGTCGCCTACGGGCGCGTCTACATCGGCTCGACCGACGGCAAGGTCTACTCGTTCGGCGCGACGAGCGGGAAGCTGCGCTGGTCGCACGGGACCGGCGATTACGTCTACTCGTCGCCGGCCGTCTTCGAGCAGCGCGTCTACGCCGGCTCCTACAGCGGCACCTTCTTCTGCTTCGACGCCGCGACCGGTGACGTGCGCTGGAAGTTCAAGGCGGGCGGCGCGATCTCCGGCTCGCCGATCGTGATCAACGGCGTCGTCTACTTCTCGACCCTGAAGGGCCGGACGTTCGGGCTCGACCCGCGCACGGGCAAGGTCGTGTGGGGCTTTCGCCGCGGTGCGTACGCCGGCGTGATCTCCGACCGCCGCCGGCTCTACCTCGCCGCGCGGGCGCGGATCTTCGCGCTAGCGCCCCGCAAGCGAGGGTAGGCTCACCCGCCGATGGCCACCTCGCGGGACACGCCCGACCTCGACGCCGAGCGCGACGTCGACCTCCGGCGGCACTGGGACACGATCACGACGCACTGGTGGCTCCCGCTCGCGGGCCTCGCCGTCGGCCTCGTGATTGGCTACCTGATCTCGCTCGGCGGGGCCCAGGTCTACAAGGCGAAAGCGGTCATCTACCTCGGCCAGCCGCTCTCGCAAGGCGGGCTGCAGGTGCAGAGCCAGGCGACGAACCCCTCGACCGTGCGCCAGCTCGTGACCGCCGAGGCGACGATCGACGCCGTTGCACGGCAGGTCGGCCTGAAGCCGTCGCAGCTACGCGGCCGCATCTCCACCCAGGCGGTGACCGGCAACATCACGCGTCTCGGGCAGAACCCGCTGGTCGCGATCACGGTCACCGGCGCGTTCCGCGGCAGGGCGGCAGCTGCGGCCAACGCGCTCGCGCTGAAGGTGATCAACTCGAACTCACTCGCGGGCTACTCCAAGACGAAGATCGCGAACCTCCAGCTGCTCGTCGACAACGAGGAGACCGCGCTCGGCACCCTCGACCGCAATATCAAGGCGCAGCAGGCCGCGTTGGCCAACGGGTCAGGCCTCTCGAACATCGAGCGGCTGATCCTGCTGAACCAGCTGAACAGCCTCGTTCAGCAGCAATTGACGACCACCGACCAGCTGACGACGAACCGGCAGCAGCTGGCGCTCGCGGAGGACGTCGAGGCGCCCGAGCTGACGACGCGCGCGGTCGCCACGAAGACGACCGCCCGCAGTCGCCGCAACACCGTGCTCGTCGCCGGCCTGATCGGCCTGCTGCTCGGCGCGATCGCGGCGCTCCTCTTCGAGCCCGCGCGCAGGATCGTCCGCAAGGACGCCTAACTACCAAGAGTGGCCCACCCGGCCCCAGTGAGCGGCCCCTGGCCCGCGATGACCGGCGCCAGGCCGCGTTCTCAGTCGCGCCCGTACCTTGCAGGTACGAACACTCCCTGCGTCCTTGCCTGGCTTGCTCCTCGCGGCCCAGGGGCGCGTCTCTGGAACCGGGCGGGCCACTAGCCGTGCTGGAAGGAAAGCGCGTGGCCGTCGTGGTCCCGGCGCACAACGAGGAGAAGCTGATCGCGGAGACGATCCGGACGATTCCGGACTTCGTCGACCGCATCTACGTCGTCGACGACCGCTCGTCCGACGGCACCGCCGCCGCGACCCGCGCCCACGGCGATCCGCGCGTGGAGCTAATCGAGCACGAGCGCAACCTCGGCGTCGGCGGCGCGATCGTCACCGGCTACAAGCGCGCGCTCGCCGAGCGGATCGACGTGACGGCGGTGATGGCCGCCGACGCGCAGATGGACCCGGACGACCTGGAGATGCTCGCGGGCGCGGTCGCTCGCGGCGACGTCGACTACTCGAAGGCAAACCGCCTGTTCACGGGCCAGGCCTGGGAGGTGATCCCACGCTACCGCTACCTCGGCAACGCCGTCCTCTCGCTGCTGACGAAGATCGCTTCCGGCTACTGGCACGTCGCCGATTCGCAGTCCGGCTACACCGCGATCTCGCTCGCGCACCTCGAGCTGCTCGACCTCGACCGGATCTACCAGCGCTACGGCTTCCCGAACGACCTGCTCGTGCACCTCAACGTCTGGAACGCGCGGGTGCGCGACTACCCGTCACGGCCGATCTACGGCGTCGGCGAGCGCTCCGGAATCCGGCTGCGCAAGGTGATCCCGACGATCTCGTGGCTGCTCGTGAAGGGCTTCTTCTGGCGGATGCGCGAGAAGTACGTGATCCGCGACTTCCACCCGCTCGTCTTCTTCTACGCGCTCGGAATCCTCTCGACGCTGATCGGTCTCGCGCTCGGGATCACCGAGCTGGTGCTGCGCATCCTCGGCAACGCGATCACGCCGGCGACGATCGTGCTCGTCGCGCTGCTCTTGATCTCGGGCTCGCAGTTCACCCTGTTCGCGATGTGGTTCGACATGGAGTCGAACCGCGACCTCGGCGGCCGCGGCCGCCGTAGCGGCGACCGCTAGCTGCCGGCCTTCACGCGCTCGAACTGCTCCGCCAGGCCCTTGGCGTCTTGGCCGGCGCCGATCTCGAGCTTCGCCTCGGCGCCGTTCGCGGTGACCGTCATCGTCTTGCCGACCAGGAGGCGCTTGACGGAGATCGACTCGATCTGGCCGACCGGGACGGCGCTGACGAGCTCCTTGACGCCCGTCGGCTTGCCCATCGCGCTCTTCTCGATGCCGAAGACGAGCAGGCGCCGGTCGCTGAGCGCGAGCGCCATCGGGTTTGCGAGCTGGAGGCCGGCTTCGGCCGCGCCTTCGTGCGATTTCTTCGCCCACGCGCTGCCGATCGCCTGCGGCGCGAGCCCGCCGACCTTCGAGTTCGACGTGCCCCGCGGCTGCGCCACGATCGAGGCCAGGATCTCCTCGCCCGGCTCGAGGAACGTCCGTGCCTCCTCCTTCAGCTGCTCACCGAAGTCCGCTGCCAAGACCCGCTCCTCTCTCGAAGACGCCGCCGTCAGCGGCGACCATAAACGGCGGCTCAGCGGACGTGCAAGCGCTTGTCGTGAGCGCCTACGGCTGCCCGAGGTGCACGACCGTCGCTCCGTCGGCCGAGTCGGGCTCCTGCCCTTCGACGAGCGGGTGCCGCGCGAGCTCCTCGCGCACGGCCGCGCGTACTGCGCCGGTGCCGCGCCCGTGCACGATCCGGACGAGCGGCAGACCGGCCAGCGCGGCGTCGTCCACGAAGGACCGCACCGCCTCCCGCGCCTCCTGCGCGCGCCGGCCGCGGACGTCGAGCTCGTCCGGCACGTCTCCCCGCCCGCTCGCAACCACACGGACGGGCGGCGCGGCTGGAGCTTCAGGATCGCGATCGAGCTGCGCATCCGGCCGCAGCCTCGCCAGCGGGATCCGCATGCGCACGCCGCCGGGGCCGACGACCTCGGCCTCGGAGCCCTCGATCGCCGCGATCGTGCCTCGCAGACCGACAGCGCCCGCCTTGACGGGATCGCCGGGCGCGAGCGGTCCAGCCGGAGCGATCGGCTCGAGCTGCCTCAGCGACGCCTCCGCTCGGCCCGCGCGCTCCGACGCGGAGCCGAGGCGGCGGTCGCGATCCCGCGCGGCCCTCTCGGCCGCGTCCGAGGACGCGCTGCTGCGCGTCTGCTCGAGCCGCCGCGCTGCCCGGATCTCAGCGCGAAGCTCGTCGAGCTCCGCCCGCGCAGCGGCGAGCTCGCCGCGGACCGCCTCGACAGCCTGCGCGCGCTCTGCGGCTGCCGACGCTCGCACCGCCTGGCGCTCCTCCTCGAGCGAGGCCTGTTGCCCCCGCATCTCCGCCGCGGCCAGCTCCGCCGCCTCGCGCTCGCGCTCTGCCGCCGCCAGACCCTCAGCGGCCGCCCGCTCCGCCGTCTCCGCTTCGGCGAGGAGCTCCGCGATCCGCAGTCGCTCCGGCACGACGCGCTCGCGTGCGTCCGCGATCACCTCCGCGTCGACGCCGAGCCGCTGGGCCGTCGGCAGCGCGTGCGAGATCCCGGACCGCCCCAGCGCGATGCGGTAGAGCGGCGCGTGCGTCTCCGGGTCGAGCGCGGTGGCCGCATTCGCGACGCCCTCGGTCGCGCTCGCCCATTCCTTCAGCTCCGGATAGTGCGTCGTGACGACCGTCAGCCGCGCCTGGCCGACGAGCCGCCCGAGCAGCGCCTGGGCAAGCGCCGAGCCCTCGACCGGATCGGTCCCGGACGCGAGCTCGTCGACGAGCACGAGCGACCTGCCGGTCGCGTCTCGGAGGATCTCGACGAGATTGCTGATGTGACCGGAGAACGTCGACAGGTTCATCTCGATCGACTGCTCGTCGCCGATGTCCGCGAGCACGCGCTCGAACACGGGGAGCGCGGCAGCGGCGGCCGGCGGACGCAGGCCCGACTGGTGCAGGAGCGCAGCAAGCCCGAGCGTCTTCAGCGCCGCGGTCTTGCCGCCGGTGTTCGGGCCGCTGATGACGACGCCACGTAGCGCCCCCAGATCGAGGTCGATCGGCACCGCCGAAGCAGGAGGGAGGAGCGGATGCCGCGCGCCGATCAGCCGTACCTCCTCGCTGGGCTCGACCGGCGCGCCGCGCCACGCGCGCGACACCGTCCCGAGCGCGACTGCGAGGTCGATTTCGCCGGTCGTGTCGACCGCGGCGACGAGCGGCGCCGCCTGCGCCGCGACCCGCGCCGACAGGTCGCGCAGGATCCGTTCGACCTCGTCGCGCTCGGCGCTCGCGGCCTCCGCGAGCCGGTTGTTCGCCTCGACGACGGCGAATGGCTCGACGAACAGCGTCTGACCCGAGCTCGACGCGTCATGGACGATGCCCGGGACGCTCGAGCGGGCGCTCGCGCGGACTGCAAGCACGGGCCGCCCCCCGCGCTCGGTGACGAAGTCCTCCTGGAGGTGCTCGCGCAGCGCGCTCGAGCGCGCGAGCCGCCGCAGTTCGTCCGCAACACCGTGCCGGCCGTCCCGCAGCTGGGAGCGCAGGCGGCGCAGCGCAGGCGATGCCGTGTCTCGCAAATCGGATCCGTCGTTCTCGACGCACGCGGATATCGCGTCCGCGAGCGACGCGAGCGCCGGGTCGATCAGCTCGGCGCGGGCAGCCAGAAGCGGCGCGAGGTCGGCCTGAGCGACGAGCGAAGCGCGCGCCCCGAGCGCCGCGCCGACCGTCGCGGCGACGTTCCGCAACGACCGCGTGTCGAGCAATCCGTCGCGGCCTGCGTGGGCGGCCGCATCCCGCACGTCCTCGATTCCGTGGAGCGACGGCTCGACGGACTCATCCAGGAGCGCCACCGCCTCAGCGGTCAGCGCCTGCCTGCGCGCGACCTCCTCGGGAGAGGCCGACGGCAGCAGCGCGTGCGCGAGCGCCGCACCAACCGGGGTCGCCGCGGCCGCGGCGACGCGCTCGGCGATCGCCGGGAACTCGAGCACGGCGAGCGCGTGGCTGTCCACGAATCAAGTGTAGGCCGACTCCGAAAGCCGGTTCCAGCGCCGACGAACAGTCCGGGATCTGAAACGTGAGCTGGCTGCGCGAGGCGCCAGCGACGGTAGATCCCCGCTCAGCCGACGCGCAGGCGTTTGTTCAGGCCGCTGCGGTCGCTGCCGTAGCGGTACGTCCCGCGCGCGAGGCGCACCCGGAGCGTGGCCGAGCCGCGGAAGCGGATGCCGGTGCGCGCGTTCACACCCGGTCCGGAGAGATGGAAGTTCGCGAGGCGCGAGCGGTCGCTCACGACGATGCGGTAGCGGCCGCTATGCACCGACGACCCCGTCAGCCGCACTGCCCCGCCCGCTGAGACCGACGCCTCCAAGGTGCGCACCGGGGGCGGGGGAGCCGGGGGCGGTGGCGGCGGCGGCTCGGGCGCGTCCGTCACGAAGAACGAGCCGTTCATCGTCATCCAGTGCGGCTCGCACGCGTAGGCGTAGCGGGTGTTGTTCCTGAACGTCACCGTGAAGCTCTGCTGCCCGACGAACGCGAGGTCGGTGCGGAAGTCGACGGTCGCGTCATCGTTGCTCGCCAGGTGGAAGTTGTGGATCGTCGAGCGGTCGTCGACGACGACGGTGTAGGTGCCGGGGAGGAGGCGGCTGACCTTCTTGCCGGTCGAGTCGTTGAGCGTGATGTTGAAGCCGTCGTTCGTGCCGACGATCGCCGTCAACGTCGGCGTATTCGCCCCGGCGGAGCCGGAGGCGAGGCCGAGCGCGGCTAGGACGATGATCACGGAGGCGGAGCGCTTCATTGACCACACGGTGGCGATGCGCAAGGGTCCGGGTCAACTTCTTAACCAGAAAGAGAATCCGAATGATCAGGTTCCGCTTTGCCGCCGAGCCGGCCGAGTCGATCGCCTTCTCGTATTCGCCGCTGCTCGAAGCGGTGCTGAGCCTGCACGTGCTGAGCGAGCCGAAGCACCATCCGCTGCAGCATCCGTGGGTGCGGCGCTCCCGCGCGCTGCCGCCGCAGCTCCGCCGC
>C688J18823_10002524_pt1 | contig 11432 bp, 12 predicted proteins | sample HopSoiMetagenom1_FD_18823 | JGI IMG/M metagenome (IMG submission 18823) | reverse complement strand
CCCGCCGCGAGATTGATGCCGAGAAGTTCGCGTTGAAGGCTTTGCGCGGCGATTTCGCGGAGGTAGAGCGGAATGGCGATCCGCAGAAGGCGGCACAAGCGGCGTGGCAAGCGGCCAACGCCTGAGACGTCTAGGATCCGCAAGGAGTTCCAGCTACTTAGCAGCTCGAGGCGGCGTGAGCTCCGATCACCGCGGCGGGGGTCGGGTCCATTTAGAATCTGGTCGTGCGACTGCCGGAGGTCCGGTTATGGTTCTCCATAAATTCTACATTCGCGTAGCAATGTCATTGACACGCAAAGCCCGGATAAGACACAAATTGCGTGTTCACAGCTGACATCTAATCCCCCGGCCAGCCGTTAGGCAGAAAACCGATGAAAACAGGTATCCGACGTTTTTTACAGCTCGCGGTCGCTGCACCTTTGCTGGCAGGACTAGCGCATGTAGCGAGAGCCGACACGTTCGTATTTGATCCCACCGGGTTGAGTGGGCTCGGTGCCTTTAGCGTCGACTCTTTTCACCTCGGATCAGGTAACAGTCTCGCCCGCTCCGTGGTCCCGTTTACGGTGGGCAATACTTTCCAGCTTCTTTTTCAGGCCCAGCAGACGTTCGTTGCATCCTCCGCGTTTCGCTTCGAGATCAGTGTCGTCGGTAGCGTGACCGAAAGAGTGACAACGGCAAACGACGGTCCCCCTTCGCGGCTGACCTTCCAACTGGCGAAAAATCAAACATCTGACTCGTTTATAGAAATTTACGCCGATTCGCTTCTGAACGCGGACGATTTGGCAGGCACGGGGTTTAATGATGGCGTGTTAGTCCTCCGTGGTTCGTTGCTAAGTACGCTGCCAAACGTTGGTACTTTCTCCCTAACCGATCCTCAACCTACCCCGGCGCCGAGCCTCGACCTGGTTGGAACGAATAATTATCCCACCGTTAGTTCGGTGGTGGGCGCCGGTGCGACCAAGCTCTACGTCGTGGTCGGCTACGTCGATCCGCGATTCTTCCCAGCGCCAAAGAGTACGGCTACAGGAAGACAGGTTGTAGTAGGGGATATCGTGACTCTCGATATCAGTCACGCCACGCCGTTTAATGGGGTGGATCCGTCGGCTGCTTTTACGGCCAGCCGCAACCCTGGAATCGGCGCTGGTCCCAGCCCCACAGCGACTCCAGCCATTGGGTTGCTGAATGGCAGTTCCGGACCCGACCTGCAAACTCAAAGCACAATCACGTTCTCGGTTTCCGCGTCCCCCACGCCGAGCAGCTCGCCTGGAGTGACTCCGACCCCCAGCCCAAGTGGGCCCAAGGTGGTGATCAGCGCCTCCCGCACCCAGTTACGAGAAGGTGCTGACTCGCTGATCACCTTTACTGTCAATCAAACACATCCGGACCTGACCGTGCTCTACTCCGTTGATGGAAGCGCAACTCTTGGCGTTGACTATACGATCACCGCTAGTAATGGCAGCGCGATCGTACTTGGCTCAGTAAACATCCCGTCGAATCAAAGCTCCGCTTCGATTTTGGTTCATTCGATCTCAGATAAGATTCGAGAACCGAACGGCGAACCAGTTAAAATAGTGGTCCAGCCGGGCAGTGGGTATCAAGTTGCGCCGAAAAAAGAGGCGAACACGGCGGTGGTTTTGATCCTGGATCGGAATAGTTGACGCGCGTTAGCTGTGTTCTGCGGAGTTGCATCCGGTGGCCTTAACGGGTCGCGTATTACAGAAGTCGTTTCGTCTTAGTGCCTGCGATTCGGTGTTTTGTGACGATTGTGCGACGATTTCGGCCCAATTTGCACGAAACCGCGACCAAACGAGTTGACAGGTGTTCATAGAGCGAGGATTGCTTTGCTTGTCCGAACCCCCCGCTTCTCGAACAGAGGAGCAGTCCGCGACACACCAAAACTATGCACATCCCAATTAAGCGTCTTATTACCCTCATCACTGCAGCCGTTGTACTCGGTGCTGTTCAACCATCGTTACGCGCGGACATTCCGTTCTCCCTTGATCCGGACGGTTCGGGCAACAGCCCCGCAATAAATCCGATCACGTTTCAGTTCGGGGCCGGTAACAGCTTGTTCGGCGGCTCCATTCCGTTCACTCAGGGTGATACCTTCCAACTCCTGTTTCACGCCCAGTTGAATTCGGTCGTGGTTGGAAATGGAACGCAGGTTACGCCGATTGGCTTGAATGCTTCCGGTGCGGTGGGTGGGGTGACGCCCTTTGAAATCACGTTAGTCGGGAGCGTTACCGAAGCGGTGACGAATGTGAATAACACACCGGCTCGAATCGCCTACCGAGTAGCCGGCAACCAGTCGACCGCGTCGTTCATCGAAATGTATTTCGATGGAAGCCAGAACGCGAATCCCCTGGCGGGCACCGGTTACAATGATGGAAAGCTAATCCTGCGCGGCACGCCAACACCGCCGAATCCGGATGTCGGAAGCTTTGCTTTGAGTAATCCGCAACCCATCAATGCTCCGAGCTTCGACTTGTTTGGGAACAATGACTACGCCAACGTGACTTCCATTCAGGGAGTCGGCGCGACCAGAATGGACGTCACCGTTACATTCGTAGATCCGGCATTCTTTGTTGCCGGGACCGGCACTCACAAAGTGAAGGTAGGCGACCTGATCACAATCGACATGAGCCACTCCGCGCCCTTCGACAAGGTTGACCCGTCTCGTTTATTTGTGACCGCGCCAAACACCGGGACCGGCAGCGGCCCGGCGGCTAACGGTGTCCCGCGAATCGGAACGGTTAACGGCAGCGCAAATCTCGATTTCCAGACGCAGACTCTCATCGCGGCGACGGTAAGGGCAACGAATGCCAGCCCGACACCAACTCCGAGCGGATCACCGACGCCGACTCCGACAGCTACGCCGACGCCGACGCCGGTCGGATCACCGACCCCGACTCCGACCGCCACACCGACGCCAACCGGATTGAGAGTTGCGATATCAGCCAACAAGACGCAGGTCCGCGAGGGTGGCGATGTGATTATCAGCTTCGTCGTCAAAGGCGGAACGAACCACGGGCCAATTCCTGTCAATTACTCAGTAAGCGGCAACGCGACGCTCAATACCGATTACACGCTTAGCGGCACGCCCGGCCACGTGGTGATTCCGCAAAACGAGTTCTCAACCTTCATTACCCTGCATTCGATTCCTGATACGGTCGCCGAACCGAATGGGGAAGCGGCCAAAATCTTCGTCGAACCGGGCAGCTTCTACACCGTGCCGACTCAACAGGACGCTAAACGCGTGTCGATCCTGATCCAGGATCGTTAACGGCACGTCGGGACCTGAGCGTAACCGCGCAGCGTCCAAAATAATTCGTATGTCAGCCGCCCGGTGATCAACCGGGCGGCTGCATTAATTCGATGGTTGTTCCGTCGGGATCGCGCACGTAGACCACTCGTCTACCGGCATTCGGCCCGGTCGTGAGCGTCTGCGGCGTGCCGCGAGCGGTCCAGCCGGAAGCGGCTATCGTTTCCAGAACGGCATCCAAATTATCGACGGTTAACGCGACGTGGACGGCACCAAGATCGCACGGGCGATGTGTATTCTTTAACTGCCGGTCTGGCGGCGCGTGATACTGAAGCAGCTCGATTTTGTGGCCAGGGGCCCTAACGACCGCCAGCGAAATTTCGGAACCCGGGATTCCGGTAATCCTGCTCGCGAGCTCGCCCGTCTGATGCGCTCGATGCGACAGTTCAAATCCCAGAACGTCTCGCCAGAACACCAGCGAGCGTTCCAAATCGGAAACGGTGAATCCGGTGTGGTCAGCCGCAATAACCGAGAAGGAGGGTTTGTTGCTCATTCCGGACCGTAGGCGTGCTTCATGCCGGCAGCGGGGGCCAGGCTAACGAGCAACCGCTGCAATCACTTTCAGCTCGATCGCAATCGGCGTGGGCAACGCGGTCACTTCAACCGTGGTCCGCGTCGGATTCGGTTTTCCCGGTCCGGCGAAAAATTCGGCATAAAGGCGGTTATAGATCGCGAAGTCTTTCTTCATGTTCGTGAGAAACACCGTCACATCGACGATGTTTTTCCAGTCGGCTCCCGCGTCCTCCACCACCAGGCGGACATTCTCGAACACGGCCTTACATTGAGTTTCGATATCGTAATCGACGATCGTTCCCGACGAATCGAGCGTTACGCCGGGAATTTCTTTGCTCCCGCGCATGCGGGGACCGATCCCTGAAAGGAAAAGGAATTCGCCGACACGCTTGGCGTGAGGAAAAGCGCCCACCGGCTCCGGGGCGCGCCGACTTTCGAAGGATTCACTCATTTGGCTATTAGATATACGGTATCCTACTTTCGTTTCTCCAGCTCTCCGATTGGCGACTCCCTGACCGGGGGCAGAACGTCTTTGAAGGTGACGGCATAAATATCCCAAATCGTCAGGAACAGCCCGCAGACAATCGGGCCCACGATTAATCCAACCGGTCCCAACAGGTACAATCCGCCTAACGTTCCCAGGAGAATCAGTAAGTCCGGCATTTTCGCATCTTTGCCCACCAAAATTGGCCGAAGAAGATTATCGATGGTGCCGACGCCGGCCGCGCACCAGATCAATAACAGCGTGGCCGACATGTGCTGACCCGTGGCGAACAGGTAAATGACGGCTGGCACCCATATCAGTGCCGACCCGATTCCCGGAACAACCGACAGAACTGCCATCATTGTTGCCCAAAAAGCCGCCCCTTCGAGTCCGGCTACCCAAAAGCCGAGGCCCGCCAAAGCTCCCTGGATCATTCCAATCACCAATGTGCCTTTGACCGTTGCACGAGTGATCGATGCGAACCGCTGGAGCATCACATTTTCGTCGTCGTCGCTCAGCGGCAGGTAATACAAAATTCGCTCCAAGATTCGATCGCCATCCCGGAAGAAGAAGAACATCGCGTACAGCATCACGAATAAATTCAGCACAAAAGCGGCGGTTCCGGCTGTCATCCTGGAAGCTACTGTAACCAGAAATCCACCGGCTGATTTGGCCGCGTTGCCGATGCTTTCGACCAGCTGTTCCTGACTCGGTATGTGATCAGTGAGGGCAGGAAATTTCTGAACCAGCCAGTCGTGCGCGTTGAATCCGCTGGCCGACCCGAAATGTTGTTGTACCCATGGAATCGCCTGGTCGCTGATGATTAATGCCTGGCGAACGACTACTCCAAGGAATGCGCTCAATGGCGCCGCCACGACGACGAACAGAATTAACAGAGTAACGATCGCGGCCAGCGATTTGCGGCCACCAAACAAGCGCGCGATCCATCGATACACCGGATGACAAAGTCCGGCCAGAAGCGCGCCTAACAACAGCGCTTTAAGAAACGGCCAGGTGACGGCCAGAAATAAGGCCGAGACGCCGATCGTCAGAATCAAAACGAACGCCGTCCGAAACTTCGTGCCACTAATCCCTGAGCGCTTCACCGGNCAATCTTACACAATTCCGGGACTAGCGAAGCGGGATGATGAAGGGGCGAGTTCCCTTGAATTCTCGAGAAGAAGGCTAGCTGCTTCGGACCGTCGCAGTAGCTGTACGCTCGATTACCTGGCTACCCGCCCGCAATTGCGCCCATGATGAAGAACGGTTCAGCGCCCTTGGCGATAGCATCGGGCAGGGGAGCATCGGCGGCTTCGTGCGAGACGTCCTGCCCGCAGGCGAAGAAACGAACTAACGGCCGGCGTTTTTGGCTAACGTGGTCCCGGATCGTCCCCCGAAGGACGGGGTATTTTGCCTCGAGAGAATCGATGACTGTTTTCGCGCTGACATCGCCAGTNACCTCCAGTTCCACTTCGCTGCCAACGCGCGCCAGGGTTCGGAGGTGTTGCGGTAAGAATCACCCTAATCATGCGTAAAACTCGAAATCAGAAATGCGAAACTCGAAACAAANCTCAAAATTCAAAACAAAATCGCCAAAATATCCAGCAGGTGGATTTCCGNCATTTNTTGGTCCCTTGATCGTTTGAATTTGTTTCGCNCTTCGGACTTCGATANTNGGATTTTGTCTACTTTAAGGTTTGCGCTTCCACCGACAGCACCGCAGGTAAATCGCGCACGATCGCATTCCACGAGTCCCCCGCGTCGGCGGACGCATACACCTGCCCACCTGTCGTGCCGAAATAAATTCCGCATTGATCCAGCGCATCCACGCTCATTGCGTCGCGGAGCACATTCACATAACAATCGCGCTGCGGCAGGCCGTTCGTCAGTTCCTGCCATTCGTTTCCGCCGTTGCGACTACGATAGACGCGAAGCTTTCCATCGGGCGGGTAATGTTCCGAGTCGCTTTTGATTGGTACCACGTAGATCGTTTCCGGTTCGTGAGCGTGCACATCAATTGGGAATCCGAAGTCGCTCGGAAGATCTCCGCTGACTTCACGCCACGATTCACCGGCATCATCACTGCGCATGACGTCCCAGTGTTTCTGCATGAACAATGTGTTCGGCCGCGACGGATGCATTGCGATGCGATGAACACAATGTCCGACCTCTGCATTCGGATCGGGAATGTATTGCGAGCGCAAACCCCGATTAATTGGCTTCCACGTTTTGCCGCCATCGTCGGTCCGGAACGCGCCCGCTGCTGATATCGCAATGAATATGCGCTGCGGGTTTGTTGGATCGATCAGGATCGTGTGCAGACACATTCCGCCCGCACCAGGTTGCCATTTGGGTCCGGTGTTGTGCTGGCGCAGTCCTGAAAGTTCGTTCCAGGATTTGCCGCCGTCTTTCGATTCGAAAAGCGCGGCGTCTTCGACTCCGGCATAAACGTGGTTCACATCATCGAACGCCGGTTCGAGATGCCACACGCGTTTGAACTCCCAGGGGTGCTGCGTTCCATCGTACCACTGGTGAGTGCCGGGTATTCCATCNTAAACGAATTTATTGCTTTCGGCCTTCGGCATTCCTTCAGGGCCTTTCAATTCTTCTGGATCGCTCCCTGGTGTCTCCCATGTTTTTCCGCCGTCGCTCGAGCGCTGGATGATTTGTCCGAACCAGGCGCTGGTTTGCGAAGCGTAAATCCGGTCAGGGTCGATCGGGGAACCCTTCATGTGATAAATCTCCCAGCCCGCGAAATGAGGCCCGTCCACTTTCCAGTCTTTGCGCTTCGCGTCCGATGTAAGCATAAACGCGCCTTTTTTTGTTCCGACCAACACTCGTACTCCGCTCATGATTGATCTTTTAACCGCGGATCACGCGGATGAAAACGGATTTGTTACTCAACGCCTCCGGTTGTAGCCGGGGTCGGTCACCCCAGCCGTGAATCTTTGCAGTCTCGGTATGGCCGGGCTCACCGACCCCGGTTACGACGTCCGCTCAGCATCGTGAGAGTCCGGCTGTAAGAGAAGCCGTTCGCTTCCGTGGGCCCATTCATCTGAATGAATGCGCTGCCGATTCGTCGAACAGTGCAAAGGAGTTAAATATGAACAAACTAATATTAACTTTCGCGCTAGGCATGGTTTTAACCGCCGCACCCGCGTTCGCATACGAGTCTCATCACGACGACCGGCGGGCTGATTATTCCGACCGCGGCCGCAATTCTCTCGACCGTCACGTCAATCATCTGAATCGGATGTTGCAGAAGGTACGTTGGCAGGTTCGCCAATACGGGGCTGATTGGAGAGCTCGCCGCGATGTCGATCAGATCTCACGCGAGACCGACCGCATTAATCACCGCTTCCGTAGCGGCGATTACAACAGAAGCCGCTTACGTGCTGAAGTCGATCGTTTGCATGATCGGCTGCATGCTATTGAGGTGCGGCTGCACGTTCGTTCCCGCGATATTTATCGCTGGGACTAACGTTTGATGATGCTGTAGCCGTTTCGCTCTGCGAAACGTGGGCGACCGCGCCACGTGTGCGTCGCTCAGAGAGCGACGGCTACAGCCTGAGGCCGCGTCATGGTTTAGGTGCCGACGCGGACCGCAGTCACCTGGCAATGCAAACGTTCTTCGGTTCCGTGAAGAAGCGGAGAGCTTCCTCGCCGCCTTCGCGGCCGACGCCACTTTGCTTCATTCCGCCGAACGGAACTCGCAGATCGCGCAACAACCAGCAGTTTACCCAAACGGTCCCGGTATGAATCTGTTCGGCGACTCGATGCGCCCGGCTGAGGTTCTGCGTCCAGACCGTTGAGGCGAGGCCATAATCGCAGTCGTTAGCGTAGCCGACTACTTCCTCTTCACTATCAAATGGTGTGACCGTGACGACCGGCCCGAAAATTTCCTCCCGGTTTGTTCGACATCCAACCGGCAGGCCGGTGATTACCGTCGGCTTCAGAAAATAACCCTGGGTGCAGCGCTCATTGATTTTGTCCGGAGGGGAGCCGCCCACGATCACCTTGCCACCTTCCTTTTGGGCCAGTTCTATATAGAACCTCACTTTATCGAGCTGCATCTTCGAAACGATCGCACCCTGCTCGGTTTTCTCGTCCAACGGGTCCCCCATCCGAAGGGCTGAGGTTTCTTCTACAAATCGATCGAGAAACTGGTCATAGGCGGACCGCTCGACAAATACGCGTGATCCGCACAAACAAACCTGCCCCTGATTGGCAAAGGATGACCGAACGCTGCCGGAGATCGCCGCGTCCAGATCAGCGTCCGCGAAAATTATATTGGGATTTTTGCCCCCAAGTTCGAGCGACACCTTTTTGAACATCGGCGCGCAGGCTTCCGCAACCTTGCGCCCGGTTACCGTGCCGCCGGTAAACGAAATCGTGTTGATCTTCGGATGCGACGTCATCGGCGCGCCGACATTCGGTCCCGTTCCGTGAACCACGTTCAGCACGCCGTTAGGCAAACCTGCTTCGCGACAGATTTCGCAAAGCATGTAAGCCGTCATTGGAGTGAGCTCGCTTGGCTTCGCTACCGCAGTATTCCCAACNGCCAAGGCTGGCGCAATTTTCCAGCTCAAAAGATATAGAGGCAGATTCCAGGGAGAAATCAGCCCGGCGATACCACGAGGCTGACGCAATGTGTAGTTAAACGCGATCTGATCGGTGATGTGAGCCTCTGACTCAGTGTGGAGGATGGCGGTCGCGAAAAATCGAAAATTGCTAGCGGCGCGTGGGATATCCAGCGTCCGCGCAAGAGTAAGCGGCTTACCGGTGTCGATTGATTCGGCCCGCGCCAGTTTTTCCAAATCGCGCTCGATCAAGTCCGCGATGCGAAGCAGTAGTTGCGACCGTTCGGCAGCGGTAGCCCGAGCCCAGGCCGGAAACGCCTTCTCCGCGGCGGCAACGGCTAACTCGACGTCACCAGCGTCGCTGTCCGCAACTTGGGAATAAGGTTTTCCGGTCGCGGGCTCAATGTTATCCAGGTATTTGGCCCCAACAGGTCCTTTAAAATCGCCGCCAATGAAATTGCGGATTTGGAACAGCTCGGTCTGCACGGTGGTTAATTGACTACAAGCATACAATAGACGCTCGCCGCGGCGAGCGCCTGTTTCTTATCATGATGTCTGGCATAAGCACGGCTACAACCCTGGCCGGGAGGTGATACAATGAAGTGCATGAAAATATTCTTGTTGGTGGCAGTGACCGGCGTCGGTGTTCTGATCGCCGGTTGCGAGACAACCGACTCATCGCGTTCCGGCGGAAATCAGGAAGCGAAGCGTCGTGCGGCAATCGAACGGCAACGACAGCGTGAACCGGTAGATGAAGCGCACGCGAATCTCTGGAATGCGCATGACGATATGCTGGACCGCGACAGCAACCCTTTACGTGCTTACTGATATTTGCGAAAGAGCGGGCGGACTACGTCTGGTGCTGTGCTGTCGTCTCGCGTGAGCCGTGAAGCTGTTGTCCGTTAACGTCGGCGGCCCGCGAGAGGTGGAGTGGCAAGGACGAAGCGTCCGAACATCGATCTTCAAAGCGCCGGTCGAGGGACCGGTTCATGTCGCCAACCTCAATCTCGATGGCGATGAGCAATCGGACCTAACGGTTCATGGGGGCGTCGACAAAGCGGTCTACATTTATCCGTCAGAGCATTACCCGTTTTGGCGTCAACAGTTTCCAAATTTGGAACTAGCCTGGGCCGCGCTGGGAGAAAATCTCACGACGGAAGGGATCCTGGAAAAGACGACCAACATCGGCGACCGATTTGGAATTGGATCTGCCGAGTTCGTTGTGACCCAACCGCGCATGCCGTGCTACAAACTTGGCATCCGATTTGGTGATGCCAAGGCGATCAAAATCCTCCTGCAAAGCCGCCGAACCGGCTTTTACTTTTCGGTGGCGAAGGAAGGACAGATCACAGCAGGAGATCCGATCCGGCTGCTCGAACAAGACAATCATCACGTTTCCGTAACCGATATCGTGGAACTTTATTCCGGTGCCAGTCGCAATAAAGAGCTGTTGGCCGTAGCCGCCGAGCTGCCGTCGCTGCCGTTGAGCTGGCGCGAATATTTCCGCAGGCACCTCCCTGCGAGTTGAAGTTCCGTGAATCGTTAAAAGGTTAAATCGTTGAACCGTTCAATCGGGCAACGGGCCAAACACGGCGAGCGGATTACTCGGTATGAGAATCACCCTCCTCTCCCTCAGGGAGAGGATTGAGGTGAGGAAGAAGATTTCACATTCGACCGTGATCAGCATCATGCTCGTGAGCAAGATCAGGGGGCGCGCAGTTCCATTGGCAAGTGGCGGTTTTTCTAGAACTTAGGCATCGCCACGGCCGAAAACGCCGGTCAGAATCATCAAGTTCCTCAGCCTGGGTAAAAACTTGGGCTGTATTCCAAAAGATTACGACGCATACACTGGCTTAACGCGGAGAGTTTTTGGCGCGTGCGACGCCATTCGCCATCTGCGGCAGCCGGCATCGCTGGCCGCATTCAAACTTCGACGAAAAATCCCGGATCGAGTAATGCAGTGAATTCTTTTCCCTATCAACAATCGGTCGACGCGACCATCGCTGCGCTCGGTACAGACGTGCGGCATGGCCTAACTGACACCGAAGCGCGGGCGCGGCTGGAGCGTGATGGCCGAAATGAATTGGCCGCAGAGAAACCAATTCCCGCGTGGAAAAAATTCCTCGGTCAATTCACGGATACGCTGGTGGTCTTGCTGCTCATCGCGACGGCAATTTCCGGGGCACTGTGGCTGTTTGAGCGCAACGAAGCTTTGCCGTACGAAGCACTGGCGATTCTAGCCGTCGTGGTGCTCAATGCCGTCCTAGGATATCTGCAGGAGACCCGAGCCGAATCTGCTGTTGCCGCGCTGCGAAAAATGTCGGCGGCGCACGCCAATGTCATGCGGGGCGAGGAGCGATGCAGCATTCCGGCTGCGGAAGTTGTGGCTGGCGACATTCTCCTGGTCGATGAGGGCGATACGATTCCGGCGGATGCGCGGCTGATCCATTCTGTCGCGTTACAAACAGCCGAGGCGCCGCTGACCGGCGAAAGCATGCCAGTATCGAAAGACACTGCTGCGCTCCACGGAGAG
>C688J18823_10002523_pt1 | contig 11433 bp, 8 predicted proteins | sample HopSoiMetagenom1_FD_18823 | JGI IMG/M metagenome (IMG submission 18823) | reverse complement strand
TTTGCCGATACCGGTATCCTGAGGGCACGCGGTGGCCGTAGCTCAGCTGGTGGTAGCCCCTGGTTGTGGTCCAGGAGGTCGTGGGTTCGAGTCCCACCGGTCACCCCTCAGTAAGTCCGCATGACCGGTCGAAGCTGTTAGTCGGACGCTTCGCTTCGACCGGGGAGAGCACGATGCACGGGAAGTCATGGCTCTGCGGCGTCGCGGTCCTCACGGCAGCCGTACTCCCGGGCTGCGGCGACAGCTCGAACTGTGAAGACGCCAACAGCACCCGCAGCAGCGAGGACCTGGACATCGTGATGATCCTCAGTCCAGCCACGTGGACTTCGGCGACTTCATCGCCGTGTCCGGCCTCGCGTCTGACCGCGAATGGAACGGGCACGGCCACTCCACGGTGTCGTTTGAAGCGCAGGCAGATGAGAGCGCGAACCCGCCGACCGACAAGGCTCCAGACAACGGCTGCCCGGCAAGGCGGTCATAACGGACCAGTCCGTCGTGTCGGCGAAGGCAACTGCCGCTGCTGTCGAGAACGTCGAAGCGGAGCTGGGCAGGCGTGCGGCGGCCCTTTCGCCGCCGCCCCCGCTCGCGTCCTCAGCGCGCCGCCAGCGACAGGTTGCCGACCGCCATATGGCCGTCGCCGCTTTACAGCATCAGCCAGGGCGGTAACCGGTTTCACCAGATCGTCGCTCCATGCAACCCTGGACACGATCCGTGGATCAGAGAGTCGGCACGCGCAGCGCGAACTGGGTGCGGTCAACCATCACGAGCTCCGCACTGCCGAATCGCACGAAGTGGTGGACGGCCTTTGTGACGCCGTCGTCCCACCAGCCCTCGACGCCGTAGTCGTCACCCCCGATGATGCCCCCTGGTCGCACTTTGGGCGACCAAATAGTCAAATCCGCCCGGACGGATTCCTCGTAGTGGTCGCCATCTATGTAGACAAAGTCAAAGTGGTCGTCCGCGAAGTGCGGCGCAGCCTCGATCGAGGGCAGCCGGTGAACATGGACGATGCCTTGCGCACGCGCGACTGCAAATCGGTCGAGCACGCTGTGATGGATGGTTTCCATGTCCCGTTGGCCATGATCTAGCCTGCCGCCATACCACGCTTCGCCGTAGCGCTCACTGTGCATGGCACGCCAAGGGTCGATCAGGTGCAGTTCGGCCGGGTGCAGGCTGTCCAGGATGCACCTCGAGAAATCGCCCTTCCACACACCGATCTCTGCGCAGACGCTGCCTGCCCCCACCAAGCGGAGCAATCCCGAGCGGCTACGCGCGACGGCGATCCGGTCGAGCCTATTCCTGATCTTGCTCAGGGCGCTAGCCACGGGAGGGCATACTACGTGCTCTTAGCTCGGCGTAGGGCGATGTGGTGAAGGCGACCCTCGCTGGTATCGGACGTCGCGGTAGGGTTGGGATCAGCGGTGAGTCGCTGCGTAAATGGATCACGCAGGAGCAGTTAGACGTGGTGAGCGTTATGACACGCTGTCGACAGCGAGCGGGAGCAGCTGCCTCGGCTGCGCCAGACCTGGTCGATCTCGACTTCACGGCGACCGCCCCAGATCAGTTGTGGATCGCCCACTTCACCCGGGTCGCGAACTGGCAGGGCGTCGCCTACATCGCCGTCGTCCCCTACAGCCCCCCTGGGCCCGGGCTGGCTCGTCCACTCTGAGCGAGCTAGTCATCCGGGCACTGGAGATGGTGATCTGGCGACGGCGTTGCCGCCCACGCCATCCACCACTCCGATCTACTGATTTCTTGAGCGCACTACTCCTGTTGTGTTGCTCTGGATCGGCGGATGGCGGCGCCGCCAAATCGGCGAGCGGGCTAGCAGCCAGGCTGTTGTCCGCCAGGCGCTCGCGCGGGCGCGGTACGAGGCCAGCGCCAGCCGGGCGCGGGCGTTCGGCCCGGAGCCGAGTGCGGGATCGGCCAACGGATAGCCGCAGGTTGCCAGCACATCGCCGGCGATCGACTCGAACTCGCCGACCTGCTTCGTCGTGGCGCCGCTTCGCCAGTCGCGGAGGCCTGGCGTCGGCGGCCGCTCAAGCCCAGTGAGGTGCGGCTTCCCGGTCAGGTCGACGTTACCCGCGTAATCCACCATCGACGGCTCGTAGTCGAGTCCGGCCAGCCGACAGACCGCCTGCAGGCCCGCCGGCGGATCGGCCACGAGTTGCTCGTAGCGCAGCTCCAAGTAGCGTTCGTCACCGACGCGGCGGCCGAGCGCTTGGGCGGCCAGGACCTCGCTGCGCCATTGGCAGGCGACACCCCCGATAGACCGCGGATGCGCCCATGTCTCGGTGACCACGCCCGTCGGCATGGCCAGGAAGGACAGGGCGGCATCACGGCCGTCGCGCACGATGTGGACGTAGCGCGCGTCCGGGAACAGCCGGTCGATCAGCGGCAGATATTGCATGTACATTGGCGTCTTGTCGCCCCAGGTCGACTTGCCGTGATGGGCTGCGTAGGCGTGGAAAACAGCGGCGATGCCATCGCCCACCGTCGCACCCGGCTGCAGCTGTACGCGCACCTGAGACGGGCTTACGCCCCAGTCGACCAGAGTATGCACACGCGCGAGGTCGTCGCAGAAGGCGTCGTGGTCGAGCCGGCCGCGATGACGTGCGGCGATCTGGGGGATGAAGTACGACTCGTCCGGGATGGCAAGCTGGGAATGGCGATCCAACATCACGCGCAGCATGGTGGTGCCAGAGCGGCGGACGCCGAGCACGAAGAGCGGTGAGGCGGACACCACAGTACGGTATAGCAGGCACAGGGGTGCCGCGGGGACGGCTGCTACCCTGAGCCGGTGAGCCGCCGCAGGGTCATCATCGCAGCGGTCGTCGTGGTGGCCATCGTGCTCGCGGGCGGCACGGCGTACGCGTGGCACTACGTGCATCAGCGAACACCGGACATCCACCGTGGCGACGCGTTGCCGTTCAACCCCACAGAGGAGACGACCCCGACCACGAATCCGTCGACCAGGAAACCTGCGCACTGGGGGCCGGCCTGGCCGGTCTACGGTCGAACGATGTCGCGCACGCGCAACGCTTCGGACCTCAGCTCGATCCATCCCCCGTACCGCCTGATCTGGAAGCGTGTCACGGGCTTCAACGAGTATCCGCCGTCCTACGCGTCGGGCGTGCTCTACCTTTACAGCAACTCGGGGTGGCTAGAGGCGAGGCGCATCACCAATGGCAAGCGGTTGTGGCGGCGGCACACCGACCACTCCGACAACAAGGGCCTAGGCGAACCGGCGGTGCGCGGGGGAGTCGTCTATGTGGGGTCACGGGCAAACGTCATCTACGCCTACTCGGCGAAGAACGGCCGCGTGATTTGGCGCCGTAACGTCGGCGCTCCGATGGAATCGTCGCCGGCGTTCGATTCCCGCTACCTGTACATGAGCGACCTCAACGGCCACGTGCGGGCGCTGTCCCTGAAGACCGGCCGTGTCGTCTGGACGTTCACGACCTCGGGCCCGGTCAAGCACGGCCCAGCGCTGAGCGGAGGACGGCTCTATTTCGGCGACTACTCCGGCGCGATGTACTGCCTGCGGGCGTCCAATGGCAAGGTGCTGTGGCGATCGGGAACGCATGGGCTGTCGTCGGGCCTCCGATCCGGCCAGTTCTACTCCACTCCCGCTGTTGCCTACGGACGCGTTTACATCGGCAACACGGACGGCAAGGTCTACTCGTTCGAGGCCAGCACCGGCCAGATCGCCTGGACCTACACGCTGCCGTGGTGGGCATACGGCTCACCGGCAGTGGCGGAGGGACGTGTGTTCGCGACGTCCGCGGATGGCAGCTTCGTCGCCCTCAGCGCGCGCACCGGCAACCTGCTGTGGCGCCGGCGGCTTCCCCATCACTCGCTGGCGTCACCGGTTGTGATCGGGCGGCTGGTGTACGTCGCCGACCGCGGCGCATCCGGCCATGCCCCTGGGAACATCTACGCCTTCAACACAGGGAACGGACAGAAGGTGTGGCATTTCAACGATGGCAAGTACTCGAGCGCGATCGGGGCAGATGGCAAGCTGGTAATGGCCGGCGTCACCCACATCTACGTGCTAAAGCCGAAGCGGTAGCGGCTCAGTGCGGCGCGCACGCGCGCTCGCGGTTGAGCCGCAAGGCGGTCCGGTAGCGCTGCGCGATGCGACGAAAATCGGCCACTCCGGGCTCCACGGCCACCGCCGACTTCCAAAGACGAGCGCCGACCATTAGGGCGTTCCTGGGCGTGGATCGAGGGACGTCGGCGGAGGCGAGCACGAACGCCCCGTACACGGTCGCCTCGGCGCCGACCGCACGCAGGCCGGCGGCCAGCCGGTCAGCATCGAACGGCCGCGCCAGCAGCCAGACCCGGGTCGGCGCAGGCTGCTGCTGGAGCTCGCGTACCAGCACGCAGTGATCGCTGGCCCCTCCGATTACCCGCCATGACGCCAGCGGCGAGCTGGATGGCGCGCTCAGCACCGCATAAGCGCCGTACAGGCGCGCCTCCTCGCCGGGCTCCGCGGTGCCGGCCGTCGTCAGGAACACATCGCGGTCGCCAAAGTCGGCATCGAGCATGAGGCTGGCATCGTGTAGGCCGGTGCTGAAGTGCCTTAGCTCGTCAGCGGCGGCGACCAAACCGGGCGCCAGGATCGCTGCGCCTATCAGCACTGGTACTAGCTTCCACCGTCTCCGCATGCGCCGCACCAGCTCCACCACAAGCCCAGCAAGAGCCGCCGCGAAGCCTGGCATGAGGAAGCTGAGGTGCCGCTCGGGGGCGAAGTCCGAGGAGGAGGCGGTCAAAGCCTGCAGTGCGACCAGGGGCAGCACCATCCACACGGTGACGACGATGGCGGCCCGCCTGTTCGAGATCCATAGCATGCCAATCCCGGCCACGACCGCCAGTCCTAGTAGGGCGGCCGATCCGGCGCGGTCGGTGCCGAGGGCGTGGCCGCCCAGCCGGTCCCAGAAGGCAGTCGATGTGAGATCGACCACAGGGCCGCCCTGGCCTACCCCATACTTGTCTTGCAGCGGTGCATAGGCGCTACGGAGCAGCAGCAGCGCGGCCGAGCCCAGGGCTAGGGTCGCCAGCAGCGTAACCGCCGGCCGCCAACCGCCGATACCCCGGCGGCGATCGCCCACCAGCGGCAGCAGTCCCAGAATCACCAGCAGCGCGAGCTCCGATGCCAGCGCGAACAGCCCGAACGGATGTGCCGACACGAGCAGCAGCGCGACCACAGCATAGGGTGCGATCCACCGGGCCTGCCTCGTCCGCAGCAGCACCATCAACAGCCACAGGCTGCCGAAGGCGGCCGCGATCATGGCCGTATAGCCGCGCGCGAACTGGCCCAGATGCACCATGATCGGCGAGGCAGCCACGATCACGGTCATCACTGCGCCGCCGCAGCGGCCGAGCAACTCGCGGCCCGCGCCGTAGCACAGCGCCACCGCCAGCATCCCGAGCAGCGCCGAGGGCAGCCGCAGGCCGAGGATGTCGTCGCGCCAAGCCAGCGACGCGTGCACGATCAAGTAATGCAAGGGCGGCCCGTGGCGCACGTCGATCGCGACCCGCAATACGTCGTCCGCCGATGGCTGCGAGGCGACGTCCAGCGTGACACCCTCATCATGGTGGAGCGGCCGGAAGTTGAGGCCGAACCCGAGCGTGGCGGTGGCATAGACGATCACGGCCAGCGCCGCCACCAACGGCGGCCAGTTGCGCATTGCGAACCGAGTCGAGCGCGAGGTCGCCGCGCGCAGACGCTTCCGGCGTCCGACCGGGTGCGTCGAGACCGTCGCGGTTCGGTGCGGATTAATCATCGGTTCGGCGAAACTGCAGAGGCGGGAGCGGCATCACCGCCGCAATCAACCCCGTAAGGATCCAGGTCGCTGGGTCCTCGAAGTAGTCGTTGTAGAACACCGAGCTGGCGAGCACGGCGGCGAGCGCCGCCGCCAGCGCGTAGCGGGTGTAGCGGTGAGGGCCGCTTCGGAACGCCGCCCAGGCGATCGAGGCCAGCAGTGCCAGGTAGGCGGCCAGGCCGAGCGGCCCCAGTTCCGCCAGCACGGTCACCGGCGTCGTGTGTGATGCCGATCGCTTAGTACGACCGGGGTGGGCGGTGTCGGCGGCCGCAGCCCGCGCGAAGCCGCCGACGCCGGCGCCGTCGACTGGGTGCTGCTTTATCACCTTCCAGCCGTCCGAGACCAGCCGCGAGCGGCCGCTGGTGACATCGGTGGCCGACTTGCCGTGGGCGAACGCGACCAGACCGACCAGCCCGACCATGAGCATGGCCACGGCCACCGAGATTGCCAGTCGCCGCGGCCACACGGTCGCCCCGATCACCGCTGCCCCGGCCGCCAGCGCCAGCACGCTCGACTGGGAGTATGACACCCACTGGGCGACGAACAGCACAGCCATAAGCGCCAGCAGGCCCGGTGTCGCCCGCCGGTAGACAGCCACCGCAAGGAGCAGCACGATGGTAACGGCCATGAAGCGGCCGTATACGCTGGCATCGTAGAACAGCGAGTTGACGCGGTAGAACGACGCGTACTGGTTGTCGACCATGATCGTGTGGTTCCAGAACAGGTGCTTGGTCTGGTACTGCCAGAGCGCGACGGCGGCGAACACGACCGCCAGCAGCACCTGGCTGGACAGCATCAGTCGCAGCTGCCGCTCGGTGGGCCGCAGCGCGGCCACCCGCGTCATCAGGTAGCTGAAGGGCAGGTAGAAGAACAGCAGCTCCACCCGTGCCTGGTGGAAATCGGCCGTCCAGAACATCGAGATGGCGGTCCAGCCCACCAGCACAGCAACGGCCGGCCCGATGGCACCGAGCCGGGGCGGCCGCTCGCTGCCCCGCCCCAGCTCGACGGCGTGGGCGGCGGCGATCGCGATAATAACGACGTATAGCGGCACCAGCAGGTTGGCGTCCTCACCGCCGGCGTGGATGGGAATCCTGGCCGGCGCCGCCACCACCAGGGCCACCATCACGGCGGTGGGCCAGCGAAGCACGACGAGCGCGCCGACTGCAAGCGCGGCCAGGCCGACCAACGCCGTCGCCGCGGCGGGCAGCGGGCGTGCACCGGCGTCGTGCCAGAGTCTGGCCAGCGGACCATGCAGCAGGTCGGCGGCGAGCAGCAGCCCTCCAACCGCAAACGCGGCGAAGCCGGCGGCGCGCAGACGGCGATCGCCCGCCACGCTGAGGATCGCGACGCCGGCGGCCGAGAGCATAGCTCCGATCTCACCACCCGTCACGGGATCGTCACCACGAGCGACGGCGGATTCGGAGTCCGGTTTCCGGCTCGGTCGACCGCGACCAGCTCGATGCGGTAGCGGCCAGGCGCCAGGGCGTCGTAGCGGAGATGCGCGACGTGCGGCACTAGGCGCTGCTTGTGGTACACCGGCGTGCGGCCCCGGAACACGATCAGCTCGGCGTGGCTGTCGCGGCCGCTGCGGGCGTAGCGGATGGCCAGCGCCTTGCGCCCGTGCCGCACTGGCCCGATCGCGATCTGCGGCGGCGTTGTGTCGAGCCGGATGCGGTCGGGGATGGTCAGCTGACGTCCGCTGCTCAGCGTCACCCGCAGCCGGTAGCGACCGTCGGGGGCGACGGCGCCGGTATTGTCGGTGCCGTCCCAGGCGAGCACGACCGTTCCCTTCGGGAACGGCCGCCGCGGCCTCAGCTGCCTGATGACATGGCCGCCATCGTCGACGATCGACATCGTCAGCGTCTGCGGGCTGCGCAGCTGGAAGTCGAGCCGTGCGTGTGGCCGGCAGCCGGACTCGGTGCAACCCGGCGAGATCGCCTGGGCAACGTGCGGATGGCCGACCGGCGAGTGTCGCAGCTTCAACTGCTCGGCGCGAAGAAACGCGGCGGCGCAAGCCATCAGCATGACGAGGGGCAAGAAGATCGCGGCACGGCGGCTCACGGGGCGCCGATTGTAGGCGGTGGCGGCGATGCGACGCTGCAGCCGACCCGATCACACACCGTGTCATTTCTTCTCGGGATCTGGGCGGCGCTTGAATCAGCTATTTGGGGTCGAGCGCTTGGTCGGTCAGCGGAATCTGCGCGTTCTCCGCTCCTGCTGCGTACAATGGACGAGCCGGCGGCGCCGCTCATCGAGGGACGCACGGTCGCGTTCCTTCGTCGGCGTCGAGGGCATGGAGGGCCCGTCATAGCGGTCGACTTCGCCGCCCAGTTGCGGAAGCCGACGCTTGACGGATCGAGTCTGGTCGCAGCAACCCGATGATCCGAATCCGCTTCCGATCGCCGTCTGGACCTCGAACGTGACCCCGAGTCGTGTTCTTCTTCGACGATCTACTACAAGGGCAGGACGCGCTCGGTTTCTAGGTGCCAACGGCGGTCATGCGTTCGGTCAGCTCCCGCGAAGGAACGCGAGGTCTGCGGCGCGCGTCCGATGAGATGATCAGACGACCGCGGCGCTCTCTACACTGAAGCGTCGATCCTTCCGGCGTCTGCTGGATCACGTGCATCGGAGGAACGACCTGCGCATGTCCGGGTATCAAGGCTCTGCCATCGCGGTCAGGTTGGCCAAAGCGGCTACGACGGAGCGGCGGTCAACGCTCGCGGTCGCCTTCGCAGTCGGCTTGCTGGCACTCTGTGTGCGACTCGATGGCGCGCTACACAACCCGCTCTGGGCCGACGAGGTGTACTCGGCCCGCGTCATCGTTTCGGACACACTGCCGGAGATGCTCAGCCATGTCCGCCATACCGAATCGACCCCGCCGGGGTGGTACGCGATCGGCTGGCTGCTCCACGCCGCCGGGCTGACGGTCACGAAGGTGCGAGTACTCTCGGCTTTGTCAGGGGCGGCGCTCTCCGGCTTACTAGTGCTGTACGCGCGGCGGTTCGTGCCTCTCTGGGCGGCCACATTGGCAGGGCTCGGGGCAGTTTTCGGGCACCAGTTCGTCATTCATGGGCGGGAGCTTCGCGCGTATGAGTTCCTCGCTCTAATCACCCTCATCTTCGCCTACGTCCTGACTTGGGCTAAGGCCGGGCCTAGCATCCAACGCCTGGCTGTGGTATCGGCGACCGTTGCGATTGGAGCCCTCACCCACTACTTCTTCCTGTTCAGCGTCGCCGCTGCGTTGGTCTGGACATTCACGTCAACTCCCGCTCGGATTCGAACGAAGCTCTGTCTTGCGATCCTGATCGGACTCCTGCCGTTGGCTGTGTGGGCGCCGGTCGCATTGGAGCAGCATCAGCGAGGCGCGTATAAGTACATGATCGGCGACTTTTCGCGACGTACTGTTGTTGACGGTTACTGGACGATGTTCTCGACGCGCTGGCCGCCCTATCTCGGCCACACGCACAATCTCGCCTCGGCCTTCCTGGTCATCCTGATCCTGGCGGGCGCGGTGATCCTCTGGCGTAAGGGTGAAGACGGCCGATTGGTCAGCACCATGGCGTTGGTGCCGTTCCTGGCGGCTGCTATCGCGTGGCGCGCGGGACAGCCGATATTCGACAGTCGGAATCTGCTCGCCGTCGGCCCGTTCGCTGCAATCTGCATCGTTACCGCGCTCGCCCGACTGCCTCGACACTTGGGCGTCGTCATCGCAGCAACGGCCGCCGTCATCCTCGTGTTCTCCTTCCTCAGTGTGGACCATCAACGCCGATCTCCGGCGTTCGACGAGATCGCCCGAGCGCTTTTGCAGGCAGGCTGGACGCCTGCGGATCCGATCCTGATACCTCACGGGGCGAACTGGGTCGTCCCGCTCAGCTGGTACCTCCCCGCCTACCCACGTGGGAACGAGCCAGATGCGGCGCGCCGAGAGTGCGACGCAGTCTTCACCGTCACCTGGGCGCGTCGATTCCCGGAGGAGAGACTCGTCGGCGAGCATCACCTGCCGGGCGTTCAACCGCGGACCGCCGGCCCATACCTCGTGCTGCGCATCCCATCCGGAGTCAAGTTGATCGGCATCCCACCGAAGGAACGGATCGTAAACCGCGTCTGCACGGTGATGCTTCCGGCACGCTTCTAGAAAGCCCTAGGCGTGCTCGTGCTCTGATTTGAGTACGGCAGCGGCACAAACCTCTCCTGTCGCCCGACTGCTATGCGGCTTGATGGTCCAGGTGACGGCCACCGAAACGGGCGAGCTTCGCCAAGGCTCGCGCCGAACGTGATGCTCGCCCCCGACTTGCCCGAGGGGCGGAACGCCGCTGAACGCCTCGCTTATCCGCTAACTACGGCCCGACAGGGACAAGCTCACTCTGACCCTACGCGGATGGAAGGCGGCGTCGCGACGATTGGCCGCGGTTCGTGACGGGTTCAAGCGAAACGGTGAGACGGGAGCCCGGCCTAGTTGTGGTCCAGGAGGTCGTGGGTTCGAGTCCCACCGGTCACCCTTCATCCCCGACGACCCGCGCTGCGTATGATCGTCGGTTCACCATGCTCCGCGACGACTACTACGACCTCGGCGGCTTCGGGCGCACCGTCACCACCGCGTCGGACGACGCCCAGACCTGGTTCGACCGCGGCCTCACCTGGTGCTACGCCTTCAACCACGAGGAGGCCGTGCGCTGCTTCCAGCACGCGATCGCGGCCGACCCCGCCTGCGCCATGGCCCACTGGGGCCTCGCCTACGCGATCGGCCCCAACTACAACAAGAACTGGGACGCCTTCGAGCAGCAGGAACTGACCGACGCCGTCGCCACCGCTCACGGCGCCGTCACCACCGCCTCCCAGCTGGCCGGCGCCGGCACGCCGGTCGAGCAGGCGCTGATCGGGGCGCTGCGGGCACGCTTCCCCGAGCACACGCCGCCGGAGGACTGCGCCCCCTGGAGCGACGAATACGCAGCCGTCATGCGCACAGTCCACGCCGAGTTCGGCGACGACCAGGACGTGGCCTCGCTATTCGCGGAGGCGCTGATCGGCCGCACGCCCTGGCTGCTCTGGGACATGCAGACCGGCGAGCCGGCCGAGGGCGCCGACACCGCCGAGGCGATGGCGGTGCTCGAGCGCGGGATGGCCGGCTCGAACGGCGCTCGCCCCCACCCCGGCCTGCTGCACATGTACGTGCACACGATGGAGATGTCGCCCTTCCCCGAGCGTGCCCTACGGGCCGCCGACCAGCTGCGCGACCTCGTTCCCGACGCCGGCCACCTCGTGCACATGCCCACCCACATCGACGTGCTCTGCGGCAACTACCGTGACGTGGTCACCGGCAACCGCCGCGCGATCGTCGCCGACCGCAAGTTCCTGGAGCGCGAGGGCGCCCTCAATTTCTACACCCTCTACCGCTGCCACGACTACCACTTCACCATCTACGGCGCGATGTTCCTGGGCCAGCCGCAGCCGGCGCTGGAGGCGGCCGCCGAGCTGCGGGCGACGCTGACCGAGGAGCTGCTGCGGATCGAGGTGCCGGTGATGGCCGACTGGCTGGAGGGGTTCGTGCCGATGCGCCTGCACGTGCTGGTGCGGTTCGGCATGTGGGACGAGATCCTGGCCGAGC
>C688J18823_10002522_pt1 | contig 11435 bp, 12 predicted proteins | sample HopSoiMetagenom1_FD_18823 | JGI IMG/M metagenome (IMG submission 18823) | reverse complement strand
GATGGGCGAGCCGGTGCTGCACCTTCTGCGCAACTCGCTCGACCACGGGGTCGAAAAACCAGAGGAGCGTGAAAAGGCGGGTAAGCCACGCGTTGCTACTTTGATCCTGACCGCCGAGCGTGACCGTTCGACCGTCTTGATTCGGGTAACGGACGATGGCCGCGGAATCGACGCGGCGCGTGTTCTGCCGCGCGCCAAAAAAATGGGGCTCGTCGACAAGGAAACCGACACTCTCTCTGAGCAGGAGCTCGTTGCGCTCATCGCCCGGCCAGGATTTTCTACTGCTGAAAAAGTGACGGAGATATCCGGCCGGGGCGTCGGTTTCGATATCGTCGCCAATCGCGTTCGCTCGCTCGGTGGATCGCTGGAAGTTCACACCGATGCCGGGCTCGGGACGAGTGTGAGTATGAGGCTCCCGCTCACCCTGGCGATCTCGCGAGCGCTCCTCGCACGGGTAGCGACGGAGACCTACGCCATTCCGCTGACCCACGTACTGGAGACATTCAGTCTTTCGCAGCCGATGCTGCTGGAATCAAAGGGTCGACAGGTGGTGGCGATTCGCGACGATCTGTTCCCGGCCATCTGGCTTCGCGAGCGTGTAGGCCTTCCAGCCACCGCGACTGCGGCGAGCGGGCAGGTAGTGCTCATCGAGCTGGCCGAGCGCAAGGCGGCGCTGATCGTGGACGAATTCGTTGGACAGCAGGAAATCGTCGTCAAGCAATTTGACGGCGTGAGCGGAAGTAAGACTCTCTTCAGCGGTGCGACCATTCTTGGCGATGGATCGCCCGCTCTCATCGTTGACGCCTCCAGTCTCCTTTGAAATGACCGAACCCCGCAATACACCCGCCGTCGAGAGCACCACGCTCATGAGCACCGCGCGCCTGGACGCGCTGCGCGAAGTGGCGAACATCGGCGCCGGACACGCAGCAACCGCGCTGTCGACCCTCACTGCCACGCGAATCATGATCAGCGTGCCGATGGTCAATGTCGTTCCGCCCGGTGATTTCGTACCGGAGATTGCCGCCGGTCAAGAGATCGTCGCGGTGCAGATGGCAATGAGCGGCGACATCAGCGGCCAGACCGTGTTTCTGCTGGCTGTTCCCGCAGGTCTTCGTCTCGCTGAGAGGATGTTGAGGCGAAAGCGGGGAACGTCTCCCAATCTTGGCAAGCTCGAGGAGTCGGCGCTCAACGAGGCTGGAAATATTCTGGCCGGCGCTTACCTCACCGCGCTCAGCGAGTTTCTCGATATGAGGCTGATGCTCTCGCCGCCGAAGCTCACGACAGGCAAGACCACTATGGCCCTCAGCACCCTGGGTGATCATTTGCCTCAGGTCGAATCGCCCGTGCTCTGCGTGGAGACGGAGTTCTTCCTCGAGGAGCCGACGGAGAGCCTGCACGGCTTCTTCCTGCTCGTCCCCGATCAGAAAGCATTCGAGGCCATCTTCCGTGCGGTGCGAGTAGCGTAGACAATGAGCGCAGCGGCCACTGTCCGCCCAACGGCAGCCGCGCACGGCGGTGAGATCGACATACTTCGGTCGTTCGCTCGCCGAATCGATCCTTCTGACGCGGGCGCGTACAATAATCTCGGGGTCTTTTATTTTCGTAAAGGACTCACCGAAGAAGCGATCGCCGCTTTCTCGCGGGCGCTGGCGCTCGACGAGCGTATGGGCGTCGCGCGCCGCAATCTGGAGATCGCTTACGGCGACACCGGAATTCTGGAGCGGCGCCTTCAGGAGCTCGAGGAAAGACTTCGCGCCAACCCCGATGATCTCGAAGCTCTTGTACAGAGCGGGATAGCCGAGAAGACCGCCGGGCGCCTGGAACGCGCGCACTCACTGTTTCAGCGCGCAATCGAGCTGGACCAGGACAGCTCGGTGCTTCACTTCCTGCTGGCGGAGACGCTTTATAACCGCGGCCTGCACGAGGACGCGATGCGGTCGGTGAGACGATCGATCGAGCTGAACCCGGAGAACCCGGATGCGCTCTATCTGATCGGGTTCATACTCGGTGATCTCGGACGCGGCGAAGAAGCAGCCGAAGCAAACCGGCGGGCGGTCATGCTCAACCCGACGCTGGTGAGGGCGCAGGCAAATCTGTCGCTCGAGACCTATCGCCACGAAGTCACTCCGAGCCACGCCCAGAAAACCTCCGCTGGCGCGCATATAACGCTTGGCCGCGCGCTCCGGCAGAAGGGTTACTTCCAGGAGGCGCTGCGCGAATACGAGAAGGCGATCGAGGGCGGCGAAGCCAACGCGGAAGTGCTGCAGGCGATGCTGGAGCTGTATCTCCTGCAACGGGACACTGGCGCCGCGATCGCCACAGCGGACCGGTTTGCGCGTGAGTTCTCGCCGACGGCGAAAACCTGGAATGGACGCGGAGTCGCGCTGCAGCTGGAGGGCAAGCACAAGGAAGCCGAGGAGAGCTATACCCGCGCTCTGTCACTCGATTCCAGCTACCCGTTCGCGCAAAACAATCTCGGCGTTCTGCTGTGGCACAAGAACGACACGAAAGCTGCAATCAACTCCTTTCGTCGCGCGCTTCAGTCACCGAACCCGCCGGTCGAGGCAAGACTCAACCTGGCGCTCGGCCTGTTCCGGAGAAAGCACACCGAGCTCGCGCTGGAAGCCTATCGCCAGGTTCTCAGCTCGGCGCCGGAGCATCCGGTGGCGTGGAACGGCATCGGCCTGATTCTCGTCGAGCTGGAGAAATACTCGGACGCGCGCAACGCGTTTGCGCGCGCGATTCAGGCGAATCCGGATTTCGCTGAAGCGCACTACAACATGAGCTTCACGCTGTCGAACCTCGGCGACTTTGCGTCGGCGCTGCGCGAGACCAAACGCGCGCTGGCGCTCGACCCGATGTACACTCCGCAGAAGCTGGAGCTGGCGATCGAGCTGCCGCATGAAGAAATCCGGCTGACCGTCGCGCCTCCAATCACTGAAAAGGACGAGAGCGTCGATCACGTCGAGGATTTCCACTTTGACCCGGCGATAATCGAAGAGCTGTTCGCCGAAAAGCCGGCGAGAATGACGCCGACCGGTCAGAGCGCAATGACCGGCTACACGCTCGCGCGCGATCTGATCACGAAGGGTCTTTTCGACAGAGCGCAGGGTGAAATCGCACGTGTTCTGGCGCGCGGAGGCGACAAAGTCCTCGGTCTCGTGCTCGCCGGCGATGGTTTTGCCGCGCAGGGTCTGCATGGCGAAGCGCTGGAGCGCTATCGTCGCGCGCTGGAAATGGAACTGACGAATCCTTACGCACGGCAGGGAATCGCGCGATCGCTACTCGCTCTCGGACGTCCCGACGAAGCGAGGCCGCACGCGGAAGCGCTCGTGACGGCGGGCAGCACCGACGTCAACCTCCTCCTTCTCGCAGCGGAAGCGCGCGTCGCCTCCTACGATCACGTCGGTGCGCGAGAGATTCTCATCACGCTCCAGAAGAGCGAGGCGCGAAACGCGAATGTGCTCAAGCGAGTTGGTGACCTCTATGCATCGCTCGGAGAAGCCGGGGAGGCGATTGCCGCGTATCGCGGCAGCCTTGGTATCGACGAGCGCCAGACAGAAACCAGAATCTCCCTCGGACGGCTTCTCGCCAAAGCAGGGGACGACACAGGCGCGATTCGGGAGCTGGAGACGGTGCTCGTCACCGCGCCGAACCACGATTTGGCCGTCGTGGAGCTGGCAGGCCCTTACCGTCGCACGGGTCGCTCCCGAAGCGCGTTACCGCGTATCGTCGCACTGATCCGCCGCGACGTCTACCACTTTGCAGCATTGATCGCGCTCGGAGAAATCCTGATCGATCTGGCGCGCGAGAGCGACGCGTTGCGCGCTTTCGAGCGCGTGCTGCGCTTCGATCCAAACCATTCGGAGGCGCTACGCTACCGAAGGCTCCTTCTCAGAGGACGCGGTTAATGGCCATTGAGGGACCACTTCGCGAGCTTGGCATCCACGACGTCTTCCAGCTGCTCGACCTGAGCCGAAAGACGGGTACCCTTCGCGTGCATTCTCCCGAGCGCAACAACGAGGGAAGCGTGTACTTCGACGCCGGCACCATCGTCGCGGCGACGATGAAGAGCAACCCGCATCTGCTGGGGACGATTCTCGAGCGATCTGGAAAAGCATCGGCGGCCGACCTCGCCCGTGCCACCGCCATGCAGCGCGCTGGAGACAAGCGCCGCGTCGGTGAGATTCTCGTCGCTCACGGCATCGTCACGCCGCGCGACATCGACAGGTTCATGCGCCAGCAGATCGAGACCGTGGTGTTCGACCTGATGTCCTGGTCGGAAGGCTTCTTCTCCTTTACCGAGGAGCCACCCAGGCCGATCAGGAAGGACATCGCGGTCCGGGTCAGCACGGAATCGCTGCTGATGGAAGGCGCCAGGCGCATCGACGAGTGGTCGCGAATGGCCGACAAAATCCCCGACGCCCGCGTGACTCCGCGACTCGCTCCACTTGGCGACGGACCGGAGTCGTTCATCGACCTTTTGCCGCGCGAGTGGGAAGTTCTCTCGGTCATCGACGGCGAGAGAAATCTGCACGAGATAGCGAAGAGACTGGTCCTGCCAGAATTCGAGGTTGCGAAGATCATCTACGGAATGTTGAGCACCAGCCTGATCGACATCGCGCCACAGGAGCACCATGCAGCGCATGCCTGAGTCGGCACGGACGCTTTTCGCGACGGCAATCGGCGAAGCCGAGCAGACGGCGCTGCTGTTTGACACCGCGGGCAGGCCGCTCGCCGGGAGTTATATCGACGAGAACGGTCGCGACATCGCCGGCGAGATCGGCGCTGCTCTCAGCGGAGTGAGCAGAGAAGTCTCCAAGTCGATGCGTCTTCTCGGAATCGGGGCCTGGACTGCAGTCGTCGTCGAGACCGACGCTGCGACTATCGCTCTCGCTCCGGCCGCGGAAGACTCGGTGGTGCTGCTGGCGTCGTCGTCGACGGTGCCGCTCGGTCTGGTTCGACGGGTACTGACCCGCTCGGTTGCGCTGGCCATCAACTGGATGCGGGGGCAAGCTTGAAGTCTGTCAGCCAAATCGTTGCCTCGCTGTCCCACGTCACCGGTGTCATTGCCGCCATGGTAGTCGGCGCATCCGATGGCCTCATCGTCGAGACGAGTGCCATGATGGGCGGCAGCGAAACCGGCGATACGCGAAAGCACACGGCCGCGCTCGCGGCCTATCTTTACTCGAGGGTGACCCGCGCTTCCGATGCCGCGCGACTCGGCACGCCCGCTTTCATGCGCCTCGAAGCAGAGCAAGGCCACATCTGTGTGGTGGGTGCGCGCGACGTGGTGCTCGTTACAATCGTCACACCTAGCGCGAATCTCGGAAGAGTGCGACTGGACATGATGACGGCAGCCAAAGGAGAATCATGAGCAATCCAACTGTGGCGGAAGCCTGGGTGGAAGCTCCGTTGACCAAGCTTATGGAGGACGCGCGTTTGATCTCAGGCGTGCTCCTCTATCCAACCGGACGCGCCGTCGGCCAGTTCGGCTTTTCCAACGCCGCCGACGTGATGTCGATCTGCGCGTTGACATCTGCGATCAACGCATCATCACGCGAGCTGGGAAGGCAGCTGGAAAGCAAGCCTTTCTACGAGCTGCATCACGCGGGCGCCGAGCGTCAGGTTTTCATGGCGCGCGCGCTCGCCGGCGGCGAGGAATTTCTTTTTGTTGGTGTGTTCGACAACGACAGCTCGCTCGGCGTCGTTGAGATTTACTTCGGAGAATTCCAGCAGGCGCTGGAGAAGCTTCGCCCCGAGCGCCAGGCATCGATTCCCATTCCGTCCGGTGACTTCGAAGGCGAGCTCAATCGCAGCCTCGATGCACTCTTCGGTCCGATAGGAAAGAGATAAGGATGTCCGTCGTCAACTACGGCACCCGCGAGATCACGTGCAAGATCGTCTATTACGGTCCCGGAAGATCGGGCAAGACGACTAATCTTCAGCACGTCTACTCTCAGCTGCCCGAGGAGAGAAAGGGCAAGATGGTCTCGCTCGCCACCGAGACCGATCGCACGCTGTTTTTCGATTTTCTGCCGCTNGATCTGGGCACGATTTCGGGTTTCGCTACGCGCTTCCAGCTGTACACAGTGCCGGGTCAGGTGTACTACGCCGCTACGCGCAAGCTGGTACTGCAGGGAGTCGACGGCGTCGTCTTTGTCGCCGACAGTCAGTCGCGTCAGCTCGCCGAGAATATCGAGAGTCTCCAGGATCTGCATGCGAACCTCGCGGATGAGGGTTTCGATCCGCGCTCCATTCCGCTCGTGATGCAGTACAACAAGCGCGATCTGCCACCGAGCGAGATCAGCCCGATCGAAGAGCTGGACGAAACACTCAATTTCCGTGGCGTACCTCATTACGCCGCCGCCGCGCTAAGCGGAAAGGGCGTCTTTGAATCGTTACGCAGTATCTCGACTCTCGTGCTCTCGCGACTGAGCGCGCCGGCGACCAAGGGGTCCTGAACTTGGCGAAGGAGCGCGAGGAAGAAGAGGGCGGCGAGTTCGCCGATTTTCTTGCCGATGTCAGCAAGGAGATCGCGGAGCGCGTCGAGTCTCTGAGCCCGGCTCCAACGGCAGCGAAGGAAGAGAAAAAGAAGCTCCGCACTCCGGTTGTCGCCGCGGGCGAGCGGAGAAAAACGCCGGTAGCCGAAGCGGGACTGATCGTCGAGTGGCCGAACATCGCTGATCGACTGATCGAGGAGATGCGCTAAATGGCTATCAAAGGTAGCCTCAAGGAAGCGAGTCTTCCCGACGTTCTCCAGCTCCTTTCAATGGGGAAGAAAACCGGCTGTCTCGGACTCTCCTTCCACGACAGCTTCGGCTCGATCTACTTCGACAACGGGCGCATTTGCCACGCGGCGATCGTGAACCGGCCGCTCGACACCGAGAACTCGGTCTACACGCTTTTCACCTGGACGAGCGGAACGTTCAACTTCGAGCAGGGCGTCGAACCGGAAGAAGGAGCGGAGCGAGTGTCGGTGGATCCGCAGTCGCTTCTTCTCGAAGGCGCGCGACGCGTCGACGAGTGGTCGCTCATCGAGAAGAAGATCCCGAGCTTCGACGTAGTGTTCAGCCTCGACCGGCCGCGACTGATGATGAATCGGGACCCGCTCTCCTCGGAACAGGAAGCGATGCTGCCGCTCATAGACGGTCACCGCGACATCAACGGTCTCATCCGCGATTCCGGGCTCGGCGAGTTCGAGGTGGGAAAGGCGTTGTACGGACTCCTCAACGCGAACTTTCTACTGCCTGTCGGGCGGAAGCGTACGACCCCAACGCTGCCGCGGAACGCGAGTCCGCTGGAACGGCGCGAGCTGGCGAGCGCCCTGTACAGGGCGGGAATGCACGATGAGGCGCTCCGGGAATTTCGCGCGCTGGTCGAAGAAGCAGATGATCCGGTCGCGTCCTTTCACGTTGGACTGATCGCATTGCGACAAAAGGAATGGTCGAGCGCGGTCAATGCATTCATGACCGCGGCGCCGCACGTAGCTAACAAAACCACTCTGCTTCACAACCTCGCCATTGCCTATGACCAGCTTGGGCAACTGGAGAAGGCGAGACTGGTGATCGAGCGCGCAATCACGTCTGGCGGCAGCGGCGATCCGCTTATCCAGCTCGAGGCGGCGGTCATCGCGCTCCGGCTTGCTGATTATCAGTCGGCCAAGGTCCGCCTCAGCGAAGCGCGCAGCCTGTGGACTTCGGGGTCCCCGCCGGCGGTGTGGTTCCACTATGCGGCGCAAGTTGCGTCGTTGAGCGACGACCCCGAGCGCGAGATGCTGTTGCTCGCCGCCGCGACCGAGGCGCATCCCGAATCGCCCGTTCTGCTGAACAATCTCGCCGCTGCTTATCTCAAGCGCGAAGACTTTTCGAACGCGCGCGACGCCGCAGAGAAGGGTTTAGCCGTGGCGCCGGAGCTTCCACAGTTGCGCCGCAATCTGTCCGCCGCGCTCGAGGGTATTTCGCGCGCTGACAGAGAAGGCGCCGACACTGCACGTCGCTCCTGAGCCGACGTGATTTACGGAAGCGACGCCGGATTTCGGATGCTCACCGAAAAGATCACCCGTGACCGGGGGTTCCGGTGCGCGAGCTACAAGGACAAATGCCTGCGCCGCCGCATCGCGGTAAGAATGCGCGCCAAAGGAACGGCGAGTCCCGACGAATACGCGGGAATTCTCGATGCAGACCCGCACGAATACGAACGATTGATGCGGTCTCTCACCGTCAATGTGACGAAGTTCTTTCGCAACCGGGAGACTTACGAGGCTGTCGAGAAATCGGTCATACCCGCGCTGTGGGAGCGCAACGAAGCGCTAAGAGTGTGGAGCGCAGGGTGTGCCTCCGGCGAGGAGCCCTATTCCCTGGCGATCCTGTTCCATCAGCATGCGGAGCGGACGCACACGCCGTCTCGGCTGGACGCGCTATCGATCCTTGGCACAGATATCGATGCTGACTGCCTGCGCGAAGCCGAGAGCGCCTGCTACGCCGATTCGGCGCTTTCGGAAACGCCGGCCGGACTACGCGATCGATACTTCCCTGAGGTAGCGGGGCTTCATAGCATGCTGCCCGACGTGCGCCGCCTGGTGACGTTCGAGCGCAGCGATCTGCTTGGTGAGCCGCCGTTAAAGGAAGTCGAGCTGCTGCTCTGCCGTAACGTGATCATCTACTTCGAGCGGGAAGCACAGGACCAGCTGTTCGCGCAGTTCCATCGAGTCCTGGCTCCGGGTGGATTCCTGGTGCTCGGCAAGGTCGAGACGCTGCTCGGAGAGGCACGCGGCCTTTTCGCGCCAGTGAATGCGCGCGAGCGCATCTTCCGCAAAATCCAGTGACGGTCACGCCGGCGATAGGGCCGCGGAAAACGACCGTCCTGGTTGTCGATGACAGCGCCTTCATGCGCAAGCTCATCGCCGACATCATCGAGTCGAGCGGAGAGTTTCATGTCGTGGGGACCGCCGGCGATGGCGTAGAAGCGCTGCAGAGAATTCGCGGCCTGAGACCGGATATCGTAACGCTCGATATCGAGATGCCGCGGTTGAACGGTCTTCAAGCGCTCGAGCAGATCATGGCGGAGATGCCGCGGCCGGTGGTAATGCTGAGTGCCGCCGGTTCGGAGCTTGGCAATGAGATGACGTTGCGGGCGCTGGAGCGCGGCGCGCTGGAATTTGTCCGTAAGCCGTCGGGTCCGGTTAGCATCGACCTCTCTTCGGTGAAGGAGCGGCTGATGTCCGCGCTCGATGCGGCGCGCGCGGTCAACATGAAAGGAATCAAAGCGGCAAGTCCAGTCATCGAACCGGTTGCACACGAGGAGGCGGCGACTGAGTCGCGTGCCGCGACGAGAGTGGTGGCGATCGCTTCATCGACCGGCGGTCCGCGCGCTCTCGCAGAAATAATTCCGCACCTCCCGGAACAACTGGGGGCAGCGGTGGTGATCGTGCAGCACATGCCGCGCGAATTCACACGTCTGTTGGCTGAGCGTCTCCACGCGATGAGCGGTCTGTGGGTCGCCGAGGCGATGGACGGAAAGTTGCTTCGGGAGAACCGCGTTTACGTCGCGCCCGGTGGTTATCACATGACCGTGTCGGGAACCGCCGGAAACGCTTCGGTTCAGCTCAAGAGCATTCCTCCGATGTGGGGAGTGAGGCCAGCGGCGGATCCATTGTTCTTTTCCGTCGCCGACATCTTTGGGCCCGCTGCCATTGGTGTCGTGCTGACCGGCATGGGACGCGACGGCGCCGAAGGACTGAAGCGAATCAGGGAAGCCGGCGGCGCCGCGATCGTACAGGATCGCGAGAGCTCGATCATCTACGGAATGCCACAGGCGGCACTCGCCGCGGCCGGCGCGGACAAAGTAGCGAAGCTAAATGAAATTGCCCCGTTCATCACCGAACTGTGCGCGGACAAAACAAGGAACTCCAGATCATGAATACGAAGATCCTGAGAGAGGGTTTTACTCACTATGCGTAGGATGCTTGTAACCGGCGCGGCCGGATTCATCGGCAGCAACTTCGTCCAGTTCTGGGTCGAGCACCACGCAGCCGACAAGATCATCGGTCTCGATGCGCTGACCTACGCCGGCAACATGGCGAGTCTCGAGCCGGTCGCGGAGCACGAGCGATTCACGTTCGTCAAAGGCGACATTCGTGACGGCGACGCGGTGCGCGACATCATCAAGCGCGAAGGCATCGACACCATCGTGCATTTCGCCGCGGAATCCCACGTCGATCGCTCGATCCACGGTCCGGATCCTTTCATCGACACCAACATCAGGGGAACCCACGAGCTGCTGAAAGCGGCGCGCGCGGTTTGGACTGAGGACTGGTCCGGTGGGGTGAGACGGTTCCATCACATCTCCACCGACGAGGTTTACGGCACACTCACGCCGACTGCTGCCGCATTCACGGAAGAGTCGCCGTATGCGCCGAATTCGCCATACGCCGCGAGCAAGGCGGCGTCGGACCATTTGGTGCGCGCCTACCACCACACCTATGGGCTGCCGGTCACCACCACCAACTGCTCGAACAATTACGGGCCTTATCATTTTCCGGAAAAGCTGATCCCGCTGACGATCGTCAACGCGCTCGATGGAAAGCCGCTGCCGGTCTATGGCGACGGGATGCAGATCCGCGACTGGTTGTTCGTACGTGATCACTGCCGGGGTATCGAGCGCGTTCTGGAGAAGGGCCGTCTGGGTGAGACGTACAACCTCGGCGGTAACGCCGAGCGGCAGAACATCGATGTGGTGAAGGCCATCTGTGGGCACGTCAACAAAATCTTCGCCGCCGACGCCAAGATTCGCGAGCGCTTTCCGAAATGCCCCGCCGCGCTTGGCGTTGATACCGCCGATCTGATCACCTTCGTGAAGGATCGGCCGGGACACGATCGCCGCTACGCCATCGATGCGATGAAGGCTACCCTCGAGACGGGTTACGGACCTTCCGAGTCGTTCGAGACAGGGCTGCTCAAGACCGTCAAATGGTACATCGCCAACGAGCCGTGGTGGCGAGCGGTAATGGACGGCAGCTACCGCGATTGGGTCGAGCTCAATTATTCTGGCGCCAAGCGTTCCTGACCACTCTGCAGGTTTTGGGTTGACAGGCATTTAGCCGCGCTCTACACTACCTCGCTTATGGCCAAAACCGATCTAGCGAGTGGACCCCGAGTTGGACGTGAATCCGGAACGCGCCGCTCCTGGTTGTATTGGACTATCGCCACAATTGTGTTGCTGGCAGGCTTCGCCGATCTCGCGCGAGGGGGTGAGACACTTGCTCCAATCCTCCTCGTGATCGGGTATTGCGTGCTTGTGCCGCTGGCCATTCTTCGGTGAGATGACGGGCTCGGTTTCTGCACCGGGCGAGTAGCTCAGTTGGTTAGAGCGCCTGCCTTACACGCAGGATGTCGGGGGTTCGAGTCCCTCCTCGCCCACTTAAGGAATCAAGG
>C688J18823_10002521_pt1 | contig 11436 bp, 11 predicted proteins | sample HopSoiMetagenom1_FD_18823 | JGI IMG/M metagenome (IMG submission 18823) | reverse complement strand
CGTCAGCGGGCAGTGCACGCTGATCACATCCGACTCGGCGATGAGTTGCGCAAGCTCGACCTTTTGCGCGCCGCGTGCCTTGCAGGCGGCGGCGTCCAGATACGGATCGTAGGCGAGCACGCGGCAGCGGAAGGCGCTCGTCAGGATCTGCGCGGTGCGGGCGCCGACGTGCCCGAGGCCGACGATGCCTACCGTGCGCTCGATGAGCTCGCGCCCCATGAAGGCTTCCTTGCGGCCTTTCATGCCAGCCTTCAGCGCCGCGTGCGCTTCGGTGATGCGCTTCAGGAGCACGAGCATCATGCCGACCGCGTGCTCCGCCACGCCTTCGGCATTGCCGCCTGCCTGGTTCACCACCGGAATGCCGGCGCGGGTGCAGGCGTCGACGTCGATGGTGTCGTAGCCGGCGCCGAAGCTGCAGACGAATAGAAGCTGCGGCAGCTGCTCGAGGAGCGGCGCCTTGGCATAGAACGGCGCCGCGATCTCATCCTGCGAGGCCGAGACGTAGTAGCCGTGGCATTGCTTGAGCACGGCCATGATCTGATCATGCGGTTGGTTCACCGCGATGCGCTCGACCGAGAGGTTGGGCGCGGCCCGCGCCGTCTCGTCGAAGGCCGGGTGCATCGGGCGGTCGAGATAGCCAACGCGAAAACGCATCACTCCACCTTTATGTTTGCAGTCTTGATCACGGGCCACCATTTGTCGGTCTCGGCCTTGTGGAAGCGCGCGAGCCCCTGCGGCGACTGCAGCTCCTTCGGCGCGATGTCGAGGCCGAGATCGGCGAAGCGCTTCTGCAGCGCCGGATCGGCGAGCGCGTCGACCATCGCCGCGTTCAGCTTGGCGATCACTGCGCCCGGCGTGGCGCGCGGCGCGAAGAGGCCGAACCAGCCCGCCACATACCAGCCGGGCACGCCGCCCTCGTCCGATGTCTGCACGTCGGGCAAGACCTGCGAGCGGTTCGGCGAAAGGTTCGCAATCACCTTGATGGTGCCGGCCCTCGCCTGCGGCATCACGGCGGCCGCCTGCAGGATCATGAGGTCGACCTGTCCGGCGATCATCGCCTGCATCGCCGGCCCCGCGCCGCGGAACGGAATGAACTCGAGCTTGGTGCCGGTGGCCTGCATGAACTGGATGCCGCCCACTTTCGCGCCCGCGTTCTGGTCGACGAGCGTGCCTTTGCCGGGATTGGCCTTCGCCCAAGCCACCAGGCCCTTCAGGTCATCGGCCGGGAAGGCCTTGCGGGCGATCAGGAGCTGCGGATTGATGGTCATCAAGCCGATCGGCGCGAAGTCCTTGGCGAGATCGTAGGTGAGCGGATAGATGATGCTGCCGACGTGCGTGTCCCACTGCCCGATGTCGATGGTGTAGCCATCCGGCGCGGCGCGCGCGACGCGTCCGACACCGATGGTGCCGCCCGCGCCGCCGACCGTCTCGACCACCACCGTCTGCCCGAGCGGCACGCGCATGCGCTCTGCGATGAGGCGCGCCGCCGTGTCCGTCGACCCGCCCGGCGGGAACGGACAGATGAGCGTGACCGGCTTGGTCGGAAAACCCTGCGCGGCCGCCGTCGCGGCGAACAGGACAGCGGCGACGGCTAAGAGGCGTCTCATGGTCTTCCCTTGGCTAGAATGGCGAAGCCGATGCTGATCGATTTCTTCCTCAAGCTCAAGAGCCACAAGCTGCCGGTCTCCATCAAGGAGTACCTGACGCTGCTCGACGCGATGGACAAAAAGGTCATCGAGCCCTCGATCGACCAGTTCTACTATCTTGCGCGCATCGCGCTCGTGAAGGACGAGGCGAACTACGACAAGTTCGACCGCGCCTTTGCCGAGTTCTGGCAAGGCGTGGAGACGATCCCGGGGATCGAGACGCAAATTCCGCTCGAGTGGCTGCTGAAGCAGGTCGAGCTCACACTGTCGGAGGAAGAGAAGCGGCAGATCCAGGCGCTCGGCGGCTGGGAAAAGCTGATGGAGACGTTGAAGCAGCGGCTCGAGGAACAGAAAGGCCGCCACCAGGGCGGCAACAAGTGGATCGGCACCGGCGGCACCTCGCCCTTCGGCGCGTACGGCTACAACCCCGAAGGCATCCGCATCGGCCAGGAGAAGGGCCGCAACCGCAGCGCGGTGAAGGTGTGGGACCAGCGCGAGTACCGCAACCTCGACGATTCCGTCGAGCTGGGCACGCGCAACATCAAGGTGGCTTTAAGAAGATTGAGAAAATTCGCGCGCCAAGGCGCGCCCGACGAATTCGATCTGCCCACCACCATCGACAACACTGCGCGCAAGGCCTACCTCGACATCGCCATGCGCCCCGAGCGCAGGAACGCCATCAAGGTGCTGATGCTGATGGACATCGGCGGCACGATGGATGACCACATCAAGCTCGCCGAGGAGCTCTTCTCGGCGGCGAAGACCGAGTTCAAGCACCTCGAGTTCTACTACTTCCACAACTGCCTCTACGACTTCGTGTGGAAGGACAACCGCCGGCGGCACTCGGAGCGCACCCGCACCTGGGAATTGCTCCACAAGTATGGACACGACTACAAAGTCATCTTCGTCGGCGACGCCACCATGAGCCCGTACGAGATCCTGCAGCCGGGCGGCTCGGTCGAGTACTTCAACGAGGAGCCGGGCGCGGTCTGGGTCAAGCGCTTCATCGAGGTCTATCCGAAATGCGTGTGGCTCAACCCCGAGCCCGAGGAGATCTGGAACTATCGGCAGTCCATCGGCATCGTGAAGGAGCTGATGAACGGGCGCATGTACCCCACCACGCTCGAAGGCCTCGAGCGCGCGATGAAGCTCCTCGCCAAGTAATGGCTATCGAGATCGCCGCGGTCGACCACATCGGCGTGCGCGTGCGCGATCTCGATCGCGCGATGAAGTTCTACGGCCTGCTCGGCTTCGAGCTGCATTACAAGGCCGGCAACGACGCAGTCGCCGTGGTGAAGAACGCGCATGCCGTCGAGCTCAACCTCGTCTACAACGCCAACGCCGGTCCCGAAGGCAAGAACATCCTCATGGACGTCGGTGAGAAGTATCCCGGCTACACGCACGTCGCTCTCCGGGTGATGTCGATCAAGGCGGTGATCCAGACGCTGCGCGAGCACGGCATCCGCATCACGCAAGGTCCGGTCTCCTTTGGCCGCGACGGCCACGTCTCGGTGTTCGTGCGCGATCCGGATTTGAATGTCGTCGAGCTGCGCGGACGCGAGGAAGATCTCTCCTCGATCGGCGGCGTGGTGGAGTACGTCCCTCTGAATTGATGAAGTTTCTCTTCGTCTCCTACGAAGCCCTGATTACCGATATCGCGTGGCAAGTGGTCAAGGAAGGCCACGCGGTAAAGCTGTGGATCCAGGATCCCGAGCTGCAGGAGGTCGGCAACGGCTTCGTCCCGAAGGCGAAGGATTGGCGGAACGAAGTCGACTGGGCGGACGTCGTCGTGTTCGACGATGTGTTGGGCGGCATGGGCACGCTCGCCGAAGAGCTGCGCCAGAAAGGCAAGGCCGTGGTCGGCGGCTCGCCCTACACCGATCGCCTGGAAGAGGACCGCGCCTTCGGCCAGCAGGAGCTGAAGGCCGCCGGCGTCAACATCATCCCGCAAGAGAACTTCACCTCTTTCGACGCGGCGATTGCATTCGTGCAGGCGAATCCCAACCGCTATGTGGTGAAGCCGAGCGGCGAGGCGCAGAACATCAAGCGGCTGCTCTTCGTCGGCGAGGAAGAGAACGGCAGCGATGTGATCCAGGTGCTGAAGGACTACAAGCAACACCTCTCCGCCACGGTGAAGGAATTCCAGCTGCAGCGGCGCATCGTGGGCGTCGAGGTCGCGGTCGGCGCCTTCTTCACCGGCGGCGCCTTCGTCACGCCGGTTTGCGTGAACTTCGAGCACAAGAAGCTCTTCCCGGGCGACATCGGCCCGGCCACTGGCGAGATGGGCACCACGATGTTCTGGAGCGAACCCAACCGGCTTTTCAACGCCACGCTCAGGAAAATGGAGTCGCGCCTGGCGGAAGCGCGCTTCAGCGGCTACATCGACATCAACTGCATCGTGAATTCCAACGGCATCTATCCGCTCGAATTCACCTCGCGCTTCGGCTACCCGGCGATCAGCATCCAGCAGGAAGGCCTGCTCACGCCGATCGGCGAGGTGCTGCAGAAGATCGCCGACGGCACGCTCAAACAGGTGCGCGCCCGCAGCGGCTTTCAGATCGGCGTGCGCGTGGTCGTGCCGCCCTTCCCGTACCGCGATCTCGAGACCTTCGAGAGCACGTCCAAGGATTCGGCGGTGCTCTTCAAGACGCCAAGCCGCGAGGGCATCCACATCGAGGAGCTGAAGGAGGTGAACGGCCAGTGGCTCGTCACCGGCACCTCCGGCGTGCCGCTCCTCGTGTGCGGCACCGGGCCCACCATGAAGCAGGCGCGCCTGCAGGCGTACAACCGGGTGAAGAACGTGATGATCCCGTACATGTACTACCGGGACGACATCGGCGAGCGCTGGGCGGAAGACAGCGACCGCCTGCACGCCTGGGGCTATCTGCGAGCGGTCTGATCAGTCCTGCGGCTTGATGCCGGCGCGCTTCGCGACATCGGCCCAGCGCGCGAGCTCGCTCTTGAGGAATGCGCCGGCGTCGGCGCTGGTGCTGCCCACCGGCGAGGCGCCGAGTTCCGTCAGCCGCGTCTTCACCTCCGGGACTTGCAGTGCGTTCGCCACCTCTCGCTGCATGCGTTCGACGATGGCCGGCGCCGTGGCGGCCGGCGCGAGCAGCATCTGCCATTCGCTCACATCGAAGCCCGGCACGCCCGACTCCGCGATCGTCGGAATGTCCGGTGCCGCAGCCGAGCGCTTTGCGGTGCTGATGCCGAGCGCGCGTAGCTTGCCCGCTCGCACGTGCGGCAGGCTGGCGAGCGTGGTGGCGAAGGCCGACGCCACCTGCCCGCCCAGGAGATCGGTCATCGCCGGGCCGAAGCCCTTGTACGGCACATGCACGACGTCGATGCCGGTGGCGGCGCGGAACATCTCCATCGATAGATGGTTCGCGCTGCCATTGCCCGCAGATGCGTAGTTGATCGTGCCGGGCTTCGCCTTCGCCAGCTTGACGAATTCGGCCGCGCTCTGCGCCGGCACCGAGGGATGGACCACCAGCACGAGCGGCACCGTGCTGATGAGCGAGATGGGCGCGAAATCCTTCGAAGTGTCGTACGGCAGCTTGGCGAACAGACTCGGATTCGCGCCGAGCGCGATGTTGGTCAGCAGGAACGTAGTGCCATCGGGTGCGGACTTCGCGACGGCGTCGGTGCCGACCTGCGTCGCGCCGCCGCCGCGGTTCTCGATCACGATCGGCTGGCCGAGGCTCGCCGCGAGCGCCGGCTGCAGCGCGCGCGCCACGATGTCGTTCGCGCCTCCCGGCGGATAAGGCACGACGATGCGCATTGGCTTCGATGGCCAGGTCTGTGCCGATGCTGGCAACGCGAGTGCCGCGAGGACTGCAAGGAGGATGGTTTTCATTTGGAGAGGCTCATCTGGAGTGCGTACAGGCCGCGCTGCAGCCCGCTCCCGCCCGCGTCGGTGAGGCTGCGCTCGTCGAGCAGATCGGCCGCGGCGCGCTCGAGGGCCTCGCGGCCGGCCGCGCCCTCGACCATCACCACCCAGCCGGGCACGAGCGCCGCCTCGGGCCGCGCCTTCTTCTCCTCGGTCTTCACGCTGGACGCGCCCTTGTCCGCGAGGCAAAGGTGCGCCGCGGTCACGCCCGGCCGCATCAGGAGGCGCGGCAGCCGGTCGCGCACCAGCAGATCCGGCATCTCCGCGGCTTCCGTGACATCGAAGCGCAGCGTGAACATAAGGCCGCCCAACGCGCTGCCGCGGCTCCATTCCACGCGACAGAGCGAGCGCACGTTGTTGATCATGTTCGGCGCGACGCGCCGCGTCTGCTCGGTCGGGTGGTTTAGCCGCTCCATATAGGCGGCACTCGTGTGCACCTGCGGATCTTGGGTCTCGTACAGCGTGAAGAATTCCGGCGCTCCTGCGACCGCGGCATAGCGCCGGCCACGGAGGAATCCGGGAATACCGACGCGCTCCGGCATGTGCTCGCCGTTGTGCCAGGCGAAAAAAGCCTCGCGCGCTTCCGGCTTCACGTCCTGCCAGATGGTGATCGCGCCCTGACCGGCGAGGCTCATCACGCCTCGCTGCCCGGCACCACGCCGGCCGGCAGCGATTCGACGTGACGGCAGATCTCGCCGGGCCGCGTGAGCCACACGCGCTCGCGCTGCTTGACGATGTGCTCGATCACCTTGCGGAAGCGCCGCAGGCGGTGCGGCACGCCGAGGATGAAGCTGTGCAGCACCACGCTCATCACGAGCGGGCGCTCCTCCGACTCCTCCAGCATCTCGTCGAACTGGTCGACGAGGTTCTCGCAAAAGAGCTGCGACGGGGTACGGCGGCTCACCGCCTCGAACGAATCGTTGAGATCGTGGGCATACGGCACCGAGAGGATCGGCCCGTGCTTGGTGCGAAACCAGATGGGCTGGTCGTCGAGCGGCCAGTCCATCATGTAGCGAAAGCCCGCCGCCCGCAGGAGATCGAGCGACACCGTGGTCTGCGAGATGTAGGGCGCGAGCCAGCCGATCGGGCGCTTGCGCTCGTGCTTCTCTATGGTGGCGGCCGCCTCCTCTATCAATGTTTTTTCCTGCTCAGGAGCGAGATCAGCCTGCCGCTCGGCATTCGTGCGGCCGTGCCCGACGATCTCGTCGCCGCGCTTGCTGAACGCCGCCACCATCTGCGGGCAATAGTCGTAGAGCGCGCTATTGACCAGCAGCGCGTACGGCAGCTCGTAGTCCTCGGCGAGCTTGAGAAGACGCCAGGCGCCGACGCGATTGCCATAGTCGCGCCAGGCGTAGCTGCGCGAGTTGGGTTGCGGATGCGGCGCGCCGTAGTCGTTGCCGAGTCCTTCGCCGAACGCGAAGTGCTCGACGTTCAGGCAGAAGTGCACCGCCAGGCGCTTGCCGCCCGGCCAGCTGTAGTCCTTGCGCTCCGTTATCGCCGAGTAGTCGTAGCGGCCGTGGGTTTTCAGCCTCATCTCAATCGACCTTCGCGCCGGAAACGCGGATCACCTCGGCCCACTTCTTCACCTCGACGCGGATCCAGGCGGCGAATTGCTCGGGCGTGTTGCCGACGATGTCGGCGCCCTGCGCCGTGAGCCCGTCGCGCACCTGCGGCATGGCGAGGATGCGCACCACGTCGGCATGCACGCGCGAAACGACCTCGCGCGGCGTGCCGGCCGGCGCGAGCAGGCCATTCCAGCCGACGGCGTCGAAGTCCTTGAGGCCGAGCTCGTGCAGCGACGGCACGTCCGGCAGCACGGGCACGCGTCCGAGGCTGGTCACGGCGAGCGCCTTGATGCGTCCCGAGCGCACGTGCGGCAGGAGCGGCGGCACGTTGTCGAACATGATGGGAATCTGGCCGGCGATCAGATCGGCGATCGCCGGCGCGCCGCCCTTGTACGGGATGTGCTGGATATCGACGCCGGTATAGGACTTGAAGAGCTCGCCGGTCATATGGGGCGGCGTGCCGTTCCCAGCGGTGCCGTAACTGAGCGCGCCGGGCTTGGCTTTCGCCGCCGCCAATAGATCATTCACGGTGGCGAAACCCGTCGACGGATGCACGACCAGGAGGTTGGCGTAGTTCACCGCCTGCGTGATCGGCGCGAAGTCGCGCAGCAAGTCGTAAGTCAGCTTGCGGTACAGGCTCTGGCTGATCGCGAGCGAGCTCGTGCCCATGATGAGCGTATAGCCGTCCGGCGCCGACTTCGCGACGTGCTCGGCGGCGATGTTGCCGCCCGCGCCCGGGCGGTTGTCGATCACCACCGGCTGGCCGAACGTCTCCGACAAGCGCGCGCCGATCGTGCGCGCGAGGATGTCCGACGTGCCGCCTGGCGGGAATGGCACCACGATGCGCACGGCGCGGGTCGGGTAGCTCTGCGCGTGCACCGCAAAAACCGCGAGCAGCGCGCAGCCGAGCAGAAACTTCGTCATCTTTTCTCCAAAATAGTTCGGGGACGGAGCCCGATCTAGTTCGGGCTCCGTCCCCGAATTCGAGTTATTTCTTGGCGCGCTCGGCTTCGTGCTTCTGGCGGGCCTTCAGGTAGTAGGCCCAGACCTGGCGAACGTTCTTGTGGCCGTCGGCTTCCTGCTTCTTGAACATCTCCTCGTTGGCGCGGTTGCCGGCTTCCAGGATGAACTTCGCGTCCGCCGGCGTGGGATTCATGAATTTCACGCCGTGCTTGGTCTGCCATTCATTGCGGATGGTGGCCTCGTCGTCCATCAGGGTCTGCGCATAGCGGATGCCGTACTCGCGGCGCAGATCCAGCAGCATCTTCTGCTGGTCCTTGGGCATCGCGTTGAACTTCTTCTGGCTCATGTAGAAGCCGGAGGCCAGCGCGCCGCCGTTGCCGTTCACGCCCGCCGGCGCGTTGGAGTACACGGCCTTCACCACCTCGTAGTGCTTGAACGCGTTGGCGAGCACGATGGCCATGTCGCCGAGCGCGTCGACCGTGCCGCGGTTCATCGCCTCGTACATGTCGGCGAAGGACATGAAGATCGGGTTGGCGCCGATGTTGGTATAGAACTGCGTGCGCACGCCGCCGTAGGTGCGAAGCGACTTGCCCTTCAGGTCCTTGATGGATTTCAGCTCGGTCTTCGTGCCGATCGGCGCGTGGCCGCTGATGTGCGGCATGAGGAGGATGATGTCCGCCTTGGCGAGCTCGGCCTTCAGCACCGGCTCGTTATCCACCGTGTCGATGGCCGCGAGGACCGCGGCGACATAGTCGTCGCCGAAGTTGAACAGGTTGTCGAGCATGAGATACCCGGGGAACTGGCTCGGGAAGTACGTGCTGCTGACCCACGCGAGGTCGGCCACGCCCGAATTGATCGCCGGCAGCGCGTCCTTCCACTTGGCGAGCGACTCCGACCAGAAGATCTGCACCTTGATCTTGTCGCCGCTTCGCTTCTCGGCCTCGGCCACCCACCACTTGTGCTGCTTGCCGAACCACGAGCCCTCGGGCACGACGTTCGCCATCTTCAGGTTCTGCTTCTGCTGCGCAACCGCCGGGAATGAAAGCGCGGCGGCAATGAGCAAGGCTAGGATGCGATGCATGGTGTTTCCTCCTCAGGTCACCTGAATCGTTTCGCGGCTCTTTCGGTCCAGTCCGGCGTAGGTTTCGCGGCCACGGGCGAGCGCCAGATGCTTCACGGTATTGAGTACCAGCTGCACGGTCAATAGCACCAGGCCGGCAGCGAAGAGCGTCTTGAACGGCCACAGCGGGAAGCGGTACACGCCGAGGCGGAATTCGAGGAGCGCGATCGAGCGCGCCGCCTCCGCCGCCGCGCCGGCGGCGAGGAAGCCGAAGATCAGCGCCGCGAGCATGTTGCCGAACGCATCCAGGAGGTGCTGCACGGAGATTGGCAGCCGGTCGCTGCCGATGGTGACATTCACGTGCCCGCCTTCGAGCGCGACCAGCGCGACGCCGAAGTAGACCGAAACGACGAGCAGGCTTTCCACCGACTCGATGGTGCCGGGAAAGGGGATGAAGAGCTTGCGGCCGATCGCATTCAGGAACTCGATCACCGTCATCGCGAGGAGCGGCAGGAACACGAGATACGTGGCGACGCGCCGGTAGACGCGCTCGTAGGCGATGATGGTTCTTTCCATTGCTATCGCCCCGCCATCATTTGGGGCAGCCACAGCGAGAGCTGCGGAAAAGCGGCGATGATGATCGCGATCACGAGCATCAGGAAGACGAACGGCAGCGCGCCGGCGAAGATCTCGTTCAGCTGCACGTCGTTGCCCATCGCCGCCTTCATCACGTAGCAGTTGAGCCCGAGCGGCGGCGTCACGGCGCCGATCACCACCATCATGCTGATAAACACGCCGAACCAAACCAGGCTCTGCCCGTGCGCGGTAATGATGGGCGAAACGAGCGGCATCGTGAGAAGCATCATCGAGATGGCGTCGAGAAAGCACCCCAGCACCAGATACAAGAGAATCAGGCAGCCCATCAGCCCCCAGAAAGGCAACGCCATGTCCATCACCGATTGCGTGAGCCTGGCGATCACGCCGGTGACCGACATGAACTTGGCGAAGATGCCGGCGCAGCCGAGGAGGAGGAAAATCATCGCGCTCGCCTTTGCGCTGTCGATGGTCGCGCCCTTCACCGCAGTCCACGAGAAGCGGCGCCGGTAGGCAAGCAGCACGGCGGCTCCGACCACGCCGACCGCCGCCGCCTCGTCGGGCGTTGCCCACCCGGCGTAGATGGCGCCCAGCACGAGAATGAAGAGCGCGGCCACGGCCCACAGGTTTCGTACCGCCGCCCACTTCGCGCGCCACGACGTGTCGATGTTGCGAAACGGCGGCGCGAGCTCCGGCTTCCACCAGCATGCCCCCGCGATCGCGACGGCGAAGATGCACGCGTAGACGATGCCGGGAAGGATGCCGGCGATGAGGAGCTTGCCGATGGACGTCTCCGTCATCACGCCGTAGACCACCATGATGATGCTGGGCGGAATCAGCACATCGAGCCCGCCGCCCGCGGCGACTACGCCGAGCGAGAGCTTGCGGTTGTAGCCGGCCTTGATCATCTCCGGCACCGACATCTTGGAGAACACCGCGCAGGTAGCGAGGCTCGAGCCCGAGCAGGCGCCGAAGATGGCGCACGCGTAGACCGTACCCACCGCCAGGCCGCCCGGCACGCGCCCGAACCAGGCCTTCGCCGCCTCGTAGGAATCGGTCGCAAGATCGGCGTGGAACGCGAGGTAGCCCATCAGGAGGAAAAGCGGCAGCGACGCGAGCGTGAAGCTGGAAGTCTGGGAGAACATCTCGAACGGTACGAACTTGAATACCGCCGAGAGGTCGTAGACCGAGAAGAGGCCTAGCGTGCCCACCACCGCCATCGCATACGCGATCGGCGTGCGCAGGAAAATCAGCGCCGCGAAAGCCGCGCAGCCGATGTAGCCGATCGTCAGCGGTTCCAAGCCGGACGCTCCCTCCTCCTCGACAAAGCTTACACGCAGGTGGAATTTCGAACCGCACCGGTTCACTGCTGGCTGGGCGGATTACGATAGGTCGTCACCCGAGGAGGCCCCATGGAATTCAATTCCGAAATCCGCGACGGCATGCGCATCGACTGGGATGTGCCGATCAAGATGGAAGACGGCGTCGTGCTGCGCTGCGATGTCTACCGCCCGGTCAAGGACGGCAAGTACCCGGTGATCATCACCTACGGGCCGTATGCGAAGTGGCTGCACTTCGAGCAGATCTACAAGACCTGCTGGGACAAGATGGTCGCCGAACATCCCGAGGTGCCGGCGGGCTCGAGCAATCGCTACCAGAACTGGGAAGTCGTCGACCCGGAGAAGTGGGTGCCGGACGGCTATGTCTGCGTGCGAGTGG
>C688J18823_10002520_pt1 | contig 11438 bp, 8 predicted proteins | sample HopSoiMetagenom1_FD_18823 | JGI IMG/M metagenome (IMG submission 18823) | reverse complement strand
GCACAGCGCACACTGGAAACGGTCACGGGGTTAGACACTATCATCATCCCGGGCGGGACCGGATTAGATCGCTCCGAAACTTTGCTGGCGCTATCGGCTTGGTTGGCCGGCAGGGGAGCTGGAGTCCGCCGGCTCGCTGGCATCAGCAGCGGAATTTACCCGCTCGCGCACAGCGGCCTCCTTGACGGTCGCACGGTTACGACCCACTGGCGGTTTGCTCAGGATGTGGCGAAGCGGTTCCCAACCTTGCGAGTGAAAAGCAATTCGTCATTCCTGAAGGACGGCCGATTTTATACGTGCGGTAGCGGAACCGCTGGCATTGAGATGGCGTTATCGTTGATCCGGGACGATCAAGGTTCCGAATTCGCACTGGCTCTTGCCCGCGAACTGGCGGTGCGATTACGCCGGCCCGGAGATGCCGACGCGCAGGTAGACGTGTCAGTAGATGAACCCACCTCTTCGGAGAAACTGGCCGAGTTGCCAGGCTGGATTGTAGCGCACCTGGATGATGATTTGTCGGTCAGAGCTCTGGCCGGTCGAGCAGGTCTGTGCTCCCGCCATTTTCGACGGTTGTTCAAGTCTACCTTCAATCGAAATCCCTCCGACTACGTGGAGCACCTACGGTTACGGGAAGCGAGTCGTCGGCTGCAAACATCACGGCTGCCAGTTGAGACAATTGCCAACAATGTCGGCTACGCGAACCCGGAGGTATTTCGTCGCGCTTTTGAACGCACCTGGGGTGTTTCACCGTCATCTTACCGCCGCGCCTTTTTGTCGGGCCGTTCCTAAAGCTGAGCCGCAGCAAAGTACAGACCCTTTGCCTCAACCAACGCGTAGAGTGATCCCAGGACGGTCACGCCGCCAAACGTCCGGTGCCGTTTATCCTGCGCCTGTCCGATGCTGCCGCAACCGGCAACGCTTTAAAGCGCTGCCGAAACTGCGTCGGCGTCATTTTCAATCTTTCCTCGAAGCGACGCCGAAACACATCACTACTTTTGAAGCCGACCGACGCTGCGACGCTTTCGATTGTCGCATCGCTGGCGCAAAGACGGCGACGTGCTTCCTCAAGACGTGCGCGCTCGACGAATTCGGCAGGGGTCGTGCCGAGTTCGGTTTTAAATCGGCGAAGGAACTGACGCGGACACAAGCAAGCTTTCGCGGCCAGAGCTTCTACCGACAGATTTTGACTGAGATGACTCTGGATCCAGGTGGCCATGTCGGACAAGCGTGAGATGGATTCTGTCTGAAATTGCAGCTGCTCGGAGTACTGTTCCTGATCACCCGTGCGCCTAACGTGGATCACCAGATCTCGAGCCACCCTCATCGCCGCTGCCGAACCGTAGTCTTCTTCGATCAGCGCGAGAGCCAGATCGATTCCGGCGGTTGCGCCCGCCGATGTGTAGAACTGGCCATCTTTGACGAAAAGGGCGTTATCCTCAATATCGAGGTTCGGGAAACGCATCGCGACATCGCGGTTATTTCGCCAGTGAGTCGCCACTTTTCGACCGCTCAAAAGGCCAGCAGCGGCCAACGCATAAACGCCGGTGCCCAGGGACAACATTCGTCGACCGTGCGCAGCCTGTTGCCTAACGAATTCAGAAATAGGATCTCGTATCGCCGGATCTCGCAACGCCATCCCCCCAGGAACAACAACTGTGTCCAATGGCGGGACCTGCCTAAACGAGATGTGTGGTTTGAAAATCAGGCCGCAATCCGCGGCAAACGGCCGAATAGAGGCGGCTACGATCAGAATTTCGTAACCCCGGTGCCACTCGGTGCCTCCCTGGTCGATTGTTACGCGTGAAAAGGCTTCCGCCGGACCGGACAGGTCTATACTTGAAACGCCCTCAAACCCCACGAATGCGATTCGCCGCGGCATCGCCGGCCTGGGTCCGGGCGGAATTTTGGCGCACCTGTTCACGAAAACAAGCGCTGGAAATCCGATCAAAACGGCTCAAAAAAAACTTGGGGTAGAGATCGGTTTTCAAAGCTGGTAACCTGTTACTTGCCAATGGCGCACGGGAATGATTCAGCCGCTCCGGTCCTTGCCCCCGGAACCGATGTCGAAGCGCTGGCCGAAATGCTGCCAGTCGTGTACCAGCAGCTGCGCGATCTGGCGGGATACTATTTACGGGCAGAACGCGCCGATCACACGTTGCAGCCGACTGCTCTGGTGCACGAGGCGTATTTGCGTTTTCGAAATCAACGACAGGTCGATTGGAAAAATCGCGCCCAGTTCGTCGGCATCGCGGCGCTGATGATGCGTCGGGTTCTCAAGACTCATGCTACTGCTCGGTCCGCCGCCAAACGAGGTTGGGACGCAGGACTTCGTTTGGTCCTCGACGAAGCGATCGATTTTTCAGAACGGTGCGACCTGACGATCCCCGCAGTCGACGAAGCTTTGAGCGAATTAGAGAGGCTCGATCCCCGGCAGGGTAGAATCGTTGAGCTGCGATTTTTTGGCGGTCTGACCGTGGAAGAGATCGCCGAGCTGCTGGAGATTTCTCCAGCCACAGTGAAACGGGAATGGGTAAGCGCAAAGCGGTTTTTGCAACGGAAGCTAGTCTGATAGCTCTCGTTAGCTACGGCTGATATGACGCCGCAACGGTGGCAGCAGATAAAAACTCTGCTTTCCAACGCGTTGGAATTCAAAGATGACGCGGAAAGAGAAGCCTATCTGGCGGCTGCGTGCGGAAATGACGCCGATCTGCGGCAGGAGGTCGATGCGCTTCTGGAGCCAATGCCGGATCAGCTGGAGGCATTCGCGGACAACCTTCGTACCACAGTCGGGCGCGCCGTATCCCCTGATCCTCTTGGTCATCGGCTCGGCGCTTATGAGATCGTCCGTGAAATAGGGCACGGTGGAATGGGCAGCGTTTACCTCGCTGCCCGGGCCGATGGGCAATTCGAAAAGCAGGTGGCGATTAAACTGCTCAGGCGTGGGACCGATACCGATGAGATACTTCGTCGGTTTCAGGCAGAGCGGCAGATTCTGGCCCGGCTCGAGCACCCTAACATCGCCCGGCTGATCGACGCGGGAACGACCGAGGATGGTCTGCCGTATTTCATCATGGAATACGTTACCGGCGTGCCGGTCACCGAGTTTGTTCGCGAAAACCGGCTCGGACTGGACGGACGTCTGGAATTGTTTGTTAAGATCTGCGGGGCTGTTGAGTTTGCGCACCAAAACTCGGTGGTGCATCGCGATTTGAAACCGAGCAACATCCTGGTAACACCTTCAGGGGAGCCGAAACTGCTCGACTTCGGCATAGCCAAGCTGACCTCAGTTAACTCTCCGGACGACGAGATTACAACGATCGACCAGCGCAGGCTAACGGCGAGCTATGCCTCACCGGAGCAGGCCAGCGGACATCCAGTGACATTGCGCACCGATGTCTACGCCCTTGGTGCTGTGTTGTATGAAACGTTAACCGAGAGAAGGCCTCACACGTTTTCGGCTCCTAATCCGTCGCTTGAGGAGGTGAGTCGCGTCCTGGCTGAGCAGGAGCCGGAGCCGCCGAGTCAGGTTGCCTCCGACCCGGAGGTGGGTCGTCAGCTCAGAGGCGGTTTAGACAATATCGTTCTCCAAGCTCTCCAGCGGGAGCCCGAGCGGCGGTATTCCTCAGTGAAAGAATTTTCCGACGATCTACATCGTTTTCTCGCGGGTACGACCCCGCACGCAAGACGGCAATACCGCCTCGTTAAGCCGCTCACCATGCTGCTCATTATAGTGGGGGCATTTATCGCGTTCTACTACATGCGAGGATTACAAACCCGGACTGCACTCGCCCCCTCGGCTAACGCGATTCCGGAAAAAAGCCTGGCGGTACTTCCGTTTGATAATTTGAGCACTGAACCCGACAACGCCTTTTTGACTGCAGGCGTGCAGGAAGAAATTCTGTCGGAACTGGCGAAGGTGGCAGATCTCAAGGTGATCGGCCGGGTCAGCGTGAAGCAGTACGATCCGGCGCAACCGCGCGACTTACGGCGGATCGGACAATCACTTGGAGTGGCACACGTTTTGGAGGGGAGCATTCAACGAAACGGCACTGGTATGCGTGTTACCGCGCGCCTAACCGATACTCGTAGCGGCGCCCAGCTTTGGGCCGATCATTACGACCGTCAAGTTTCGGATGTGTTCGCCATTGAAAGCGAAGTCGCGCACATCATCACCAGGCATTTGCAGGCAAAGCTTTCGCCGAACGAGCGCGCACAGCTCGAAGATCGGCCAACCAGCGATATGACGGCTTACGATCTTTACCTTCGCGGTCGAAGCATCGTCGATAATTATCTCGATCTCGAAGACCCCAAGGTTTCTCTCCTGAAAGCGGTGGATCTGCTCGATCAAGCGACGGCCAGAGATCCGAGTTTCGCCCTCGCATTCGCCTCGTTAGCCCGCGCCAATGATCTGCTCTATTTTTTGGAACTCGATTCGGCCTTCGATCGAATTCTGAAAGGAGAAGCCGCGGCCCAGGCTGCATTGCAGTTACGTCCGGATTCGGGGGAAGCGCACCTCGCGATGGCTGACCATTACTTCCGGTGTTTTCGCGATTACGAGCGGGCTCGCCAGGAACTGGCAGTCGCGCGCCCCAAGCTCCCTAACAGCGTCCCGTTNTTTCTCCTGAGCGGATACATCGATCGACGTCAGGGTTTATGGAATGAAGCGCTGCGCAGTTTCTCCAAAGCGGTGGAGCTCGACCCGGCCAATATTAATGCGGTAAATTTCCTGGCAGATCATTATGTCTTGTTACGTCGTTTCGGCGAAGCAACTCGGACCTATGAACGTTCGCTGGCCGCCGGCCTGGATTCACCCATCCTTCGGGTCCGCATTGCCTGGACTCGCTTCGGAAGCAACGGTGATCTCGGGCCATTGGAAAAAGCACTCCAAGCAGCGCCGCCGAACCTCGATGTTGGAGGCGGCGCAACTCCCTGGCGGATTCTTATTGCCTTGGCAAGACACGATTTCGACCAAGCGGCTAAAGCGCTGGCGGCTTCTCCTCGCCGCGATTTTCAAAACGTCGATTATTCGTTCTACTATCCACGAGCCTGGTACGACGCCATTATTGCCCGGGCTCGAGGCGACACCGTCGCGGCCAGGACCGGTTTCACCGAAGCGCGAACTGAAGTGGCGGAGCGTTTGAAGGCTCGACCCGACGATGCACGGACGCTCGGCGTCTTGAGCGAAATAGACGCCGGACTTGGCAATAAGTCGGCCGCCATCGATGAAGGCAAGCGCGCGGCGGAGTTGATGCCAATAACCCGCGACGCCTACGAAAATCCCCTGGTTCTGCAAAGCCTCGCCCAGACCTATGTCTGGACTGGAGAAAAACGGCTGGCGTTGGAGCTCATTGAGAAGCTGCTGAGCATGCCCGGCTATATTAGCTATGGTCATCTGCGGGTCGACCCGGCCTGGGATCCATTGCGCGATGATCCCGGCTTTGAGCGAGTACTGGAGAAAGCGCGAACAAACCGCACCGCCACCAGCACTGGTTAGGGCTACCGGGCTTCAACGACACGCTCCGGAATCGAGTCGTCGCCTCGACAATCCAGAGCAGAAAGCGTAAGCACTCCGTCATGACGTGTCGCTTTGTCATCCTAACGTTCTTTATTGGATTGAGCCTGGGTCGGGCGGCTGAGTATCCAGCGCCCACTGAGGGCGATTATTCCATTCCAAATTTCAAATTCGCATCCGGCGAAACGTTGCCCGAACTGCGAATCCATTACCGCACAATCGGCAAAGCCGAAAAGGACGATCAGGGTCGAACCAGGAATGCCGTTTTGATCACTCACGGGACCACCGGCAGTGGCGCGCAGTTTATTCGGCCTGAATTTGCCGGCGAACTGTTCGGCAAGGATCAACCGTTAGACGCTTCGAAATTATTCATCGTTTTGCCGGACGGGATTGGTCATGGCAAATCCAGCAAACCAAGTGACGGCTTGCACGCCAAGTTCCCCCGCTACGGTTATAACGACATGATCGCGGCGCAGTACCGCCTCCTCACAGACGGACTGGGCGTCAACCATGCGCGGTTGGTGATGGGAACTTCGATGGGCGGAATGCATACCTGGTTGTGGGGCGAGCAGCATCCGGACTACATGGACGCGCTGATGCCGTTAGCCAGTTTGCCCACTCAAATCTCCGGCCGCAACCGTGGCTGGCGGCGGATCGTGATCGACGCGATCCGCAACGATCCGCAATGGCGCGGCGGCGATTATGATGCGCAGCCGCAAAGTTTGCGCACCGCCGCGCAGATGTTGTGGTTCATGAGCAGTAATCCGGTTTTGCGCCAGAAAGAGGCGCCAACTCTGCGAGATACCGATCAAAAGCTGGATGCGTTCGTGGCCGATTATGTGAAGACCGCCGACGCCAATGACGTTCTGTATGCGGTGGAGGCATCCCACGATTATGATCCGGGTCCGAATTTGGAGAAGATCACCGCACCGCTGCTGGCAATTAATTCAGCGGATGATCTCATCAACCCGCCTGAGCTCGGAATCCTGGAACGGGAAATCAAACGGGCACCTCACGGACGCGCCGTGGTGCTGCCGTTAAGCGATAAAACGCGCGGTCACGGCAGCCACACCATGGCGGCGTTGTGGAAAGATGAGCTAACGACGTTGCTGAAAGACTCAGCCAAATGATCGGTTCTGCATTCGCCTAACGACAGAGGCGTTCCGCTATTGCTCGGCCGATGATCGTGGTGCCGGTAAGCGGGAGGTTTCAACTTTCACGTAGTCCAGCACTACGGGCGCGAGGATCATTCCCGGTATTCCCATGAACCGCTCGCCGATCACCAGCGCCAGCAGGGTCAACCACATCGGATTCTTGATCCGGTAGCCGATGATTTTGCTGTTCAGGAAATATTCCAGTTTGTGAAGTAGCACCAGAAACACGAGGGCGGCGATGGCTGCCCTCGGGGAGCTGGTGAACGCGATTCCGACGATGACAGAGTTGCTGATCAAGTTGCCGACAATCGGTAACAATCCGCAGAGGAAGGTAAGTCCCAGGATGAGCGGGAAATATTTCAACCCGATGACGACGACAAAAATCGCGGTCAGCACCGTGTTGATGCTCGAGATAATGATTTGCGCTCCCATTACGCGCTCAAAACTTTCGTAGAAAAGCCGGAACCGAATCCGGATCTCGCCAGCCAGTGCGGTAAACAAGTTCGAGTCGACGCCTTGGACCGGACTGTGGTGCTCGGACCGAACAAACAGGCTCATCGCCACGACGATGGCGACGATCACAAAGACGAGTTGCCGGGTGGCGGCCCGTGCGAAATTTCCAACGAAAAGAAATTCATCTTTCGCGACATCGGCCGTAGTCGCCTTCAAACTGTCCAAATCGGAAAACGGCAACTGGAACCCGTGCTTCTGAGCAAAATCTATCAGCGGTGGGATCGATTCGGCCGCGATCTTGGGAAGTGCGACAACGGCCTGTGTCACAAACACTCCAATGCCGTACAGAATCACGGCGATGAGCACGAGGAATACCGCCAGGGACAGCCACTTGTTGGGACTGAATCGCAGTTTGCGAAGCGCGAAATAGGAGAACAGCACCGCCACCAGTGGAGTGGCCAGGTGAGTGGCTGCGGCCAGCGCGAAAATGGCGGCGATAAATACATAAGAAACACGGGCCGCCGGAGTCATTCGTGCAAACTGGCAGGGATAGCGCACGAATACAAACGGCGGCTACTCCGCCGATCAGAGACAGTGGCGCCAACACGCAAATCTTGGCTCCAGCACGTAGTCCTTACGCGGCGATTGCATGGCCTGGCCGGTCCTGGCCGTGCGGAGTGCGGTTGAAAAGGCCGCAGACGCATCGAGGTTGATGATCCGGTGGAAACAATTCGAACGATCAGGTTAAGATGGTTACACGGCACATTGCACGAAGTGACGTCGCAACTGGCGCGTGCCGGTGTTCCGCATTTTGCGCCGCCGCCATGGCAACCGGCGATCAACGCTTACCGCTGCGAGCAGTGTATTCGGATTTGTGTGGAACTGGCCGGCGTCGATAAGCCAGAAATCGATCTGACGGTGCGTGGTCGACACGTGTCGATCCGGGGAGTTCGTGATGTTCCGGAACCGACGAACACCGAAGGTCGGGCGCTGCAAACGATCGCCATGGAAATCGATTATGGCGTGTTCCAGCGCGAGCTTCGTCTTCCTGCCGACGTCGACGTCAGCAAAGTGCATGCGGATCAGAAAAATGGGATGCTCTGGATCTATCTTCCGTTGAAGACGCCATGAGTGCAGAGGTTTTTGACGCGTTGCAGTCGGGGTCTCCCAGCGATCAGGGTGCGACCTCCGTCTTTGGATCAGCCGGACCGACCACTCCTGAGTCACCTGCTATCCCCGATGTACTTTCGATTCTGCCTTTGCGCAGTTTCGTCGTTTTTCCGGGAACCGTGGCACCACTCAACGTTCAGCGCGCGGCGTCGATCAAGCTGCTGGATGAAACTCTGCCGCAAAGCAAAATTATCGGTTTGGTTTCGCAGCGCGACAGCAACAAAGAAGACCCTCAGCCGCAGGATCTCTATGATGTCGGTACCGCCGCGATTATCCTCAAGCTATTGCGGCAAGACGACAATCACGTGATCGCGCTTGTTCAGGGCTTGCGCCGGTTCGCGCTGCGGAAAATCATCCAGACCCAACCGTTTATGCGGGCGGAAATAGCGGTTCTCGATTCCATTCCGCCACCTCAGACTAACGAGTTCGAAGCGACCTTCCGAAATTTGCGCGACTCGGCGGCGCAGCTGATGGAACTCACTCCGGACGTTCCGGACCAGCTGCCGATCGCGATTCGCAGTATCGATCACGCCGATCAGCTAACCGATTTTCTGGCGCCGAATCTCAACATCGATGTCGCACAGAAGCAGTCGCTTCTGGAAGAACTCGATGTGGAGAAACGAGTTCGCGCGGTTCAGACGCATGTCTCAGCCCAGCTCGAGATCGCGCAGATCCAGCAGAAGCTTCAGAAAGACGTTCAATCGCAGTTCTCCGACGCGCAGCGCAAGGCCTATTTGCGTTCCCAGCTGAAGGCGATCCAACAGGAGCTTGGCGAAACCGAAACCGGCGCGGACGAACAAATCGCTCAGCTCCGCACTCGATTAGAGGCGGCTAAGCCCCCCGCAGAGGTGATGGCGCAGGCCGACCGCGAGTTGAAGCGTCTGGATTTTATTCCGCCCGCGAGTCCGGAGTATTCGGTGATCGTTACCTATGTCGAAACGATCGCCGAATTACCGTGGTCAAAACAAAGCGAAGACAACCTGGATTTGCAGCAGGCACAACAGATCCTCGACCGCGATCATTTCGACCTCGAGAAAGTGAAGCGTCGGTTAATTGAGTTTTTGGCGGTGCGGAAGCTCAACCCTAAGGGACATGGTCCGATTCTTTGTTTCCTCGGACCACCAGGAGTGGGGAAGACCAGCCTCGGTCAGTCCATTGCCGACGCGATGGGTCGGAAATTTGTGCGGATGAGCCTGGGCGGAATACGTGATGAAGCAGAAATTCGCGGACACCGGCGCACCTATATCGGATCGATGCCCGGCCGCATCATTCAGGAATTGCGGCGCGCGGGCACACGCAATCCGGTGCTGATGCTGGACGAAATCGACAAGATCGGCGCGGATTTTCGCGGTGATCCGGCCAGCGCGCTACTTGAGGTGCTCGATCCGCGACAGAACTTCGCGTTTGTGGACCGGTACCTCGATGTGGCCTTCGACTTGTCCCAAATCATTTTTATCGCCACCGCCAACTACATGGACGGGGTTCCGGAACCGTTGCGTGATCGAATGGAGGTGATTTCGCTCGCCGGCTACACCGAGCGGGAAAAGCTGGAGATCGCAAAACGTTATCTCGTTAGGCGGCAGCTCGAGGAGAATGGGCTCGAGCCTGAACAGTGCCAGTGGCAGGACGACGCGCTACGTCGGACCATTACTGAATACACGCACGAAGCCGGGGTTCGAGACCTGGAACGCCAGATTGGGGCAGTTATCCGCTCGGTGGCGGCGAAATGCGCGCGAGGCGACTGCGCGGACTTTGTGGTGACGCCAGAGTTCGTGGCCAGCACGCTTGGGCCGCCTCGTTATGTCCATGAAACGAAACTTTCCGCCAGCGCGCCTGGCGTGGTGACGGGCCTCGCCTACACGCCAATGGGTGGAGAAGTTTTGCATATCGAAGCGACTCGTTACCCGGGGAAAGGAAGCGTCACCCTGACCGGCCAGATCGGCGAGGTGATGAAGGAATCGGTTCAGGCTGCCCTAAGCTTGGTTCGTAGCCGTGACGGACAGATCGGAGCGAAACCCGAAGATTTTCGGGATACGGACATTCATGTGCACGTTCCGGCCGGGGCGGTACCGAAGGATGGACCATCAGCCGGTGTCGCCATGTTCACCGCCTTAGCATCTCTCTTCAGCAACACGCCGGTCCGATCGGACGTGGCGATGACTGGCGAGATCACGCTGCGCGGTCTGGTTCTGCCGATTGGCGGCCTCAAGGAAAAAAGTTTGGCCGCGATGCGAGCCGGGATCTCAACGGTGGTGATTCCGAAGCTAAATGAGAAAGATTTGGTCGATGTTCCTGATGAGGCGAAAGAGAAATTAAAATTCGTGCCCGTGGAAAATGTCGATCAGGTCCTCGAGGTCGCACTTGAAAAAAATCACCAGCTGGCGACTAAGGCAGCCTAACTGCTGCTGTTCGGGCCTCCAGATTGATGAATAACCGATCCATCTCTAGCGGATTCGCCGCGATCGGCACGCCTCAAATTGCCGACGCAGCGTTGCGAACCGGTGATGCCATTCGGGTTGCGCCGTCTGGAATACGCGGGGTCGTTGAAGGAAAACGAATCTGCGGACGCGCCCTTCCGGTTAGGCATTTCGGTAGTGTCGATATCTTTCTGGAAGTAATGCGGACGGCTGAACCGGGGGATGTGCTGGTCATCGATAATAATAACCGCACCGATGAAGGCTGCATCGGTGACCTTACCGTTCTGGAAGCCCAGGCCAGTGGGCTGGCTGGGATTGTTGTCTGGGGAACGCATCGGGACACGGTTCAACTTCGAGCTATCGGCTTTCCCGTTTTCAGTTACGGCACATGCCCAAGTGGTCCTCAGCGGCTGGATGAACGGAGTACGGACGCGCTAACGAGCGCGCGGTTCGGGGAATTTCAGGTCACTCGCGGCGACGTGGTTTGTGCTGACGACGATGGCTGCGTGTTCATTCCGGCCGAGCGAGCGGAGCACCTTCTTCAGATCGGCGCGATCATCGCGGCCACCGAAGTGCGGCAGGCCGACAAGATCGGTAAGGGCGAGAACCTAGCGGCACAGCTCCAGTTCGAACGTTACTTGAAGCGGCGGGCCATCGAACCTTCGTTTACTTTCCGCCAACACCTGCGCGAAATCGGCGGAGCAATCGAGGAGTGAACGGCAGCACCTCCTC
>C688J18823_10002519_pt1 | contig 11442 bp, 7 predicted proteins | sample HopSoiMetagenom1_FD_18823 | JGI IMG/M metagenome (IMG submission 18823) | reverse complement strand
ATAATTTCATCTACAAATTTTACCTCTTATTTCATTCGTACCTTTGGGCAAAATAAAAAAACTTGTTGATCTAATCATTTTAAGTTCATCTTTTCATTCACCTTAATGATAAGTTCTATTCAATTGCTGCATCTCGGGATTATTCTTTCACAACTATTACCTTCATAAATTTGTGGATAATTTTCGACAGATTTTTTTGTTATCCACAACATGTATTGACAGGTTTTGCACATAATCACTACCTGTGGATATTTTCAAGGAACAACTTAATAACATTGTGGATAAATTTTAAAATTCGTTGCATACCTTGCGTTTATTTGATATTATATTTTTGTTTTCACCTCTTAATAAGTTATCGACTAATCTACATTATCCACAGGGTATGGATAACCCGTAGACAAGTTGTCCACTTGCGTTAATAAAGCTTATCCACAACGTGTGGATATTGTCGAAATGTCACTTTATTTCCATATAATATATTTATCCACAAAATTGGTTTTGTATATTTGTAAATCTTAGGTTGTACATGTTGTATAACCTTTTGTTTTTTTGTACAAAACGTGTAAAGGAGGGAGACTTGTTGGAAAATATTGAGGATCTTTGGAATCGTATATTAGCTAATGTCCAGGAGAAAGTCAGTAAACCTAGCTTTGATACTTGGCTGAAGTCTACTAAAGCTCATTCCCTTCAAGGCGATTCATTAGTTGTAGTAGCTCCAAATGAATTTGCACGAGATTGGTTAGAAGAACGCTATTCCCCCTTAATCTCTGGGGTTCTCTACGAAATTACAGGAGAAGAGTTTAGTGTGAAATTTATTATTCCGCAAAGTCAAAAGGAAGAAGATCATCGACTGCAAATGGCTTCTAAACCTAAAAAAGAAGAGCCATATTCAGAATTTCCACCTAGTATGTTAAATCAAAAGAATACTTTTGATACATTTGTCATTGGATCTGGAAACCGTTTTGCCCATGCAGCTTCTCTAGCTGTTGCAGAAGCGCCTGCCAAAGCCTATAATCCATTATTCATTTACGGAGGAGTTGGGCTTGGCAAGACCCATCTTATGCATGCAATCGGGCATTACGTTTTAGAACATAAACCAAATGCAAAAGTGGTTTATTTATCCTCAGAAAAATTTACAAATGAATTTATTAATTCGATTCGTGACAATAAGGCGGAGGCCTTTCGCAACAAATACCGCAATGCAGATGTGCTATTAATTGATGATATTCAATTTTTAGCTGGCAAAGAATCAACTCAAGAAGAGTTTTTCCATACGTTCAACACATTGCATGAGGAAAGCAAACAAATTGTCATTTCAAGTGACCGGCCGCCTCGGGAAATTCCAACTCTAGAGGATCGACTTCGTTCCAGGTTTGAGTGGGGATTAATTACAGATATTACTCCTCCAGATTTAGAAACCAGAATTGCTATTCTACGAAAAAAGGCGAAAGCAGATGGATTAGATATTCCAAACGAAGTCATGCTTTATATTGCCAATCAAATCGATACAAATATTCGAGAACTAGAAGGTGCACTTATTCGAGTTGTTGCTTATTCTTCTTTAGTTAACAAAGATATTAATGCGGATCTAGCAGCTGAGGCACTTAAAAACATTATTCCAAGTTCAAAACCGAAAATCATTACCATACCAGAGATCCAAAGAGTTGTGGGAGTACATTACAATATCAAATTGGAAGATTTCAAGGCGAAGAAAAGAACAAAATCTGTAGCCTTTCCAAGACAAATCGCTATGTATCTATCAAGAGAACTAACGGATTTTTCACTACCTAAAATTGGTGAAGAATTTGGGGGGCGAGATCATACAACTGTCATACATGCACATGAGAAAATAGCAAAATTACTTCAAACAGACTCTCAATTACAAAGAGAATTGAAAGATATTCATGAGGAATTAAAAAATTGATTTTTTCTTAAGCACTTGAATCAATTTCATAAATTAAACCCTCAGAGGCTCCCGATTTTGATAAATTTTAAAGTATTTAAATTCTGTAGATCTGTGTTTCTTTAAAATAAGGCATTATGAAATTGAATCACCTATTTCATAAAACATTGTGTATAACTGGACTTCACTTATACACAATCTATCCACATGTGCATAGATTGTGTTCCTTTGTGTTTTTTGGGGTTATCCACATATTCACAGGCCCTACTACTTCTATTACTATTCTTTTATAAAAAAAATATATATAAATATAACTACGGAGGATTAAAGATAATGAGATTTATAATCCAACGAGATCACTTAGTTCAAAGTGTCCAGGATGTAATGAAAGCTATAACAAGTAGAACAACCATACCTATCCTTACTGGAATCAAGATTGTTGCAACAGAAGAAGGAGTTTCTTTAACAGGAAGTGATTCGGATGTTTCAATTGAATCCTTTATCCCTAAAGAAGATGGCGAAAAAGTAATTGTGGAAATAAAACAAACAGGAGCGATCGTACTTCAAGCTAAGTTCTTTAGTGAAATCGTAAAAAAACTTCCAACGGATCATGTAGAAATTGAAGTTCAAAATCATTTACAAACCATCATTCGTTCTGGAACATCTGAGTTTAACTTGATTGGTCTTGACGCGGATGAATATCCACATTTACCAAAAATTGAAGCAGAAAATGTTTTTAGAATTCCAACAGACCTCCTAAAGGCAATGATTAGACAAACTGTTTTTGCAGTGTCCGCCTCAGAAACACGCCCAATCTTGACAGGTGTAAACTGGAATGTAGAAAACGACCAATTGGTCTGTATTGCAACAGATAGTCATCGATTAGCATTAAGAAAAGCGAAAATAGAAATTAACACAGATGCAAGTTATAATGTTGTAATCCCAGGAAAAAGTTTAATTGAACTGAATAAAATTTTAGCTGACAATAGTGAATTGATTGACATTGTTATTACAGAAAATCAGGTTTTATTTAAAGCAACACATCTTTTATTCTTTTCGAGGCTATTAGAGGGGAATTATCCTGATACCTCAAGATTAATTCCAAACGAAAGCAAAACAGACATTGTATTACAAACAAAGGAATTTCTACATGCAATTGATCGTGCCTCCTTATTAGCTAGAGAAGGTCGCAACAATGTTGTTAAATTTTCAGCGATTGAAGATGGATCCATAGAAATATCCTCCAATACTCCTGAAGTTGGAAAAGTAGTCGAAGAAATAAAAAGTCAATCTGTTTCAGGAGAAGAATTGAAAATTTCATTTAGTGCCAAATACATGATGGATGCTCTCAAAGCGCTAGAGGGAACAGAAATTAAAATTAGTTTCACAGGGGCAATGAGACCTTTTATTATCCAACCAATGAATGACGCGACGATTCTCCAATTAATTTTACCTGTAAGAACTTATTAAACAGATATGCAAGAAGCATTTGTTCTTCTTAAATAGTGAAAAGCTGCCGACTTTGGGTTGGTAGCTTTTCACTATTGCTTATTAGACATTTTTTACCATGCGAATTTTCTTTATAAATTTATTACTTTTCTTTGTATAAGAGTTGATTATTTAGTAGAATAAAATATTAGAGACAATTTAGGAAAGAGTGAAACCATATGAAAACTCTTAAAATCGATACTGAGTTCATTACGTTAGGTCAATTCTTGAAAGCTGCGGATGTTATTTCAACAGGTGGAATGGCTAAATGGTTTTTAAGTGAAAATGAAATTTTGATTAACGGAGAACAAGACCAAAGGCGAGGAAGAAAGCTTCGTTCAGGAGATAAAATAGAGATCCTGGGTCTCGATACATATATCCTGATTTAGGGTATCAATTTTCCTTTAAAGGGATGAAGCGAATGTTTATAAAACAGTTACATTTGAAAAATTTTCGAAATTATGAACAGTTAGAAGTTCAGTTTGAAAATAAAGTCAATGTCATACTTGGTGAAAATGCGCAAGGTAAGACCAATGTCATGGAGTCAATTTATGTTTTAGCCTTGGCCAAATCCCATCGTACTACGAATGATAAAGATCTTATTCGCTGGGATACAGAATATGCTAAAATAGGAGGTAGGATTCAAAAAAATCATGGATCTCTACCAATGGAACTTATTGTTTCAAAAAAAGGAAAAAAGGCAAAATATAACCATATTGAACAAAAAAAATTGAGTCAATATGTTGGGAATATGAATGTAGTCATGTTTGCACCTGAAGACCTTAATCTGGTGAAAGGTAGTCCTCAAATAAGACGTCGTTTTATTGATATGGAGATTGGGCAAATTTCTCCTGTTTATTTACATGAGGTCGGGCAATTGAATAAAATCTTAAAACAACGCAATCATTATTTGAAGCAAATGCAAACAAAAAAACAAACAGATGAAACGATGCTTGATATTTTAACAGAGCAATTTATTCAATCGGCTACTAAAATTGTGAGGAAGCGATTTGAATTCCTTCACTTGCTGCAAAATCGGGCAACACCTATTCATGAGGGGATATCTCGTGAACTTGAAAAGCTAAAAATTAGATATAAGCCATCTGTAGAGGTATCAGAAGAACAAGATTTGTCGAAAATGATTAATATATATGAAAATAAGTATAATCAGGTTAAACAAAGAGAGATTGACCGTGGTGTCACATTATTTGGTCCTCAACGGGATGACCTTCTTTTTTTTGTGAATGATCGTGATGTACAAACTTTCGGTTCACAGGGACAACAAAGAACAACGGCTTTATCGATTAAACTAGCAGAAATTGAATTAATTCATGATGAAATTGGGGAATATCCCATTCTTTTATTAGATGATGTTTTATCGGAATTAGATCATTTCCGTCAGTCCCATTTGTTAAATACCATACAAGGTAAAGTTCAAACCTTTGTGACCACAACTAGTGTTGAGGGGATTGATCATCAAACGTTAAAAGAAGCATCTACTTTTTTTGTGAAGGATGGGAATTTGAAAAAGACCTAAGTGAGGTGAAAGGGTGTATATTCATTTAGGAGACAAAACACTCATTAAAACAACGGATGTAGTCGCCATAATTGATAAAGAAAGCTGTACTTCTTCAACAAATATGGATGCATTTTTTCGTCAATTCAAAGAAAGCCCAGCCTCTCTAAAGAAAAAATCTTTCAAATCGATCATTGTGACAAATGATCACATTTATTTTTCACCATTAGCATCTGGAACATTAAAAAAAAGAACAAAAATGAATATCTCAAATGATTGAGATCAGAAATGAGTAAATAAATTATTTTTTTACTTAATCGATTAGCTTAATTTTCTTTAAGAAGGTTAGGTTTTTTATAGATTATCGATAATCAACGCCAAAAGAAAGTGCAGGTGAATCATGTGGAAATGAATCAAAATTCAGTTCCAGAAGTAGCTTATGGTGCCGATCAAATTCAAGTCCTTGAGGGTCTTGAGGCAGTTCGGAAACGACCAGGGATGTATATTGGTTCAACAAGTGGTAGAGGTCTCCATCATTTAGTGTGGGAAATTGTCGATAACAGTATCGACGAAGCACTTGCTGGCTATTGTTCTGAAATAAATGTGACCATTGAAATGGATAATAGCATAACCGTAAAAGATAACGGGCGTGGAATACCAGTAGGAATCCAAGAAAAAACGGGTCGACCTGCTGTTGAAGTTATTTTGACGGTACTTCATGCAGGTGGAAAATTCGGTGGTGGAGGCTATAAAGTGTCCGGAGGGCTACATGGTGTAGGTGCCTCTGTAGTAAATGCACTTTCCGCTTACTTAGAAGTGTATGTTCATCGTGAAGGACATGTTCATTATCAAAAGTTTGAAAGAGGAGTTCCTGCTGCCGATTTAAAGGTTGTCGGAGATTCAGAAGTAACAGGTACAATTACGCATTTCTCACCAGATCCAGAAATTTTTACTGAAACGGTTGCATATGATTATGACACTCTCGCAACTCGCATTCGTGAATTAGCCTTTTTGAATCGGGGATTATTGATAACACTTGAGGATAAACGGGAAGAAAATAAACGAGCTGAATACCATTATGAAGGCGGTATTATATCCTATGTTGAGCATTTAAACAGAACAAAGGAAGTCCTTCATGAAGATCCTATTTATATTGAAGGAGAAAAGGAAGGTATTGCTGTTGAAATTGCCATGCAATATAATGACGGCTACACAGAGAGTATCTATTCATTTGCTAATAATATTCATACCTATGAAGGCGGAACACATGAATCGGGCTTCAAAACAGCTTTAACTCGAGCGATCAATGACTATGCAAGAAAGTATGGACTTATTAAGGAAAATGAGACAAACCTTACCGGCGAAGATGTCAGAGAAGGATTAATTGCCATTATTTCTATTAAGCATCCAAATCCTCAGTTTGAAGGTCAAACGAAAACAAAACTAGGAAATTCAGAAGTTCGTACCATAACAGATTCTGTATTTGCCGATCATTTGGGAAAATTTTTACTTGAAAATCCTGATGTTGCTAAAAAAATTGTGGATAAAGGATTAATGGCGACAAGAGCTAGATTGGCTGCGAAGAAGGCCCGTGAGTTAACAAGACGAAAAAGTGCATTAGAAGTATCAAGTTTACCCGGGAAATTAGCGGATTGTTCTTCAAAGGATCCTTCCATCAGCGAAATCTATATAGTCGAAGGAGATTCTGCAGGTGGATCTGCTAAGCAGGGGCGTGACCGTCATTTTCAAGCAATCCTACCATTACGAGGTAAAATTTTAAACGTTGAAAAGGCTCGTCTTGATCGCATTCTTTCAAACAATGAAGTAAGAGCGATGATTACTGCTGCCGGAACCGGTATAGGGGAAGACTTTGATATTTCAAAAGCGAGATATCATAAAATTGTGATCATGACAGATGCCGATGTAGACGGGGCGCACATTCGGACGCTATTATTAACCTTTTTCTATCGGTATATGCGAAAAATAATTGAAGCTGGCTATATTTATATCGCTCAACCACCTTTGTACAAAATCCAACAAGGTAAGAGAATTGAATATGCCTATAATAACCAGCAACTTGAAGCAATCAATGCAACATTAACGGCAACACCGAAGCCAAATGTGCAACGTTACAAAGGTCTAGGAGAGATGAATCCTGATCAGCTTTGGGATACAACGATGAATCCTGAAACACGTACACTTTTGCAAGTGAACCTCAAAGATGCTATAGAAGCAGATGAAACATTTGAGATGCTTATGGGGGAAAAAGTTGAACCGCGCCGCCAATTTATTGAAGAGAATGCCCAATATGTAAAAAATCTAGATGTTTAGAAACAGAAAGGGATAGATTTTTTCTATCCCACCTTTAATGATAGATAATCTGTAGTAATGCGATGTTTATTTTTCGGGAAATAATTTCATTATAACTATTTACATAAATAAGATTTAGACCCAGAAACGATATGAATCGTTTCTACAAAGGGAGGTTTATAAATTGTCTGACACGCCAAGATCAAACGTTCAAGAAATTAATATTAGTCAGGAAATGCGTACATCCTTTTTAGACTATGCGATGAGCGTAATCGTATCTCGTGCACTTCCAGATGTAAGAGACGGTTTAAAGCCAGTTCATCGCCGTATTTTATATTCTATGCATGACCTCGGAATGCATTCAGATAAGCCTTTTAAAAAGTCTGCCCGTATCGTTGGGGATGTAATTGGTAAATATCATCCCCACGGGGACTCTGCTGTCTATGAAACAATGGTTAGGATGGCACAAGACTTTAACTACCGTTATATGCTTGTAGACGGACATGGTAACTTTGGTTCTATTGACGGTGATGGGGCTGCTGCGATGCGTTATACAGAAGCACGTATGTCAAAAATTTCAATGGAACTATTAAGAGATATCAACAAGGATACAATTGATTACCAGGATAACTATGATGGAGAAGAGAAAGAGCCTGCAGTAATGCCATCTCGTTTTCCCAACCTACTTGTGAACGGGACTTCAGGGATTGCGGTCGGTATGGCAACAAATATTCCGCCTCACCAACTCGGCGAGGTCATTGACGGAGTTCTAGCGATTAGTCATGATCCAGAAATATCGATTCAAGAACTAATGGATATTATACCTGGTCCTGATTTTCCTACAGGTGGCTTAATTCTTGGTCGGAGCGGGATCCGAAAGGCTTATGAAACAGGACGGGGCTCTATCAAAATTCGCGCTAAAGTGAAAATTGAAGTGAAACCAAATGGAAAAGAAGTTATCATCGTAAATGAAATTCCCTACCAAGTAAATAAAGCTAGGTTAATTGAAAGAATCGCTGAGCTCGTTAGAGAGAAAAAGATCGATGGAATCACCGATCTCCGTGATGAATCTGACCGTGAAGGGTTACGAATTGTTATTGAGGTTCGTAAAGATGCGAATGCAAATGTACTTTTAAATAATCTTTATAAGCATACTGCTTTGCAAACAAGTTTTGGAATTAATACCCTTGCGCTAGTTGATGGGCAACCGAAAGTGCTTAATGTAAAGCAATGTCTAGTTCATTACCTTGACCACCAAAGAGTGGTCATCAGAAGAAGAACTGAATTCGAATTGCGAAAGGCAGAAGCAAGGGCACATATTTTAGAAGGGTTGATCATTGCCCTCGATAATTTAGACGAAGTCATTAAGTTAATTCGAGGCTCACAAACGACTGATATCGCACGTGAAGGGTTAATGACAACTTTTAACCTATCAGAAAAGCAAGCTCAAGCCATTCTTGATATGCGTCTTCAAAGGTTAACAGGTCTAGAACGTAAGAAAATTGAAGAAGAATATGAAAGTCTAGTTCAGTTAATCGCTGAATTAAAGGCTATTTTGGCAGATAATGAAAAAATTCTTGAAATTATCCGTGAAGAGTTAACGGAAATTAAGGAACGATTTAATGATAAACGCCGCACAGAGATTGTGGCAGGTGGAATAGAAGATATTGAGGATGAAGATTTAATCCCACGTGAAAACATTGTTATTTCGTTAACACATAACGATTATATTAAACGGATTCCTGTTTCTACTTACCGCGCGCAAAAGAGGGGTGGACGTGGCATTCAAGGCATGGGTACGAATGATGATGACTTCGTTGAACATCTCATTACGACTTCAACCCACGATACAATCCTGTTTTTTACTAATAAAGGGAAAGTTTATCGCGCAAAAGGATATGAAATTCCAGAGTATGGTCGTACTGCAAAGGGACTCCCAATTATTAACTTGCTAGGAATTGAAAAGGATGAATGGGTCAACGCGATCATTCCAGTTGCGGAATTCGAGGATGATTGGTTCTTATTCTTTACAACCAAACAAGGAATATCAAAACGTTCTCCACTTTCTTCTTTTGCACATATTCGAAACAATGGCTTAATTGCATTGAATTTAAGAGAAGAAGATGAACTGATATCTGTTCGTTTAACAGACGGAGATAAAGAGATCATTATTGGTACGAAAAATGGATTATTAATACGTTTCCACGAAACCGATGTTCGTTCTATGGGAAGAACCGCTACTGGAGTAAAAGGGATTACCCTTCGTCAAGATGATGAAGTGGTTGATATGGAAGTGTTAAAGGAAGATTCGGATATTCTGATTGTTACGCATAACGGTTACGGTAAACGAACACCAGCTGTGGAATACCGACTTCAACACCGAGGCGGTAAAGGAATTAAAACATGTAATATCACAGAGAAAAATGGTAGTCTTGTGACAATGAAGGTTGTCAATGGCGAAGAAGATATTATGGTTATCACAACAGGTGGGGTCCTTATTCGAATGGCTGTTAGCGATATTTCCACAATGGGTAGAAATACTCAAGGTGTCAAATTAATTCGCTTAGATGGTGATGATGCGGAGGAATTTGTAGCGACTGTTGCCACGGTTGAAAGAGAAGAAGAGGAATCATCCGATTTAATAGATCCTGAGGGTGAAGAAAATTCTGAGCTGAATCAACAGGATGAAGCCAAAATGTCTGATGAAGATAGTCAAGTCGAGGATATTCAAAAAGAAGAAAAACAATCAGATGAAGAGTAACTTATTCAGGAGCGCTGCTTATGCAGTGCTCCTTTATTTTTGATTCTGAACGTAAATTTTGTTGATGAACTTGATTTTTACTTTGTTCCGAAGGTACTTGTGGTTTTCTATTAACAAAATAAGGTGATATTCATGTATAATAATTATATCTAAATACTTTGTAGGTGAATCGTATGCGTGTGAGTACCAATGATCTTATAGCTGGGTGTATACTATCAGAAGATATTTTTGGATTGACAAGTCGTCCTATTATTGAAAAGAATACGGTTTTAACTGATGAATTAATTGAGGTATTACACTTATTTTTAGTCCCAAATGTTGAAGTGGAAAAGACTCTTGTTGTTGGAACCCCGTTTCATGCAATTGAGGTAGTGGGAATGGATGAACATGAAAATAAAAAAGATCCTTTATATACTCATAGTGAGGATGATTTTATCACACTATTTCTCCAGGCTACCCAGGAATATAAGAAAGAGTTTCTATTGTGGCAATCGGGAATACCCATTGATATTTCAAAAGTAAGGATGATACTATTACCTCTTTTAGACGTAACAATAAAAAGATCATCCGAAATATTCTCTCTCCATCATCTATCTAATAACGAGGAGTATTATGATCAGCATGCAGTAGCGGTTGGATTACTCTGCAGCTTTATTGCAAGAAAGTTGAATTATTCTAAAGGTGAAGTAGTTCAAGCTGCTCTTGCTGGTATATTAGCAGATTGTGGGATGGCAAAAGTAAGTCCTAGAATTCTTCAGAAAAAAACGGCTCTTACACCAAGAGAATATGAAGAAGTGACCAATCACCCTAAATTTAGTTATCAAATGATTCAGCATGTAAGCTTATTAAAGGAAGGTGCAAAGGTCGCTATTATCCAGCATCACGAAAGATTAGATGGAAGTGGATACCCTTTCGGTTTAGCAAACAATAAGATTCATAAGGTAGCTAAAATGATTGGTGTAGCGGATACTTACCATGCAATGACATCTGAACGATTGTACAGAAAAAAACAATCACCATTTAAAGTATTAGAATTAATGAGACAAGATTACTTTGGAAAATACGACTTATCAATTTTAACAGCGTTGAGTACCGGTATTTTGAATTTCACGGTCGGGAGTAGGGTTAGACTCTCCAATGGACAATTGGGTGAAGTGCTTTATATAGCTGAGAAATCTCCTACAAGACCATTGATTAAAATATTAGGGACAGAACAAATTATGAATTTAGAAGAAAATAGACATTTATTTATTGAGGAAATTATTTAAAATAAAAGTTCTTGCATAAATTCACACTGACTGGTATACTAATTCAAGTCAGCAAATGAAGAAGGATTTCTTCAATAAATAACTTTAAAAAAAATGTTGACGTGCATATGAATAAGTAGTATTATATAAAAGTCGCTTACGAGTGATAAAAAATTGCTCTTTGAAAACTGAACAACAAAACGTCAACGTTTTAAAT
>C688J18823_10002518_pt1 | contig 11444 bp, 10 predicted proteins | sample HopSoiMetagenom1_FD_18823 | JGI IMG/M metagenome (IMG submission 18823) | reverse complement strand
GTGCCCACGGTGTCGGTTACCATTGTGAGCACCGGCTGCGTCGCCGTCTCGACCGGTGCAACCGTGTTGCCCACGTCGTGGGTCAGCGTGCCCACGGTGTCGGTCACCGTCGCGAGCACCGGCTGCGCCGCCGTCTCGACCGGCGCAATCGTGCTGCCCATTATGTCATTGCTGAGACTACCGACAGTTCCAGGCAGATTGGCGGATTGGATCATGCACGGGCCGAAAGAGCCGCCAAGCATGTTGGACTGGACGGTTTCGAGCGTTGACCCACTCTGCATTTGAGTGCTTCCGAGGTGGGAATCCACTGATAGCGGGTTGACGGAGCTATCTTCGATTGAGATGTGAGCGTTATGATGGCGGGACTCGGCAGCATCGGTGCCACCCCCGCTCCCCTCGGCGGCGCCCGCTTCGCTGCGGGCGGCGCTCGGCTTGAGCGCATCGTCATGCGGCTGCGCCAAAAGCACAGTGGGATCGAGCTGGACCGCACTCGCCTCCGACGTGGCCGTGTTATCATCTGCACCGCCCGTTTTCGAGGAATCACTCGCCGCCGGATCATCGCTCGCCGCCTGCGGCGAGGCGTCTGCCTGAGCGGCCTTCGCGCCTTGCTCCTCGGCAGCAGCGGATTTGAATGTGGCGGCGAGAAACTCTTCGCACGCAATCAGCGGGGCAATGAAAGACGCCCAAGTCAGGAAATTGAAAGACCCGGATCGCTTGGCCATGCGCTGCGCCCGGGCCTCGAAGATCTTCTGCTGTTGTTCGAACAGTTCGCGTTTTTCTATTTCGTTCATGATCGCTGCCTTTCATCCACTCAGAAATAACTCTCACCTAGCAGCATTCACTGTCCCCTCGGCGCATCAGGCATCCGTGTCGTGCGACGTGTCGGCCACATCGAAATGCCCTAGGTCGAAGTGATCCGCAGGGCCCATCTGGCCGATGGCATATTCGAGGGCGTCGTCGGACGACATCGAGGCGAGCGCGGCCTGCATGTCGCCCGAATGGTCCGGACCACGAGAGCCGAAATCACCATGTGAGAAGTCGAACTTGGCCAGCGCTTCACCCGGGTTTCGATAGGTGTCGCCCTTGCCGCCGTCGTCGGACGGCTTGGGGTCGCAATAGTTCTGCGGTTGGCAGTCGTCGTTCTTGGCGTCCTTCCAACCACCTTCGTTCTTGGAGTAGTCCTCGCGACCCTTGTGATCGTCATTCCACTTGGAGTGCTCGCTGTTTTCGCGATCGTCGAGCGTGTTTGGGTTGCCTTCCTCGCGTGGGACGCCGATTCCCGGAACCTTGACCAGTCCGAAAATGCTCGTGACCCAGCTCAGGATAGACATCATTTCGCTCCTAGCTTCGGGTTTGCGACGGGCACATGCCTTGTCCGGATCACCGCGCCCTCACCCTAATGTCGCCGACGCGCCACGATGGATGCAGCGCGCAAAACAAATTCACGCCTCATTCGAGCTGCCGGCGCATGGCCACCAGCTCTCTTCGGATCCAGGCCTTGACCGTTCCGACCGGAACCCGGAGGTATTCGGCGATTTCCTCATGCGTACGCCCATCGATGATCGCCAGAAGCAGGCTCGCACGGCGCTTTGGCTCCAGTTGATCGAGCATGGTCCGTAGCGTCATGCTGTCCGCGATGCGAGACGCGGGATTCGAGCCCCCCTGTTCCCGCTCGCAGATGGCGTTCAGCGTGTGGTCCTCAAGCACGAGTTCCCGCCTAGCGCTCTTCTGCATCCTGAGTGCTGTGTGGCGGACGATCGCGTAGATCCAGCCCCGCGCGCATCCGCGTGCGGGATCGAAGTCTTTGGCGCATCGGAGAATCTGCGCGAATGCATCGTGGATGACGTCCTCCGCGCGCGACCCGTCGTGGACAATCCGGTGCGCCACCGCACGCAACTTGTCCTTCTCCCGGGCATAGATCTTGCCGACGGCAGACTGCGACCCGGCGGCGCACTCGATCAGCGCCGTTTCATAATTGAGAGCCGTTTCGCAATCACGATATGTGTCAGCCTGCGNTGCGCTGGAGCAAGAAGCTTCATTGGTGAAGCANGCGCGTTGGTGGGGCACGGTACGCAACCCCTATTCCGTGCAAGGCAATATTANTGACTTGCACTTTCCGAGTGCACAATGAACTGATGGATAAATTCAAGTCAGCGGCTCTACTTCATTCATTAAAAATTGTTTCCATCTGCGCCATCACAAGCGCGTGACGTCNTTANNAGGGCGCGGGCCGTCGCCTAACACCTCGCTTGCCGGGTGAGCNGCTGTGAGCGCCAANGTTCTTCGGAGGTAACGGAGGGCCGCGTGCACTCCTGTTCGGCCNTAGAAAAGCAGTAGCGGATCACGTTCGTCGCTCCACGTCGGGCGTTTGCGGACTAACNTCGATGATCTGAAGCGAAACGTCTTCAGCCTTGTCATTGAGCTTGGCAGCCTTGTCGAGGAGAACCGCAGCGAGTTTGGGTCACCGGTTTGCTTGACAACCGGCAAGAGTGTGGCCCCTTGCGTGACAAACAAATCGGCTGGCCCGCGATACGGTAAACCGCTCGCAGCAGGTGTGGCGCTTCCTGTCCATCTCTAATGCACTCGCGGCACAGAAAATTTGTGCGACAGTGCATCCAGATTGGAGACTTGCAACCAGTGATGACGTGGCAGCAGTTACATCAATGTCCCGCCACTTACATCAAACGGAGACCAACATGCTAGAGATGACCAAATATGCTCACCCTATCGAACTGTCTAATGAGGAGCTCGACCTCGTAGCCGCTGGCACCGGTGGCCACGGCTGCGGCTGCCGCGATGGCGGCGACACTCAAGTCGGCCTGGTCAACGTTCACACCGACGACATCAATGTTCTCAGCGGAAACAACATTGCGGTGTTGTCCGCAGGCTTCATCCAGCGCGCGTAAAGGCAAGATGCGTGGAGAACCTCTTCTCCATACCGGAGAGCGGTTCTCCACCGCATTGTGCGGTATCCATCCGCAGCCGTGGCGTGGCGGATAGGCGATACGCGCAACACTCAAATTGACGAATGAGAGCGTAACAGGTGCGTCTATGGCGAGTCGGCCAGCTCTATTTCGCCAGGAAGCAATCGACTTTTTGCATCAGCGCCACAGCTGGGGCGAGGTCGTATCACTACAGCCAATATCGAGCATGATCCTCAGCTGGACTCTTGCGAGCCTTGTTGCATTCATTTTGGTTTTTATCTCCATCGCTCAATACGCCCGCAAGGAAACCGTCACCGGCTATCTAACTCCGACCTTCGGAACGGCCCAAATTGTGGTGCCGCAACAGGGTTTCATCAAAGAACTCCATGTCAAGGAGGGTCAGGCGGTTGCCGAGGGCGACCCGCTTCTGACCATAGTCACTTCCCAAATCAGCGCCAATGGCGATGACGTCAATGCCACCGTTCTCGCAGCGTTGGCGCGGCAACGCGAAGTGATCGAGCGACAGATCGTTGCGGAGGAGCGCCGGACCGCCTCGGAACACGAGCGCCTCGCTTCCACGACCAAGGGGATCGAGGGGGAGATTGCCCAACTCGAGGACCAGCGCAACATCCAGAACGAACGGCTGAAGCTTTCCGAGAGTTTTGTGTCGACCGGCGCCACGCTAATCGCGAAGGGAGCGTTGCCAGCGGTCGAATTGAAGCGCCGCGAGCAGGCGGCGCTCGAACAAGCTCAGAACTTGGCATCGCTCGATCAGCAGATCACTTTGCGACGCACCCAATTGACTGATGCCCGGCATACGCTCGAGCAGCTTCCGACCGTTGCCGCAGAACGGACTCGCGTACTGCGCGGCGATCTCTCCTGGATCGAACAGCGTACCGCCGAGGTGGACGGACGGCGGGCCTACGTTATCAGGGCGCCGACGAGTGGACGCGTGTCCACGCTGCAGGCGACCGTCGGGAAGGTCGCTGATCCAAAGCATATGCAACTGGAAATCATCCCCCTTGATTCGACTTTGCAGGCGGAGCTGTTCTTTCCGACGCGCGCGTCCGGATTTGTGCGCCCCGGCCAGCAAGTCAGGATACTTTACGATGCATTTCCCTATCAGAAATTCGGCACCTATCGCGGCACAGTAGCAAAAATCTCTCACACGATCCTGACCGGCAATGATGCTACCGGGCCGATCACCCTCAAGGAGCCGGCGTACCGCGTGACTGTACTTCCCGAGCGGCCCGATATCGATGCTTATGGGCGCAAGATGCCGCTTCAGCCAGGCATGCTGGTCAAGGCAGACGTGATCCTGGAGCAGCGCTCGCTGATGCGGTGGCTGCTTGACCCGATGTTGAGCGCAAGGATGTAGCCACATGCAGGGAATGTTGAATTTCAGCGGACGCGGGTTCCTACCGGTCATCAGGCAGACAGAGGCAGCGGAATGCGGGCTGGCATGCCTAGCCATGGTAGCGTTCTATCATGGCCATCGAACTGACATGAATAGCCTCCGGCGGCGGTACGCAGTTTCGCTGAAGGGTGTCACACTCCGCGACCTCATGGAGATAGGGGCTCACCTGGGCCTGGCATGCCGGCCGCTGCGAATCGAGGTTGACCATCTGTGCCAACTGCGTCTGCCGGCTATCCTGCACTGGGACATGGATCATTTCGTTGTCCTGAAGGCGTGCAAGAAACACGGAATCGTGGTTCACGATCCGGCCGCCGGCGAGAAATGGTTTCCCATCACCGAAGCATCTAGACATCTCACCGGAGTCGTACTTGAACTCTCACCCAGGGATGAGTTCTGCCGCACGGACCAGAGAGTGCGATTACCGTTCTCGGCATTCTGGAGCGGAATGAGGGGAAACTCTCATGTCATAGCCCAAATATTGGTCCTCTCGGTAGTCATCGAGATCCTTATCCTCGCCGCTCCTTTCTACATGCAGCTCACAGTTGACGAGGTCATCGCCAGAGGCGACGTCGATCTTCTGCTTGTACTTGGGCTTGGATTCGCGCTGCTCGTCCTAATCAAAGTCGCGTCGACTGTGACCCGCTCCTTCATTATTCTCATTCTGCAGAATTCGTTGAGTTTTCAGATCGCGTCCCGGCTATTTCATCATCTGGTGCGCTTACCACTCTCCTTTTTCGAAAAACGGCACATCGGCGACATCGTGTCGCGCTTCGGCTCGATCGAACCCATCCGCAACATGCTCGCGGAGGGACTAATCACGGGCTTGATCGACGGTATTATGTCGGTGTTGATGCTGGCGTTGATGTTCGCATACAGCGTCCAGCTCGGATTTGTCGTGCTGTTCGCGTTCGCGCTGTACGCCGCTTTGCGACTAGCCCTCTTCAGGATCTTCCGACAACGGAGCGAAGCGGCCATTCACAGCAAGGCACAAGAAAACTCCAACTTCATCGAAACCGTGCGGGCGGTGCAGAGCCTGAAGCTGCTCAACCGAGAGAACGAACGGGAGAGCCAGTGGCTGAACCGCTATGCTGACTACGTAAATGCCAACGTGCGACTAGGCCGGGCGAGGATCAGCTTCAAAGCCATCAACGACACGATATACGGCCTGGAAAACGTAATCACAATCTACCTCGCCGCTCGCCTCGCGCTAGACAACGTTATCACGATTGGCATGATATTCGCGTTCGTTAGCTACAAGCTGCAGTTCGCCGAACGGACAGCGCTGCTAATCGAGAAGCTGATGGACCTGCGCATTCTCGGATTGCACCTGGAGCGCCTCGCCGATATTGCGCTTACCCCCCTAGAGCGGGGGCACGACCAAGATCTGTCGTATGTGCGACCGATCCGCGGTTCGATCGAACTTCGCAAAGTGAGCTTCCGCTATGCAGAAGCAGAGCCTCTGATTCTTAACAACGTCAGTCTGTGCGTTGCTTCGGGACAATTCGTGACGATCATGGGACCTTCCGGTTGCGGCAAGACAACTCTAGTCAAAATTATGCTTGGGCTGCTCGAGCCAACGAGCGGGGAGGTCCTGATCGACGGCCTTCCGCTAGGCCAAATCGGACCGCGCATTTATCGCGAACACATCGGCGCGGTGATGCAGGAGGATCAATTGCTATCGGGATCTATTGCCGACAACATCTGCTTTTTTGAGACAACATTCGATCAGCAATGGATGATCGAGTGTGCGCAGATTGCCGGCATCCACGACGATATCATAGCAATGCCGATGAGCTACAATAGCCTCATCGGTGACATGGGCAGCTCATTATCTAGCGGACAGAAGCAGCGGGTACTGCTGGCGCGCGCGCTCTATCGCCGACCAAAGATCCTGTTTCTGGACGAGGGCACGGCACATCTGGACACCGACAAAGAAAAAGAAATCAATACCAATCTCCAGCAATTAAATATGACTCGTGTGAGTATAGCACACCGACCCGAAATCTCCCACGGAGCGGATGTGATCATCCGTCTTCCCACGGCGGCCCGGCCATTTCAGGTCGGAGTTTCAGGCCGCAAACCAGCAGCGGCACCTGCGCGCGATGCTGATCATACCGGGTTTGCCGCCGAAGGTGCGAAATCGACCAAGGTCGCGCAGGGCCACGACGACTGCTCCGATGACAGCCGCAAAGGCGATCATTCGCATGCCGGAAAGGTCGACTACTCGAAAGACGGCAAGCGCGAGTACTGCAAGCACGATGGTGGCTGGAGGGACGCCAAGGATGACGACTGCCAGCCGCACAACGATGGCGACCCCAAGCCGTCCAGCGACGGCGGCAAGGGCGACACTTACCTTAACCCGGGTGAAGCGCTGGCCGAGTTCGACTTCTCACGATGATTTCGGCTCGCACGGTCCGAAAAATTCGGGTGACATGCAAGTCCCGGCACATCGAGATAAGGCCGTTCACAGTAATTTCCTGCGTGTCATCCCCGCACGCCATTACGAAGCGATCCGAAGAAGCAGCTCTTTTTCGGCGAGCAACACAATCGACCGAGCCATCGAGTGAGACTAACGTTGTGTACCTTGTGGATCTCGATGGATTGGCTCGGACATCTCGCTAGTCCGAAAGGTGCCCAAAACCGACATACGACTGTTGGCTTCAAATGAAAGAGGCCGCCAACTGAGGCGCCCTTCCCTCACGTCGCGGGCGGCTCAATATTCGGTGCCAGGGGCTTCGAGTTAGGCGGCGCGCCTGGTTCGTCCACTTGCAATTTAAGATCGGCCGCTTTGTCCAAAAGAGCGGAAATCTTTGGGTCCGTTGTTGCTTTAGCCAACCCAAACAGGATCGCCGCTTGCCGCACGAAATACTCTTTTCCGATCACGTTCGCTGGTCCCGTGGTATCCCAGCGCCGACGCCATTACGCTCCAGCCTGGAGATCATTGTGAACCATTTCACAAACCGGTCTGCTCTAACCGGGGTTGGGACGTCAAGTACCAAATCTGATCTAGTTGCCGCATTGTGGCTGTGCCTTCCGAACCTACCGTGGGCGTCAAAGCTATCCGGCGATCGCGCTTCTCTTCGAGGTCGGGATCCCCGCCTCATGATGATGTTCGTGAAGAAGTGGCGGGACCATCTCGGGAACGCAGTCACGGAGCGATCGCTCGCGCTGCAGACCGGTTATCACCCTCGCCATTCCTCGTCCTGCCGGACTCCTTGACGGCCTTTCGGCCGTGTTCTGCTGATCAGTGCATTCGGGTGTCAGGCTGCAGCTGCGGCCTCAGATCTCTCCCACCGGAAGTCGCTGCCATCGCACCACATACGGTGCAGGATGATAGATATCTTGCGAGCCACAGCGACCAGCGCATTTTTCATGGAACTGCGCTTGGCGATGCGGATGCCCCATGCCTTTAACGAACACCACCGTCTGGTGTTGACCATCAATGAGTGCGCGGCTTCAAAGAGGTGTTCTCGAGCGAAGGCATCGCCGCATCGGGTGATGTGCCCGTTGTAATCGACCTCTCCGGACGCGTATTTGCCTGGGGTCAGTCCAAGATGGACGCCAACATGCCGTGATTTGCGGAAGCGGCCCGGGTTATCGATGGTCGTCTTGAATGCCAAAGCTGTCAGGGGGCCAACGCCAGGAACGGTCATGAACCGGCGGCAAATAGCATCGCTCCGAACCAGGCGCCCAATCAGGCGTGTCAACACGTGTGCTTGTTCGCCGAGCATGCGTCGGGCTTCGAGCAATGGAACGACGAGAGCCTGTAAATCTCCATCAGCCACGATCAGCTCGCGTACACGTTCTTCAAAGCGGCTTTGGCCGATAAGGCCTACTTTGAATCCGAAGGTTCGAAGTGCCGCCCGAATATGATTGTTGAGGTCGCGTTGCTTATCGAGCAGGCACCGGCGACTGCCCATCAACGCTCGCAGCTTTTGGCTGTCTTCAGATTTGATGTGAACCGCCTTGAACCACCCTGTTCGCATCATTTGCGCAAGCGCACGAGCATCGTTGCGGTCCGTCTTGACAGTTTGAGCTTGCATCACGCTCTTTGCGTGGCGGGTCTCGACACAAATGACTGGTAGTCCGCCTTCCGAAAGTCCCTTGTGCAGCCAGGAAGAACATTGACCGGCTTCCAGCCCAACGCGCTGCAAAGCGAAGCGGCTATTTCTCAGCCAGGAAATTAGCGCCTCGGGTTCGGTATCCGTCACTCCTTCCCGGACGATATTTCCATCTCGATCAACGATGCAGATCGCGGTGCGCTTGAGAGACACGTCGAGTCCAGCGAAGTAATTCATCAGGATCTCCAGCTCATCTTGTTGGGCGAATTGATCGACGTATTATGCGCCCGAGGGTCGGTGCCCGGTTACTTCATCTCGTGGAAGTCCGATAAGGATCGATCTTTCGTAGTGCGACAAGATCAATTTGCTGGGCCGCAAAGTGGAAAGCATGCGATCTGCACTGGAGCAGCAAGCGGCCGACGCGCTCCGTCGCGCCAGAAAGTTGCCCGTTGGAGCGCATCGCAACGATTTGCGTCAACTCGCCATGGGGCTTCTCTGGCTGCATCGCAANGGCATGGACGCCCTGACGACGCAGCGGCTTCAAAGACATCTTGGCCACGGCTCAATCGATCCCAGCGCACAACGAACTACAGCCAACTATCGAGCTGAGTGACGTCAGTTTTCGTGACTCATGGAACTCTCGGACATCGACCCGCTAGGTTGGCTAGAGAAACTGAACAGCCGTCAATGGACTGCGGAACGGAAGTCCTCTTCGCCGATTGTTAGGCGAGGCCGTCGCCCGCCGTTAACGAAACGGCGCATGTCGCGGATAGCCAAAGGTCCTTCGGACCCGCTGTTCAAAAACAAGCGCTCGCGCAAGATAGCCAAAGGCGACGGTCTCGGTTTCCATCTGATTGTTAGCCGCCCTCGCGCGGAGCGTTCCATTATGCGCAAACAAATCGACATAGACCACAAGCATAGTCGTGCCATCGTTCAGAAGATTGGCGAACGATTGCGGACGTCCATGAAACCGGAGCCAGAAGTGTCCGCGAGACTTCTGAAACAGATAGATCGTCTCCGCGAGATGGAGAGCACTGCAGGGGTGCAGCGCACACTTAGCCATTAAGGCCCGGCCTCCTTAGGGCAACGGTGAACTAACCCCCCTTCGCGCTTTACGAGCCAATCAGCAGGTACCTATGTCGAGGTTCATGACCTCTTGGTCGAGGATGATGCGTTCCAGCGCGAGGTGCTCGCCGACGCTATCAAGGAAGACGGTTTCGAAGTAATCGAATGCACAACCGACGAGGCTGCTGAACTGATCATCGCCTCAAGCGGAACCGAATTGCAGGCCTTGTCACCTGACCACAATTTGGCTGGTGCGACCGTTTCACTGGGGCAAATCCTGGTAGAGCTTGAACACAATCATGATCGTCGAGCCGATTGCGACCACGACCGGGCAGACAAAAGGTAACTCCTCCAGCAGGCCAACAAAGGCCGCTTGAAAGCGAAGAGTTTTCTTCACGTGCGCAAAGCGCCAGCCTGCCATATCCATCGGACATCTCCGTTGGCCCCCAGCAGCAGCCGCCGCTTTTGAACGCGAAGCGAGCCCCGATTATGACCAAGCCGGCGGTTCCCTAGATTAAGGTGAAGGAACCCTTTAGTCGCGCAAGCCACGCGGCCTTGATTGGACACCGCGCACACCGTGGTCGCTGATGCGATCCGAGAACTGGTCGCCTTGCTAGGAATATCAAAGCATGTGGAATTGGATGATGCTGGGGCTAGAAAGCAATCGCGTGATAGGACTGCGCATAGCCAAGTTGATGCGTGGCGGCAAAGCGGCCCAACGCGAAGCCCAGCGCACGGTGAGTGAAAAAATGCTTGCGGCAGCGAGCGGTGCGGCATGTTAGTGAACAGATCAGAGAGGTGCTCGTGCGCAAGGGGCTTCTATGCACGATCGCAAATGTCGCTGATCGGACGTTCGAAATCCCAGAGGCATCGTTTATCTGCACAGTGCAGTGCCTACCTTACAAGCGGCAGTATGATTTCGAATGTCGATCCCTGAGGCCCCGTTTTACTAAGGACCAAACGGCCTTGATACCTCTCGATAATCGTGAGGCAGATCGCCAATCCCAACCCCATGCCCGCCCGCTTGGTCGTAAAGAAAGGCTCAAATATGCGCGCCCCATCCTGATCGGGCACTCCGGGGCCGGTATCCTGTATGTACAGCACAACGAGCCGATCATGTCCGATCCGCGTGCCAACATTCAATCGGCGGTCGCTGCGAGACGTCGAAGCCATCGCTTCGATTGCATTCTTGAGCAGGTTAAGAATAACTTGCAGCATCTGTGCCGGATCGACATGTACGAAAGGCGCTGGGACCGAGAAATCGGTGCTGACAAGGATTTCATTTTGCTGCAGTTCATGCTGCAGCAGCCGTAATACCTGCCGCGCCACATCCTCGAGGTTGATCTTCGCAGGTTGATCTTTCGCATCCTTGAACAGGCTGCGGACACTTACGATTGTGTCTTTCACCCTGAGGCTGGCTTCTCCAATGTCCTTGAGAATGTCACCTAACACTTCAAGCCGTAGAGGTCGCGCAAGAAGCTCCTGTTGAGCAGTTTCTGCATTTAACGTGATCGCCCCTAACGGGGAGTTGATTTCATGCGCAATCGCCGCAGTAGCTGCATCAATGCTAACAAAGCGGTTGGCGTGTTCCCGCCGCTGCATCATCAAGGCGTTTGCCAGTCGTGAATAGAGCACGGTCATTTCTATGACCAACACAGATAACAGGATACAGCTGGCGATAAGGGCGAACGCGCGAGCCGTGTACCAACCGGCTGAAAATCGAGCTGAGCCCGCGTATACCGCCACTAGGAAGTTGGGGATCGCTGCAAACAACGTGACCATAAGCCAAAGATCGAGGACCGTGCGTCTGCGGACAAAGAGCACGAGAAGAACGAGGCAGCCCAATATCGTGAGACCGACGTTGAATTGATTGCTAAGCGGCGCCTGTCGCATGAGACCGGTCGTAAAGAACTTCGGCAGGTGCTCGGTTTGGCTTATCGCAAGCCATGAAAAAAGAGTTATGGCTCCCGACACAAA
>C688J18823_10002516_pt1 | contig 11448 bp, 12 predicted proteins | sample HopSoiMetagenom1_FD_18823 | JGI IMG/M metagenome (IMG submission 18823) | reverse complement strand
GCGTGCCAGCGCCTTTGCCGATTCACGACTTAACGCCGGATCCAAAAACTTCACCGATTACCGATTACCGATTACCGATTACCGATTACCGATTACCGTTCACCGTTCACCGTTCACCGTTCACCGTTCGCCGTTCGCCAAATGACCACCTACCTCTCCAATGTTCGCCCGCACCCCGACCAGGTGCTGATCGACATAGTCGACTATGTCACTCAGTACAAGATAACCAGCACGGAGGCCTACGAAACCGCGCGCTACTGCCTGATGGATACGCTCGGCTGCGGCTTCGAGGCGCTAGAATATCCCGCATGTACCAAACTGCTTGGGCCCATCGTGCAAGGCACGATCGTCCCGCACGGTGCAAAGGTTCCGGGCACGTCATATCAGCTCGACCCGATTCAGGCGGCTTTCAACATCGGCACCATGATCCGCTGGCTAGACTTCAACGACACCTGGCTTGCCGCGGAATGGGGTCATCCCTCCGATAACCTCGGCGGTATTCTTGCCACCGCCGACTGGCTGTCGCGCAATGCCGTAGCAGCGGGCAAAAAACCACTGACGGTGCAGGAGGTGTTGACCGGGATGATCAAGGCGCACGAGATTCAGGGCTGCATCGCGTTGGAAAACAGTTTCAACAAAGTTGGCCTCGATCACGTGGTTTTGGTGAAAGTTGCCTCCACCGCAGTAGTGGCCGAAATGCTAGGCCTGTCGCGCGATGAGATCATCAATGCGGTATCGCTGGCTTGGGTCGACGGTCAATCCCTGCGTACTTACCGGCATGCGCCGAACACCGGTTCGCGCAAAAGCTGGGCCGCGGGTGACGCCACCAGCCGCGCAGTGCGCCTCGCATTGATTGCGAGGACCGGTGAAATGGGTTATCCGTCGGTATTGAGTGCTAAAACCTGGGGTTTTTACGACGTACTGTTCAAAGGCGCGGCATTCAAGTTCCAGCGCCCTTATGGAAGTTATGTGATGGAACACGTGCTGTTCAAGATCTCCTTTCCGGCTGAATTTCATTCGCAAACCGCCGTTGAAGCCGCCATGCAGATCCATTCGCAACTGAAAAAGCTTGGCAGGAATCCGGAAGACATCAAGAAGATCACCATCCGGACTCATGAAGCCTGCATTCGCATCATTGACAAGAAGGGTCCACTGAACAATCCCGCGGACCGCGATCACTGCATCCAGTACATGGTTGCGGTGCCGATCCTGTATGGCCGACTGACCGCCAGTGACTACGAAGACGAGATCGCCCGCGATCCGCGCATTGACCAGCTGCGCGACAAAATTACGTGCGTGGAAGACAAGGATTTCACCAGGGACTATTACGATCCGGAAAAACGATCGATCGCCAATGCGCTAACCCTGGAATTCGCCGACGGCAAGAAGCTGAACGAAATTGTGGTGGAGTATCCGATTGGCCATAAACGCAGGCGCAAGGAAGGCATGCCGGTGCTGGTGGAAAAGTTCAAGACCAATCTGGCGCGCCGCTTCCCGGCCAAGCAGCAAAAGCTGATTATGGACCTCTGCATGGATGCCAAAACGCTGGCAGCAACACCGGTGAACGAATTCGTCGACATGATGGTCATCTGACATCTCGATGCGAAAAACCGGCCTGATGCTATTCGGACTTCTGACCGCGCTGCCGGCCACGGCGGACACCAATCCGATGCAGCCTGGAACGTGGGAATTTACCCGCTCAGGCGGCATGGCGGCGAACCTGATCGGTCGCTACTGCATTACAGCGCAGGATGTTGCGGATCCAATGTCGCCGGTCAACGGCTTCCTGTCGCGGGATGAGAAGCGTACCTGCAGTCCCTGGAAGGTGGATTGGCACGGTGATCGCGCGGAATATGCCGGCTCGTGCCAATTGGGTGGCAAGCCCGCGCAAGTTCGCGGCCGCATCGTCGCCAGCGCCGGCACCTATTCCGATACGCAGGACATAAAAAAAGAAGGCGACACAACGGCGTCGCCGATTCTCGACATCATTAACGGCCTGCGACTCGGCCCCTGCGCCAACTAAAGAGACATTCTTCCTGGAGCATTGTTCATGGCACACAATCTGTTCAACACGCTGCAAGAGTTCTCTCCCGGTTCGGGCCGGAAAGGGAAATTCTATTCCCTGCCCGCGCTGGAAAAGGCGGGAATCGGCAAAATCTCCCGTCTGCCGGTGTCCATCCGCATTGTTCTGGAATCCGTGCTGCGCAACTTCGACGCCAAAAAAATACGGAAGAGCATGTCCGCCAGCTCGCGGCCTGGGCACCCAACGCCCCGCGCACCGCGGAAATTCCTTTTGTCGTTGCACGCATCATATTGCAGGACTTCACTGGGGTGCCGCTGCTTGCTGACCTCGCTGCCATGCGCGGAGTGGCGGCTCGCATGGGCAAAAACCCGAAGCTGATCGAACCTTTGGTGCCGGTTGACCTGGTTGTCGACCACTCGGTGCAGATAGACCATTACGGTTCAAAAAACGCGCTCGATCTGAACATGAAGCTCGAATTCCAACGCAACAAGGAGCGTTATCAGTTCATGAAATGGGGCATGCAAGCCTTTGACACCTTCAAGGTCGTGCCGCCCGGGGTTGGTATCGTGCATCAAGTCAATCTGGAATACCTCGCGCGCGGGCTGCATGAAAAAAACGGCGTCCATTATCCCGACACGCTGGTAGGAACCGATTCCCACACCACCATGATCAATGGTATCGGTGTGGTGGGGTGGGGCGTGGGCGGTATCGAGGCCGAAGCAGGAATGCTGGGACAGCCAGTCTATTTCCTGACACCGGATGTGGTGGGCGTCAACCTGACCGGCAAACTGCGCGAAGGCGTTACCGCCACCGACCTGGTGCTGACGGTGACCGAACTGTTGCGCCAGCAAAAAGTAGTCGGCAAATTCGTCGAGTTTTTTGGAGAAGGCACCGCAACCTTGGCAGTCCCCGACAGAGCAACCATTGGCAACATGGCGCCGGAGTACGGCGCGACCATGGGATTTTTCCCGGTCGACGATGCCACTGTGGATTATTTCCAGGGGACGGGACGCAGCGACAAGGAAATTGCCGCGTTCGCCGCTTACTTCAAGGCACAGAATTTGTATGGCGTGCCTCGCGCGGGCGAGATTGATTTCAGCAAGGAACTTACGCTCGATCTTTCATCGATTACCCCGAGTGTTGCCGGTCCCAAGCGCCCGCAGGATCGAATCGAACTGGGCAAACTCAAGTCGACCTTCTCGACCCTGTTCTCGCNCCCAGTCGCCGAAAANGGCTACAGCAAACCGGCTGCAGAACTGAACAAGCGCTTTGCCACACGCTACGGTGAATTGCCGCAAACCGTCGGGGGCGGCGGCGAGCAGGCGCAGGAAACAGCGCCGAAGGCCCGCAGCAACGAGCACGGGCTGGTTAGCCGGAAAAACACCAGCATACCGACCGAGATCGAAATGATGGACAACCGTCCGACGCCGGATCAGGTCTCCGCCGCGGCGCATGATGCGGCCAACGTGGCCATCGGACATGGCGACGTCTTGATCGCTGCGATCACCTCGTGCACGAACACGTCCAATCCTGGCGTCTTGATTGCAGCCGGCCTGCTTGCCAAGAAAGCTGTGGAAAAAGGGCTCAAGGTCAAGCCGCACGTCAAGACATCGCTCGCACCGGGTTCGCGCGTGGTGACCGATTACCTGACCAAAGGTGGACTGCTACCGTACCTGGAGAAACTGGGCTTTTATCTTGCGGGCTACGGTTGCACTACGTGCATTGGCAATGCCGGTCCGCTCAATCCACAACTCGAGGAAGTCGTCGTGCAAAACGACTTGATTGCCTGTGCCGTGCTGTCGGGTAACCGGAATTTCGAAGCACGCATCCACGCCAACATCAAAGCCAATTTCCTGGCCTCACCCCCACTGGTGGTCGCCTATGCCATTGCCGGTACCGTGCTCAAGGACCTGATGACCGAACCGGTCGGGGTTGGGAAAAGCGGCAAGCCGGTTTATCTCGGTGATATCTGGCCGACTTCGAAAGAGATCTACGACCTGATGAGATATGCCAACGACGCAAAGACTTTCCGTCGGCTGTACGGTGATCTCACCAAGGACCAGCCACTCTGGAACCAGATTGCTTCCGCGTCCGGACAGGTCTATGACTGGCCAAGATCGACTTACATTGCCGAACCACCGTTCTTCGATCACTTCGACATGCAACCGGGTGCGATCAGCAAAATAGAAGGGGCGCGCGCGCTAGGGATCTTTGGCGATTCGGTCACGACCGACCACATCAGCCCGGCCGGCTCGATCAAGGATAGTTCGCCAGCGGGCCAATATCTCATCGCGCACGGCGTGTCGAAAGCCGACTTCAACAGTTATGGAGCGCGCCGCGGCAATCATGAAGTCATGATGCGGGGCACTTTTGCCAATGTGCGCATCAGAAACTTGATGGTTCCCGCCAAAGCAGACGGCACTCGCATAGAAGGCGGTGTGACCGTGTTCCAACCTTCCGGTGAACAGATGTCGATTTATGATGCCGCAATGAAGTATGTTTCCCAAGGCACCGCGACGGTAATATTCGGTGGCGAGGAATACGGCACCGGCTCATCGCGCGACTGGGCTGCCAAAGGAACGCAATTGCTCGGCGTCAGGGCTGTGATAGCCAAGAGCTTCGAACGTATACACCGTTCGAATCTGGTCGGAATGGGTGTGCTACCGCTTCAGTTCAAAGGCAGCGATAGCGTGGACGCNCTGCAGATTCGCGGAGACGAAATTTTCGACATCAGCGGCCTGAGCGGCGAAATCCGTCCGCAACAGGATGTGACCCTGATCATCACGCGACCGGATGGATCGAAGCGTGAAGTGAAACTGCTGCTGCGCATCGATACTCCCATTGAAGTCGATTACTACCGGCACGGGGGGATTTTGCCTTACGTGCTGCGCGAACTGGTTGCCGCCGCTTGACCGGCACACGCAGTATTTTGCGCAAGCCGGCAGGCGTGCGCAGCCGGCCTGACGCCAGTCCTTCAACACGCGCGCGGCGTGCGCAGCCACGCAGGTCGACGTCTGCCAAAGCTACAACTTCGGCTGCAGCAGCCCCGACCATAGGGTCGAACGAACCTGTTAGCTTTTCCGTACCTGCCCCTGCCATTAGCCAGAATGAAAAAGTCCGAGTGTCCAAGCTCATGTCGGAACGCGGACTATGTTCGCGTCGGGAAGCTGACGAATATATCGAGCGCGGGTGGGTCTACGTTGATGGCGTGCGCGTGGACGAGCTGGGCACGCGCATCAATCCAGCGCAAACCATTACGCTCGATAAACGGGCCGAAAACATTTCGCGCGTCACAATGCTGCTGAACAAACCGGTCGGCTACGTTTCCGGCCAGGCAGAAGAAGGATACCGTCCGGCCATTACGCTGATCGTGCCGGACAACCGTTGTGGCGGTGACAATTCCTCGCCGCGCTTTGAACGTGAGCATCTGAAAGGGTTGGCGCCTGCAGGCCGGCTCGACATCGACTCCACGGGGCTGCTGGTATTTACGCAGGACGGTCGCATAGCCAAACTGCTGATAGGCGAAGACTCCACAATTGAAAAAGAATACCTGGTACGCGTGGACGGCAACCTTGATGACAAAGGCCTGAAGTTGCTGAACCACGGTCTGAGCCTGGACGGCGTGCCGCTGAAGCCGGCAAAAGTGAGCTGGCTGAACCGCGACCAACTGCGCTTCGTCTTGCGCGAGGGGAAAAAGCGGCAGATTCGGCGCATGTGCGAGTTGGTGGGCTTGCGTGTTGTCGGGTTGAAGCGCGTGCGTATAGGCCGTATCGCGCTCGGCGACTTGCCCGCGGGACAGTGGCGCTACCTGCGCGAACACGAAAAGTTCTGAACGCCCATGCGGCTAGTCCTGGATACCAATGTCTGGGTGGACTGGCTGGTGTTCGATGATCCATCCATCGCACCATTGAAGGTGGCACAGCAGGCGCGGCAGGTCGACATTGTCGTCAATGAGCCATGCCTTCAAGAGCTACGCCGTGTGCTGACTTACCCGCAATTCGCGCTGACGTCGACGCAGCGCGCCGATCATCTGGAGGCAGCTGAGCGAATGGTCGTCAGGCACGATGATGCGCTTTCGGTCTCCCGACACAATGCCTTACCAAAGTGCCACGATCCGGACGACCAGAAATTTTTGGAACTGGCACGCGCAGCGTCAGCCGATTGGCTTCTGACCCGGGACAAAGCGCTGCTTCGACTCAGACGCCGCTTGCTTGCATTAGGTATTCGTCTGGGCTCACCTGCGGACTGGTCGACGGCACTCCTGCGGGCCAGTTGAGCTTACTCGACCCAGACGGCCGCTTCATGTCCCGCGGCGCGTGCGGTTCGGTAGCGGTTGATCGGATGCGCGGACTCGGCATAACCGAACGAAATGCCGCACACAAATTGCCGATGAGATGGAAGGCCGAAGTAAGCGCGAATGAAATCCGGATACGAAGCCAGCGCCGCCTGCGCAATCGAAGCCACCCCGAAGTTTTGCGCGGCGAGCATGAAATTGGCTACGTAGAGTCCACAGTCCACTGCCCCGTACACGCCCAGTTCCTGTTCGGTGGTAATCAATGCAACGTGCGGGGCGCCGAAGAAGCGAAAATTTTCCAGCGATTGCTGCGCGGCTGCCGCCTTGTCTTCGCGTCCAATACCGAGCGCCTGATATAACTGCACGCCGCAGACCTTGCGTCGTTCGCGGTACAGCCCTTCATAGCGCACAGGAAAGGGGAAGTCGGGATGAACCGGCGCCCCGTCGGCCGCGTGAGAATGCAGTGCGAGGCGAAACCGCTCCAGCGACTGGCCGTTCACGATCAATACTTGCCAAGGCTGGCAATTGCACCAGGACGGTGTCTGCTGCGCCAATTCCAGTATGCGGTCGATGGTTTCGCGTGGAACTGGCGTCTTTTGATAGTGACGGCAGCTGTAACGCTCTCTGACGACCCGCTCGAATTCCATCCGCTAACTCCGGACAGCTGACGGCTTTGTTTTTTTTCCTGTCACCGGCTTGCTTTTTACGGACCACACGCTCTGCGCATGCTTTGGCTTGAAGCGCTCATCCGGTTCGACCTGCAGACCCATGGTCAGCCGGTTGCCGGCATTGGCAAGCGCCACGATCTCGTTGAACTCGGTCAGCATGGCGTCGTCCAGTCCGTGTTTGCGTGCCGCAAACGTATGCGAGGTGATGCAATACTCGCAATTATTGTTCACGCTGACGGCCAGGTAAATGAGTTCCTTGGTGAGAGGGTCCAGGCGCGAAGGTTTCACCATGACTTCTTTCATCTGCGCCCAGAACCGTTTCAATACCGGCGGATTGGAAGCAAGTGCGCGCCAGATGTTATTGACGTAATCGGTGTTGCGCGTTTTCATGATGTCGTCAAACACCGCCTTTACTTCCGGCGATGCCTCGGCGTAATTCACCATTTTTACCTGGGCCATTGAAACTCCTTCCGTGAATGCCACTCGAAACGAGGCCGCCATCTTACCCGATGCCCGTTGGACACCGCACCGCGGTGCGTCCATAATGCGCCGTTCTTTCCCTTGATCATCATGAAGTTCCTGTTCGATATTTTTCCGGTACTGCTGTTTTTCGTGGCCTTCAAGTTCTGGGGCATCTACACGGCAACGGCCGTTGCCATCGGTGCGACCGTGTGCCAGGTGGGGTGGTCATGGCTGCGCCATCGAAAAGTCGACAACATGCTGTGGGTAAGCCTGTCCATCATCCTGGTATTCGGCGGCGCGACACTCTGGCTTCACGATGAGACCTTCATCAAGTGGAAACCCACGGTGCTATACTGGCTGTTCGCAGTGATCTTGCTCGGTTCAGACTTGGTGTTCCGCAAAAATCTGATCCGGGCCATGATGGAAAAGCAGCTGATCCTGCCGGCTCCGGTATGGCGAGCACTGAATTTTAGTTGGGCGGGATTCTTCCTGCTCATGGGGGCCGCCAATCTGTACGTCGCCTTCCATTTTCCGACGGAAACCTGGGTCAATTTCAAGTTGTTCGGCGGAACCGGCCTGATGCTGGTATTCATCGTGGTACAGGGCCTGATGTTGAGCCGGCATATCGAACACGAGGAAAAGAAATAATGCTGTATGCCATCATTGGCGAAGACGTTCCGAACAGCCAGGCCAAACGCGCCGCCGTGCGTCCAGCACACCTCAAGCGCGTCGACGAACTGATCGCTGCAGGCAAACTTATCCTGGGAGGCGCGTTTCCCGCCATCGACAGTATCGATCCCGGCCCCGCCGGCATGACCGGCAGCCTGATCGTTGCCGAATTCGGTTCGCTTGAGGAAGCGAAGGCATGGATCAATGCCGATCCCTACGTTACCGAAGGTGTGTTCGCCAAACTGACCGTAAAGCCGTATCGAAAGGTGTTCCCGAACTGACTATGGGTACCGATCAGCTGATTCGCGAGCGGCTTGCGCGCCTTGCCCCGGAGTCGCTGGAAGTGTTCGATGATAGTCAGGAGCACGCCGGCCACGCCGGCGCAAAGCAAGGCGGCGGCCACTATCAGGTCATGATCGTATCAGCGCACTTCGCCGGCAAGAATATGATTGCACGCCACCGGTTGATATACGAGGCGCTGTCAGACCTGATGCAGACGCGCATTCATGCGCTTGCCATCCGCGCCTATGCGCCGCAAGAAATGGGCACTTCAGCCAAGGTTGAACGCTGAAGAGAGCACAAGCCCAGTCCAGAGTTCAACTCCCGTTACCAAAGGAACTGTAATGCACTCGGTCAAACAACCCGTTCTGCTCGCGCTGCTGGTCGGCTGCCTGACTCTGGCTGTGTCCGGATATGGCGCGGAGCCCAAGCCAAAAGATGCTGCGGATACCAAACCGGCAACCAAAGCGGAAAACAAAACGGACGCCAAGCAAAAAAACGTGGCCGTCGTCAATGGCATCGGCATACCACGTTCGCGATTGGAGTTTGTTGCAAAATCGCAATTGGCGCAGGCTCAATCCCAGCAGGCACAACCCGGGCAACCGCCGTTGCAGGATTCCCCGGAATTCCGCGATAACCTGCGCGAAATACTGATCACCCGCGAGATTCTTTACCAGGAAGCTATCAAGCGCAAGCTGGATAAAAATCCCGATTATCAGACGCAACTCGATCTCGCCAGGCAGCAGATTATCCTTGCCGTACTGATCGACGACCTGAGCAAGAAACTGACGCCAAGTGACGCGGACCTGCGCAAGGAATACGAGCGCGTAAAAAGCGAGCGTACCGCCACCGATGCTGGCAAGGAATACAAATCACGCCACATCCTGGTCAAGGACGAAGAAACTGCCAAGCAAGTCATCACCGATCTGGACGCGGGTGGCGACTTCGCGGCAATTGCAAAAGAGAAATCAGAAGACCCCGGCAGCAAGGAACAAGGTGGTGAGCTGGAATGGAGCTCGGCGCAAGCCTATGTTCAGCCGTTCGGCGAAGCGCTCCAGTCCTTGAAGAAGGGTGAGCGGACCAAGGAACCGGTCAAGACCAATTTCGGCTATCACATTATCGAACTGCAAGACGTACGCACGCTGCCTTTCCCCGATTACGAGCAGGTCAAGCCGCAGATCCAGCAGCAATTGGCAACCAAAATGCGCGACGATTACATTGCGGATTTGCGCGCCAAAGCCAAGGTTCAGAAGATCGATCCCAAGTAAACGTTTTCCGGCAACACCAAAGGGGCCGCGCGCGCCCCTTTTTTCTTGGTCAACGGCGGCCGTTCAATTGACCCAGCGCCGGGCGTTGCGGAATATCCTCATCCAGGGACTGTCTTCCTGCCACGACGGGGGGTGCCACGAATTCTGGATGGTACGGAACACGCGCTCCGGATGTGGCATAACGACGGTAAAGCGTCCATCCGCCGTAGTCAGCCCGGTGATGCCTTCTGGCGAGCCATTGGGGTTCAGCGGATAGCGCTCGGTTGCCTTGCCGTTATTGTCGACGAAACGTAACGCCGTCAGATGGCGCGCCACTGTCAATTGATTTTCGTCGCGGAATTCAGCAAATCCCTCGCCATGGGAAACTGCAATCGGCATGCGGCTGCCCGCCATACCTTCGAAGAACAGCGACGGACTACGCGGCACTTCAACCATCGCGACTCTCGCTTCGAACTGCTCGGATCGATTGCGCACGAAATGCGGCCAGTGCTCAGTGCCGGGAATGAGTTCATGCAGATTGCTCATCATCTGGCATCCGTTGCAAACGCCGAGTGCAAATGAATCCTCACGCTGAAAGAACAGACCGAACTGTTCGCGGGCTCGCGCATTGAACAGGATGGATTTCGCCCAACCCTCTCCCGCGCCCAGCACGTCGCCATAGGAAAAGCCGCCGCAGGCCGCAAATCCTTTGAAGCCGAGCAGCGAAATGCGACCGTTGATGATGTCGCTCATATGCACGTCGACAGCTTCGAACCCGGCGCGGTCGAATGCAGCTGCCATTTCGATCTGGCCGTTTACGCCCTGCTCACGCAACACCGCGATCTTCGGGCGTATCTGCTTTGCGATGAACGGCGCGGCAATATCGTCGGCCGGGTCGAACGTCAGCTCGGCATGCAACCCCGGATCAGTGACATCGAGGATGCGATCGAATTCATGCTGCGCACAGTCCGGATTGTCGCGCAGCCGTTGCATCTGCCAGGTCGTTTCGGACCACGCTCGCTGCAGTACCACGCCCGATTCCCGGTAAATTTCTTTGCCATTCGATCGGATGATCAGCAAGCCCTGAGTATTGATTTCACCAATGCGATGCAACTGCGGCGCCAAGCCCGCTTGTGCGAACGCATTGTTGAACGCCTCAAGATCTTGTGTGCGGACTTGCATGACGGCGCCCAGTTCTTCGCTGAACAAGGCGCTCAGCGCATCGCCGTCCACGTCCACGGTGACGCCGAGATGCCCGGCAAACATCATTTCCGCCAAGGTGACCAGCAGACCGCCATCGGAGCGGTCGTGATAAGCCACGATGAGGCGCTGAGCGTTGAGTCGCTGCACCGTCTCAACGAACGCTTTCAATTGTTGAGGTGCATCCACATCAGGCGTTTCAGTGCCGTACTGGCCGTAAACTTGTGCCAGGACTGATCCGCCCATGCGATTTTTTCCCGCGCCGAGATCAACCAGGACCAGCACGCTCTCCGTCGCCAGCGGCTGCAACTGCGGAGTCAGCGTATGGCGTGCGTCCACACACGGCGCAAACGCCGAGACAATCAATGACAGCGGCGCAATCACCTGCTTTTTCTTACGACCATCCTGCCACGCGGTTTGCATGGACATCGAATCCTTGCCGACCGGAATGCTGATGCCCAGCTCAGGGCACAATTCCATTGCGACGGCCTCGACGGTATCGAACAGCAACGCGTCTTCTCCGAGATGACCCGCCGCCGCCATCCAGTTCGCGGACAGTTTGATGTCGCCAATTTTTTCCACGCGGGCCGCCACGATATTAGTCAA
>C688J18823_10002515_pt1 | contig 11458 bp, 9 predicted proteins | sample HopSoiMetagenom1_FD_18823 | JGI IMG/M metagenome (IMG submission 18823) | reverse complement strand
TCATCGTGGTGTCGGATCCGACCGATCTGCCGATGATCGACGAATTGGGTGTGCTCCTGGCGACGCCAATCAAGGTCACCGTNGGCACGCCGTCGTCGATCCAATCGATTCTCAAGAAGAGCGAGAGTTCACAGCGCGTGCTCGAGGACGCGACCGAAAGTTTCCAGCTCCAGATCCTGCGCGAGGATGAAGGGGGAGACGAGGCGCTGACCGTCGAGAAGCTGACGGCAGACGCCAGCCCGGTGATTCGTCTCGTGGACACCACGCTGTACAGCGCGATCCAGCGCCGCGCCAGCGACATCCACATCGAAACGCAGGACGATGCGGTGCACGTGAAGTACCGAATCGACGGTGTGCTGCAGCCGGCGATGCGGCCGATCGACAAGCGCTTCCACAGCACCATCATCTCGCGCGTGAAGGTCATGGCCGAACTCGATATCGCCGAGAAGCGCGTGCCGCAAGACGGCCGCTTCAAGTTGCGGATGCCTGGCAAGACGATCGATTTCCGCGTCTCGATCATGCCGAGCGTTCACGGCGAGGACGCCGTCATCCGTATTCTGGACAAGGAATCGATCAGCGAGCAGTTCCACGAGCTTCGGCTCGACATCCTCGGCTTTCCGGAGGAAGAGCTTCGTCGTTTCCGCAAGTACATCGCCGAGCCGTACGGAATGGTGCTCGTCACCGGGCCCACCGGCAGCGGGAAGACCACCACACTCTACGCTGCGCTGTCGGAAATCAAGTCGATCGAAGACAAGATCATCACGATTGAGGATCCGGTCGAATACCAGCTGCGCGGGATCACGCAGATCCCGATCAACGAAAAGAAGGGGCTGACGTTCGCGCGAGGTTTGCGGTCGATTCTCCGCCACGATCCGGACAAGATCATGGTCGGTGAGATCCGCGACGCCGAGACGGCGCAGATCGCCATCAACTCCGCGTTGACGGGACACCTCGTGTTCACGACCGTTCACGCCAACAACGTGCTGGACGTCCTTGGCCGCTTCCTCAACATGGGTGTCGAGGCGTATCAGTTCGTGTCAGCCTTGAACTGCGTGCTGGCCCAGCGGCTGGTGCGGAACATTTGCGTCCACTGCAAGCGGCCGCAAAAGATCAGCCGGGCCATGCTGGACGAGTCCGCGTTGGATCCGGCGCTGGAGCATAGCGGTCTGTTCTTCGAAGGCGCCGGCTGTATCGAATGCGGCGGGACGGGGTATCGCGGACGAACGGCGATCTGCGAATTGCTCGATTTGACCGACAATATCCGCGAATTGATTCTGAGCCGGCGGCCCTCCTCTGAAATCAAGAAAGCGGCGCGCGATGAAGGGATGCGGTTTCTGCGCGAGTCTGCCGTTGAAATCGTGCTGAAAGGCGTCACCACGCTTCGTGAGATCAACAAGGTGACATTCGTCGAATGAGCGCCGCCCTGCCACGCTGGCTGTCGAATCGCCCACCGGCGGCCGCCGTCGAGATCAATTCACGACGGGTGACGGCCGCGGTCATCGCCGACCAGGGCAGCACCCGTGTGCTCACCAGCTACGCGGGAGAACCGCTCGCGCCGGGAGTGGTCGAGGCGACCTTGAACGCACCGAACGTGCACGATGCCGGCGCCTTGACGACCGCGATCCGCATCGTGCTCGACCGTCTGTCCCCGCGCCCGAAACGGATCGCGCTCGTGTTGCCCGACACCGTCGGCAAACTCTCGCTGGTGCGATTCGAAAAAGTGCCGGCAAAAGTCGAGGATCTCGATCAGCTGATTCGCTGGCAGGTCCGCAAAGCCGCCCCATTCAAGATCGAGGACGCGCAGGTCTCCTGGGCGCCGGGGATTGTTCCTCCCGAAGGGGGCCGCGAGTACATCGTCACGGTGGCGCGGCGCGACATCATCGAGAGCTACGAACGTGCGTGCGCAGCCGCGGATGCCTATCCGGGAATCGTGGATCTTGCCACGGTGAATCTGATCAACGCGGTGCTCGCCACCGATGCGCGCGGCGGTCCCACGGCGGATTGGCTGCTCGTCCACGTCGCCTCGGACTACAGCACGATGGCGGTGATCCGCGGGTCCAACGTCATTTTCTTCCGCACCCGGGCCTCGGAGAGAGACGATGACCTTGCCGACCTCGTGCATCAAACGGCGATGTATCACGAAGATCGTCTTGGCGGTGGCGGGTTCGCCCGGGTCGTGCTGGCGGGCGCGTCCCTCCGTGGCCCTGACGTGGGTGACCATCTTAGACGCGAGCTCGAAGCGCGGCTGGGTGCACGCGTCGAAGCGCTTGATTTTCGAGGCGCCGTCGCGCTGCGCGATCGCATTGCCGCCGCCCCTGAACTGCTCGACAGCCTGGCGCCGGCGATCGGCCTGATCCTGCGCGAGCGAGTCGCCTAGATGTTGCGCAGCAATCTCGCGACCCGCCCGTTTTACAACGAACGCGCGATTCACCTGGTGCTTGCGGCGGCGGCGATCGTCGTCCTGGCGATTACGTTCGTCAATGTCAGCCGGATCGTGACGCTCTCGCGCCGCAACACGGAATTGTCGGCTCGTACCAATGCCGATCGAGCGGAAGCGTCCCGGCTCAGCAGCGAGGCGGCGCGGATTCGACGCAGCATCAACAAGGACGAACTGGCGCTCGTCGTCAACGCCGCGCAGGAAGCGAACGCGCTGATCGACCAGCGGACGTTTTCCTGGACCGAGTTTTTCAACCAGATCGAATCCACGATTCCGCCCGACGTGATGCTCACGTCGGTGCGGCCCTCGTTCAAAGACGGCATCACCAGCGTGACGATGATGGTGAAAGCGCGGCAGAACGCTGATATCGACGAGTTCATGGAGAAGCTCGAAGCCACCGGTCTCTTCGAGAACGTTCTCGCGCCTTCCAGCGAAACCACCGAAGAAGGACTCTGGCGCGCGACGATCGAAGCTGTCTACGTCAGCAAGGCTGCAGCCGGCGAGGAGCCACCCGCGGCGTCGACACGGCCGCCCGCAACGGCAGCGCCGCCGGCGGGGAAGAGCGATCAGGCCAAGCCTGGTGCCGCCCCCACGCAACCGCCGCGAGATCGGGGGCGCAAGTGACGGACGCACGTCGCGTGATGGCCGAAAAGCGCCGGCTGATTCTCCCCATCGTGATCGCGCTGGTGGTCAACGTCGTGCTTTTTGCCATCGTGCTTTATCCATTATCGAAAAAAGTTGCCGGCGGCGAGCAGCAGGCACAGGCCGCCACCGTCGCGCTGAATGCGGCCAGACGTGATTACGACGCCGCGCGCGCAACCGTCAAAGGAAAAGGGCAGGCCGATCAGGAGCTGCAGAAGTTCTACACGGACGTGCTGCCGCCGGACATGAGCGCGGCGCGACGGATTACGTTTCTTCGCATCGAACGACTCGCCCAGCAGAGCAATCTTCGGCTGGAACGCGAGACGTCGGATCCCAAACCGCAGCGAGACAGTCAGCTCGTGAAGTTTACGTTTCACGCCGCGCTCTCGGGCGAGTACCGAAACATTCGCCGTTTCATTCATCAACTGGAAACTGCCCCCGAATTCCTCGTGCTCGAGAACGTAGGGCTGACCCAGAGCGAAGTGGAGAACCGCGGGTTGAACGTCAGCGTGGACATCGCCACCTACTACCGGGCGGCAGCGAATGGAAACTGACGCATCGCCCCGCCCCGCGGGCCGCCCGCGTCCGTGGCTGCTCGTGGCTCTCGCCGTCGTCGTCGCGGTGGCGCTGATGTTCTGGCTGCCAGGTAAGTCGGCTGCGCCGCCGTCCCTGCCGTCTAATCCACGGNCGAAGCCGAAGGCGAAGACCGTTGAGAACGTACAGCCTGGCGATCTCGAGGTGCGTCTCAATGCGCTGAACGACCCCAAGCCGGACGCGCAGGACGCCGAGCGGAATCCGTTTCGCTTCTACGTGAAGCCGCCGCCACCTCCGCCGCCTCCACCGAAGGTGGACCCGTCGACGATCCAGCAGCAGCCGGTGGGTCCGATCGGTCCCCCACAGCCGCCGCCTCCGCCGCCGATCACGTTGAAGTACATCGGGCTGCTGGAAGTGGGGAACGGGGAGAAGGTGGCCGCATTCAGCGATTGCCGCAGTACGATGCGGGGCAAGGAAGGCGACGTCATTGCGGGACAGTACCGGCTCGTCCATATCGGAACCGAGTCAGTGGTCATGGAATACGTCGACGGCCGTGGCAGGACGACCATTCGCCAGTCCGGCCAGGAGTGCGTGGGGAAATAGCCCGAGGCGAGTGGGCCTTCAGATGGAGTGCCGGTGTTGAAAAACAGGATTGCAATTGCAATCGTTCTGGCGATAAGCGTCTCGGGGTGTGCCGCCGGCCACGCCTACCGTCAAGGACAGGAGGCGTCGCGGGTTGGTGACTGGGATTCTGCCGTCACGCACTACACCAAGGCGGTCCAGGAGAGCCCGGAGAAAGCCGAATACAAGATCGCGCTCGAGCGCGCCACCCAAAATGCGTCGCGCGAACACTTGAGCCGCGCGCATGAACTCGAGGACCACGATCAGCTCGATGCCGCGCTGATCGAGTACAAGCGCGCGCTCGAGTTGGACCCGTCGAACCGGCTGGCCGCCGCCAAGAGTGTCGAACTGGAAAAAACGATTCGCGACCGGATTGAAGCGTCGCGCCCGAAGCCTCCGATTCAGGGCCTTCGCGAAGAAGCGCGCCGGGCCAGCACGACGCTTCTCAGTCCCACGGCGCCGCTGCCCGTCATCAGTTTCGGTCCCAATGCCAGCGTCAAGGACATCCTGAATTTCATCGGCACCGCGACCGGCATCAACGTCACCTACGACGCGCAGTACCAGGACAAGGCCTACACCGTTCGCCTCGAAGACGTCACGCTCGAGCAGGCGCTCCAGCAAATCACGACGGCCAATCAGCTCTTCTACAAGGTCCTGAATCCCAAGACGATCATCGTCGTGCCTGACAACGCGCAGAAGCACGCGCAGTACGACGATCTGGTGGTGAAGGTGTTCTACATCTCGCATGCGGACGTCGCCGAGATCTCGCAGATCATCAACACGATCATGCGCATCCCGACGATGCCGGTGCAGCCAACGGTGTTGCAGAACAAGACGGCGAACACGCTGACCGTGCGCGCGACGGCACCGGTCATGGACGTCATCGAACGGATCATCAAAGCCAACGACAAGCCGCGCGCGGAAGTGATCGTCGACGTGCAGATTCTCGAGGTCAATCGCAAGCGGACGAAAGATCTGGGATTGAATCTGAGCAACTACGCGCTTGGCCTGACNTTCTCGCCGGAGGTTGCGCCGCCGAATACCGGCGGCAACCTGGGTTCGGCTCCCGCCGTGCCACCGCCCTTCAACCTGAACACGATCTCGCAGGGCATCAGTACGGCGGATTTCTATCTCACCGTGCCAACGGCGCTGGTGAAGTTTCTCGAAACCGATTCGCGGACGAAGGTGATCGCCAAGCCGCAGCTGCGCGGCGCCGAAGGCACCAAGCTGACGCTGAATCTCGGCGATCAGATTCCCGTCCTGTCGACGGTCTTCGGCGCGCAGGTCCCTGGCGGGCTGGCCAGCGTGCCGCAGTCGTCATTCAACTACAAGGACGTCGGCGTCAACCTGGAGATGACGCCGCGGGTCACCTACGAGGGTGAGATCGTGCTCGATGGCTTCGTCGTCGAGAGCAGCGCACTCGGGCCCAGCATCAGTGTGGCCGGCCAGGACGTTCCGTCGTTCAGCTCCCGCAGGGTCACGACGAAACTGCGGCTGCGCGAAGGAGAGTCGACGCTGCTTGCGGGCTTGCTGCGCGATGAACAGCGAAAGATTCTGACCGGATTCCCAGGCATCACGAAGACACCGATCCTGCGCTCGCTTTTCGGATCGACGAGCGATGAGATCAACCAGTCCGACATCGTCATGCTGCTGACGCCGCATATCGTGCGGACGCACGAGCTGACGGTGGAGGATTTGTCGTCGATCTATATCGGCACGCAGCAGAATGTTGGTCTTGGCGGACCTCCGCCGCTCATCGCACCGCAGCCGAACGAGCCTGCGCCGACGGCACCTTCGGCAGCAGCGCCACCTGCCGGTGGCACACAGCCGGGCACGGTGCCGGGTGTCCCGCGTTCTACGGCAAGTCCTGAGGGAGGCGTACCGCCGACCAATTTTCCGCCGCCACCGGGAGGTTCTCCGGTGCCAACGCTGGTGACTCCGCTGCCTCCGCCGGCGGCTGCGCCCGCAGGTGCAGTTCCGCCGGCGCCCCCCGGAGTATCGCCCAACGCCACCGCAGCGGGTGCTGCAGCTGCGTCCACTCCTCCACGGGATGTCAATGCGACTCCGCCGGCAGGACCTGGCTCTGCGACACCGGCCGCGACCACGACTGCCCAGGTGATCATTACGCCGCCCGGGACTGAGTTTCGCGTAGCGGGCGGCCCTTACACGGTGCCGGTGTCGATCAATAACGTCGCGCGTCTCTCGGTCATGACCCTGACGGTGACGTACAACCCCAATGTCTTGCGCGTCCGGACGGCGCAGGACGGGACGTTCATGCGGCAGGGCAGTGTCGCGACAACATTCACGCCGCGGATCGATGCGGCAACCGGACGGGTCGATATCGCGATCACCCGAACCGCCGATCAGTCGGGCGCCTCCGGGGCGGGGCTGCTCGCGGCACTCGTGTTCGATGCCGTCGGTCCCGGCGGATCCGTGATTCAAGTGAGTGGGGTCGCCAGCACACCGGAGGGAGCGCCGATCAATCTGCAGTTCAACCCGGTGACGGTGACGGTGAGGTAATCGACGTGTCTGCAGTAGCGCGAGTCGCGGGACGTGTCCCGAGCGAGCGTGTGATCACGCGAGTCGAGGGATTTACCTTCATCGAACTGCTCGTCGTCACGACGATTCTGCTGATTCTTTCGGCCGCGGTGCTGCCACTGGCGCGCGTCACCGTCCAGCGTCAACGGGAGATCGAACTGCATCGTGCGTTGCGGGAAATACGCGCGGCGATTGATAAGTACAAGGACTCGGTGGACAACGGCCTCATTGGATCCGTTGACGTCAAAGTTGGCAGTGAAGGCTATCCGCCGGATCTCGACACCCTGGTGGAAGGCGTGTCGGTAGCAAACGACGCCTCGGGGCGAAAGCTGAAATTTCTCCGCCGCGTGCCGATCGATCCGCTGACCAATTCCAGCGAGTGGGGAATGCGGGCGTACGGCGACAAGCCGGACTCGACGTCGTGGGGCGGCGGTAACGTCTACGACGTGTACACGAAGGCGGAAGGCACGGCGCTGGACGGGACGAAGTACCGCGATTGGTAGAACCGATGAAATACAGCCATCGCCGCGCTGACGGCTTCACGCTGATCGAGCTGCTCATCGTCATTGCGCTGATCTCCATCCTCGCGTCGATGGGGGTCGTGCAATACCGCAACTCGGTGCAGAGCACGAAGGAATCCGTGCTGCATACCGATCTCTTTCGCATGCGCGATGCCATCGATCAGTATTACGCCGACAAAGCGAAGTATCCCGCGTCGCTCGACGCGCTGGTGAGTGATGGCTACATGCGCGCCATCCCGGAAGATCCAATCACCAAGTCTGCCGATACGTGGCAGACGGTGCCCGCCGAGCCTGAGCCCGGGAATACGTCGGCAGACCCGGGGATCTACAACGTCAAGAGCGGAGCCCCGGGGACGGGCCTCGACGGCACGTCGTACTCGGATTGGTGATCCACGGATCTTAAGCAGGAGAAACTGGAGAAACGGGAGCGAATCTTTGGGATTCAAACAAGTTCTCTCGTTTCTGTTGCAGTGAATTTTACGGCGCCGAACAAACGCGGAAGAGCACGAGAAAAAGAGAAATAGCCTCCCGTTTCTCCTGTTTAGGGTTGTGCTGTAGCGCGACGGCGTCGAATCCAGAATAGCAGCGTCCCCACGACGATCACCAGAACCGCCAGTCGGATCGATTCGAGCGATTTCGGCCGCATGACAATCACATAGACAAACCCGAGGAACGCGAGCACCGCGGGGATCGGATAGAGCCACATGCGAAATGGCCGCGGCAGATTTGGTTCGCGGTGCCGCAGGACCATGACCCCGATTGTCTGTGCGAGAAACTGCGTCGAAATCCGGATGACCACGAGCGCCGTGACGACGTCGGCGAGTTTGAAGAGGCAGAAGACTGCGGCGGTGCCGCCGAGCCAGAGAAGCGAGACGTGCGGAAACTGATGCTTGGGGTGAACGCGCGCGAAGATCTTGAAGTAATCACCCTCGAGTGCGGCGGCGTACGGCACGCGCGAGTAACCGAGGAGCAGTGAGAAGACGGACGCGAAGGCGGTCCAGAGCATCATCACCGTCACCAGCGCGCCGATGCGCGGCCCCCAGATGCGTGACATGAAATCCGAGGCAATGAACCGCGACTTCTCGACCTCCTGCCACGGCATCGCACCGAGGATCGAGATGTTCATCGTCAGATACAAAAGAGCGACGCCGCCGATGGACAGAAGAATCGCCCGCGGGATCACTCGGCCGGGGTCGCTGATCTCGCCGCCGAGATAGCAGACGTTGTAGTAGCCCCAGTAGTCGTACACCGCAATGAGCAGCGCGGCCCCGAGCCCCGTCAAGAACGCGTGCGATGGCTCCCACGCTCCGGCAGGAAATGCGAAGGCTTGCGAGGGGCTGAAGTGGGTCAGCCCGGAAAAGATGATCGCCAGCGTTGTTCCGATGACGCCGACCCAGAGGAGTGCGCCAAGCCGGCCGATGATGGTGATCCGTCGATACAGGAGAACGACGGCGGTGGCGGCGGTCGCCATGGCGAGAAAGGTTCCCTTGGTGATCGTGATCTCGACGAATGTGGTGCCGATTCCTGGAAGGGAAAGTGGAAGACGACTCGCCGCAATGGTGTCGTGCAGCGCGGGCCAGAGATATTCGGCGTACTGCGCAAAGCCGATACACCCTGAGGCCATGGACAACGGCGCACTGAAGGTCAACTGAAACACAAACAGGAATGCGAGCCAGCCGCCGACACGAGGTCCGTACATCGCTCGGAGATAGCGGACCGGTCCCCCGGCATGCGGCAGCGCGGCGCCAAGCTCCGCCCACACCAGGCCGTCGCATACGACGAGCAGTGCACCCAGAACCCAGCCGACCATGGCCTGCGGCCCGTGCATCGTGGCGACCATCAGCGGAATGGTCACGAACGGGCCCACGCCGATCATGTCGATCATGTTCAGCGCGGTGGCCTGCCACAGCCCGATCCCTCGGACGAGGCCGCTGTCAGGCGATGAATTGGAAGAGGAAGGGAAGGACTGGGGTGGGGCCGGCATGTGGACAAATTCTACTCGTCCAGCCCCGAGTCGCCAGCCGTCTCAACTCACGATGAGCGTATCAGCCGCGGCCGCCGCCTCTGATCCCGGGCTGGACAGGGCCAGGTCCGAACCCGCGACCCCGGCCATCGGGTCCAACCCCGCGTCCCGGTCCCATTCCGGGCACCGGCGCTCCGCGCTGACCGGGATTGCCGCGCCCCGGCAATCCGGGAACGCCTTGGCCGCCGCCCGGAACACCCGGCCGGTTGCTCACCGTACTAAAGAGGAACAGCCATTCGTTGTAATGGCTGCCGGTTCCTTTGTAGATCTTGAACGAGGATTCCTTGCTCTTGCTGCGGACCCCCATCATTCCGCCAGCTGCCTGGCCTCCGAAGCCGGGGGTAATGGACGGCGACGGACCACCGGCCCCGGGCCGCGAGGGCGGCGCGCCGAGACCCGTCGAGGGCGCTCCGCCGCGACCGCGGCCGCCCTGCTGTTGCGGGGACGGTCCGCCTTCACCAGGTACGCCGCCGGCGGCATTGATGACGTCCCATTCGCCGCGTTGATTCATCGGCAGCGACAGGTCGTTCTCCGTCATGGGATCCTTGTATTTCTTTCGAAGAAAACGTCCCTGCACCAGGACGTCGAGGCTCGGCGGATAACTGGCGCCTCCCATTTTTCGCATGTAGAGGTTGATGCCGCGGGCAATCTGCTCCCCTCGGAAAATGAGTTCGGCTTCTTTCTCACGCTGCATCTGGGTCCGCCAGACCGGCATGGCGACCGACATGAGCACCATCATCACGGCAAGCGCCACCAGCAGGGCCGCCATCGCGTAGCCCCGCTCGCTGTCTTGACCACCCGCTAAACACATGAGAGTATTATCCTTAGCGTCTCCGATGGTAACACACATGAAGCGCTCCTTTGCCGGCCTTGCCCTGCTTGGTCTCGTCGTCAGCTTGTCGCTTGCCTCGGCGTGCGACAAGGTGCCGCTCGTGGCGCCGAGTGGTTCGGTGATCACTCTTTTTGCGGCCGCCAATTCGGTCCCGCTCAACGGCGATGTTGAGATCGTGGCCAACGTCATCGAGAACGGAACGACGCAGAGCGCGCCATCGACGCCGGGAACGACGACGCCGGGAACCGGCACGACAGGCACAACAAGTACGACGTCTGCTGGCGCCGGAACGCCGGTACAAAACGGCACGCTCGTCTCTTTCACCACCACGATCGGCCGTCTGGAACCGAGCGAGGCACGGACCACGAACGGTCAGGTGCGGGTCCGGTTCTTTCCGGGCAATCAGAGTGGGACGGCAACCATCACGGCATTTTCCGGTGGCGCTTCGGGCAAGCTCGAGAACCTGAAGGTCGGAAGTGCCGCCGCCGAGCGCCTCATCGTCAGCGCGAGTCCACAGACGCTGCCAGCGGGTGGTGGCAATGCGACGATTACCGCACGAGTGGAGGATGTGTCAGGCGCCGGACTTCCGGGCATTCCAGTCACGTTCACGGCAGACAACGGGTCGCTGAACCCTGTGACCGCGACGACCGATTCCTCCGGGGTTGCGACCTCGATGTTAACCGCGACGAATGCGTCCAGCGCGGGTACGCGTTCGGCGAAGGTCACCGCAAGCGCTGCCGGGAAGACGGCCGACGTGACCGTCAGTCTCAGTCCGCGGACCGGGATCACCATCACTGCGCCCACCACGCAGGTTTCCGCCGGGCAGCCGGCAACGTTCACGGTGTCCGTGGGTGCCAACACCAACGTTCAGAACGTGACCGTTGATTTTGGCGACGGCCGACAACAGTCGCTCGGCGCGATTACTGGATCGACGACCGTCCAGCACACTTACCAGGAAGCTGGCAGCTATAACGTGCGCGCGACGGCCACCGATACGAGTGGGTTCACCGAACAGGTCGGCACGGCGATGACCGTGTTACCAGGTCAGCCGCCATCAGTGATCATTACGGCGTCGAACAACAACCCCAGCGTCGGCGAAACCGTCATCTTTACGGCGACGGCCTCGGGAGCGACGTCAACGATCGTGCGCTACGAATGGGACTTCGGTACGGATGCGATACCGAGGACGGCTTCAACCACCGGCAACCGTGCGACCGCCAGCTATACGTCGACCGGTTCGAAGGTGATCACGGTACGGGTAATCCAGGCGAGCGGGCCCAGCGGCGACGGCACGACATCTATCGTAGTGA
>C688J18823_10002513_pt1 | contig 11461 bp, 8 predicted proteins | sample HopSoiMetagenom1_FD_18823 | JGI IMG/M metagenome (IMG submission 18823) | reverse complement strand
CTTCGTCACCGTGAGCGTGCGGTTGTCGACGCCCGGCAGCATCTTGGCCGGATCGCGCGTCACCACGATGTCGAGCACGGTCGGAGTATCGGTGTTCTCCAGCCCCTCGCGCAGCGCGGCGCCAAGCTTGTCCGGGTCCTCGACGCGGATGCCCCTGCAGCCCATCGCGCACGTGATCGCCGCGTAGTCCATCTCGACCAGATCGGAACTTTGATAATTGCCCTTGCCGAACATCGAGTGCTGCAGCGCCTTGACGTAACCGGAAGCCGCGTTGTTGAACACGCAGAGCACGAAGGGCGTGCCGGCGCGGCGTGCCGTTTCCAGTTCGCCCAGCGTCATGTTGAAACCACCGTCGCCGGTCAGCCCCACGACGCGGCGCTTCGGTGCGGCCAACTGCGCGCCCATCGAGCCGGGCAGGCCGTAGCCGATCGACGCGAAACCGCGGTCGGCAATGAAGTGGCGACCCGAGCGCTTGGTGTCGAACAGGAGCCCGCCCCAATGACCGGCGAAACCGCCGTCCGCCACCAGGATCGCGTCGTCGGGCATGATGGCGTTCAACTCGCCCATCAGGCGGCCAACATTGATCGGCTTCTCGCTCGACGTGAGCCGGTCCGCCGCGCCCTCATGCCATTTCCCCATGCGCGAGGGCACCTCGGCACACCACGGCTGGCGTTTCATGCGCACCGTGCCGCTGTCCGCGAGCGCCGCCGCAAGATCCTGCAGCGCGAGCTTCGCGTCGGCGACAAGCGCCACATCGGTGCGCGTCGTGCGGCCGATTTCTTCCGCGAGGATGTCGATGTGGATGAGCGGCTTGCCCGGCGGGATCAGTTGGAAACGACGCGTCGGGATTTCGCCGAGCTTGCAGGCCACGACGATCAGCGCGTCGGAGGCTGCAACGAGATCGTTGGCGATGCGCGAGTAGCGGCCGAACAGCCCGGCCGAAAGCGGATGCGTACAGGGGATCGAGCCCTTGCCGGACATCGTGTGCGCGACCGGAATGCCGAAACCTTCGGCGAGCGCGAGCAGCGCGTCATAGGCCTCCGAGATGTGGATGCCGCCGCCGACCAGCAGCAGCGGCCGCTCGGCGTTTGCGATCAGCGCCGCGGCGCGCTCGAGCTCATGAGGATCGGGGCGTGTGCGGCGCGCCTGCGCTTTCAAGGTTGCGTCATCGACCCAGAAATCCGCGGCGTCGAAATCGTGCTCGCCATGGCAGACATCCTCCGGCACATCGAGCACGACCGGGCCGGGCCGTCCGGAAGTTGCGACCGCAAAGGCGCGGCGCACCAGTTCGGGAATGCGCTTTGTGCCTTCAACGCGGATCAACTCCTTCACGGCCGGTTTCAACATTTCGGTCTGCCGCGCCTCCTGAGTCATGTTCTTCCAGGCGTGATCGCGGTTCGCATCGCCGATGATCGCGACCTGCGGAATGCCTGCGTTCAGCGACTCGACCAGCGCGGTGACGAGGTTGGTGGCGCCGGGGCCGAGCGTCGCGTCGCAAACGCCGGGGCGATTGGTGACGCGCGCGTAGGCATCGGAGGCGAACGCGCCGCAGCGCTCATCGTTAATGAGGAAGTGGCGCAGGCCCAACGCACGCATCGCCTCGTAGAACGGGAGCAGTTGAAAGCCGCCCATGCCGAACATTGGCCCGACGCCCGAGAGCTTCAGCATCTCGGCGAGCGCCTGCCCCCCGTTCATCTTGCGGGCAGAATTCGAGACGGGTGCGTTCATTTCATTTCCTTGATGCGTGCCGCGACCAATCGGGTCACCAATTCCTTCGCGGAGATTCCGATTTCGCCGCCGCAGGCCCGCGCCCGCGCGTTCAGCGCGGTGACGAAGCCATCGTGATAAGTCGATTGCCCCTCGCCGATGCGCGCACTCCAGGCGCTGACGGTCGCGCCCGCGATACCGCGCGAATCGAGCACCGGCAAACGCGCGATCCCGGCATCGTCGATGCCGAAGTCGGCGTCATTGTAGATCGCGGCGAACACGGGGATCTTGATCGCGGTCTCGGGCTTCCCGCCGAGCAGCGCGCCATGCGAGCCGGTGAGTACGATCTGACCTTCGTCCTCAGGCAGCACGAGGCCCGCAGAATCGATTGCATGCACGCGCACGCCGTTTGCTTCTGCGTCACGCAGGCGGAAGCGCCGCTCCTCACTCTTTGGCGGAGCCGGGCAGGGGGGAAGCGTCTCCCGGTCGAGCCGATCCAGCGCCTCGCGCGCGCCCATCCCCGGCGCCACGCCGAGGACCATCGCACGCTCGTTCGCGAACGTAACGACGCCGCGCTGCGCGCAATCCGCGCCATCGCCAATCCGCGCCGAGCGGTGGCTGATGGCCGCGGCCGGGACGCCGAGCTTGCCGATCCAGCCGATGCCGCCAACGCCGGCCTGCTCGCGTCCGACACCCGCATCGCAAAGGATCACGGCTTTCACGCCCGCCTTCGCCGCCAGATACGCCGCGTAGATGCCGCCGTGGGAGGCCGCAATGGCTGCACGTCCGCGCGCCTCGGCGGGAAAATGCGTCACGCTGTCGAGGATCAAAGCCATTCGTGCTGCGCCAGGCGCGCCTGCAACATGAGAGCCTTGCGGCGAAGAGGGGTTTTGCCTAGTGGAAGATCGCGGCGTGTTCAAACATGCTGGACCCTCCTGACGCAAGCCGCGCGTACCCCCGGGCCAAACAATGAGCGATCCTGGCGACAATCTCCGCCGCCTGACTGACCTTTATCGGACCATGGCGCGCATCCGCGCCTTCGAGGAGACCGCGCTCGAGGCGCACAAGGCCGGTGAAATCCCGGGGCCGTTGCATGTGTCGATCGGCCAGGAGGCGGTCGCAGCCGGCGTCTGTCTCAATCTGCGCAAGGACGACCGGCTCACCTCCAATCACCGCGGGCACGGGCATGCGATTGCGAAAGGCGCCGACCCGAAGCGCATGATGCTGGAGCTGTATGGCCGCGACGGCGGCTACTGCCGCGGCAAGGGCGGCTCGATGCACATCGCGGATTTCTCGGTCGGCATGCTCGGCGCGAACGGTGTCGTCGCCGGTGGCATTCCGATCGCGGTCGGCGCCGCGCAGGGACTGAAGATGCAAGGGTCGGACGCAATCGTGACCTGCATGTTCGGCGACGGCGCGGTCAATCGCGGGCCGTTCCTGGAGGGCCTCAACTGGGCTGTGCTGTTCAAGCTGCCGGTTCTGTTCGTGTGCGAGGACAATGGCGTTGCGGCCTTCACGCGCGCCGAGAGCGTCACCGCCGGGCCGGGCGTAATCGATCGCGCCAAGGCGCTGGGCGTCGCGGCGATCACCGTCGACGGCAATAATGGGATGGGCGTGGACGATGCGGCATCTACCGCGGTGGGGGCGGTGCGGCGCGGCGAGGGTCCGCATCTCCTGCACTTGCGCACCTATCGCATCACGGGCCACACCTCGGCCGATGCGGCGGCGTGGCGGCCAGAGGAAGAGGTGGCGGAGGCGCGCTCGCGCGATCCGATCGCGCGGCTCGGCGCTGTGTTGGCAGAGCGCGGCGTCGGCGCAGGTGAACTCGGCAAGATGATCGAAAATGCGCGTGCCGAAATGGCCGAAGCGCGCAGCGGAGCAAATGCAGCAGCGTGGCCGGCGGCGGCCGTCGCGTTCGAGGATGTGCAGGATACGGGGGCGGTTGCGTGGTCGAAGTCACACTGATCGAGGCTTCGCGCCGGGCCGCCTTGCAGGAGATGCGCCGCGACGCGCGCGTGTGGGTGCTCGGCGAAGATGTCGCGCGCGGCGGGCTCTGGGGCCAGTACAAGGATTTTCTCGCCGAGTTCGGCGATCAGCGCGTCGTCTCCACGCCGATTTCGGAGTCCACGATCATGGGCGCGGGCCTTGGCTCGGCGCTCGTTGGCCAGCGGCCGATCATCGAGATGCGCATCTTCGATTTCGTGATGTGCGCGATGGATGAGCTGGTCAACCAGATCGCCAAGATCCGCTACATGTTCGGCGGGCAGGCAAAGCCCGCTGTGGTGGTTCGCATGCCGCATGGCATGTGGCGGAATTCCGCCGCGCAGCACTCGCAGATGCTGGAAGCGTGGTTTGCGCACCTGCCGGGCGTGATTGTTGTCACGCCCGCAACGCCGGCCGATACCGCGGGTCTGCTGGTGCAAGCGATCCGCTCAGATGATCCGGTGCTGTTCTTCGACCCGAAGGATCTGTTCTGGGTGAACGGCGAGATCAGCGAGCCGATCGAGCCGATCCCGTTCGGCGTCGCGCGCAAGGTCACCGAGGGTGATGCCGCGACGGTGGTGACGTGGTCTGCCGCGGTGCCGGTTGCGACGAAGGGCGCCGAGCTGCTCGCAGCCGACGGCATCAAGATCGATCTCCTCGACCTGCGCACCATCTGGCCATGGGATCAGGATGCCGTCATCGCCTCGGTGAACAAAACCAAGCGGCTGCTCGTCGTGCACGAAGCGGTCGAGGTCGCGGGTTTCGGCGCGGAAGTCGTCGCGCGTGTGGTCGACCAAGTCGGTCCTGCCAACCTGAAAGCCGCGAAGCGCCTCGCCTCGCCGCGCATTCCGGTGCCGTTCTCGCCGCCGCTCGAAGCAGAAGTGCGGTTGTCGCCCGAGAAGGTGGTGAGTGCGGTCAAAGCATTGATCGGCGCGTAGTTCGCGGGTGAGCTCTGCCCAGTTCGGCGTGGACCGGCCTGCGCCGATTTGATAACCGGACGACACGTGCGGCGGGCCAGACCCGCGCCAACGATAACCATCACGGAGGATTTGCAATGACGCTCAGGACCACTCGCCGTTCGCTTCTCGTCGGCACGGCCGCGACCGCCACGATCGGCATGCCCTGGATCGCGAGGGCCGCGGCTGAATTCCAGCTTAAATACGCCAACAACTCTCCGGTGACGCATCCGCTCACGGTTCGGACAATGGAGGCGGCCGAGCGCATCAAACAGCAGACCAACGGCCGGGTCGAAATCCAGGTGTTTCCGAACAACCAGCTCGGCTCCGACACCGACATGCTGAGTCAGCTGCGCTCCGGCGCGATCGAGTTCTTCACGCTCTCCGGCCTGATCCTCTCGACACTGGTGCCGGTCGCTTCGATCAACGGCCTCGGCTTCGTTTGGGAGAGCTACGACAAGGTGTGGCCGGCCATGGACGGCGAGCTCGGCGGCTACATCCGCAAGCAGATCGAGAAGGCCGGCCTCTACGCATTCCAGAAGCAATACGACAACGGCTACCGCCAGATGACGTCGTCGACGCGTCCCATCAAGGGACCGGATGACCTGAAGGGCTTCAAGATCCGCGTCCCGCCGAGCCCGCTGTGGACCTCGATGTTCAAGGCGTTCGACGCGGCGCCGATGTCGATCAATTTCTCGGAAGTCTATTCGGCGCTGCAGACCAAGGTGGCGGAGGGACAGGAGAACCCGCTTTCGATCATCTTCTTCGCGAAATTGTTCGAGGTGCAGAAGTATCTCGCCGAGACCAACCACATGTGGGATGGCTTCTGGTTCCTCGCCAACGGCAAGATGTGGAACGGGCTGCCGCCCGACGTGCGCGACGTGATCAGCAAGAATTTCAACGAGTCCGCGATCACCCAACGTGAGGACATCGCCAAGCAGAACGCCACGTTCAAAAAGGACCTGAGCGAGAAAGGCATGGAGTTCGTCGCGGTCGATCAAAAGCCGTTCCGCGCCAAGCTCGAGTCCGCCGGCTTCTACAAGGAATGGCACGGCAAGTATGGCGACGAGGCTTGGGCCGTGCTGGAGAAGTACACCGGCAAGATCGCCTGACGGCGACGGCGCGCGCCATGGAGATCGCGCAAAAGGAGGCGGCGGCGCCCGCCTCCTCGCTGGCCCTGACGGCGGCGCGGCTCGATACCTGGCTTGGATATTTCGTCGAGTGGCCGGTCGCGATCCTCACGGCGCTCGAGGTCGTCATTCTCTTTGTCGGCGTGGTCTCGCGCTACGTCTTCCGCAATCCAGTCGTTTGGTCGGACGAACTCGCCTCGATCCTGTTTCTCTGGCTCGCCATGCTCGGCGCAGTTGTCGCGTTTCGGCGCAGCGAGCATATGCGCATGTCGACGCTGGTTGCGCGGACCTCACCGCGCTGGCGCGCATTCTTCGAGGCCTTCGCGGTCGCGATTGCGGTCGCATTTCTGCTGCTGGTCTTGCACCCGGCAATCGAATATGCGGCCGACGAAGCCGCAGTCGTGACGCCCGCGCTGGAAATCCCGAACGTCTGGCGCGCGACGGCTTTGCCGGTCGGCTGCGGGCTGATGCTTCTCTTTGCGGTGCTGCGCCTCGCCCGATCCGGCGGCTTGGGGCAGGTGCTGCTCGCGCTCTGCGTCATCGCGGCGATCGGTTTGGGGCTCTGGATGCTCAAGCCGGTCTTTGCCGCGATGGGCAACTACAAGCTCATCGTCTTTTTCATCCTGCTGGTAGCCGCAGGCGTCCTGGCCGGCGCGCCGATCGCGTTCGTGTTCGCGATCGCGACCTTCGCATTTCTGGCGATCACGACCCGCACGCCGCTCACCGTCGTGGTCAGCCGCATGGACGAGGGGATGAGCCATATCATCCTGCTCTCGGTGCCGCTGTTCGTGTTCCTGGGTCTCTTGATCGAGGCGACCGGGATGGCGCGCGCGATGGTGGATTTTCTGGCGAGCCTGCTCGGGCACGTGCGCGGCGGGCTTTCCTATGTGTTGCTCGGCGCGATGTATCTCGTCTCCGGAATTTCGGGCTCGAAGGCCGCCGACATGGCGGCGGTCGCCCCGGTGCTGTTCCCGGAAATGAAGCGGCGCGGTGCGAGGCCCGGCGATCTCGTCGCGCTGCTCTCGTCGTCGGGCGCGATGTCGGAGACGATCCCACCAAGCCTCGTGCTCATTACGATCGGTTCTGTCACCGGCGTCTCTATTGCAGCGCTGTTCAACGGCGGGCTGTTGCCAGCCCTGGTGCTGGCGCTCGCGCTGTGCGTGATCGTGTGGGTGCGCTATCGCGATGACGATCTCACGGGCGTGCGCCGCGCCACATGGGGCGAGGCCGGCCGCACCTTCATCATTGCGCTGCCGGGGCTCGCGCTTCCCTTCATCATCCGCTTCGCGGTGGTGGAAGGAGTCGCGACCGCCACCGAAGTTTCGACCATCGGCATCTTCTACACGATCGTCGTCTGTTTAATCCTCACGCGCGGTTTTCCGATGCACCGGCTGATGCCGATGCTGATCGACACGGCATCGCTGTGCGGCGCGATCCTGCTCATCATCGGCGCCGCGACGGCCATGGCATGGGCGCTGACGCAGTCCGGCTTCTCGCGCGATCTCGCGGCGGCGATGACCGGGCTGCCCGGCGGCGCCGCCACCTTCATGATCGTGTCGATCGTCGCGTTCGTCGTGCTCGGTTCGGTGCTCGAAGGCATTCCGGCGATCGTGCTGTTCGGGCCGCTCTTGTTTCCGATCGCGCGCCAGGTCGGCATTCACGAGGTGCACTACTCGATGGTGGTGATCCTCGCGATGGGAATCGGATTGTTCGCGCCGCCCTTCGGCGTTGGCTACTACGCCGCCTGCGCGATCGGGCGAGTCGATCCGAACGAGGGCATGCGCCCGATCTGGCCGTACCTTCTGGCGTTGTTGATCGGGCTTCTGGTGGTCGCCGCGGTTCCCTGGATCTCGATTGGATTTCTGTGACACACGCGAGAGTTCCACGTGCACCATCGACCAAAGTCTGATGCCGGTTATCGACATTAAACATTCGTAACTTGCGCGACGCAGCCGCGCGTGGCGCTATGCACGTGCATCCTGTGGCGCGCAATCGTCGCCCCCGCGTGTTCATGGGAAGCAAGATTGCGGGATCGTACTTCGGTACGGTCCCGCTTTCATTTTGGGCTCCGCGGACCTCCGGGTGCTACGTCGACTCCGACGACTCCGACGAGTCCGGCGCGCCCGATCGATTCGGCGATGAAGCCCGAAGTGCGCGCCTCATCGATAAACCGGTCGATGATCACGAGCCGCGCGGCTTCTCCTTTCGGCACGATCACCGCCTGCTCTACGCCGTAGAAATTGTCCGGGACGAGCCGCAGCCCGGGTATCTTCTTCGCGGCTTCGTGCAGACGCATGCGGTTGCCCGCATAGGCGTCGAGCTCTCGCGCCAGTAGGGCCGAGATCACCGCATCTCCGACGCCGCCCTCGTTGCGCACCAGCGTTGCGGCTTTGAGCGTACGCGTGAGGAAATAGTCGCCGGCATCCCGCGCGCCAACGCCGATGCGCACACCGGGGCGGTCCACGTCCGCGGTCGATTTGATCGGCGAATTCTCCGGCACCAGGTAGGTATTCTGCGCCAGCGAGTAATTCTGCGAGAAGTCCACCTGCTCGGCGCGCACCGGATCGAAGGCCACAAAGCCGATGTCGGCAGCGCCATTCTTGACCGCATCGATGACACCATCGACACCGCGCGCGCCCTTGACCGTGACCGGCACGCCGGCGCGCTTGCCAAGCTCGCGCGCGATGTCGGCGGCCGGTCCACGCACTTCCTTGGTTGCGGGATCGACGAAGGCCTGCACGGGATTCGCCGCAATGTAGACCGCGCGCAACGTTCCACTCGGCGCCAACTGTCTCGCCAGATCGTCCGCATGGGCAGGCCATGCAAGGAGAGCGAGCAGGGCAATGAGGCGGGTCATGTTCGGCTCCCGGATTCCGGCGGAACTTGCCTCAAACGCGGGGCGTTGTCTTGACCAAAGGATGACGCATGCCAGACACGCCGCAGCCCGCGCCCGAACAGAATCCGCCGCAACCGACCGATCCGGTCGTACCGCCGATGCGCGACCCGCCAGCCACGCCGTATCGTGATCCGGTGCCGCCGCCGATGAAAGATCCGCCGGATCGGCCGATGCGCGATCCCGATCCGCCGCCGTTTCGCGATCCGCCGGACCAGCCGATCAAGGCTTAGAGCGCGGTCTTCCGCAACCGAAGCGCATTGGCGACAACGCTGACCGATGAGAGAGCCATCGCGGCAGCGCCGACGATCGGCGAGAGCAGGATGCCGAGCACCGGATAGAGCACACCCGCGGCAATCGGCACACCGGCGGCATTGTAAATGAAGGCGAAGAACAGGTTCTGGCGGATGTTGCTCATCACCGCTTGCGAGAGGTGTCGCGCGCGCACGATGCCGGTCAGATCACCCTTCAACAGCGTGATGCCGGCGCTTTCGATCGCCACGTCCGTGCCTGTCCCCATTGCGATGCCCACGTCGGCGCCGGCGAGGGCAGGGGCGTCGTTGACGCCGTCGCCCGCCATCGCGATTTTGCGGCCTTCGCGCCGCAGCTTTTCAAGGACGGCGCTCTTCTGATCGGGAAGCACTTCGGCTTCGATTTCGGTGATGCCGAGTCTGCGCGCGACAGCCTGCGCGGTGGTGTGGTTGTCGCCCGTCAGCATGACGACGCGGATGCCGTCGGCGCGCAGCGCCTCTAGCGCCGCGCCAGTCGTTCGCTTGATTGGATCAGCGATCGCGATCACGCCCGCGGCCTTGCCGTCGATTGCAACGAAGATTGCGGTTGCGCCATCGTGGCGCAATTCCTCGGCCTGTCCGTTCAGTCCGGCGGTGGAAATCTTCAACTCGGCGAAGAAAGCGGCGTTGCCGAGAGCCACGCGCTTGCGGTCAACCATGCCGATGGCGCCCTTGCCGGTCGGCGAGTCGAAACCGAGAACACGCGCCAGCTCGATGTTGCGCTCCTTCGCGGCTGCAACGACGGCGGTCGCAAGCGGATGTTCGCTCGCCTGTTCGACGCTCGCCGCATAACGCAGCACGGTCGGCTCATCGAAGCCGAGCGCCGGAATGATCGCCGTGACCTTCGGCTTTCCTTCCGTCAGCGTACCGGTCTTGTCGACCACGATCGTGTCGATTGTTTCCATGCGCTCGAGCGCTTCGGCGTTGCGGATCAGCACGCCGGCTTCCGCGCCGCGCCCGACGCCGACCATGATCGACATCGGCGTCGCAAGGCCGAGCGCGCAGGGGCACGCGATGATCAGCACAGTCACCGCCGCGACCATCGCATAGGCAAAGCGCGGCTCCGGTCCAAACGTTGCCCAGGCCGCAAAGGCGAGCACCGCGACCGCGATGACCGCGGGCACGAACCAGGCGGCGACGCGGTCGGCGAGGCGCTGGATCGGCGCGCGCGAACGCTGCGCGGCCGCCACCATCTGCACGATCTGCGACAGCATGGTTTCCCGGCCGACTCGTTCGGCGCGCATCAGGAACGAGCCGGTCGTGTTCAGTGTGCCGGCGATGACCTTCGCGCCCACATCCTTGCCGACAGGCATCGCCTCGCCGGTGACCATCGACTCGTCCACCGACGAGCGGCCCTCCGTAACCACGCCGTCGACTGGAACCTTATCGCCTGGCCGCACACGCAGAACGTCATCAACCGCAACCTCATCGAGCGCGACCTCTTCTTCATTGCCGTCGCGGATGCGTCGCGCGGTCTTCGGCGCGAGATCGATCAGCGCACGGATCGCGCCGGAAGTCTGTTCGCGCGCGCGCAGCTCCAGCACCTGGCCGAGCAACACCAGCACGGTGATGACCGCGGCCGCCTCGAAATAGGTCGCGACCGCGCCAGAATGATCGCGGAATGCCGCAGGGAAAACGCCGGGCGCAATCGTTGCGACGATGCTGTAGAGATACGCGATGCCGGTACCCATCGCGATCAATGTGAACATGTTGAGATTGCGGGTAACGATAGACTGCCATCCGCGCACGAAGAACGACCAGCCGGCCCACAGCACGACGGGCGTCGCAAAGGCGAATTGGATCCAGTTCGAGAACCGCTGATCGACAAAGCCGTGGCCGCCGAAGATATGCGCGCCCATCTCCAGCGCGAACACCGGCAGCGTGAGGGCGAGGCCGATCCAGAAGCGGCGGCTCATGTCGGCGAGTTCGGGATTGGGACCGGTCTCGGCGCTCGCAAGCTCGGGCTCGAGCGCCATGCCACAGATCGGGCAGGAGCCGGGCCCTGCCTGCCGGATTTCGGGGTGCATCGGGCAGGTGTAGATCGTGCCTTCAGGCACGGGCTCGGCGGTGTGCTCGTGCTTGTCGAGGTATTTGCCGGGATCAGCAGCGAACTTGCTGCGGCAGCCGGCCGAGCAGAAGTAATAGGTGTGGCTGTCGTGATCGTGCCGGTGCTTGGCGGTGTGCGGATCGACCGTCATTCCGCAGACCGGATCGAGGACGCGCCCGGTCACCGCATGATCGTGATTGTGCTGCGCAATGTCGCTCATCGTCCGTTCGCTTGAACCGAATACCCCAAGGGGGTATATAGAAGGCATGCGACGGGACGCCAAGGCCGCCATGCTGAAAAGGCTCGGACGAATCGAGGGCCAGGTGCGCGGGCTCGCGCGCATGGTGGAGGAAGATCGCTACTGCATCGACATCGTCACCCAGATCAGTGCGGTGCGTGCGGCCTTGCGCAAGGCCGAAGAGGAAATCCTGCGCGATCATGTCGGGCATTGCGTT
>C688J18823_10002512_pt1 | contig 11464 bp, 13 predicted proteins | sample HopSoiMetagenom1_FD_18823 | JGI IMG/M metagenome (IMG submission 18823) | reverse complement strand
CCGCAGCCCGGCCGACGGCAGGCGGCGCGTCACCCACGATCAGGAGCGTCCGCAGCGGCCCCGACGCGGCCGGGCGGACGGTCGAGGGTGCCGGCGCGGGCGCCGTCCACGGAGCCCCGCCGGGCCGTCCGGCCCACGGGCCGGAGAGCGCCGCCTCCTCCTCGTCCTCCTCGTCCGGGAGGAGCGGCTCGCGCAGGGCCAGGTTGAGGTGCACGGGGCCCGCGTCGGCCGAGAGCGCGCCGCGCGCGGTGAGCAGGGCCTTGGCCACCAGGGACCGCCAGTACCGGTTCTGGGCCGCCTCGCGCCCGGCCTCGGGCACCCCGACGTCGGCGGCCCAGCGGACGGCGCCGCCGTAGAGGCCGGCCTGGTCGATCGTCTGGTTGGCGCCGGTGGCCCGCAGCTCCGGCGGGCGGTCGGCGGTGAGGGCCAGGAGGGGCACCCCGCTCGCGTCGGCCTCCAGCACGGCCGCGTGCAGGTGCGCCGCCGCGGTGCCCGACGTCGTCAGCACCGGCACCGGACGGCCCGACGCCTTGGCCAGGCCGAGCGCCAGGAACGCGGCCGTCCGCTCGTCGATGCGCACGTGCAGCCGCAGCCGGCCGGCCCGCTCGGCGGCCGCGAGGGCCAGCGCCAGGGGGGCCGACCGCGACCCGGGCGCCAGGACTGCGTCGGTCACGCCGCCGCGGACCAGCTCGTCGACCAGCACGCGGGCGAACGCGGTGGGCGGGTTCATGCACGCACCACGTCGAGGCGGGCCCGCCAGCGGGCGTCGGTGGCCGCGTCGGCCGCCACGGCATCCAGGCGGTCCGGGTGGGGCCGGGCCACCGGCAGGACGCCGTCGACCGGCAGCAGCGGCGCGCTCGTGACGTCGCGGGTGAACAGGGCGACGGTGGCCAGGCCGCAGGCGAAGGGCAGCTCCGGAAGGGCGGCGGCCAGCGCGACCCCCGCGGCGATCCCGACCGAGCTCTCGAGAGCCGACGACACGACGCACGGCAGACCGTGCGCCTCGGCGACGCGCAGCGCCGCCCGCACCCCGCCCAGCGGCTGCACCTTGAGGACCACGACGTCGCACGCCTCGCGCAGGTCCACGCGCAGCGGATCGGCCGAGCGCCGAACGACCTCGTCGGCAGCGATCCGGACGTCGATCCGCCGGCGCAGGGCGGCGAGCTGCCCGAGCGTGGCGCACGGCTGTTCCACGTACTCCAGGCCCACCCGGTCCAGCTGGGCGATCCGGGCCACCGCGGTGTCGACGTCCCAGGCCGCGTTGGCGTCGACCCGGATCGCACCCGCCGGGCCCAGGGCGTCCCGCACCGCCTCGACGCGGGCCAGATCGTCTCCCGGCGACTGACCGGGCTCGGCGACCTTCACCTTGGCCGTCCGGCAGCCCGACGCCCGGACGATCGCGTGCGCCTGCTCGGCGCCGACCGCCGGAACTGTCACGTTGACCGGCACCGCCGACCGCCGCGGCGCCGGCCATCCCTCGACGGCCGACTCCACCGCCGCGGCCCACCAGCGGCGGCTCTCAGCGTCGTCGTAGTCCCAGAACGGGGAGAACTCGCCCCAGCCTGCCGGCCCGCGGACCAGCACGCCGTCGCGGACGTCGATGCCGCGGAACCGGGTGCGCATCGGGACCGACCAGACCCGTACCTCCGACATCTCCGCCGGGAGCGGCGGTCCGGCGGGCGCGGTGATCACGGCGGCAAGCCTAGTTCGGCAGCGCCGTACCCTTGCCCCTCGTGGGTGAGAGGCGGCGGGAGAGCAGCACCGCCCGGCAGCTCACCCTCGTGCCCGCGCAGGAGCTCACCCTCGATGCGGTCCGGGCCGCGCTGGCCGGCACCGCACCACTGGCGGTGCTCCCCGACGGTCCCCCGACGGTCGTCCGCGCCGCCGTCGAGGTCCTGCGGCCCGACGAGCCGCTCGAGCCCGGCGCCGACGTCGTCGTCGTCACCTCGGGATCGACCGGGAGCGGCCGGGCCGTGCTGCTGCCGGCCGCCGCACTGGAGGCGTCGGCGACCGCGACCCACGCGCGCCTCGGCGGTGCGGGGAACTGGCTGCTCGCACTCCCGGTCTCGGCGATCGCCGGGCTGCAGGTCCTGTGCCGGAGCGTCCTGTCAGGCGGGCGGCCGGAGGTGCTGAGGAAGGGCGAGCCGCTGTCCGCAGCCGTGGGCCGCATGTCCGGAGGACGCCGCTACACCTCGCTGGTGCCCACCCAGCTGCGCCGCTACCTGGACGAGGAGCCCGACGCGCTCCGCTCCTTCGACGCGGTCCTGGTCGGCGGGGCGGCCACCGACCCGGCCCTGCTCGCCCGGGCGCGGGGAGCCGGCGTGCGCGTCGTGACCACCTACGGCATGACCGAGACCGCGGGCGGCTGCGTCTACGACGGCCGGCCCCTGGACGGCGTCGGCGTGCGGGTCACCGACGGCGTGGAGCTCTCCGGGCCCCCCCTCGCCCTCGGCTACCGGCTCGACCCGGCCGCCACGGAGGCCGCCTTCGCCGGCGGCTGGTTCCGCACCCGCGACGCGGGCGCGATCGACCCGTCGGGCCGGCTGACCGTCACCGGACGGCTGGACGACGTGGTGATCAGCGGCGGGGTGAACGTGGCCCCGGCCGCGGTCGAGGCCGCCCTCCGGGAGCACCCGGAGGTCGCGGACGCCGTGGTGTTCGGCCGGCCCGACCCCACCTGGGGCCAGCGCGTCGTCGCCGCCGTCGTCCCGGCCCCGGGCGGCCGCCCCGACCTGACCGGGCTGCGCACGTGGGTGTCCGCCCGGCTGGGCTCCCCGGCGGCCCCCCGGCAGCTGCACGTCCTCGACGCGCTGCCGCTCCTGCACACCGGCAAGCCCGACCGTCGTGCGGTCGCCGCCCTGACCCCGGAGGTCTGATTGGCCACCCCCGCCCAGTGGATCGCCGGCGCCCGGCCGCGGACCCTCCCCGCCGCGCTCGCACCCGTGCTCGTCGGCACCGGGGCCGCCGCGGCCCTGGACGGTGCGGACCTCCCCGCAGCGCTGCTGGCGCTGGTGGTCGCGCTCGCCCTGCAGGTGGCGGTCAACTATGCCAACGACTACTCCGACGGGAAGCGCGGCACCGACGCCGACCGCGTCGGCCCCATGCGGCTGGTCGGATCGGGTGCCGCGGCGCCGCGCCAGGTGCTGATCGCCGCGGGCCTGGCCTTCGCCGCCGCGGCGGTCGCCGGCCTCGCCCTCGCCGCCCTGTCGAGCTGGTGGCTGATCGCGGTGGGCGCAATCTGCATCGCCGCGGCCTGGGCCTACACCGGCGGCCCGTTCCCGTACGGCTATCGGGCGCTGGGTGAGGTGTTCGTCTTCGTCTTCTTCGGCCCGGTCGCCGTCGTCGGCACGACCTACGTGCAGACCGACACCCTGCCCGGCCTGGCCTTCGCGGTCGCGGTGCCGATCGGCCTGCTGATCGTGGCGATCCTGGTGGTCAACAACCTGCGCGACATCGACGGGGACGCCGTCGTCGGCAAGCGGACCCTCGCCGTGCTGCTCGGTGACCGCGCCACGCGACTGGCCTACGTCGGCCTGCTCGTCGTCGCCTTCGCGACGATCCTCGCGGTCGGGGTGACCCGCCCATGGGTCCTGATCGGACTGCTCGCCGTGCCGCTGGCGGTGCCGCCGGCACGGACGGTGCTCGGCGGCGGCCGCGGACCGGCGCTGATCGCCGCGCTCCAGGGCACCGGCCTGCTCACCCTCGCGACGGGAATTCTCCTCGGCGCCGGGCTGGCCCTGAGCGGCTGAGTGAGCCGTTACTCCGTTCCGCTGAGCCGCGTGCGGAGGTCCTCCTTGGCGGCTCGGCGCGCGATGCTCCTGGCGACGAGCCCCTCGTTCAGCCGTTGGCGCGACGGGCGCAGCAGCAGGTAGGACACCGGCATGGACAGCAGGAGACCGAAGAGCAGGCCGGACCAGCTGTCCAGCCCGACCAGCCAGAGGATCAGGACGAGGGCTGCGGCGATGGCCAGCCGTCCGACGGTGTAGATCAGCAGCCACGGCAGGATCCGCGGCGGCGTGGCGGGCCCCCCGGCGGGGCTCGCGGGGACGGTGCTGTGCTCAGCCATGGCGGCCTTCCGACTCGATCTCAGGACAACGGGGGCGGTCCTCATCCATGACGGCCCTCCCACTTGGTGGACAGGACGACCGTCGTGCGCGTGCGCGCGACCCCCCTGATCCGGTTCAACGCGTTGACCGTGGCCTCGAGTGCCGGGATGTCGGTCACGCGAACCTTGAGCACGTAGTCCTCGCTGCCCGCGACCCGCCAGCAGTCCTCGATTCCCGGGACCTCGCGCATGGCCGCCTCGAGGCCGGTGTCGTCGACCGAGTCGCTCTCGATGACGCCGATCAGCGCGGTCACGTCGAGGCCGACCGACGGGGGGTCCACGACGGCGCGGTAGCCGGTGATGACCCCGGCCGCCTCGAGCTTGCTCACCCGCTCGTGCACGGCGGGCGAGGAGAGACCGACCTGGCGGGCGAGCTCGGCGTAGCTGGCGCGGCCGTTGGCACGCAGGAGGTCGATGAGCTGTCGGTCCACGGCGTCGATGGCGCATCCCGTCCCGCTGGTCGCTTCTCCGGACGACACCGAGTATCACCGCGGACGTACGCTGGGTGGTGACGAGGGGGGTCAACTGTGGTGTTCCTGGTAGTTCTCGTGATCGCGGTGGCGATCGTCGTACTCGTCATTCGGGCGGCGGCCGCCGCCCCTGGACGGCCGGAGGGTGGTCAGCGCGCTTCCCGCCCGCAGCGGGCTCCGCGCCCTCAGCACACGACGCGGCCGCTCGCCCCGGACGACGACCCCGAGTTCCTCCGGGAGCTGGAGCGCCGCACCAAGCGGGACGACGGCTCACCCGCCTGACCTCGGTTCTCAGGCGGGGCGGTCGGACGCCGGGCTGACGGCGTCGGTCAGGTCCCCGGGCCAGCCGAGCCCGCCGCCCCCCGGAGCGGGCGGTGCCGGCCAGCCCGGACCGCCCTCCGTGTCCGCCCGCGCCCCGCCCGCGTGGGAACTGCCGCCGGGCCGCGAGGCGAGCGCCTCGACGACGATCGGGTGTGCCGGGTCCCCGTCGGCTGCGGTGTGCTTTCCCACGGTGGCAGGGCCTTCAGTTCACGCCGGCGTAGCTGTGCAGGCCGGTCGAGACCATGTTCACGAACGTCAGGTTGAAGATCATCACGACCAGGCCGACGACGTTCACCCAGGCCGCGCCCCGGCCCCGCCACCCGGCGGTCGTCCGGGCGTGCAGGTAGGCGGCGTAGACGACCCAGGCGATGAAGGCCCAGGTCTCCTTCGGGTCCCAGCCCCAGAACCGGCCCCAGGCCGCCTCCGCCCAGATGGCACCGGCGATGACCGCGAAGGTCCAGATCGGGAAACCGAAGACAGCGGTACGGTGCGCCACCCGGTCGAGCGCGGCGGCCCCGGGGAGCCGGGAGATCAGACCGCCCTCCTCCACACCGCCCGTCACGGCCCGCTCGTCGTGGCGGAGCCGGAGCAGGTACAGGACGCTGGCGATGCCGCTGACGAAGAAGATCCCGAAGCCGATGATCGCGGTGCTCACATGGATCGCCAGCCAGTACGAGCGGAGCGCGGCCACGAGCGGGCCGGCCTGCGCGTAGAGGAACAGCCCGATCAGGACCAGGCACAGCACGACCGGCGCGAGCACGAACAGCCCGATGTGCCGCAGGGCCGGCGCCCGCACGGCGAACGCGACGTAGGCGACGACGGCGACGAGCACGACCGCCGTCGAGAACTCGTACATGTTGCCCCACGGCAGACGGCCCGCGGCCAGCCCACGGGCCACCAGGACACCGGCGTGGGTCAGGGCGCCGACCACCGTCAGCCCCATCGCGATCAGGCCCCACCGGCGTCCGCGGGTGTCTTCCGCCGGGGCCGGCGTGTCCGCGGGGGCGGCCCCGCCACCCGCTGCCACCAGCTCCGGGGTGCGCGCGACCCGGCGGCCGAAGGCCAGCTGAGCACTGAAGGCCACGACCGCGAGCGAGTACAGCGCGACGGTGATCGAGAAGAGGCTGTCCGACAGGGACGCGAGCTGGTCAGGAGTCACGGGAGGGGTCCTCCGGGTCGGGTGCACGGGTGCGGGCGCGCAGCGCGGCATCCAGATCGTCGGTCAGGGCGGCGAACCGCGGCGCGTTCTCACCGCTGCCCCGCGTGAGCGAGGCCAGTGTCAGCACGGTACCGCCGTCGCGGGGGTCGGCCGTGACCCGGGCGAAGACCCGCTCGCGGCGCAGCAGCAGCATGCCGAGCAGGCCGGTGAGCAGGGCGATGGCCGCCACCAGCACCCAGCGCTGACCGGGGTCGTGGGAGTACTGGAAGGAGGCGAACTCGCGGAAGCCGGTGAACGACACCGTCGTGCCGTCCGGCAGGGTCATCGACTGCCCCACCGACAGGTTCTGCGCGCCCACCCGCTCCAGCCGCCCGCGGTCGATCTGCGAGGCGTCCAGCGAGTACACCGACTGCGGGATCCCGGAGTCCAGGCCCAGATAACCCTCGTAGGCCACGATCGCCACCTGGGGGGACAGCGGCCGTGGGTCCACCGAGGTGAGGATGCCGCCCTGCACGACGCCGGTGGGCGCGAAGAACCCCTCGAGGGCCAGCTGGTTGTCGCTGCCACCTCCCAGATCGGGGACCTTGAGCGCACCCTGGCTGGCCATCGTCGACTGGTCCGACGGCAGGAACGGCACCGATACGTCGTCCAGCGAGGTCCCGTCGGGGCGGGTGACGGAGAACGTCGGGCTGAAGCCGTGACCGGTCACGTAGACGCGGTCGCCGTGGAGGCGCAGCGGCTCGTTGACGCCGATCGTCGTCGGCCGGCCCTCCTCGCCAGGTGCGCCGTAGCGGATCTTGGCGGTGAAGGAGGCCGCGGTGAGGTTCTCCTCGTACACCGCGCGGAAGTCCTCGAGGTCCACGCACAGCGGACTGAGGTCCCCGCTGTCCACCAGCGGTCCCGAACGGTAGGTGTCGTACTGCTGGAAGGAGTTGCAGAAGCCCTGGCCCTCGGTGACCAGGATGCTGCCCTCGTAGCCCCAGAGCTTCCCGCCGGCCAGGCCGAGCAGCAGTGCCACCAGGGAGAGGTGGAAGAGCAGGTTCCCGGTCTCCTTGAGGAAGCCCTTCTCGGCGGAGAGCTCGAGGCCGATGCCGCTGGACCCGGCGGAATGGGTAGAGCCTGTCGTCCGGCGGATCACGCGGAACCGGCGGACCCGAAGCTCCTCCTCGACGACGTCGAGGGCCTGTGCGCCGGACAGGGGCGTGGTCAGCTTCCCTGCGTCGGGCAGCCGGAGCAGGTTCCGGGGCGCCGGGGGCGGGGCGGCACGCATGGCGCGGGCGTGCTCCAGCCCGCGCGGCAGCACGCAGCCGATCAGCGAGATGAACAGCAGCAGGTACACCGCGGCGAACCACGGCGAGCTGAAGACCTCGAACAGGTAGAGCCGGTCGAGGATCGGTGCCAGCGTCGGGTGGTCGGTGAAGTACTGGGTGACCTTGCTCTGCGACAGGGAGCGCTGGGGCAGGAGCGACCCGGGCACGGCGGCGAGGGCGAGCAGGAACAGCAGCACGATCGCCGTGCGCATCGCCGTCAGCCGCCGCCACCACTGCAGCAACCGGCCGGCGAACCGGCGGCCGAAGGACGGCCGCGCCGGAGGAGGCGAGACCGGGGGCCGCGGCGGCGCACTCACGGTCACAGCGCCGACTCCCCGAACCCGGTCGCCGCCAGCCAGGAGCGCAGCCACTGCATCATCTCGGTCCAGGCACCGGTCAGGAGGAGGAGTCCGACGAGGACGAGCACCGCCCCGCCGAACCGGGTGACCGCCCGGGCGTGGCGCCGCAGGAACGACGTGGCCCCGATCGCCCACCGTGCGCCGAGGGCGACGAGCACGAACGGCACCCCGAGGCCGATGCAGTAGGCCACGCTCAGGATCGCGCCGCGGGTCGCCGTCGCCTCGGAGAAGGCCAGCGAGTACACCGCCGACAGGGTGGGGCCGAGGCACGGCGTCCAGCCGAGGCCGAACACCACGCCCAGCAGCGGCGCCCCGGCGAGCCCCGCGCCAGGCAGCGCCGAGATCCGCTTGGTGCGCTGCAGCAGCGGGAGCCAGCCCAGGAAGCCCAGCCCCACGACGATGGTGACGACGCCGAAGACCCGGTTGAGCACGTCGGCGTACTGCAGCATCAGCCGGCCCAGCCCGCCGAACGCCGCCCCGAAGGCGACGAAGACGGCGGTGAAGCCGAGGACGAACAGCGCGGCGCCCAGCACCATCCGCGCCCGCGGGGAGACGTCGGTCCGCACCGCGGTCGCCGTACCGCCACCGCCGCTTGCGGGGGTCACCGCGGGAGTGCCCGTGCCGACGAGGCCGGTGACGTAGGACAGGTAGCCGGGCACGAGGGGCAGCACGCACGGCGAGGCGAAGCTGATCAGCCCGACCAGCGCGGCGACGGCCGCGGCGACGAGCAGCGGCCCGTCGGTGACGAGGCCGGCGAAGGTCTCCCCCACGTCAGGCCTCCCCGAGGAGCAGGGTCAGCACGCGGCGGAGGTCGTCCTGCGTCACCTCGCCGGTGTAGACCGCGGCCACCCGGTTGTCACGGTCCAGCACGATGGTGGACGGGATCGCGGTCGCGGGATAGTCCCGGAAGGCCAGGGCCACCTCACCGCGAGGGTCGTAGAGCGACGGGAACTGGATGCCGAAGCGCTCGACGAAGGCCTGGGCGAACTGCTCGCTGGTCTCCTTCACGTTCAGCCCGAGGAACTGCACACCCTTGTCCTCGACGTCGGCGTAGACCTTCTGGAACTCCGGGGTCTCCACCCGGCAGGGCCCGCACCAGGACCCCCAGAAGTTCAGGACGGCGACATCGCCGGCCAGCTGCGTCGAGGAGAAGGCCCCGCCCCCCAGGAGGGTGCCGGAGAACCGGGGAGCGGTGGCGCGCTGGCCGGCGGGGATGACCTCACCGGACGGCGTCGCGGCGACGAAGCGGAACTCGCCGCCGTTGTTCACGTCGACCTGGTCGGATCCCGTCGAGCAGCCCGCGACCAGTGCTGCGCAGGCGAGAGCGAGCAGTACGCGCCTCATGCCCCGGGCACCGCGTCCGGGTCGGTGGCGCCGGCAGGCTCTGCGTAGGAGATTCCCCGGAAGCGGTCGCCGTCGTAGGCGACGGAGGTGACGCTGGCAAGGGCGCACTGCCGCCGGCGCGGGTCGTGCACGTACCGCCGTCCCTCGAGGTGCATCCGCACCGTCCAGATCGGCAACTGGTGGCTGACGAGCACGGCTTCGTGGCCGCGGGCGGCGTCCCGCGCGGCCTCGACGGCGGCCAGCATGCGCGCAGCGATCTCCACGTAGGGCTCCCCCCACGAGGGCCGGAAGGGGTTGCGCAGCTTCCACCAGTGCTGGGGCATCCGCAGGGCGCCGTCCCCGACGCCGACCTTGAGGCCCTCGAAGGCGTTGCCCGCCTCGATCAGCCGATCATCGATCTCGACCGGGAGCGACAGGGCCTCGGCGATGGGTGCTGCCGTCTGCTGCGCACGCTGGAGCGGGCTCGATACGAGGTGGGTGATGTCCCGGCCCGCGAACCACCTGGCGGCCGTGTCGGCCATGGCCTCGCCGCCGTCCGAGAGCCGGAACCCGGGCAGCCGGCCGTAGAGGATCTTGCCGGGGTTGTGCACCTCACCGTGCCGGAGGAGGTGGACGACCGTCGTCTCGCTCATGCCGCGACCTCGGCGGCGGCGCGAGCGGCGGCCGGCAGCGCCTCGAGCACCCGGTCGAGGGCCTCGCCGGACAGCGCGGCATTGACGAACCACGCCTCGAAGGCCGAGGGCGGCAGGTAGACACCGCGGGCCAGCAGGGCGTGGAAGAAGGCGGTGTAGCGGGTGACGTCCTGGGTGCGGGCGTCGTCGTAGTCGCGGACCTGGCGCTCGTCCGGGACGAAGAAGATCGAGAACATGCTGCCCGCCTGCTGCACACGGTGGGGCACCCCGGCGGCGAAGAGTGCGGCGCTCGCGGCGCCGCGGAGGACGGCGGCCACCTCGTCGCAGTGGGCGTACACGTCGTCGGTGCAGTTCCGGAGCGTGGCGAGCCCCGCGGCCACGGCAACGGGGTTCCCCGAGAGCGTGCCCGCCTGGTAGACGGGCCCGATCGGGGCCAGCTGGTCCATGAGGTCGGCCCGGCCGCCGAAGGCCGCGGCCGGCAGTCCGCCGCCCATGACCTTCCCGAAGGTGAACAGGTCGGCGTCGACCGGGTCCAGCCCGTACCAGCCCGAGCGCGAGACCCGGAAGCCGGTCATGACCTCGTCGAGGATCAGCAGCGCGCCGTGCGCGGCGGTGATCCGGCGCAGCGCGGAGTTGAACCCGTCCAGCGGCGGGACGACGCCCATGTTGCCGGCCGCGGCCTCGCTGATGACGCAGGCGATGTCGCTGCCCCGCTCGGCGAAGACGGCGTCGACGGCGGCGACGTCGTTGTACGGCAGCACGACGGTGTCGGCTGCGGCGCCGGTGGTGACGCCGGGGGTGTCCGGCAACCCGAGGGTCGCGACCCCCGAGCCCGCCGAGGCCAGCAGCGAGTCGACGTGCCCGTGGTAGTTCCCGGCGAACTTGACGATCAACGGCCGGCCGGTGGCCCCCCGGGCCAGCCGGACCGCGGAGAGCACGGCCTCGGTGCCGGAGTTCACCAGCCGCACCCGCTGGACCGGTGGCATCCGGTCGCGAATCTCCTCCGCCAGGTCCAGCTCGCCCTCGGTCGGGGCGCCGAAGGAGAGACCCCGGCGGGCCGCGGCGGTGACCGCCTCCACGACAGCGGGGTGCGCGTGCCCGAGGATCAGTGGCCCCCACGAGCTGACCAGGTCGACGTAGCGCCGTCCGTCGGCATCGGTGATCCAGGGACCGGACCCCTCCGCCATGAAGCGGGGGGTTCCGCCGACGGCGCGGAAGGCGCGGACCGGGCTGTTCACCCCGCCCGGGATGATCGCCTGGCCACGGGCGAAGAGGTCGGCCGAGACCGGGGCCTCGTAGGTGTAGGCGGAGCTGTCCAGCGAGGTCACGGTCCCAGTGTCCCTCGCCAACCTGAGGTCTCGTCGGGGGCCTGCGGCAGCCGGTCGGCGAGCGCCGCGTGGAGGGCGGCGGGGTCGCGCGTAGGGACGAGGACGGTGCGCCCGTCCGCCAGCTTCAGAGGCAGTCCGGTCCGGCCGCGGGGCAGCGACCAGCCGCCACCGAGCACCGGGGCACCGGCGTCGACCCCGGAGTCGACGGCGCGCAGGTGGTCGACGTCGACGTCCGCAAGGGGGACCCGCTCCCGGCCGACCGCCAACCCGTCGGCGTCCACCCGGACCGTCCAGACCCGCCGCGCGGACAGGCACCCGACCGCGACCGTGCCGAGAATGGCCGCGACCGCGACCAGCCAGAGGAGCACCGGGATGTCGGGCCCGGGGGAGGCGAGATCGAGCACCAGGAAGACCACGAGGGCCCCGGCCACCAGCC
>C688J18823_10002511_pt1 | contig 11465 bp, 13 predicted proteins | sample HopSoiMetagenom1_FD_18823 | JGI IMG/M metagenome (IMG submission 18823) | reverse complement strand
CCAGCCGGTGACGCGGACGCCGCCATGCCGCTCGGCGTTCACGCGCAGACGGGAGAGGCTGCTGGCTGGAATGTTCTCTTCGGCGCGCACGGCGGGCTCGTCGTCGAAGGTGACTTTGATCTGATTGCAGTCGACGACGCCGAGGTCGTCGTCGGCATCGATTGACACACTCATGTTGCGATCGCTGTCGCTGTGATGACTTCTGTGGGAGCTGCTGTGTGCTGCAGTCACCGGCAAGATTGCCAGCGTGGCGGTCGTGAGAAGGCTGACCAGGATCTGCTTCATGTTTCGTCCTCCGTCCAAGTTGAGGGTATAGACGGCTCCCGTTGGGAAAAGTTAGGGAGTGGTGTAGGACAAGCTCTCAGCTTTGTGTAGGACAAGCTCTCAGCTTGTCTGGACAAGCTGAGAGCTTGTCCTACACCACTTGGGGGATGACAGAATCAGCATATGAATTCGGAACAGGTTCGAGCTCTCGGCTGGATCGTGGCGATCAATGTGATCGCGCTCGGGCTCTGCTTCGCGTCGCAGGTGCGGGATCCGGGGATCGTGCTCTTCGCCTTCGCGTCGAGCGTCGTGATGTCGTTCCCCGCCGTGCTCCTCGGCACAAAGCTGACGGCGACCGAAGGACAACCGGTCGCCGTCGCCGCGCTGTTCGCGCTGGGTGGTTCGATGCTGATCTGGACAATCGCAGGGTGCGTCGTCCTCGCTTTACTGCGTGATCACTAACTCCACGCGGCGGTTCTGCTGACGTCCCGCCGCGGTCTTGTTCGTCGCGATCGGCTCCGATTCGCCTTTGCCGGCCGCGGTGATGTGATCCTGCGGCACGCCTGCGCTGACGAGGAAGTCGCGAACGGCACTCGCGCGCTTGTCCGACAGCTCCTGATTCTTCGCCTCCGTCCCGACGCTGTCGGTGTGTCCTTCGACCGCGATCTTCGCGTCGGGATTCGTCTTCAGCTGATCGGCGATCTTCGTCAGCGTCGATTTCGCGCCTGCCTTCAACACGTTCTTGCCGGTGTCGAACAGCACGCCGCCCGACAACGCGACGACGAATCCACGCTTGTCGTTGCGCGTCGATGCGATTCGCGCGAGCGCCGCTTCCATCTGCAGGCGACGTGTTTCCGCATCGCGCTGCGCGAGCTGCTGTCTCGTGCGATCGAGCTCGGCCTGCGTCGCCGCCGCCTGTTTCTGCGACTGCTCGGCCTGCGAGCGCGCCTGATCCGCCGCCTGCTGCGCCTGTTGCGCGGCTCTCTGCGCCGCCTCGGCGGCCGCCTGCAGCGCCTGCGCCTGCGCTTCCGCCTGCTGACGCTTCATCTGCGCGTCGGCGATCGCGTTCGCATGCTGCTGCTGCAGATTGAGCAGGCGCTGCGCGTCGGCTTCGCGCTCTCTGCGCAGCGCTTCAAGCTCGCCCTGCCGCTGCTGCAGCTCAGCCTGACGTTGCGCGAGCAGCTGCGCGTCCGCTCCCGCCTGCTGCGCGCTCGTCAACGTGCCACGCATGCCTTCGAGCTCCGCGGACATCTGCTGTTCGCTCAACCGCTCGCGGCTTTCGATCTCCCGCAGCGCGATCTGCTGGTCTTCGAGCTGACGGCGCAGCGTCTCGACATCGTTCGGCGTGCCGGAGACGATCGCCGATTCGTATCTGCCGTACATGTCGCTGAGCGATTTCTCCGCCGCGGCGCGGGCCTGACGATCGGCTTCCATGCGTGCCTGCTGCTGGCGCTCGGTCTCGGCGATCTGCGCGTGCAGCTTGTCGAGCTCGGCCTGCTGTGCGGCGCGATTCGACTGTTCCGCGGCGAGCTGGCGCTGCAGGTCCGCGGCCTGCCGCTCCGCCTCCTCGCGCTGCTGACGCTCGAGCGCCGCCTGACGCTCCGACTGCGCCTGCGCCAGTTGCGTGCGGCTCAGCTGCAGCGGCGTAACCTGCGTCGTCGCCTGGTTCGCGCGAGCGAGGTAGTACGCGCGGCGCGCCATCATCTCCGAGGTGTACGCGAGATAGTCGGCGGTGTCGTTGCTGCCGCCGCCGGCCTTCGTCACCTTGCGCGCGGAGTCGAGATTCTTCTGCGCCGACTCGAGATCATCCGGCGCGATCCGCGCGCCCCCCGCGGCTCTCGCCTGATCGAGTGCGGCCTGCGCGAATGCGATGCGCGTCGCGGACGTGTTGCCGCGATTCAGCACGTAATTCGAAGGCTCGTCGGTGAGCGTGACATCCGATGTGCCGCCGAGGCGGTGGATGTCGTTCTGCAGATTGCGGATCGCTTCGTTCGTGCCGAGCCAGTTCGCTTTCGCGAGCGAGGCGCGCGCGGCCCACAGTCCTTCGATGGCGTTCACCCGAGCCTGCGCGCGCGCGTCGGACTTCGATGAGCTCCAGTTCTCCTGCGCGTAGCGAAGGCGATACGCCGCTTCGTCGTAGAGCGAGGTCGCGTACGTGCGCGCGCCCGCCTGTTCGGCCGAGTGCAGCACCGCCTGCGCCTGCTGAACGATGTCGGCATCCTGCTGCGCCACTGCAGGCAGCACGGCGAGCAGAGCAACGGCTAATGCCAGTGTGATTCGATGCATGTGACCTCCTTCGGTGGAGCGCGGACGTCCCGTCCGCCGTCGGCGGCCGTCCCGGCCGGCGACTTCTGCGCGGCTCCCGCGACCGGGCGGGACGCCCGATCGCTGCGGGCGAGACGCCCGCGCTCCTGCAAACCGTTCTCTGCAAGAAAAATGCAACATCTACATCCGCGCTCTTGACCCTGGAACCGGTTCAAGGGGTTAGGTTGTGCGCATGAAGATCGGAGACGTAGCGCGCGCCTGCGGAGTGAGCGCCGACACCATTCGCTACTACGAAGCGCGCGGCGTGATTGCGGCGATTCCGCGCGATGCGAGCGGCTATCGCGACTATCCACCCGAGGTGATCGAGCGCGTGCGGATGATCCGGCGCTCGATGCGGCTCGGGTTCACGCTCGATGAGCTCGCCCGCATTTTCAAGCAGCGCGCGGCGGGCAAAGCGCCGTGCCGCGAAGTACGCGCGCTCGCGGAGCGGAAGCTGCGCGATGTGGAGACGCGCATCGCCGAGCTGAACGCATTGCGCGAATCGCTCGCATCGACGATCGAGACCTGGGACGAACGGCTCAGTGCAACGGCGGAAGGTGAAGCCGCGCACTTATTGGAAATGGAGTGATAGAGGAGAGCGGAGTGATAGAGAGATAGAGGCTCTCACTTCAGCCCTCTATCACTCGGCCTCCTCTATCACTCGGCCTGCTCTATCACTCACAACATGGAGGACTTGCGATGATTGCCTTGCTACTCGCGTTTTTTCTGGAGTGCCCACTCCACCAGCAGCACATGGCCGACGCGCGCCACGACACCTTCGGGATGTCGCACGAGACCTCGCAGCACTCGTTCCGATTGTTCGCCGACGGAGGAGCAATCGAATTGCGGGGAGATGCTGCAGCTGCGATTCAGAAGCACATGCGCGAAGTCACATCCGACTTCTCACGCGGCGATTTCGCGAAGCCGCTCTTCGTGCACGGCGTGATGCCCGACGGCGCCGCGCACATGAAGGAGCTCGGCGACGCGATCGCGTACAAATTCGAAGAGCTGCCCGAGGGCGGACGGATTCGCATCACGACGACGAATGCGGACGCACTGAAAGCAGTCCACGAATTTCTCCGCTTTCAGATCAAGGATCACGGCACCAAAGACAGCGGCACCATCGAACGCTGACGCCACAGCTTCACGTCCCGCCCGCGCACATCGAGAATCAACTGATAGCGAACGCCGCCGCCGCGGATCTGCAGATCCGTGGCGCTCGGCTTCGCGGGCGCGGACGGGTGCGAGTGGAAGATGCCGAGGAATGTGCCGCTGCCCTGCTTTTTGGCGGCGAAGAAATCGGTGCGGGTCATCGCGAAACGGCGAGGATCGGACGAGATGTTGCGAACGAAGATCAGCGAGATGCGATGCGATTCATCCGCGAAGAAGAGCCCGCACACTTCGTGCTGCTTTGCGCGAGTGGCGCGCGTCTGCAAACGCCGCAGCTCGCGGCGCGCGATCGTGAACGACCTCACCCGCCGAGGTACGCCTTCTTGATCCGATCGGACGCGAGCAGCGCTTTCGTGTCGTCGGCGAGCACGATGCGGCCCGTCTCCATCACGTAGCCGCGATTCGCAGTCACGAGCGCCATGTGCGCGTTCTGCTCGACGAGCAGGATCGTCGTCCCTTCGGCGTTGATCTCGCGAATGACGCGGAAGATCGTCTGCACCATCTGCGGCGCGAGTCCGAGCGACGGTTCATCGAGCAGCAGCACCTGCGGCTTCGACATCAGTGCGCGCGAGATCGCGAGCATCTGCTGCTCGCCGCCCGACAACGTCCCCGCGTTCTGCTTGATCCGGTCCTTCAGCACCGGGAAGAGCGTGAAGACGCGGTCGTATTCGGACTGCTGAACTTTGTCTTTGCGCAGATACGACCCGAGCTCGAGGTTGTCCTGCACCGTCAGGTTCGCGAAGATGCCGCGACCCTCGGGCACATGCGAGATGCCCATCGCGGTCACCGTGTGCGGCTTGCGTCCGCAGATCGAGGAGCCGTTGTAGAGCACATCGCCCGATTTCGGCTTGAGCAGACCGCTGATCGTGCGCAGCGTCGTCGTCTTGCCCGCGCCGTTCGCGCCGATGAGCGTGACGATCTCGCCCTTCTGCACGTCGAGACTGATGCCGTGCAGCGCGGTGATCTGGCCGTAGCAGACCGAAAGATCGTGGACGCTGAGAATCACGCTCATAGCTCCACGGTCTCCGCCGGCTCGCCGAGGTACGCCTCGATGACGACCGGATTCGAGCGCACGTCGGCCGGCGTCCCCTGCGCGATCGTCTTGCCGAAGTTCAGCACGAGGATGCGCTCGCAGATGCCCATCACCAGCTCCATGTTGTGCTCGATGAGCAGGATCGCGATGTCGAAGCGATCGCGGATGTCGTGGATCGTCTCCATCAGCGAGCGCGTCTCGCTGTCGTTGAGTCCCGCCGCCGGCTCGTCGAGCAGGAGCAGCTTCGGTTTCGCCGCGAGTGCGCGCGCGATCTCCAGCCGGCGCTGATCGCCGTACGGCAGGTTCTTGGCGTAGCTATCGGCGCGATCGCGGAGATCGAAGATGTCGAGCAGCGCCAGCGCCTCGACCTCCGCCGCGTCTTCCGCGGCATGAAAGCGATTGGTGTGCAGCACCGCCGAGGTGCCGGAGTATTTGTAGTGGATGTGGCCGCCGATCTTCACGTTGTCGAGCACCGTGAGCTCTTTGAAGAGGCGGATGTTCTGGAACGTACGCGCGACGCCGAGCGCGGTGATTTCGTACGGCTTGCATTCCGTCGTGTCCTGGCCGCCGATGAAGATGTGTCCCTCGGTCGGTTTGTACACGCCGGTCAGCATGTTGAAGACCGTCGTCTTGCCGGCGCCGTTCGGGCCGATCAATCCGACGAGCTCGTGCGGCTCGATCCGGAGATCGAAATCCGACACCGCGGTCAGTCCGCCGAAGCGGATGGTGACGCTTTTCACCTGCAGGATCGGTTCGTTTCCGTTCATTGAATCGGCGGACCGGCTTTCTCGTCGCGCTTGCCGCCTGTGGAGTCTTTGCGACGCGTCAGCACTTGCCACAATTCGCGGCGTCCGAGGAGTCCCTGCGGACGGGTGAGCATCAGCACGATGAGCATGATCGAGTAGATGACCATGCGCGGATCTTTACCGGCCAGCGGACCCGGCATGTAGTCCTTCACCACGCGCAACCCCTCGGGGAGGAAGGTCAGGATGATCGCCGCGACGACGGAGCCGGAGATGGAGCCGAGACCGCCGAGGACGACCATCACCACGACCTCGAACGACTTCATGAAGGTGAACATCGTCGGGTTCAGATACATCATGTAATGCGCGTAGAGCGCGCCCGCCGCGCCGGCGAGGAACGATCCGATGGTGAACGCTTTGACCTTGTACTTCGTCGTGTCGACGCCCATGGCCTCGGCGGCGATCTGATCCTCGCGCACGGCGAGAAACGCGCGGCCGACCGAGGATTTCACGAGCCGCCACGAGGTGATGATCGTGATGGCGACGAGCAGGTAAACCCAGAAGAAATTCGACCACTTCGGGATGCCGGAGAGTCCGCGCGCGGCGCCGATCTGGTCGATGTTGAGGATGAGCACGCGAATGATCTCGCCGAATCCGAGGGTGACGATGGCGAGGTAATCACCGCGCAGCCGCAGCGACGGAAGTCCGACCAGATAGCCGGCGATCGCCGCGAGCGTTCCGCCCGCGAGGATGGCGACGAGGAGCAGCGCGTTCTGCGCGATCCAGTGCTGCGTGGAGTCAGGCGGAAGCTTGTCGACGTACGGCGAGAGATACGTGACGGTGAGAAACGCCGCGAAGTACGCGCCGATGGCCATGAATCCGGCGTGGCCCAGCGAAAACTGTCCGGCGTGACCGTTGATGATGTTGAGCGAGACCGCGAGCGTGATGTTCACGCCCATCAGCACGATGATGCGGTTGTAGTACGCCATGCCGGCGATGGGAAGCGCTTCGAGGCCGTAGCTGAGAGCGATGAGAGCGGCGACGAGGATGGCGAGGGAAAGGGCGTCGCGGAGGAACCAGGGGAGGCGCTTCATCGCGCCGCCACCCTGAATGCAGAATGCAGAATTGAGAATTGAGAATTGAGAATTGAGGTGGCGCTTCGCGCACGTCTCTTTTCTAAATTCTTCATTCTGCGTTCTGCGCTCTGCATTTTCAGACTTTTTCCGCCTGATATTTTCCGAACAGCCCCGACGGCCGGAACAACAGGATCACGATGAGGATCACGAACGCGATCGCATCGCGGTAGTTCGAGAACGAGCTGCCGCCGACGAACGCTTCGATCACGCCGATCACCAGTCCGCCGACCACCGCGCCCGGCACGTTGCCGATGCCGCCCAGGACTGCCGCGACGAAGGCTTTGAGTCCGGGCATGATGCCCATCAGCGGATCGATCTTCGGATACGCGAGGCCGTACAGGATTCCGGCGACCGCGGCGAGCATCGAGCCGATGACGAACGTGATCGAGATGACGCGGTCGGTCGGGATGCCCATCAGCGACGCGGTCTCGAAGTTGTACGAGACGGCGCGCATGGCGCGGCCGAACTTCGTCCCGTAGACGATGTACTGCAGCAGCGCCATGAAGATGATGGCCACGCCGAGGACGATCAGCTGGTAGTTGGTGGTCGTCACGCCGCCGAAATTGAGGATGTGCTTCTCGACGAGCTGCGGGAAGAATTTCGGATCGGGCCCGAAGACGAACTGGCCGCCGTACTCGAGGAAAAACGAAACGCCGATCGCGGTGATGAGCGACGCGATGCGCGGCGCGTTCCGCAGCGGACGGTAGGCGATGCGCTCGTTGAAGTAGCCGAAGAGGCCGCAGACGACCATCGCCAGCAGCATGATCAGCGCGGCGACGCCGAAGCCGGTCCGGCCGCCGTGCGAGGCCACCCAGCCGCCGGCGTAGTAGCCGACGAAGGAGCCGAGCATGAAGACATCGCCGTGCGCGAAATTGATCAGCTTCAGGATGCCGTACACCATCGTGTAGCCGAGAGCGATCAAGGCGTAGATGGAGCCGGAGGCAATCCCATTGAGCAGATTCTGTAAAAGGGTCTGCATGCGGGCCGAGTAAAAGCGAAAGTCCGGCGAAAACTACTCGCCGGACCTCCGCTTTGTAAAGAGAAATGTCGGCAACAACTTCGGTTAGTGCGTGCCCGTCGCAGCCGGTGCGCCTGCTGCTCCGGCGCTCGGATCGATCGACTTCCGCAGCGTGAGCTGTCCGTTCTTCACTTCCTCGATGATGATCTTCTTGTTGATCGGATTGCGGTCCGGTCCGAGGGTGATGATGCCGGTGACGCCGTGGAGATCCTTCGTCGCGGCGATGGCGTCGCGCAGATCGGCGCCCTTCGGCGACTTCGCGCGCTTGAGTGCATCGGCGAGCGTGTGCGCCGCGTCGTAGCCGAGCGCTGCGAGCGCGTCGGGCGTCTGACCGTAGCGGCCCTTGTACTTCTCGACGAACTCACGCACTTTCGGCTCGGGATCGCCGAAGAAGTAATGGTTGGCGTAGAAGCAGCCGTTGAGCGCCTTGCCGCCGATCTCGAGGAGCTTCGGCGATTCCCAGCCGTCGCCGCCGACGAACGGCGCGTTGATGCCGAGGTCGCGGGCCTGGCTGACGATCTGGCCTACGTCGGTGTAGTAGCCGGGGATGAAGATCACGTCGGGACTGGCGGCCTTGACCGACGTGAGCTGCGCGCGGAAGTCGCTGTCGCCGTTCGAGTAGCTCTGCTTGGCGACGATCGGCACGCCTGCTTTCTTGTACGTCTCCTCGATGACGGCGGTGAGGCCGGTCGAGTAGTCGTTCTTCACATCGGTGAGGATCGCGCCGCGCTTCGAGCCGAGGTCCTGCAGGGCGAACTGCGCCATGACCGGACCCTGGTAGTTGTCGATGAAGCACATGCGGAAGATGTAGTCGCCGACCTGGGTAACTTTTTCGTTGGTCGATGACGGTGTGATCATCGGCGTCTTGTTCGCCTGGCAGATCGGACCGGCGGCCATCGAGGCGGACGACGCGACTTCGCCGAGAACCGCGACGACGTTCTGCTGCGAGATCAGCTTGGTCACCGCGTTGGCCGCTTCTTCCTGCTTCGACTGGTCGTCTTCGGTGAGGACCTTGATCTTGCGGCCATTGACGCCGCCGGCGGCGTTGATCTCGTCCATGGCCATCATGATGCCGTTGTGCGTCGACTGGCCGAAGGTGGCCTGCGGACCGGTCAGCGAGCCATATTCGCCGACGAGGATCTCGCCGCCGCCCTGCGCCGTGCTCCCGGTGGTGCCGGTCGTCTCGCTCCCTTTGGGCGGACAGCCGAGGAGCGCGAGGGACGCAATGGCGAGAAAAACGATGAGGGTTTTCGTTTTCATAGATTTCGTCTCACTCCACGTAAGTTAGTGAACGGCGGCATAGTAATGCAGAAACATGCCGTCGCCGAAAACGTTGGAACGAACGGTAGGACCTTTGATGTTTTGATGCCTGAAATCGTGATGCTAGGATGCCGGCATGCGGACAACGCTGACAATCGACGATCGCATCGCCCGCGACCTCAAAGAGCTCGCACACCGTTCCGGGAAGCCGTTCAAAACAGTCGTCAACGAGACGCTGCAGGCCGGCCTGGCCGAAAGGAACAAACCGGGCAAAGCGAAACGGTACCGGCTGAAGCCGATGTCGCTTGGCTCCGTTCGTCCAGGTCTCAATCTCGACCAGGCACTGGCACTTTCGGATTCGCTGGAGGACGAGGAGCTGATCCGAAAGATGGAGCTTCGCAAGTGAAGCTCGTCGACGCGAATGTGCTGATCTACGCGGTCAATGAAGATGCGCCGCAGCATGAACCTTCGCGCCGATGGCTCGAGAACGCGTTATCGGATACGGAGCCGATCGGTCTCGCCTGGAGCGTACTGCTGGCGTTTCTTCGCATCACCACGCGGCGCGGGATCCTCGAGCGGCCGATGACTACCGCTGGCGCGATCACATACATCGATTCGTGGCTGCGGCAACCGCAGGTCGAGCTCGTCGCGCCGGGACCTGGTCATTGGACGATTCTGCGCAACCTGATCGCTGCTTCGGGAACGGCGGGCAACCTGACGTCAGACGCGCATCTCGCCGCGCTCGCCATCGAAGGCGGCTGGACCGTCGTCTCGATCGACAACGACTTTCTGCGATTCAGCGGAGTCGACGTGCTGAATCCGTTGTCCAACTGAGCTCACTGCGCATCCTTCCGGTCCGACCGTCTCAAAAACCGCGAGGATTGAACGCAGAACGCAGAGTGAGAAATAAGAAAGGGAACGACGCGGGAAGCGCAGGCTCGCTGATTCTCAATTCTGACTCTGCGTTCTGCGTTCTGCGTTCAATGCCTGATGGGTGGGCGGCGGCAAGCCGCCGCAATCCGGGCGGCAGCAAGCTGCCGCACTCCTACAAATTCACCCACACGCTCTTCGTCTGGGTGTACTTCTCCAGCGCGTCCTTCCCCTGATCGCGGCCGAAGCCCGACTCCTTGAAACCGCCGAACGGCAGCGCCGGGTCGTACAGGTTGTACGTGTTGACCCACACCGTTCCGGCCTTGATGGAGCGCGCGATGCGATGCGCTTTCGACACGTCGCGCGTCCACACCGCGGCCGCGAGTCCGTACACCGTCGCATTGCCTTTGGCGACCGCATCCTCCGCATCCTTGAAGCGGATGGTTGCCAGCACGGGGCCGAAGATCTCCTCGCGCGCGATGCGCATCTGCGGATCGACATCATCGAAGATCGTCGGCTTGACGAAGTAGCCCTTGCCGGTGCCGATGTCCGTGCGCTCGCCGCCCGCGACGAGCTTCGCGCCTTCGCTCTTGCCCGCGTCGATGTACGACAGCACCGTCTCCATCTGCTCTTTGGAGACGATCGCGCCGAGGCGGGTTTTCGGATGGAGAGGATCGGCGGCGACCATTTTCGAGACGCGCTCCGTCACCTTCGACATCAGCTCGTCATGCACCGATTCCTCGACCAGCAGCCGCGAGCCCGCCGCGCAGACCTCGCCCTTGCCGTAGAAGATCGCGTTGAGCGCACCGCGCGATGCGGCGTCGAGATCGGCGTCGGCGAAGACGATGTTCGGCGATTTGCCGCCGAGCTCGAGGGAGACTTTCTTCAATGTTTTCGCCGCTCGCGCCATCAGCGCCTTGCCGACTTCGGTCGAGCCGGTGAACGCGATCGCGTCGATGCCGGGATGATCGACCATCGCGTTGCCGACCACCGAACCGCGGCCCGGAATCACGTTGAGCACGCCGGCGGGCAGTCCGCACTCCTTCGCGTACTCCGCGAACTTCAGCAGCGACAGCGACGTGTTCGACGCCGGCTTGATGACGACGGTGTTGCCGCACGCGAGCGCCGGCGCGATTTTCCAGACTGCGAGCATCAGCGGGAAGTTCCACGGCGTGATGGCGCCGACGACGCCGACCGGCTCGCGCAGGGTGTACGTGAACGCGTTGTCGGCGATGGGAATCGTGTCACCCGTGACCTTGCCGCTCCAGCCGGCGAAATAGTAGAGGCACTCCGCGGCCGCGGGCGTGTCGACGAATTGCGATTCGAAGATCGGCTTGCCGTTGTCGAGCGTCTCGATGCGGCCGATCTCGTCTGCTTTGGCGGTGAGCATGTCGGCGATACGCCAGAGGACTTTCGCCCGGTCGCGCGGCTTCATCTTCTGCCACTCGCTGCCCGGCTCCATCTGCGCGCGCGCCGCTTTCACCGCCGCATCGACATCCTCGGCGCCCGCCGACGCGACGTTGGTGATCGTTTCTTCGGTGGCCGGGTTGATGGTGGCGAAGGTCTCATTCGACCTCGCGTCGACGAATTCTCCGTTGATGAAGAGCTGGTTCTGCATGGCGCCCGATCGTACCACTGGGGCCGGAGTGCGGCGGCCATGCCGCCGC
>C688J18823_10002510_pt1 | contig 11467 bp, 9 predicted proteins | sample HopSoiMetagenom1_FD_18823 | JGI IMG/M metagenome (IMG submission 18823) | reverse complement strand
GTCCCAATAGCGCGAGACGGTGGCCTTCCCCGCTGTGAATTCGAGCAAGTGTCCGGCCGGGAGTTTGCGCACCGACTTGTGCAGCGTCCAAGGCGCTGGGAAGTAACCGGCTTCGAGATACAGCGAGAGGCCATCGACGTCGATTTCGCGTGAAAGCGTAGGCGAATACGCGAACAGCGCCGCCGGCCTGGAGCCGAAAAGGATTTCATCTCCAGGTTGCGCGTAGTACAGCGGCTTCACGCCCAACCGGTCGCGCGCGAGCAGCAGCTTCTTCTCGTGCCGGTCCCAGATGCCGAGCGCGAACATGCCGCGCAGTCGCTGCAGGAAGTCTTTTCCCCACTTGGCGTAAGCGGCGAGGAGCACCTCGGAATCGGAGTCGCTGCGCCAGGGGCCACTCAGGAGCGCGCGCACCTCACGGAAATTGTAGATCTCGCCGTTATAGACGAGCACGTAGCGCCCGTCTGCGGACATCATCGGCTGATGTCCCGCCGGGGAGAGGTCGAGGATCGAGAGCCGGCAGTGCGCGAGTATTGCCCCGGGCTCGCTCCACACGCCGCGGTCGTCGGGACCGCGTAGCGCAAGACCCGCAATGGCGGCGCGCGCGCGCGCTTCGTCCGCGGTCGAGGCTCCTGCCGCGCCGACGAGGCCGCACATGACTAGGTTGCCGGGCGCCGGCCGCGGCCGATGACGCCGTTGTATCCGTTGAACGCCTGCACGTCGACGAAGCCAGCGTCCGCATACCAGGACCGCACATCGGCCGCGCTTTGCGGCACGTCGTACGCCGGCGCGTACATGTCGAACGTATCGAGTATGGCCCACTGCACGTTCTGCTCGGGCGTGAGGCCCATGTGCGAATACTCCACGATCGGCGAGAGCCGTGCGCCGGCGCGGCCGCCGAGGCGCCGCAGCCATCGGGTGGGCGCGACGAGCGCGGGTGTCAGCGTGCTGACGATGCTGTAGAGGCGCGCCGCCTCCATCCGCCTGGTTAGCGGGCGCAGAACATATTTCCACTGCAGCCGAGCGGCGAGCGAGCGGCGATACACGTCGATGACGAGGTCGCCGCCCGGTTTCACGTGGCGCGCGAGGCTGAGAAAGGCGCGCTTCGGGTCTGGCGTGTGCTGCAGTACGCCCAGGCACAAGACATGGTCGAACCACTGCTCGCGCAGCGGAATCGCGAAGATATCGGCCTGGAAGAGGCGCAGATTGGCATGGCCACCATTGTTCGCCGCATTGGCGTCCACGGCGCTCGAATAGTCGAAGGAATACAACGTCGCGCCGGTACGCACGAGGACTTCCGTGAACCGGCCGGCGCCCGAGCCGGCTTCGAGTATCCGCGCACCTCTCATTTCGCGCGGCCACAGCGTCGTATCGAAGAGCCGCTTTTCGGAAATCGGCTGACCGACGGTGCTGTCGAGCTGCGTACGGCGATGACGGTTCCACTGCAGACCGAATGAGGCGGAATAGTTATCCGCCGGAACAAACCTTGGAATGCCGCCCGGGTTGGCATAGGTTGCTTGGCAGGCCGGGCAGCGGAATGCCTCCCCGAGCGGCACGCGGCATGCCGGGCAGACGAAATCCTCCACCGGCATCGGCAGGCCGGAGCTCTGCCGGCCGGGGCTCGTTACAAGCGCCAGAGGCGGAAACCCTCGGTGCGCGCGCTTTGCGGATCGAGGCGCGACTTGACGTCTACCAGCACCGCGCCCTTCGCCGCTTTGCCGGCGTAGGCCGAAAGCGGTCGCGAAAGCAGCTCGCGATGCGGCACGGCGAGCACGACGAGCTCGGCGCGCGGAAGTTTCTCCCAGGACTCCAAGGCGATGCCGTACTCGTGTTTCGCCTCCGCGGCGTCGACCACCGGATCATGCACATGCACCTCGAGCCCATAATTGCGCAATTCCGCCACCAGGTCGGCGACCTTCGAATTGCGCAAGTCCGGGCAGTCTTCCTTGAAGGCGAGCCCGGCGACGATGGCCTTCGAGCCGTGCGCGGCGAATCCGGCGCGCGCGAGCTCCTTCACGGCCATCTCGGCAATGAAGCGCGCCATGCCGTCATTGATGCGCCTGCCGGCGAGGATCACTTCTGGATGGTAGCCAAGCATCTCGGCCTTGTGCGTGAGGTAATACGGATCCACGCCGATGCAATGGCCGCCGACCAGGCCGGGTTGAAAGCGCACGAAGTTCCACTTGGTCCCGGCCGCCCGCAATACGTCCGACGTGTCGATGCCCATGCGGTGGAAGATGATGGCGAGCTCGTTCATCAGCGCGATGTTGAGGTCGCGCTGCGTGTTCTCGATCACCTTGGCGGCTTCGGCGACGCGGATGCTCGCCGCGCGATGTACGCCCGCGAGCGCCACGTGCTCATAGAGTTTGGCGACGCTCTCCAACGTTCCGGGCGTATCGCCCGACACGACCTTGGTGATGGTGGCGAGCCGATGCGCCTTGTCGCCCGGATTGATCCGCTCAGGGGAATAGCCGACGTTGAATCCCTCGCGCCACCGCAGGCCGGAAGCGCGCTCCAGCACCGGGACGCAATCTTCTTCCGTGCAGCCGGGGTACACCGTGGATTCGAAGACCACGGTTGCCCCGCGCTTCATATGCCGACCTGCGGTTTCCGACGCACCCAGGAGCGCCGCAAGATCAGGACGATGAGCGTTGTCGACCGGCGTTGGCACGGCGATGATGAGGAAATCCGCCTCGCGCAGCCGGGCCGGATCGGCGGTCACCTCGAGTTGCTTCGCCGCCGCGAAATCCTGGGCGCTCACCTCGCCGGTGAGATCGCGGCGCTCGCGCAGCCGGGCGATCTTCTGCTCGTCGCGGTCATAGCCGATGGTCGGCACGGCAGCGCCGAATGCCGTGGCGAGCGGCAGGCCGACATAGCCGAGGCCGACGATGGCGACCTTCATTTGTAGTAGCTCCGATACCAGTCGACGAAGCGTTGCACGCCGGTCTCCACCGTCGTGGCGGGCTCGAATCCCGTTGCCGCGGCAAGCTCGCTCACGTCGGCATAGGTGGCCGGCACATCGCCCGGCTGCATCGGTTGCAGGTCGAGGATGGCTTTGCGCCCGAGCGAGCTCTCAAGCACCTGGATGTAGCGCATCAGCTCCACGGGGCGATTGTTGCCGATATTGAAGATGCGCCACGGCGCGCTCGAGCGCGCGCTGTCGGGCTTCTCGCCGCTCCAGCTGGGGTCTGGCGCCGCCGGGCGATCCATCACGCGGATCACGCCTTCGACGATGTCGTCCACGTAGGTGAAGTCGCGCACCATCTTGCCGCGATTGAAGACCGGAAGCGCTGCTCCCGCGAGGATGGCTTTCGTGAACTTGAAAAGCGCCATGTCCGGGCGCCCCCAGGGGCCGTACACGGTAAAGAAGCGCAGGCCGGTGCATGGCAAGCCGTAAAGATGGGCATAGGCATGCGCCATCAGCTCGTTCGCTTTTTTAGTCGCCGCATAAAGCGAGACGGGATGGTCGACGTTGTCGTGCTCGGAGAAAGGCAGGCGCTTGTTTGCGCCGTACACCGAGGAGGAAGAGGCGAACACCAGGTGTCCAACCTTGGAATGCCGGCAGCCTTCGAGGATATGCCCGAAGCCGACGAGGTTCGAATCGATGTATGCCTTGGGATTTTCGATCGAGTAGCGCACGCCGGCCTGGGCGGCAAGATGGACGACGGCGTCGAAGCGCGGCCGCTTGAAGAGCGCTGCCATCGCTGCGCCGTCAGTGATGTCGCCGCGCACGAACTCGAAGCCGCGTTTGTCCTGCAGGCGCGCGAGACGGGCTTCCTTCAGGCGCACGTCGTAATAGTTGTTGAGGTTATCGAGGCCGGTTACGTGCTCGCCACGCTCGGCGAGCCGCAAGGCCAGCGCGGAGCCGATGAAGCCCGCCGCGCCCGTGATCAGGATCTGCATGTCGTGGAGCTATCGTAACACCGTGTAGTAGCATTTCGCAGAGTGAAGCTATTGATTCTCAGCCAATATTTCTGGCCGGAGAATTTTCGGATCAACGATGTGGTCGAGGGGCTCGCCGCGCGCGGGCACGCCGTGACCGTCTACACGGCGATGCCGAATTATCCGACTGGGCGCTTTTTCGCCGGGTATGGCTGGCGCGGTCCATACCGCGAGCGATACAAGGCTGCCGACGTGCGCCGCGCGCCGATCTTTGCGCGCGGCAGCGGTGGCGGCATGCGCCTCGCGCTCAACTTCGCCTCGCATGCGCTTTTCTCGACGCTGCTCGCGCCGCTTCTCGTGCGCGGCCGCTTCGACGCGATCCTCGTGTACGAGCCTTCGCCCATGACGATCGGCATTCCCGCCCGCGCGCTGCGCGCGTTGAAGCGCGCGCCGGTGCTTTTCTGGGTGCAGGACCTCTGGCCTGAGAGTTTGGCGGCCACGGGCGCTGTGAAGAGCCGCACCGCCCTCGGCATCGTGGACCGACTCATCAAATGGATCTACCGCGGGTGCGATCGCGTGCTGGTGCAGTCGGAAGCGTTCATCCCATCGGTGCGCTCCCATGGTGTCCCTGAGGCGCGCATCCGCTACTTGCCCAATAGCGCCGAAAATTTTTACCGCAAGCTCGCGCCCTCGGCGCACGACGCGGAGGCAGCGGAGTTGCCGGCGGGTTTTCGCGTCATGTACGCCGGCAACATCGGCGCGGCGCAGGACTTCCCCACGATCCTCGCTGCCGCTGAGCTCTTGCGCGACGCACCGCAGATCCAGTGGATCATCGTCGGCGAAGGCCGCATGCGCGGCTGGGTCGAGGAAGAGGTGAGTCGACGCCGTCTGTCGAATATTCGGCTGCTGGGCCAGCGTCCGCCGGAGCGGATGCCGCGCTACTTCGCGCACGCGGATGTGCTGCTCGCCACGCTGCGCCGCGAGCCGATCTTCGCGTATACAATTCCTTCGAAAATTCAAACCTATATCGCTTGCGGACGACCGGTGGTCGCCGCGCTTGACGGCGAAGGCGGGCGCATCATCCGGGAAGCGGGTGCCGGATGGGCCGTTCCCGCAGAGGACCCCAAGGCGCTCGCGGATGCCGTGCTCGCCGCGAGCCGGACGCCGGACGTGGAATTGCGCGCGATGGGAGATCGAGGAGAAGCATGGTTTCGCGAACACTTCGAGCGCGAGAAGCTGCTTTCGCGCCTGGAAGCCGAGCTGGCTGAGGTCGCCGCAAGATGAGAGTCCTGATCCTTGGCGGCGACGGCATGCTCGGCCACGAAGTGTTCCTGCACCTGCGCGCCGATCACGAAGCGCGCGTAACGCTGCGCCAGCCGCTGTCCAGTTACGCAAGCCAGGGATTGTTCGACGCGACGAACGCCTTCGGTGACATCGACGTGCGCACATCCGGCGCGATCGAGCGCGTGCTGGACGATTTCCGGCCGCAAGCGGTGGTGAATGCCATCGGCATCGTCAAGCAACGCCCCGAAGCCGAAGAAGCGATCATGAGCATCGAGGTCAATTCGCTCCTGCCACACCGGCTCGCCGTCGCCTGCCGCAAGGCGCACGCGCGTCTGATCCATCTGTCGACCGATTGCGTCTTCACCGGCGAGCGTGGCAATTACAGCGAGACCGACAAGCCCGACGCCGCGGACATTTATGGTCGGTCGAAACTCCTTGGCGAGGTCTCCGGCGAAGGCACGCTGACCATGCGGACCTCGATGATCGGCTTGGGCCTTTATCGCAAAACGAGCCTGATCGACTGGTTCCTCGCGCAAAAGGGCCGCGTGCAGGGCTATCGTCACGCGATTTTCTCCGGGCTGACCACGCATGAGCTCGCACGCCTGATCGGGCGATTGATCGCGCAGCATCCTCAGGCGAGCGGGCTGTACCACGTTTCGGCGGCGCCCATCAGCAAGCTCGATCTCCTTACCAAACTGCGCACGCGCCTCAAGCACAACGTCGAGATCGTGCCGGCCGACGAGCCGCGCATCGACAGAAGCCTCGACTCGACCCGCTTTCGCCGGGTCTTCGGCTACCAGCCGCCCTCGTGGGACCAGATGCTCGACGAGCTGGCGCAGGACATCCACCGAAAGGCCGCATGATCTTCCAGGACAAGAGAATCCTCGTCACCGGCGGCACCGGGTCGATGGGCAGCACGGCGGTGCGGCGCATCCTTTCGGGCGAGCTCGGCACGCCGAAGAAAGTCATCGTCTTCTCGCGCGACGAGGCGAAGCAGCACGACATGCGCATGAGTTACCTGCATCGGCGCGCCGCGACCGACGAGGTGATCTTCCGCAACTTCATGAGCGTGCTGGAGTTCCGCATCGGCGACGTGAGGAGCTACGCCGCGGTCTGCTCGGCCGTGCGCGACGCGGATATCGTGGTGAACGCCGCGGCGCTGAAGCAGGTGCCGACGTGCGAGTACTTCCCGGAGGAGGCCGTGCTGACCAACTGTTTGGGCGCGTCGAACATCGTGCGCGCCATCCAGGACCACCGCTATCCGGTGCAGACGGTGATCGGTATTTCCACCGACAAGGCATGCAAGCCGGTCAACGTGATGGGGATGACGAAGTCGCTGCAGGAGCGCATTTTCATCGCCGCCAACATCTTGAATCCGGGCACCCGGTTCATCTGCGTGCGCTATGGAAACGTGCTCGCCTCGCGCGGCTCGGTGGTGCCGCTATTCCTTGATCAGATCGCCAACGGCGGGCCGGTCACGCTCACTGATCCGGCCATGACGCGCTTCCTCCTTTCGCTCGACCAGGCGGCCGACACGGTGTTCAGCGCGTTGCGCGAGGCGCGCGCCGGCGAGACCTACGTGCCGCGCGCGCCGTCGGCGACGGTCGAGAACATCGCCAAGGCCCTCATCGGCTCGCGCGGCATCCAGACCAAGGTGGTCGGCATCCGGCCCGGCGAGAAGATGCACGAGATCATGGTTTCCGAGGAGGAGGCCAACCACTGCGTGCGCCGCGGCGACTACTTCGCGATCCTGCCGATGCTGCCGGAGCTGCGCCGCGATGCGGCGCCGGAGCCCAACGCGCTCACCACGGAGTTCAGCTCGGCCGATACGGTGCTCGACCTCGCGGGCACGCGCAAGCTCTTCGAGCAGCACAAGCTGCTGCCCGCATGAAAGTCCTGACGCTCGTCGGCACGCGCCCCGAGATCATCAAGCTTTCCTGCGTCATCCCGGAGCTCGACCGGGCGACCAAGCACGTGCTGGTCCACAGCGGGCAGAACTACGACTACGAGCTGAACCAGATCTTTTTCGACGGCCTTGGATTGCGCAAGCCCGATCACTTCCTGAATGCGGCCGGCGAGACGGCCGCGCAGACCGTCGCCAACGTGATTGCCCGCACGGATGAAGTGCTGGCGAAGGAAAAGCCCGACGCCTTTCTCCTGCTCGGCGACACCAACAGCTGCCTCGCCGTGATCGCGGCGAAGCGCCGCAAGATTCCCATCTTCCACATGGAAGCGGGTAATCGATGCTTCGACGAGCGCGTGCCGGAGGAAGTGAATCGCCGCATCGTCGACCACACTTCCGATATCAACCTCGTCTATACCGAGCATGCGCGGCGCTACCTCCTCGCCGAGGGCGTGCGCGGCGAAACCATCCTCAAGACCGGCTCGCCGATGAAACAGGTGCTTTCGCGACAGGCCGCGGCGATTGAGGCGTCGGCGGTGCTGAAGAATCTCGGCATCGAGCGCGGCCGCTATTTCGCCGTCAGCTGTCACCGCGAGGAGAATGTGGACGACGAGCGCCGCTTCGGCGAGCTCTTGGCCGCGCTCGAGGCGCTGCAAAAGGACATGCCGGTCATCGTCTCGACGCACCCGCGCACGCGCAAGCGTCTGGAAGCCCGCGGCAAGAAGGCGGCGGGCGACATCCGCTTCCTGCCGCCGCTCGGCTTCGCCGACTACATCCAGCTGCAGAAATCGGCTTTCTGCGTCCTTTCGGATAGCGGCACCCTGACCGAGGAAGCCAACATCCTCGGGTTCGCGGGCGTGATGATCCGCGAGGCGCACGAGCGGCCGGAGGGCATGGACGAGGGCACGGTGATCATGGCCGGTACTCATCCCCAGCGCGTGTTGGAAGCGGTCAAGGTTGCCACCGAGCGCTTCGCGCGCGACGGCCGNACGTGGCGCATCGCGCCGGACTANGACGTCGACGACGTCGCCTCGAAGGTGGTCAACGCCATCCTCGGCTATACCGATTACGTGAATCGCACCGTCTGGCGAAAGTGAAGGCGGTATTGGTCACGGGCGCGAGCGGGTTCATCGGCCGCGCCGCCTGCGCCGAGCTCGAGCGCCGCGGATGGCGGGTGGTGCGGGGCGTGCGCGAAAACGGCAGTCTCGAGCGCGGGTGGCCGATGCAGGGCATCGACGCGGTCGTGCATCTCGCCGGCATTGCGCACCAGCTCCATGGCCAGGACGTCGAGGCCGCGTACCACGAAATGAATTGCGCTGCGACGGAGAGGCTCGCTCGCGCCGCGGCCCAGGCGGGCGTTACGCGCTTCGTCTTCATGAGCTCGATCAAGGTGAACGGCGAGCGCACGGCGATTGATCGACCGTTTACTTCCCGGGACGTCCCCAATCCCCAGGACCGCTACGCCCGGTCTAAATTGCTCGCCGAGCAGGCGCTCGGCGGCGTGGCGAGCGAAACGGGCCTCGAGTGCGTGGTGATTCGCCCCCCGCTTGTCTATGGGCCCGGCGTCAAGGCGAATTTCCTCCGGCTCCTACGGTTGGTCAGGACCGGCATTCCCCTCCCGTTCGCATCGATCGAAAACCGCAGGAGCCTGTTGTATGTCGGCAACCTGGTCGACCTCATTGCGGTTTGCCTGACCCATCCGGCGGCGCTTACGGCGCCACTGCTGGCGAGCGACGAACAGGTTCTGAGCACGCCGCAGCTGGTTAAGGAAATCGCTGGCGCGATGCGCCGCGGCATCGTGTTACTGCCATTTCCGAGTCGCCTCCTTCCGCCCAAGCTTGCCGAGTCGCTCGTTGTCGATTCGGCTTCGAGCCGCGCTCTGGTTGGCTGGCAGCCGCCGTTTACCGTGCAGGCCGGTTTGGCGAACACCGTCGCTGAAATGAACGGGTAAGACGCCGTGCCGCAATGGACACGCGCGGCAGTCGCCGTGCTTTGCATAGCCATCGTGGCTCTGGCCGTTCTGGCGGCGAGGAAATACGCCGGCGATGTATTGCACTACGCCGTGTTTTCGGTCGCCGCGAACCTGTTGCTCGCGTACGGATTCAGAAGGAACGCCTTGTTCTTTGACACGTTCATCGGCGCCTTCTTCTGGCTGGGCTTTTGGCTGAAGCTAAGCGTTCGGCTGGCCTTTTTCGGCGGGCAATTCCACGAGCCGACCGGCAGTTTCGATGGCTCGGCGGCCGCGTTCGATCAGGTATTGACCGTGTGCGTGGTGGCGTTTGCCGCGTTGCTGCTCGCCAGCTATCTGCGCGAAAAATTCTTCTTCAGCTATCCGCGATCGATCAGTTCCTCCCCGACTGCTGCGACGAGGGGTTTCTATGAACGCCATCGCATGCCGATCCTCGGAATCTTCATGGCCGCCGTATTCCTGGTAGCCGCGACGAATTTTGCGTTGGGTGTTTATCAACGGGGGATAGTCGGCACGGCGCTGCCCGGTGGGCTGCGCGCCCTGTACACGTGGTTGTTGCTATTCGGGCTGGCCAGTTTTTCGGCCGTGATATTGCACATCGAATTGGTGGGTCGACGGACGGTTTCCCCCGCAGCGGCGGTGGCGACGCTGCTCGAGTCTTTCCTGACCAACACATCCATGCTGAGCCGGGGAATGGTGCTGAATCTCGGCTCTTTGGCTTATGCCGCGTGGCGCGGCTTGCGGGTGTACGGGGCGCGGATGAGCCCGCGCTTCATCGTCCTTTCGGTCACGGGTTTTGTTTTCCTGTTCGTTTGCTCAGTGCTGCTGGTAAACGCTTGGCGCGCAGCAATCGCACCACCCGTGCCGAAGGAATTGGAAGCGCAGCTACCTAAGGGCGCACAGCGCGTAACAGCGGATGCAGTGCCGTTATTCCTGGACCGCTGGGTCGGCATCGAAGGCGTAATGGCCGTTTCCAGTTACCCGCAAAAGGGCTGGTCGCTGTGGAGCGAGGCATGGAAGGAGAAGCCAGCGCAGCAGCGAAGTCTTTACGATCGCAAGCTGATCACGTCTCCGTACGCCGGGATCGACGCCGCGAAGTACAACTACATCTCATTGCCCGGCATCGTCGCCTTTTGCTTTTATCCAGGATCATTGAGCTTCCTGTTCCTGTGCATGCTGATCGTCGCCGCGCTCGCCTCGGCAATCGAAATTTCCATATTTGCCGTGGGCGGCCGCAACCTCATTCTCTGCGCGTTGTTGGCGCAGGTTGTTGCGTCTCGCTGCGTGCACTTCGGATACGCGCCGACGCAAACCTACCTGTTATTGGGCGCCGTGTATCTGAACTTGGCGGTCGTCTACGGAGCAAACAAATTACTCGCGCGGCGCGCTGCGATGTGGCAACCAGAGGCCTATAAGTAGCACCGCGAGCAGGCCATGCTCATGATGCAAGGTCGTATTGGCGACTCCAACGACCACGGTGACGATGTATCCGCTGGCGGCGGCGCCCCAAAGCAAAAAATCCTCTTTAGCCCCGGCGCGCCGTGGCCGGTAGCGAACCAGCCAGACGCCGAGCATGGCGAGAACGCCAGCCAATGCGGTGACACCGACCAACCCCCTCTCGGCCAGAGTATTCAGATAAAGGCTATGCGCATGACCGACATCGAAATGCACCGTGGCGTCGTATTGACTACCCAGGGCTAGGCGAGCTTCCTTCGCCTGCTCTCGCGTCACGACCGCCATATTCGTCATCCCGACGCCGAATATCGGATGAGCCATCCAGGTTTCCAACGCAATGCGCCAGACACCGCCTCGATGGGCGAGAACGTCCTGGGACGCCATCATCTTGAGCTGTTTGTGCCAGACGTCCGGTTTCACCATTGCCGCGAGCGCTGCCATGAGCACGAGGGCAATCGTCAAGCGCTTGGCAGCGGATGTGCCCCTTACGGCGGCTAGGACCATCATCAAGGCNANTGCCACCAAAACCGCGGCGCGGCTGCTAGCGACAAAAAGTGAAAAAAGAAGAACGCCAGCGACTGCGGCAGCGAAGAAAGATCCCGCGAGAGCCCACGAGGTGGCGAGGCCGAAGACGATGGCCAAGTAAATGGCGGTGTGATTGACGTTCCCGACCGAATGCAGCTCGAGCGTCGTTGAACCATTGGCAAGCCGCCAATAAGCCATTGCGAATCCGATCAGGGCCGAACCCAGCAAGGCGCCGAGGACCACCTTTGCTTCCGAGTGGCTATAGTTGCTTCGTTTCAACAGCCACAGGACGCTGCCGTATCGAACCACATCCAGGGCCCCGTGCCATTCTTTTGCGTGCACGTCGGTGAAGGCGGCCGACAGAAATCCGCAGGCGATCCAGCCCGCTATCAACGTGTCGGCGGGTTCCCAGGGGCCGCCGTAGTCGCGGGCGCGATAGCGGTTTGCGAGCC
>C688J18823_10002509_pt1 | contig 11469 bp, 13 predicted proteins | sample HopSoiMetagenom1_FD_18823 | JGI IMG/M metagenome (IMG submission 18823) | reverse complement strand
TCCGGCTGGGTGCTGCTGACCTGGGTGCCGCGCGATAAGCGCCTCATCAATCAGACAGTGTCCGACACGAGTCAGGGCATCGCCGGGGGAATCCCGATCCTTGCGCTCGACATGTACGAGCACGCCTATCAAATCGATTTCGGGACGAATGCCGCTGCCTATGTCGCAGCGTTCATGCGCAATATCGACTGGGGCACCACCCAGGCGCGTTATCAGGATGCGACCGACGTCAAGCCGCCCCGACCGCTGGTGCAGAAAGAGTTCGGGGACGTTCCCAGCGTCACGATCGACGAGGTGAAGGCCATGCTCCAGTCAGGCGAGCCGGTTCAAGTGATCGACACGCGGCCGCGACACTACAGCATTCGGGCGCAAGACATCGTCGAAGGCGCGGTGTGGCGCGATCCGGAGCGCGTCGATGAGTGGATCGGCGAACTCTCCAAGACCACGCCCGTCGTGACGTTCTGCGTCTACGGATTTCACATCGGATGCCAGACGGCGGAAACGCTGCGCAGTGCCGGCTTCGATGCCCGCTACATGGCCGGTGGGCACTACGCGTGGAAGGCCGCGAAAGGACCGGTCAAGCCTTTCGACCCCGCCGCATTGTCGTGAGGCGGGAGCACCGATGGCACTTGTTTGAACTGGAAGGCGCCTGAGATGGATACTCTTTCTTTGGCGCTTTTCCTCATCGCGGCGTTTCTCGGCGGCGTGACAACAGGATTGTCCGGCTTCGCGATGGGGCTGGTGGTTTCCGGTATCTGGCTGCATCTGATCACGCCGAGCCAGAACGCGCTTCTCATCGTTCTCTGCGGGATGGTGACGCAGGGATTCGGCATCTGGCGCGTCCGGCATGCGATCAAGTGGAAAGCCGTGGTGCCATTCATCGTTGGCAGTGCGGTCGGGGTCGCATTCGGAACGCTTCTGCTGACAACAGTGGATCAAAACGTGGTGCGCCTGACGATCGGCGTACTTCTGATCATCTTCAGCGCGTACAATCTTGCGCGCCCGAAGATCGCGACCCCTAACAGCAACGTGCCGGTCGAGATCGGCGTTGGGCTCGTCAATGGCATCATCGGCGGCCTGACCGGCCTTGGCGGCATAGCAATGACGGTTTGGAGCCAGCTGCGTGGCGGCAACAAGGACGCACAGCGTGCAATCTTCCAGCCCGTCATGTTCGCGACCTTCCTGATCACCGCAATATCGTTCGGGTTCGCTGGTTCGTACACTTGGGAGACGATGAAGCTATACGTGTTTGCGCTGCCCGCGCTCATCGTTGGCGTTGGCTGCGGCATCTGGCTCTATGGCAAACTGGATGATGCTGCGTTTCGTCGCGTGGTCCTGGTCTTGCTTTTTGGGTCGGGCCTCTCGCTCGTGGCTCCGCCGCTGCTTCGTGCCGCCGGAGTGTTGGCGAAATAGGAAAGATCAAGTTCACGAGAGAACATTCTCTCTGTGCTTGCGACGGACAAGTCAGCAGCATAAGGTTTGCGCAGTCCGGGGGCATAGCAGACTCCCCGCCAGACGGTTGTCCGTCCAAGCTCTGCGCAACACTCGACGTGTCGAGACGTTTGCGCATGGACGGAAGACACCAGCGGCTTCCAATCATCCGCGCCACGTTGATCGCCATCGCCGCGACGGGCGCGCTTGCTTGCGCCCAACCGGCCCTGGGCGCGGAAGCAGGAGCGATCATGATCCCCATCGACAAAATGACTGTCGGCACGATGCCGGCGGACTTTGAGTCGGCACGAACAGGCCAAGGCGGGCCCGCCCAATGGGTGGTGGTCGATGATGCGACGGCGACAGCGTCGCGTGCCATCGAGCAATCGAGCACCGATCGCACGGACAATCGTTTCCCGCTGGCGATCTACCAGCCGGTCAATACGAAGAATGTGGAAGTCACCCTGCGCTTCAAGCCTATCGCTGGCCGTGTCGATCGAGCCGGAGGCATTGCGGTGCGACTTACCTCACCGGACGATTACTATCTTGTTCGTGCCAACGCTCTCGAAGACAACGTGCGCTTTTACCGGATCGTGAAGGGGCGCCGTCAGCAGCTTGCCACAGCGAACGTCAAGGTCGCTTCCAACCAGTGGCACACATTGGGTCTGCGGGCGGAGAATGATCGCTTTACGGTGACATTCGACGGCAAGACGCTGCATTCCACCAATGACCGCACGTTCACGGGTGCGGGGCGTGTCGCACTCTGGACCAAGTCGGACAGCGTCACACGCTTCGACCAAATCAGTATTCAGGTTCTCCCATAACGAGGATTGCGATGGCGTACAGCATGAAACCACTCGGTTGCGACCCGGTCCGCATCAAGGGCATGTCAGAGCGGCTGATCGTCAGCCACTACGAAAACAACTACGGCGGCACGGTGAAGCGTCTCAACGCGATCGAGGAGCAGCTTGCCGGACTCGATTTCGCCGCCGCGCCGGCCTTCGTGGTCAATGGTCTCAAGCGCGAACAGTTGATCGCGATGAACTCGATGGTCCTGCACGAGCTTTTCTTCGATGGACTCGGAGATGAAAGCGAGGCCTCAGGCGGTCTGCGGAACGCGCTCGCGCGCGACTTCGGCTCCTACGAACGTTGGCGCAGCGAGTTTCTCGCCACCGGCAAGGCGCTACGCGGAGGGTCAGGCTGGGTCTTGCTGACGTGGTCGCCGCGGGATCGCAAGCTCGTCAATCAATGGGCTTCAGATCACTGCCACACGATGGCCGGTGCAACGCCGATCATGGCGCTCGATATGTACGAGCACTCTTACCACATCGATTTCGGCGCCAGGGCCGACACCTACGTCGAAACTTTCATGCAGACGATCCGTTGGGCGAACGCGGAGCGCCTGTTCAAAGACCTTGAGGGATAAAGCACGGCGCAAACGCAGATGGACAACAGGGTCTCTCAGCTTTCCCAGCCGATCATTCTGCTATCGCGCGGCGATCTCGCCGGCTTGATGCCGTTCGGCGCCTACGTGCAGTCTGTCGCCGAGGCTTTCCGCCTGCACGCGCAGGGCCGCACGGTACTGCCCGCCCCCATGCATGTTCCGGCTGAGGCGGGCGGATTTCATGTGAAGGCGGGCGGGCTTCCGACTGGCTACGTGGCCTTTAAGGTCAACGCCAACTTCCCGAACAATCGCGCGGTCAACGCACTCCCCACCATCCAGGGCGCAATCCTCCTGTTCAACAGCAAGACCGGCTCGCCGGTCGCGCTCATCGATTCGATCGAGATCACTATCAAGCGCACCGGCGCGGCGACGGCGGTTGCGGCGCGCCATCTTGCTCGTCCGGACGCGCGCGTTGCGACCGTCGTGGGGTGCGGGGAGCAGGGACGCATCCAGCTCGAAGCGCTGCGCCATGTGCTGGAGCTCGAGCGCGTGTTTCTGTTCGACAGTAATCCAGACGCCGCCGCCGATCTCGCCGCCGAGATCGAAGGCGTGGACGTTGAGATCGTGCCATCGCTGCGCGATGCAACCCTTGAGAGCGATGTGATCGTGACCTGCACGTCCGCCAAGGTGCCGTTCCTCCGGCCCGACGATGTCCGTCCCGGCACCTTCATCGCGGCGATCGGTGCAGACAATCCTGAGAAGAGCGAGATCGAACCCGCGCTGATGGCTCGCGCACGTGTGATCACCGATGTGACGGCGCAGGCCGCCCATATGGGTGATCTGAATCACGCGATCCGGGCTGGAGCGATGCGCGAGGCCGATGTTCATGCGGAAATCGGCGAGATTATCAACGGCCGCAAGTCAGGCCGTGCGAATTTGAGCGAAATCACGATCTTTGACGGGACCGGCGTCGGCATCCAGGATGTGGCCGCGTCGGTGCGCGCTTACGAGCTGGCGCGCGAACGGGGCGCGGGCACGCGCGTTGATCTTGGTTGAACGGATTTCATCGGGGCGGGGAGAACGCAGGGCCTCTCAAGGCCTGTAACGAAGGAGACGAACCATGCGTGCACCCACGATTCTTGTTTCGGCCGCGCTCGCGCTGGCCGGGACCCCGACTTTGGCCCAGCAGATCGACTGGGGCAAGGTCGATGCCGCGTTCGGCCGAAAGGCGGCGGTCAATGGCGAAGTCCATCGCTACGGCTTCCCGCGCAGCGATCTCTCGGTGACGCTGGACGGCGTTGCGATCAAGCCGGGCTTCGCGCTCGGCGGCTGGGTCGCGCTCAAGCCGGCGCACGGCGGCGCGATGGTGATGGGCGATCTCGTGCTGCTGGAATCCGAGATCAACCCGGTGATGACCGCGCTCATCCACAACGGGCTGGAAATCACCGCCGTGCACAATCATCTGCTGCGCGCCAATCCTGCGACCTTCTACATGCATGTCGGCGGCCACGGCGATCCGGAGAAGATCGCGACCGCAATCGTACAGGCGCTGCAATCGAGCAAGACCCCGCTCGCACCGCCCACGCCGCCCGCACAACAGCCTGCTGTCGAGCTCGACACCGCGCAGCTCGACCAGATCATCGGGGCGAAAGGGCAAGCGAACGGCGGGATCTACCAGTTCGGCGTTCCGCGCCGCGACGCGATCCAGGAAGGCGGCATGGAGATTACGCCTGCCGGCCCGATGGGAGTCGCGACCGCGATCAATTTCCAGCCGACCGGCGGCGGCAAGGCGGCGATCACCGGCGACTTCGTGCTCACTGGCGAGGAGGTCAATCCGGTGATCAAGGAGCTGCGCGCCAATGGCATCGANGTNACNGCGATCCACAGCCACATGCTNGACGAGCAGCCGCGGCTCATCTTCATGCANTTCTGGGCGAACGACGANGCGGTCAAGCTCGCCAAGGGCCTGCGTGCCGCCCTCGACAAAACCGCGAGGGCAAAGAGCTGATCCGAGGCAAAGGATGAAGACTCTACTCTTCATCACGGCGGTGTTCGGAATTGCGTGCGCGGTGGACGTTGTGTCCGCCGCGCCGCTCGACAATTGCCGGCTTTGTCGCGAGAGCCATGCGGCTTGCGTGAAGAACCACTCAAGGGATGCGTGCAAGAACGAACTGGATATCTGCATGAAGCACTGCCGGAGGCCGTAGCATGCCAGCAGGTGCCCCGGCATACACTGCCGGAGCTTCAGATATGGCAAACCTGATGGCCGCACTCGTCGGTGCAGCATGTGCAATGGCGATACCCCAGACGGCCGTAGCGGCCCAAGCTGACCTGCTCCGGCTCGAAGCGAAGATTCCGCTCGGCAATGTCGCCGGGCGGATCGATCACATGGCGTTTGATGCCGCGCGTAACCGGCTGTTCGTTGCCGAGCTTGGCAACAACTCGGTCGGCGTCGTCGATATCAATGCCCGCAAGGTCATCCATCGCATCTCAGGCCTGAAGGAGCCGCAGGGCATTGCATATCTCGCCTCGCGCGATCTCATCTACATCGCGAACGGCGGCGATGGTGTGGTTCAGATCCATCGCGGATCCGACTTTTCGCCCGCCGCGCCCATTCCGCTTGGCGGAGACGCCGACAACATCCGCCTCGATCCCGCCACCAACCGCATCGTCGTCGGATACGGCAAGGGTGCGCTCGCGATCATCGATCCGGCAGGTGGAGCCAAGGTCGCCGATATCCCGCTGAAAGCGCACCCTGAGAGCTTTCAGCTTGATCCGGATTCCGATCGCATCTTCGTCAATCTGCCGGAGACGCGCTCGATCGCCGTCGTGAACAAGGCCACAGGGCAGGAGCTCGCGAACTGGCCGCAAATCCACGCCGGTAATTACGCCATGGCGCTGGACAATGAGAAGGAGCGTATCTTCGTCGTCTTCCGCGATCCGGCGACATTCGTCGCACTCGCGAAGGATATCGGCGCGGTGGTCGCAGAGGCCGACACCTGCGGCGATGTTGACGACCTATTCTTGGATGCGAAGCGACAGCGCGTCTACGTGAGTTGCGGGCACGGCTTCATCGATGTGCTTGATGCGCGCGATCCCGGCTTCGCGCGGCTTGCGCGCATCGCCACGGTCCCCGGCGCACGCACCTCGTTGTTCGTGGCCGATGCGGACCGCTTGTTTCTCGCGGTGCGCGCACAGGGCGGGCAGGGCGCCGCGATCTGGGTGTATCGTCCCGTCGATTAAGGAAACCTCGGTTATTCCAGAAGGGTCGGCGCGCCTCGCCGCGTGCAAAGCAGGCCGCCTCGCGGAGCCCAGAGGTGCACTCCATGGAAACATTCTTCACGAGCGACACGCACTTTGGAGATCACCGGGTCCTGAACATTCGTCCGCGTCCTTTCGGGTCTGTAAGCGAGATGGATGAGGAACTGGTTAGGCATTGGAATTTGCGTGTTGGAAAACGCGATACAGTCTGGCACCTCGGAGACTTCGCTTCGAACACGAAGACCGCGCAGTCGATATTCCGCCGGCTCAACGGCCGGAAGCACCTTGTCGCCGGCAACATAGATCGAGACGGCGTTCGATCATTGGGGTGGTCAAGCGTACAAGACTATGCCGAGCTCACCTTGCAGGGCGTGTCGCTGGTGCTGTGCCATTATCCATTTCGGACGTGGAACGGGATACATCGCCGAGCGATCAACCTGCACGGACATAGCCACGGCCGATTGAAGCCTCTCAGGAGGCAATATGATGTCGGCGTGGACGCTCACGAGTTTAGGCCGATTCTGCTCGCGGAGCTAATTGGCCGGAGGAGCGGCTCTGTCGGCCTCGGCTGTGCCGATAATAGGCGTCTTAGCAACTGAACCAGCGTCGCTGCGTTGGATGCTATGCCTCTTTCACGCCGAACGCTGCTGGTGGGTGCGGCTGCAATGCCGGCCGCGAAAGCCCTTTCTGAGGAACGCATGACGCACATAGCCCTGCTGGGGGATTCGGTTATCGACAACAAGGCTTACGTGGACCGCGGGCCTGACGTAGCCGAGCAAGTGCGAATGCTTGCTCCCAAGGAATGGAAGGTCAGCCGCCTTGCTGTCGATGGAGCGACTTCCTCCAGCGTTCTTACCCAAGTCGATAGGCTCCCGTCAGACACAACGCATCTCGTCGTCAGCGCTGGAGGGAACGACGCTTTGGGCGAATCGGGAGTGCTCGATCAGTCAGCGCGCTCCGTCGGCGACGTCCTGATGAAGCTCGCAGATATTCAAGAGCGGTTCCGGCGAAGCTACGCGACGTTGCTTGAGACGATCGGGCGCCGGAAGCTGCCCACCGCTGTTTGCTCGGTCTATGATCCGCGTTTCCCAGATCCGGTGCGACGCCGCATCGGCGCGCTCGCGCTGTCTGTCATCAACGACGCGATCACGCGCGAGGCGTTTGCGCGACAATTCACGCTCATCGATCTCCGCCTCATGTTCAATGACGATGGCGATTTCGCCAATCCTATTGAACCCTCCGTCAAGGGTGGGATGAAGCTGGCCCGCGGCATACAGCGTTTCGTCGCGGCGCAGCCTCAGCTCGTCACATAGCCGACCGCCAGCGCCACCCCTACGTTGGGAGCGCATGTTCTTTTTCTTCTCCAGTCGCGCGGGTCTTGGCGGCTCCATCCTCATTCTGCGGTGCTAACGCTGGTTCTGCTCTATGCGTGCAGCCGCTAGAGCGGCAGAGCGACAAGGCCTGACGCGGGCTGCTCATCGCAAGCTACTGCTGAGGCTGGGAGACCAGCAGATCCTCTCGCAAAGCCGCGAGGGCGATCAGGCCTTCGGGAAGCGCAACGCCCGCGCGGGCGCATGGATTGCAACAATCCTCAGCGCGCCTGCTAGTGCATCTCCGAAATGGGAGGCTTCACTTTATGAAGAAGCTCTGGCCAGAGCGCGGCGACGATCTCCCTGAAGCCAGGCGGCCCCTCGACCACCTCGGCATTCATAAGAAAATCGTACATCTCGTCGAGATCCCGCGTCTCTAGATTGGCAACCGTTTCCGTCATGACAGTCAGGCGGCGCTGGGGAATTTCTTTTGAAGCAGAATCTTCAGCTCCGCTTTGCCCTGCTTCATCGCTTCGGACATGGTTGTGAAATCGGCCGCGGACTGCGCAACAGCCCTCGTCTTGCCTGCAGCCCAGATCTCCCACCTCCATGGCGTATCGGTGTAGTCGCGGCGTTTCACCGCGATGTGAAAGTCGCCCGGTTCAAGTTCCGTTTCGTCAGACATTGGTTCGGAGTGCGCCGCGCGCACGTTGGTTCGTAAATGGGTGCGGGAATACATGGAAGCAGCGGCTGAGACGTGCGCGCTTCCTGGGGTCCAGATAGGAAGTGGAATTGACCGCGAACAGGCTCGAAAGATTAAAGTCTCTCCATCAAAACGCTCGGCAGCAGCCGGGGCCGTCAATCCCATGATTCCAATCAGGTCAGTATCGAGAGAAAATTCGGACCGGGAGGCTCCTGCGGTGGCTGATCTGATTTGTCAGGCGTGACGATTTTCGGTTCGAACGCTTCAGCGGGATGAACGTCGAGAGATGCACTGGCCACCAGCCGGCCTGCACCGTCGCGCAACTCGAACGAAAGATGACCACCGTTCGGAGACAGTACTTGTCTGATTTCGGTTAGATCGATTTGCATCGTGGCGACCTGATCACCCGATAGAACGTCTCAACCCTCCTTTTTGTTCGACGCGCCGTTTGTGCGTCGTGAGAATTCGGTTCCCGGCACGGACATCGTCCCGCGAATTGCTTTCCGGAGTCGCAGCGCGGAACGGCGCAATCACCGGCGCGTTGTCGCGTGCTCGAATTGCAAGAGGAACGACGTAGCTTATGTGTGGGCTTTGTGGCGAAATCGTTTTTGGTGGGTCGGCGTCTCCAGTAATCCTCCAACAATTGTTAAGCCCGCTTGTCGATCGTGGGCCTGATGGCTGCGGGATTTTTCTCCAGAACAGCGTGGGGCTGGGTCATCGTCGACTCAGTATTCTCGATCTTGCCTCGACATCTCAGCAGCCGATGGTCGATCCCGAACTTGGACTGGCCGTGGCATTTAACGGCTGCATCTACAATTACCGAGAACTGCGTGCCGAGTTGATTGCGAAAGGATACCGCTTCTTTTCTACCGGCGACACCGAAGTCATCCTGAAGGCTTATGCGGCTTGGGGAGCACAATGCGTCCAGCGTTTCCTCGGCATGTTTGCATTCGCCGTTTGGGAACGGGACACGGGTCGAGTCATCCTCGCGCGCGATCGTCTCGGCATAAAGCCCCTCTATTATACGGCTAGCGCACGTCATTTGCGGTTCGCCTCGACGCTTCCGGCGCTCCTGGAAGCGGGCGACGTGGATACCAGCATCGATCCAGCGGCGCTGCACCACTACATGAGCTGGCACGCTGTCGTGCCGGCTCCGCTGACGATCCTGAAAGGGGTCCGTAAGCTTCCGCCAGCGACTATTTTGACGATCGAGCCCGACGGGCAGCAGCATCAACAAACCTATTGGACCCTGTCCGTTGAGACGCGTCCCGAGGGCACCGGCATCAGCGAAAGCGACTGGCGTGAGCAAGTCATCGCGGCACTTGAGACTGCGGTTCAGCGCCGCATGGTCGCCGATGTCCCGGTTGGCGTTCTGCTCTCGGGCGGGTTGGACAGCTCGCTGCTGGTTGCCCTGCTTTCGAAGCAGGGGCAAAGCGGCCTTAAAACATTTTCGATTGGTTTCGAAAGCCTCGGTGGAGTCGAAGGCGACGAGTTTCGCTTTTCGGATCTGATAGCGAAGCAGTTCGGAACGGAGCATCACCGCATTCGTGTTGATGGGGCAGCCGCCCTCGATGCCCTGCCTGGCACCATCGCCGCGATGGCGGAGCCGATGATGAGCCACGATGCGGTTGGCTTTTATCTGCTCTCGGCCGAAGTCGCGAAGCACGTGAAGGTCGCGCAGAGCGGGCAGGGCGCCGACGAAGTTTTTGGCGGGTACCACTGGTATCCGAAGCTTCGACGCTCGAACGATCTCACGGACGATTACGCAAAGGTCTACTTCGATCGCACCCACGAGGAGATGGGAGAGGCGCTGCATTCGTCCTACATGAACAATGGGGACTACAGCCGGGAGTTTGTCGACAACTTCTTCGCGCAATGTAGCGGCAGCCCCGTCGAGAAGGCGCTGCAGCTTGACACGCAGATCATGCTCGTCGACGACCCGGTAAAGCGCGTCGACAACATGACGATGGCCTGGGGCCTCGAGGGTCGCGTTCCATTCCTTGACCATGAGCTTGTAGAGCTGGCGGCGCGCATTCCTGCCGATCTGAAAGTGAGCGGAGGCGGCAAGCATATCCTCAAGGAGGCTTCACGCGGCCTCGTGCCGGATGAGGTCATCGACAGACCCAAAGGGTATTTCCCGGTCCCGGCTCTGAAATATCTGCGCGGGCCGTTTCTGGAATACGTGCGCGATCTTCTAAATGACCAGCGGGCCCGCGAGCGCGGGCTTTTCAATTCGTCCTATGTGGAGCGCCTGCTCCAGGATCCTGAAGGGACGAACGCCCTCACGCCGAAGGGACACTCGAAGCTCTGGCAGATCGCGGTGCTTGAACAATGGCTGCAGGCTCATGGCATCTAGTCTGACCATATCGCGCCGCCGGCAGCGCGCGTCAGCGGAGGGCATTTTCCGGTTTGGGATCGAAGAGGAATACTTCCTCGCCGACGCGGAGACGCTGCGTCCGCCGCGCCGAACTCCCGATGGGCTGTTTAAACAGTTGGCGGGCTCGGAGATTTGTCTGCGGCGAGAACTGCTTCAGTCCCAGATCGAGGTCGCCACTCGCCCGCACGACACGATCCGGGCTGCGCGCGACGAGCTCAAGCTTCTCCGGAACGCGACGAGTGACGCATCTTCGAAGTACGGCCTGAAGGTCCTGGCGTGCGGCACCTCGCCTTTGGCGGAGTGGCGACGCTCAGTACACAGTCCGAAGCGGCGCTACGAGAAAATGATGGATGATCTCCAGATGCTCGCGCGCCGTAACATGCTTTGCGGCATGCATGTTCATGTGGAGTTACCCGACCCCTCGCGTCGTGTTGAGATCATGGCTCGCATGCTCCGGTACATCCCGGTGCTTCTCGCCCTGTCGACGTCCTCACCATTTTGGGAGAAGTGTCCGACCGGCCTGATGGGATATCGTCTGACCGCGTACGATGAGCTGCCTCGTACCGGACTGCCTGAGCTGTTCGCGACTGAAGGTGAGTTCGAGGAATATGTTCGCGCGATGCAGCGATCCGATGCGATCGCCGACGCGTCTCACCTGTGGTGGTCGATCCGTCCTTCGCCCAAATATCCGACGCTGGAGCTACGGGCCACCGACTGCTGCACGCGCATGGAGGATGCGTTGGCAATTGCCGCGTTGTACCGGGTCCTCGTACGGCATCTTTACAGATGCCCGGACGTCAATGCTGATGTGGGAGTGATCGATCGCGCATTGGCGCTCGAAAACAAATGGCGCGCCCAGCGATTTGGAAGCGCTGCCAGTTTCGTGACGAGAGAAGGAGCGGTCTCGCTGGCAGACACGCTGAGGCAATTGTTTGTTTTCGTTGAGCCCGACGCTGATGCGCTTGGCTGCCTTGATGCGCTCGATCATTGTCAAGGCATCATA
>C688J18823_10002508_pt1 | contig 11472 bp, 12 predicted proteins | sample HopSoiMetagenom1_FD_18823 | JGI IMG/M metagenome (IMG submission 18823) | reverse complement strand
CGCATAAGCGGCGCGGACGGCCCGTCCGGCCGCACGCCGGCGGCTCTCGATAGGATCGGGGATATGCGGGTCGAGTCGCGTCAGGGCGACTGTCATCTGGCCACCTCTGTTGTCCGATCTCCGAATAGTGCACGGCGAACGCGCGGCGGTACGAAATCATCGTTCCGCGACGAGGCAAAGATAATTTCTGAAGAATAGGAAAAGAACCGCGCGCACTTCAGATAGACCCCTTGGTAGAGTGGAAAGATCAGCGCCATCTTCCAGCCGAAGGTTCCGACGGATCGATGGAAGAGGGCGAACACAAGTGCCATATTGAAGACCGAGATCCAGAGCAACAGCACGTAGATCGCCGAGAGAAACAACACGGCATCGGAGCCGAACAACAGCACGATGTAAGCCAAGTAGAACGGCAGGCTGAGCGTTGGAACGAGATCAAAGACGATGAAGTCCAGCCGTTGGATCGTGTCCGGTAAGCGTTCCAGCGGATGGCGAAAACTCAGCTCGCCATACATCATGAAGCGGATGCGCAGAGCATCGCGATCCCAGCGCGAGCGCTGTCGCAACAGACTTATGCCGCTTGCGGGGCCGGCTGTTTCCGCCCAGGCGTCGGACACAAACCGAATGACATAGCCGAGCCTGCGGAGCCGCAAGGTGTACTCCATATCCTCTCCCGGGCCGACGTCGAGCCCGCCCTGCTGCGCGAAAATATCCCGGCGATACATGGAACAGGCGCCGGACAGGCACGCGATCGCATCCACCACGTCTAGGATCGACCGCCCCGCGGTGATCGACATCAGGTATTCGACGCTTTGAAGTCCTGTCCATATCGAGTCGCGCTCGTTGCTGATCGCGATGCTGCAACTTGCGCCGGCGACGAGCGGATCGCTGAACGCAGCCGCGAGGCGCTCAACCGCGTTCGGTTCGAAGACAGTGTCGGCATCTACGGTCAAGAGAAGATCGCCGCGGGCAAACCGTGCTGCAGCGTTGATGGCGGCGCTGCGGCCGCAGCGCGTCCCATGGCAGATGACCATGTCAACCTGCCCCTGCGCTCTCGCCCGCTCCGCGACCGCACGTGTTTCGTCGGTGGAGCCGTCGTCGACGACGATGATTTCGACAGGTCGGAGGGTTTGCCGGCGCAGCGAACTGATCGAAGGAGCAAGCCCGGAGCCGCCGTTGAACGTCGGGATAATCACGCTTACCCTCGCTTGGCAAACCGTCCCACTGGCGCTTCGCCGCTTCGAGCTGAACAGAGCAAGAGACACCAACGATAAGGTGTAGCGGGGGATGTCGAATATCAGCAGCGAGAAGGCGAGTAGAAATAAACTCGTTCCGGCGAGCACTTCGACCATTTCGGACATGCCGCCACCTCCACTACGACAGGACCACTCCGAGCATCCGACCAAACAAGGTGCGCAAGGCAATTATCAGACCAGAAAATGAAGACCATCGCGTTGATGGTCGAGTGGTAAATTGCGTAAACATTTGCTTTTTGTGTTTGCGCTATTCACCTGCAGCGTCGGCTTCGTCAGTTGACGATGACCGGCTCTCGAAGGCTGATTGTTGGCGTGCCGGCATCAGCGTTGCAGTTGGAGTTGTTCCCCGCGTCGATAAATCCCACAAGGTGACCAGGTCCGTCCAACCTTTCAGGCGCAAGACGGCCTCAGTCTGGAAAGACTGAGGCCGGTGGGGGCGTCGATGTACCGTTGGGGTCGGTACTCCAGAACTCTAATCGCGACGCACCAATCTGCGTATTGTCCTTGAGGACAACCAATCAGCACGTCGTCCCTCTCACACATCTGCGAACCGCCCGACGGGTATGCCGGACGGTGGTCCGTGCCACGCACACGCCGTTGATACGTGTCCTACCGACGCCGCAGGCAGCAGCGACTTCCGTAATCAGGCTTTCGGGCTGTGAAATCGGGGCAGGTGTCATCGCCTGAGCCGATACTGCGAAGAAGAAGGCGGACGTGGCAATTCCGAGCGACTTGATCATATCGAGCTCCCTGGAAGCGCCCAACCGCCCGGCCGGCGCGGCGAAGCGATGGACGCGACTCCCTCAAGCTGATGCCCGCTCAAGTCAGAGAATTGAGATAGATCAAAGCGACTTCAGGAGTTCCCATGAGGCAATCGCTGCACAGGCCGAGACGCCGGCTTAGGATTATGATCGCAGGCTTCCCTGTGCCCTTGGATAAGAGGGGGAGGTGACCAGGCAAAGATACGGGCGAAATGCGCCGCGAGAGTGCGAAGCTATGTCTGCAATTCAAAATGCGAGCTGGAAAAGTGGCGCTGCCGCCTCATACTGCGTCAATGCGAGCGCAGCGACTTGTCCGCCACACTCCGCCCTCGTACCCCGGACGCAGCGCAAGAGCGCTGCAGCGCGTCCGGGACACAAGCGCGTCAACGACCGCGCCTCATCTCCTCGCCGTCCACCACCTCCGGCGCCATTGCCTCCCACGCGCTCGAGGCGAATTGCCGCCGCCAGGTCACGATCACCACGGCGGCCGTGGTCACGAACAACACCCAGGGGCTGACGAACCAGCCGAGATAGCCGAGTGCGAAGAAGAAGGCGCGCTGGCCGCGGTTGAAGTGGCGGCCGGCGGATTCGAACAGGCGCGAGGTGCGGATCACATGGGCTTCGGCCTCCGGCGTGTCACGCTGCGAGGCCGCGGGCATGCCGCCGAACAGGATCGCGACATAGTTGAACAGGCGGTACGACCATGCGAATTTGAAGAAGGCGTAGACGCAGATCAGGACGAGGCCGACGCATTTCAGCTCCCACATCGCCGGCGAGGTGCTGAGATCGATCGGCAGCTTGCTCAAGATCGTGATCGCGTCGTTGGTCGCGTGCAGCAGCGCCAGCGCGCCGCCGAGCGCGATCAGGCTGGTGGAGGCGAAGAAGGCGGTGCCGTTCTGCAGCGAGGCCATGATCTGCATGTCGACCATGCGCGCGTCGCGGTCGAGCAGCCGGCGCACCCACACCTCGCGGTAGCGGTTCATGCGCGCCGACAGGCTGTCGCGGCCATAGGCCGAATGCTCCAGCGTCAGCGCGTAGACCAGCCACTCGATGATGAAGAAGCCGACGGCGGTGATGTCGACCCAATGCCTGCTCATGTCTGTCTCCTGGCGAGGATCGCAACGCTTGCCACGCATGGCGAGGTGCAGCAACGATTGATTGGCGGCAGGCGATGGCGTTAAAAGCGGCTCGCTTCAAGCGTATCGGGAAGGACTGATGACATGGCTGCGCTGAAACTCGCAATCGGCAACAAGAATTACTCGTCATGGTCGATGCGGCCCTGGCTCGCGCTCCGCGCCAACGACATCCCGTTCGTTGAGACCCTCATCCCGCTCTACACCGACAATCCCGCGGACAAGGAGCAGATCATCTCGTTCAGCCGCGCCGGCAAGGTGCCGGTGCTGGTCGACGGCGACATCACGGTGTGGGATTCGCTCAGCATCATCGAATACCTTGCCGAGCGCTACCCGGAAGTGAAGTTGTGGCCGGACGCCGCCGCCGCCCGCGCCCATGCCCGTTCGGTGTGCGCCGAGATGCATTCCGGCTTCATGGCCCTTCGCAACGAATGCGGCATGAACCTGCACCGCCCGGTGCGCCCCATGACGCTGTCGGCGGACGCCGAGGCCAATATCGCGCGCGTGCAGGAGATCTGGCGCGAATGCCGGACCCGGTATGGCGCCAATGGACCGTTCCTGTTCGGGCGCTTCGGCGCAGCGGATGCAATGTATGCCCCGGTCGTGCACCGCTTCCGCACCTACGCAATCGAGGTCACGCCGGAGACTCCGGGCCTACATGGACACGATGCTGGCGCTGCCGGCGTTCCAGGAATGGACCCGGGACGCGCTCGCCGAAACGCTCATCATCGAAAAGTTCGAGAACGTGTAGTCGCGAATGTGATTGAGCGCGGCTTGACGGCATGGTGCATGGCGGCGCTCAATCGTGGAGCTAGGGGCAAGGAGAGGGGACATCATGGGAATCCTGGACTCGCTGGAGAACAATCCGGCGCTGCGTAGCGCGCTCGGCCAGCTCGGCGCAGCCGTGTTGCCCGACGTGCTGAGCGAGGTGCTCGGCAGCAACAATCAAGGCGGTCTCGGCGCGATCGTCGCAAAGCTCCAGCAGGCGGGGTTCGGTGACCAGGTCAAATCCTGGCTCGGCAAAGGCCAGAACCTGCCGATCTCGGCCGACCAGCTCCGCGGCGTTCTCGGCAGCGATATCGTCCGCCAATTGGCTGCCCGCTACAACATCCCGGTCGACCAGCTGGGCCAGATTCTGGCCCAGGAACTGCCCAAGGCGGTGGATCACGCCAGCCCCGACGGCCGTTTGCCCCATACCGCCTGAAGAACCGGTTCCAGCGGTATCATCGGCTGGCGGCATCACTCTGAAATAACTGCAAAATTCGCACGTTTGCCATGTTGCATACTGCTGGCCAAAAACGCCCGCCGCATGCTATACCACGGCCGGGTTTCCGGCCGGCCGACGCAGTGGGACCATGGGCGTGGCAGGCGTTGTTTGAGTGATGGAGAGGGTGTTGAAGCACAAATTCCCTATTGGCGCGCGCGTATTGTTCACCGCCAGCAATGTCGCACGCCCCGCTGCCAGCGGCTCGTATGAGGTCATCCGCCTCCTGCCGACCGATGGTGACGACTGTCAGTACCGGATCAAGAGCTCGACCGAAGCCTTCGAACGCGTCGCCAAGGAAAGCCAGCTCGCGCTGTCCTGAAGGCCGCCGCTATCCGCGCATTGGCGCGTCCCGGGGAATTGTATTCTGCCGCCGTCAAAAGGCCCGCTTCACCTTCAAAAGGTGGGCCGGGGGCAGCAGCCGACTCTCGGTGCTCGCTTTGACCATTCGCTCTCTGCTCGCGTGAGGGGACGTCGCGCATGAACTGGGCATGGGCCTCGTCGCTCGACCAAATCTGGCGCTCGCCGGCCTTTCCAATGTGGATGATGCTGGCGGCTGCCGGCTTCTTCGGACTGATCCTCCTGGTCACGCTGCTGCGCGCCGAGCGATCGGTCGCCAACGGTGCGCTGACCGTTGTTGCACTACTCGCCATTGCCATCGCCTTGGCTGCCGTGGTGCGCGTCGATGGACCGGCGGGGCAGACCACGCCGACCGAGGCGCGCGCGCAGGCCGCGATGACTGCGAGCCTGCCGGCGCTGTCCTGTCTCGACGATCTCGCCGGCGAAGCCGTGGCCATTGGCTGCGAGAAGGCGCTGTTCGGCGCGCCTGACGCGGCGGCTGCGGCCGTCTCCACGACCGCGGCCAGGATCGACCGGCTGACGGCGCTCGGCGATGCCGCGACCGCGGAGAGGAGCCTGACGCCCGACATCAAGGTGCTGCGCAAATCGCTGGAGCGTGATCGCTACGGCCTGGTCGCGCAGGTGCTGGTCGCGCGCGACGGCTGCACGCAGTTCGACTGCGCCGCGTTCCGCTCGCTGACCGACCAGCAGCAGGTCGCCGCCAACATGGATTCCCATCTCTACGACACGCTGGTCGCGCGCTACGCGCCGACCTGGAATGCGCCTGCAGCAGCGCAATCGTTGCCGGCCACTGCCGCGCTTGCGGGACTGCCGCCGTCGATGCCGACGGGCAAGCCGACCAATGCGGAGTTCCCGAGTGCCTCGTCGACGCCGCCGGTCAGCATCATGAACCCGGAGCCGCCGACGCGCCAGGCGTCCCCCACCGCGAACGCAGCGGCCGCGCCGGCTCCGCGCGCCCCGGCAGCGGCCTCGGCNCAGNCCGCAGCTCCCGCCGCGAAGAAGCCGCCTGCGCCGAAGGCTGCGCGGGCGCCGGCGGCAGCACCGGTTCCGCTCACGCCGCCGGCCGCGGCTGCCCCGGCTGCGGATAACGAGTAGATCGGCATTCCAAATGCGTGGCTGTCCGGCTAATGCTGGGGCATGCCACTACATCTGATCAAGCTCGCCGTCGGCTGCGAATCCGTCAAGGAATTGAAGGAGTGGACCGCCGAACGGATNCAGACCGCCAAGAAGAAGGGTCTGCCGCAACATCACATCCACATCACCCGCATGGTGCCCAAGCGCGACGCCGAGATCCTGTCGGGCGGGTCGCTCTATTGGGTGATCAAGGGCGAGGTCGCCGCGCGCGAAAAGATCATCGGCATCGAGCCGTTCCGCGACAAGGACGGCATCGGGCGCTGCCGGATCGTGATGCAGCCGAAGGTGATCGCGGTGTCGCCGCGGCCGATGCGCCCGTTCCAGGGCTGGCGCTATCTCGCCGACGATTCGGTGCCGCCCGATCTCGGCAAGTCCGCGGCCGGNTCGATCGCGGCGATGCCGGAGCCGATGCGGCGCGAGCTGCGCGATCTCGGGTTGTTGTAGTCCGNTACTCCCAAGGCGTCACTGCGAGGCGTCACTGCGAAGGCGTCACGATGTGCAGCCGCGCCCAGTCGGACGGCGGTATGACGACGGGGCGCCCGCCTTCGCCGATGCCATCCACAATGTCGACGAGATCGGGCGCAATGCCCATCTCGTTCAGATATTTCCGGTGTTGCTCGCCAAAATACTCCGTGAGGCTCTCGCGCTGCTCAGCCGGGATGTTGGGCGCGAGCCGGTTACGGACGGAGCGGCTGCCCAGCACAACCTTCGTGCCCGGCGGCAGGCTGCGATGCACGCCGCCCGCCAGCGCGAGCACGCAGGCAAAATCGCAAATCAGATTCGACGCCGACAATCTTGCATCGAGCGGTCCGCCCGGACGCTTCAGCGTAAAGCATTCGGCGTCCGGCTTCCCGGCGCAGGCTGTGACCTCGGTCGTCCCGGCGGTGGCGTCGAGGCCGCGGTCGCGCAGGATGCGGCCGAGGCTGCTTGCGACCTTGAGATTGGATACGCCCCAGCTATGGATCACGACAGGCAGCTTGCGCCCGGCCTGACGGTCGAGGATCGCGATCAGCCGCTTGTAGCTATCCCACTGCACAGCCCCTTCCGCGGCAATCCAGTCGGAACACCCGGGCCCGCAGGCATCGGCCGGGCCATGGGCGACGTAGAAGATCATGGCGTCGGGCGGCGAGCCGAAGGCGCCGATCGGCGGACGCTGCTGGGCCTGTACGGCGCCTGCTGCAACGAGCGCCAGCACGCAGCTCACGATCCTCGCGCTGATGGATGACATGCCCCGCCAGTCGGCTCGCTTCCTCGTGCCGATCATCCCTCCGGGCGAGCAAAGGTGCAAGATCAACCTTGGCGGTTACACCGCGATATTGTCGATCAGCCGGGTCGTGCCGAGCTTGGCCGCGACCAGGATGCGCAAGGGGCCGTCCTTGCGCGAGATGACAGGCGCCAGGGTCGCTGCATGGCGCACCTCGAAATAGTCGAGCTCAAAGCCGGCCGCCGTGATCATCGTGGCACCGCGTGCCATTGCGGCTGCGACCGCTTCGCCGGCGCGGATGCGCCCGGCGCTGTCCTTCATGGCGCGGTACAGCGTGGTCGCGGTCTGCCGCTCCTGTGGTGACAGGTAGACGTTGCGCGAGGACATCGCGAGCCCGTCGCGCTCGCGCACGGTGCGGGAACCGATCACCTTGACGCCGAGGTCGAGGTCGCGGGCCATCTGCGCCACCACCCGCAACTGCTGAAAATCCTTCTCGCCGAAGATCGCGACATCCGGCCGGCACTGCGTGAACAGCTTGCCGACGACGGTGGCGACGCCGCCGAAGAAATGCGGGCGGAAGCGGTCCTCGAGGCCGGCCAGCGCTGGTCCCTCCGGCACGATGCGGGTGGCAAAGCCCTCCGGATACATGGCCTCGGCGCCGGGATGCCAGACGATATCGACGTCCTCGGCGGCGAGCTTGGCGAGATCGGCCTTCCAGGTTCGCGGATAGGCGCCAAAATCCTCGGTCGGAGCGAACTGGGTCGGGTTGACGAAGATCGACACCACGACGCGGCTCGCGCGCCGCCTGGCCAGGCGCACCAGCGACACATGGCCGTCATGGAGCGCTCCCATGGTCGGGACCAGCGCGATCGTGGCCTTTCGCTTGCGAAGATTGTCGACGGCGCGTCGCAAGGTGGGGACCGTGCGGGCGATCAAGGGGCTGCGTGACATCAGAACTCGACGGAGTTGGGGAATCGGCGGGCGCGTCCCGGCGCCCGGCGGGCTAACCTTAACAAGCGGCGACCATGGACGCCACGCATCCGGATGCGGCACAGCATCCCGCGCAAAGCCGCGTAAGAGGTCGCGACATTGTGGGTTGGATCACAGACGCGAAGCGGCGCGGCGATTCATGATGAAGGTCGGCGCGCCGCGATTTGTATTGCCTGTCACGCATTTCACTTGACCGCAGACGCGGCCAACTCGAAGATATTCGTCAGGGGTGTTGAGGATCGCGATGCTTGTGCAAGCTAGCCAAGGCCAGTCCGGCTCGGCGCATGTGGTCGTGCTCGGCAACGAGAAGGGCGGCTCCGGCAAGTCGACGACCGCCCTGCACATCGCAGTCGCGCTTCTGAAAGCCGGCCAGCGCGTCGCCACCATCGACCTCGACTGCCGTCAGCAGAGCTTTACTCACTACATCAACAACCGTTCCGCCTGGGCGCGCCGCACCAAGCTCGACCTCGAACTGCCGCTGCATCGCTGCATCAAGCTCGGCGAGACCATGCAGGTCGCCGAGAACGAGAATTCGGAGTTCCTTCAGTTCATGGAGGCGGTCTCGGCGGTCGAGAGCAGCTTCGACTTCATCGTCATCGATACGCCCGGCACCGACAGCTACCTGATGCGGCTTGCGCACTCGATGGCCGACACGCTGGTGACCCCGATCAACGACAGCTTCCTCGATTTCGATGTGCTCGGCACCGTCGACCCCGCCAATTACGCGGTGACGGGCGAGAGCCACTACGCCGAGATGGTGCGGGATGTCAGGCGCAAGCGCCGCCAGCTCGACGGCGCGACCACCGACTGGATCGTCGTGCGCAACCGCCTGTCGATGCTCGGCTCCCGCAACAAGCAGCTGGTTGCCGAGGGGTTGAAGGATTTGTCGATGCGGCTGGGCTTCCGCTACGTCGACGGCTTCGCCGAACGCGTCGTCTATCGCGAGTTCTTCCCGCGCGGCCTGACCGCGCTGGACGAGATCGACGAGGCCACCCTCGGCATGCGACCCAATCTCGGCCATCTCACCGCGCGGGAGGAGGTGACGAGCCTGCTCCGCCAGCTCAAGCTTCCGCTCGATGAGCGCGGACGCCGCCGCGCCGCCAACCGTGCCGAGTGGTTCAACCAGGTAGACAAGCCGCTCGAGGTCCACGACATCCTCGGCGCCTGAGGCGGCGGTATATCGCTACTTCCGGTCGATCAAAGCGGCCGGTCTCCCGTGGGAACCCAGCCTGCGCTCAACAGTTTTCACCCCGCGTTTACTGCAAAATTGAACCCGATCGAGACAGGTTGCGTCGGAAGGTGACGTGCACCCTGACGTAGCCGTATGAGAGCGAGGTGCCCAACAAACGTGTGCGCCGCACAATGAAAGGGCTGCCAGTTCACAATATTTAGCCTTCCTGTCACGCGGCTGTGACATATATTAGGGAATAGGCGACCAGGGGCCGAAGAGCTCCGGAACAACACGATTTTCAACAGGGATTCAGGCCGCAAGAGCCTGAGGCTGAGGACGAAAATGAAGCGTGGAATTGCCGTTCTGGTTTCGGTCAGTGCCCTCTGTGGCGTCGCCTATTTCACGGCGAGCAAGTGGGCAATCAGGCACGAGACCATCACCTTCTACGATGCCTCGCGCGACAACCGTGCGGTGCCCGTCGATATCGCGATCCGTCGTGACAAGGAAATGCAGGCCAATGCCGGCATGATCACGATGCCGGTCGCCGTGATCAACCACGGCAACACCGTCAAGAACACCGAGTACGGCTTCCTCGCCAATATTTTCGCCGCGCGCGGCTATCTCGTCGTCAGCCCGCAGCATGATTTGCCGACCGATCCTCCGATGGTGACCAAGCCCGGCGAGATCTATGTCGGCCGGCTGCCGCAGATCCTGCGCGGCGTCGCCAACATCCATCTCGCCATGCAGGAGATGAAGAAGGTTCAGCCCAACGCCGACTACGAAAAGGTGACGATGGTCGGCCACTCCATGGGCGGCGACATCACGATGTATTTCGCCAAGCAGTATCCGGATGAGGTCAAGAAGGTCGTCACGCTCGACAATCTTCGCGTGCCCTTCGTCACCGCCGGCAAGTTCAAGATCCTGTCGTTCCGCTCCACCGATCCGCAGTTCAAGGCCGATGCGGGCGTGATCCCGACCGACGAGGAATGCGAGAAGGCCGGTATCCAGGTCGTGAAGACCGAATTCCAGCACAACGATATGCGCGACACCGGTCCGGACGCGGCCAAGAATTCGATCCAGGGCATGCTCGACAAGTTCCTGAGCGCGACCGACAGTGAAGTGGCGCCGGTCGATACGCAATCGTCCCCGCCCAAGATTCTCGAGCCCGGGCCGGTCGCTTTGATGGCGCCTGCCAAGAGCTGACGCCTTCCTCGTCGTCGATACCGATTTTCAAAGCCTCCGCCGGCTTCCGCCTGCGGGGGCTTTGCACATTGACCGGGCGGCATGCGCTGACCACATTAGCCGTTCACGCCAAGGTCAAGGAATGTCCGGCGAACCCATCAAACCGCGCGGCCGCGATGCCGTCTCGACGCAACCAGGCGGCGCTGTGCCGCAGGCGGGGACCTCGACCTCGGAGGACATCGCCGCCTTCGTCGCAAACGCGCGCGCGCTGTCACCGCATGCGCCCGGTGCGAAAGGGCGGCTGATCTTCGCGCTGGACGCGACGATGAGCCGGCAGCCGACCTGGGACATGGCCTGTGCGCTTCAGGCTGACATGTTCCGTGAGACCGCCGCGCTCGGCAGTCTCGACATCCGNCTCGTCTACTATCGCGGCTTCAACGAGTGCCGCGCCACGGGATGGATCTCCGACAGCGCCAGGCTGGCGNCGCTGATGNGCAAGATCGATTGCCGTGGCGGCGACACCCAGATCGGCAAGGTGCTGAGCGAGGCGCGGCGCGAGGCGGTCGCATCCGGCGTGCGCGCCGTCGTCTTCGTCGGCGACGCCATGGAGGAGAACGTCGACGAGCTCTGCGCCAAGGCCGGCGAGCTCGGCATGCTCAAGGTGCCTGTGTTCGTATTTCAGGAAGGCCATGACGCGGTGGCCGAGCAGGCCTTTCGCGAGATCGCGCGCCTGACCGGCGGCGCCTGGTGCCGGTTCGATCCGGGTGCGGCGGCGCAGTTGCGCGAGCTGTTGCGCGCAGCCGCCGCCTACGCGGCCGGCGGACGCGAGGCGCTGTTGCAATTGGCGAAGACCGCCAGTGGGGCGGCCAGGCTGATCGGCCAGATGAAGTAGCGCTGCAGCGGTCTGCGGGGGGACAAGGACTCGATGCTTTTTGGCGATAGGCCGACTATATTCCGGCCATGACCCTGATTGCCGGTGCTATCGCTGTTATCACCCTTTATCTGCTGCTCCAGATGTTC
>C688J18823_10002507_pt1 | contig 11472 bp, 11 predicted proteins | sample HopSoiMetagenom1_FD_18823 | JGI IMG/M metagenome (IMG submission 18823) | reverse complement strand
GCGTCGTGGTTCTCGCCCAAGAAGAAGCGAGGATGCTCAACCACAACTACATCGGAACCGAGCACATCCTGCTCGGTCTCATCCACGAGGGCGAGGGCGTCGCGGCGAAGGCGCTCGAGTCGATGAACATCTCGCTCGACGCGGTTCGCGAACAGGTGCAGGAGATCATCGGCCAGGGACAGGCGGCCCCGACCGGACACATCCCGTTCACGCCCCGCGCCAAGAAGGTCTTGGAGCTGTCGCTGCGCGAAGCGCTGCAGCTCGGTCATAACTACATCGGTACCGAGCACATCTTGCTCGGCTTGATCCGCGAAGGCGAGGGTGTCGCGGCCCAGGTGCTGCAGAAGCTCGGCGCCGATCTCAACCGCGTGCGACAGACGGTGATCCAGCTCCTGTCGGGCTATACCGGCGGGAAGGGTGAGCAGGTCGCCGCGGGCGGCGGCACGGAGGCGCCGCAGGGCGGCTCGGCCGTGCTCGACCAGTTCGGCCGCAACCTGACGCAGCTGGCGCGCGAATCCAAGCTCGACCCGGTGATCGGGCGCGAGAAGGAGATCGAGCGCGTGATGCAGGTGTTGTCGCGCCGCACGAAGAACAACCCGGTGTTGATCGGCGACCCGGGCGTCGGCAAGACGGCCGTCGTCGAAGGCTTGTCGCAGGCGATCGTGAAGGGCGAGATCCCCGAGACGCTCAAGGGAAAGCAGATCTACACGCTTGACCTCGGCGCGCTCGTGGCCGGCTCGCGGTACCGCGGCGACTTCGAGGAGCGCCTCAAGAAGGTGCTGAAGGAGATCAAGACCCGCGGCGACATCGTGCTGTTCATCGACGAGCTGCACACGCTCGTCGGCGCCGGCGCGGCCGAGGGCGCGATCGACGCTGCCTCGATCCTCAAGCCCATGCTCGCACGCGGTGAGCTTCAGACGATCGGCGCCACGACACGCGACGAGTACCGCAAGCATCTCGAGAAGGACGCCGCGCTCGAGCGCCGGTTCCAGCCGATCGACGTCGCCGAGCCCACGGTCCCGCACACGATCGAGATCCTGAAGGGATTGCGCGACCGCTACGAGGCGCACCACCGCGTGACCTACACCGACGACGCGATCGTCGCGGCGGCGAACCTGGCGGATCGCTACATCTCCGACCGGCAGCTGCCGGATAAGGCGATCGATCTGATCGACGAGGCCGGCAGCCGCATGCGGATCCGTCGGATGACCGCGCCGCCCGACGTCCGCGAGATCGACGAGCGGATCGCCGAGGTTCGACTCAAGAAGGAGTCGGCGATCGACGGTCAAGATTTCGAGCTCGCCGCCGGCCTGCGCGACGAGGAGCGCCAGCTTCAGGAAGAGCGCGGCCGTCGCGAGCAGACCTGGAAGGCCGGCGAGATGGATGTGCTGTCCGAGATCGATGAGGAGGAGATCGCCGAGGTCCTGTCGGTGTGGACCGGCATCCCGGTCTTCAAGCTCACCGAGGAGGAGACGGAGAAGCTTCTCCGCATGGAGGACGAGCTCCACAAGCGGATCATCAGCCAGGAGGAGGCGATCGGTGCGGTCTCGCGGGCCATGCGCCGTACGCGCAGCGGTCTGAAGGACCCGCGCCGCCCGTCCGGCTCGTTCGTGTTCCTCGGCCCCTCGGGCGTCGGCAAGACCGAGCTGTCGAAGGCGCTCGCCGAGTTCCTGTTCGGGGACGAGGACGCGCTCATCCAGCTCGACATGTCGGAGTTCCACGACCAGTACACGGTGTCGCGGCTGATCGGGTCGCCGCCCGGTTACGTCGGCTACGACGAGGGCGGGCAGCTCACAGAAGCCGTTCGACGCAAGCCGTTCTCGGTCGTGTTGTTCGACGAGATCGAGAAGGCGCATCCGAACGTGTTCGACACGCTGCTGCAGATCCTCGAAGACGGCCATCTGACGGACGGCCAAGGTCGTACCGTCGACTTCAAGAACACGATCATCATCATGACGTCGAACCTCGGCACCCGGGACATCCAGAAGGGCGTCTCCGTCGGGTTCGCATCGAACACCGACGAGCGCGGCGACTACGAGCGGATGAAGGGCAAGGTCGAGGAGGAGCTCAAGAAGTCCTTCCGGCCCGAGTTCCTGAACCGGATCGACGAGGTCATCGTGTTCCACTCGCTGTCGATGGACAACGTCAAGCTGATCGTCGACCTGTTGATGCGGCGGGTCGAGGACCAGCTGAAGACCAAGGATGTCGACATCGATCTGACCGACGCAGCCAAGACGCTGCTCGCGCAGCAAGGGTGGGATCAGGCGCTCGGCGCCCGGCCGCTCCGTCGCACGATCCAGCGGATGGTCGAGGATCCGCTCGCCGAGAAGCTCCTGCACAAGGAGTACCGGGCGGGTGAGTCGATCCTGGTCGACGCCGTCGACGGCGAGATCGTGTTCAGTTCCACGATGGGGCTCGTCCCGCCGGACGCCCCACCGGTCGAACTCGCAGGCGAACCCGGCTAGGGCCGCCTGCGTCCCGCCCCCTCGGGGGCATCAAGGCCGAAGCCCGGCCCCGAGAGGGGACCGGGCTTCTCGGCATCTGGGCTCAGGGCGTGCCCGGGTCGCGTACGGGCACCCGCATCGCGAGGAGGTGGCCGTTGTCCACCCACTGCGGTGTGTTGGTATCGGTCGCCATCCCGACCTTCGAAAGGTCCGTCACCGTGCCGGTCGAGACATCTACGACGGCAAGGACGACGAGCGGCGCTGCACTGTTGAGGTCCTCACCGAATTGGACGGTCGGCCGCCAGCGCCGCACGAAATACGTCATCGCGATCTTCGTGCCGTCCGGGGACCACCGTGGCGTGAACCCGCCGCGTTTGACGAGCATGTGCTGATGGCTGCCGTCCGACGCCATCACCCAGAGCTCGCCTTGGTGGAAGTACGAGATCGATGCTCCGTCGGGAGAGAACGACGGAGCGTTGTCGTCTGACGGTGATGTGGTGAGTTGGGTCGGCGGCTCGCTCCCGTTCGCGGCAACACTCCAGACGTCGGCGGTGGGAGAGAACTGCGGGTCGGACGAGCGCTCACGCGTTCCGGCGTTGTCGTACACGATCGTCTGGCCGTCCGGCGACCACTGCGGATACTGGTCCGTCGCCGGATCGGATGTGAGCTGCCGGAGTCCCGTACCGTCGGTGTTCACCACGTAGATATCCGATGACCCCTTTTGCTCCCCGGCGAAGGCTATCCGGGATCCGTCGGGCGAGATCGCGACGGTGTCGACGACGACCCCGGGTGTCGGCACGAAGCGCGGGTCGCTGCCGTCCGTTCCCATGACGCCGATCTGGTTGTAGGCGAGCTCTTGGGGTGCATCGACGAACGCCATCCTCGAGCCGTCTGCATCCACCGACGGCGCGAACGCCTGGACGGGCACGTCGGGGACGATGGCCGTCGTCCGGCCGTGCAGGTCGACCACGGTCGCTCTCTGAGGAACCGAGATCGGCGACAGCTCCGTCGCGAAGGATAAGTCCTGCGGCGCGAGTGGCCCGGTCCGGTCCGGAACAGCTCCGTTCCCTGGACGTTGAGATCGCCCATGCCGATAACGCGACGACCATGAGCACGGCCGCGACGGCGATGTAGGCGCGGACCCTGCTGCGTCGGGCTTCCGCACGCTGGCGACGCACCTGCCGCTCGAGCGCGTCGGCGTCCGGCTTCACCTTGCTGGTGGCCAAGCGGAACACCTCCTGAAGGTCAGACATCCCGTGCTCCTTCCGTGCGTCGGATCGCTCGTCTCCCTTGAGTCGCGAGGGCCCGAACGGTCGAGGGACGCACGCCGAGGATGCGTGCTGCCTGCTCGGACGGATAGCCGAGCAGATCGACGAGCACGAGAGCGGCCCGTTGTCGCGCCGTGCACCCGAGCAACAGATCGCGGACGTCCGACCGCATCTCCGCGTCGGTGAACGGATCGCGCTCTTCGTCCACCGGCGTCAGCTTCCGGAGCGCGACCGCCGCTCGGCGGCGCCGCGATCTGAACGCGTTCAGGGCCACACGGAAGAGGTACGCGGTCGGATCGTCGATCCGCTCGATGTCATCCCAGCGTTCCCACAGTCGCAGAAACGCCTCCTGCATGAGCTCTTCCGAGTCTTCCCGGTTGCCGGTGACGAAGTACAGAGCCTTGAAGAGGCGTTCGTGTTCCTCCGCGAAGAACGCGTCGAATCGGGGCCACCGCTCGGCGCGCTCGTTCGGCAACCGCACGACCTCACCCTCTGCTCGCACGGTCCATGGACGCACGGCGCCCATCGTCCGCTTATCGGCGATAGGCCGCTACTGAGGGCTCTTGTTGTTGGTTGCGGCATGCCGGCGGGCGGAGCACCCACGTCATGAGGCGTCGGTCGCCAGGCCTCGGAGCTCCTCAGGGACCAGATCTGCGAACGTCCAGGCGGTCCAGAGGTCGTCGGCGATCTGATCCCACGGCAGCGTCAATCCGTGCCGCTCGAACCACTCGCCGACCCGCCGCACGTCGCGCTCCAGGAACGCGGCGGCATGGCTGTTCTTCTTCGGATCGACCGCCTGCGGGAAGTCGATGAGATACACGTCGCCATCCCAGACGAGGACGTTGTACGAGGAGAGGTCGCCGTGGACGACGTCGCGGTACAGGAGCTGCGTCAGCGCGTCGTGGATGCGTGACCAGATCGCTTCGAGCTCGTCGCGGTCCTCGACTGCGTACTCGTGGAGCCGCGGCGCCGCCGCGGACCGGTCTCCGATGTAGGTCATGAGGATCGCGTCGTCGGTGCGTTCGATCGGCCGCGGCACCGGCGCACCCGCCTCGGTCAGCGCGCGCAAGGTCTCCCATTCGCGGGAGACCCACAGGCCGCCTTGGACCTCGCGGCCGAAGGCCGTCTTCCGTTCGAGCGCCACGCGGACACGGCGTTCCTTGATGAACTCCCCGTCGCGATAGAGCTGCTCGTCGCGGAAGTCCCGTTTGTCGAGCGGGTGGTACAGCTTGAGCGCGACCAGCGACTCGCCCGTCGTGCGCGGGTTCGCACGGCACAGGTGAACGCTGGCCTCCTTTCCATGTTTGAGCGGTGCGATGACCGCTTCGATGAGCCCTTCGTCGAAGAAGTGCTCGAACGCTTCGTCGTGCACTGTGTGCTCCTTGGTCGTGATGCGGGCAGAGAACGACCGCGTCCCGGAGATCCGATGCGATGCGATGCGATCGCGTCAGCGCAAGACGGAGGGACGCGGGGCGGTGAACACCGAGGCAGAGGTCATGGTCATCTGCTCATCCCTCCTTCCGAGGAGCATCGTTGATGCGTGTGGATCGCTGAGCACCGTAACACAGGCTAGGGACCGAAGGGCGTGCGTCAGGAGCGGATGTCGAGGCGCTCGACGCGCTCAACGATCGACACGGGGATGTGCGTGACCGCCCGGAATCCATCGCCGTCGGGCAGGATCTCCTGCGCGAGCGACACGAACCGCGGCCCCTCGGCTACCAGGAACCCGACGGTGTGGACGAGGTAATCCGGCCGGATGTCCTCGGCGTCGGACTGGTCGAAGTCGAAGAACGCGTCGCGCCAGACGACCAGGACCGTTGGGTGCTCGAGCTGGATCCGGTCGAGCTCGATCTGAGGGTCTGATTCGCCTCCCTGATCGATCTTGACGACTCGCATCGGCACCACCTCACCCGCTTGGTATCGGCAGCTCCTGGCCGCGGGCGAGGGGTGCGGCCGCAATCACAACCTTCAGACCGAAGGTGAGCCGAAGAACGTCACCCGGGTCGCGCGCCACCCTACCCCCGGACCCTGACACGATCGCTCGCGGACCCAGGGCGGGCCACCCGAGTTGCCGGGTCCGCCTGCCGTGTCAGAGCCGGCACCTACGTTCGCCCGATGCCGAAAGGTCCCGTCTTCGTCTGCCAGGCATGTGGACAGCGATCGTCGCAGTGGGCCGGGCGATGCGCCGGCTGTGGGGCATGGGGCCAGATAGACGAACGGACGGCCGAACCGCAGCCCCGCCGATCCCGTTCGTCGGCCGTCGTCGCGCTGATCGATCCCGGCGCCGAGGATCCGGCCCGACTGGCGACCGGGCTTCCCGACCTCGACCGAGTGCTCGGCGGCGGTCTTGTCCCGGGCACCGTGGTGCTCCTTGCGGGGCCGCCGGGGATCGGGAAGTCCACGCTTCTCCTCCAATGGCTGGCCGCGATGGCGGCCGCCGGCCGCCCCGGGCTTCTCGTTTCGGGCGAGGAGTCCCGCGCCCAGGTCGCTGCCAGGGCTCGGCGGATCGGCGTGGGCGCCGACGCCGTCTCGTTCGCTTCGGGTCGCGATCTCCACGCGGTCGTGTCCGCCGCTCGCGCCGAGCGGCCGGCGGTCTTGGCGGTCGACTCGATCCAATCTCTGCGCGACCCTGAGGCGACCACACAACCGGGCGGCGTTGCTCAGGTGCGAGGATGCGTCGACGCCCTCGTGGAACTGGCCAAGACCGACGAGGTCACGGTCGTCGTCTCGGGCCACGTCACGAAGGACGGCGATCTCGCCGGCCCGCGTGCGCTCGAACACGCCGTCGATGTCGTACTGACGTTCGAGGGCGACCCCCGGTCGGGCCTGCGGATCGTTTCGGGCGGTAAGAACCGGTTCGGGGCCGAGGGTGAGACGGCGTGGTTCGAGATGGGTCCCGCAGGCCTTGCCTCGATCGACCCGGCGGCCCTTTTGTGCTCCGGTGAGCGCCACCCCGGCGCCGCGGTGGCCCTGCCGCTGGCCGGTCGGCGAGCGCTCGCGGTCGAGGTCCAGGCGCTCGTCGGTGCGAGCGATGGGCCGAGCCGGCGGCAGGTAACCGGGCTTGACCCCCGGCGGTTCCAGCAGGTCGCGGCCGTCCTCGAGCGGGCGATCGGCCTTCCGCTTGGGCGGTCAGAACTCTTCGGCGCCGTCGGGGGTGGGATCAGGGTCGACGATCCTGCGAGCGATCTGGCCGTTGCGGCGGCGCTGGCCTCCGCGGCGACGGGGACGGCGCCTCCCGAGGCGGCGGCCTTCGTCGGCGAGATCGCGTTGACCGGCCAGGTCCGGCCCGCCGCCTCGATGGAACAGCGAGTTGCGGCCGCGCGAGCGGCGGGTTGCTCGATCTTGTTCGGCCCTGAACGCGCTCGTCCGCCGGAAGGTGTGCGGGTGGTCACGGTGGGCCATGTCTCCGAGGCGCTGGGTTGGGCGGTCCCACCTGCGGGAACGCTTCCGGGGCTTCGAGCCTCATAGGCTATCCGAGCCACGGCCGGAGCCGTACAGTGCTCTGACCTGCAGTTTGGGTTGCGCCGGAAGGGGTCAGCGTGTTATCCTCGTAACTAGTCACCGCACATCAGTTGCGGGTTCCACTTCTTCCGACGGGAGGGTTCGTGGCGTTCAGGAAAGGCGACACCGTCGTGCACCCAGAACATGGGGCTGCAGTAGTCGAAGAAGTGCGTGAGAAAGAATTCCTTGGGGAGAAGCGTACCTACCTGGTGCTGCGGGTCGTGTACGGCGACCTGACGGTGCTCGTTCCCACCGATTCCACCGACCAGGTCGGCTTGCGCGCCTGCGTCAGCAAGAACGAAGCCAAGAAGATCCTCAAGGTCCTAACCGAGGACGAGAGCTCGGTGGCTGCCAACTGGAGCCGCCGATTCAAGAACAACCTCGAGAAGCTCCATTCCGGCGACCCCTACGAGGTGGCCGAGGTCCTGCGGAACCTGGCGATCCGTGACCGCGAGAAGGGCCTTTCGGCGGGCGAGAAGCGGATGATCACCAAGGCGCGGCAGATCTTGATCTCTGAGCTGGCGTTCGCGACGGGCAAGTCGGAGGACGAGGCCGAGGCCACGATCGACTCTGTCCTGGACGACGCCCACGGCGTCAAGGTCGGGGCCGCCGAGGCCTGACCCAGCCGCAGTCCCCGTCCCGCCCATCCTCAGGTGCTCCCTCGGGGCGTCCGATGTGTCTTTCGGAGGCTCGATCCTTCCCGGGTCGACGTGTGGGCACATGACAGACGACAGTCGAACAACCCGGCTTCGGGGACGCGTGGTCGAAGGCGTCCGTTTGATCTTCATGGCCCTCCTCGGCGCCGTCGGCTATCAGCTCGGCGCCGCCAGGATCGATGCCAACGACCGCAACACGGTCCTGTACGTGTTCCTCGGAGCGGCCTGCGGCTATGTCCTGGGCGGGGTCTTCGGGCGGCTGACGCTGGAGGCCGTCTCCGGGCTGGAACGCGAGCTCCACCGGCGTCCCGCGGCGCAGATCGCGGGCGGCGTCGTCGGTCTCAGCGTCGGGCTGCTCATCGCGACGCTGTTGTCCGTGCCGCTGTTCTTCCTCCCGACGTTCTACGGCTGGCCGGCCGCGCTGTTCCTGTTCATCGTGCTGGGGTCGCTCGGGATCCGGGTCGGCCAGGACAAGCACGAGGACATCTTCGCGTTCGTCGGCATGAAGCCACGGGTCAGCGCCCGCTCGACCGGTGACCTCCACGTGCTCGACACGAGCGCGCTGATCGACGGGCGTGTCGCCGACCTCGTCGAGACCGGCTTCATCTCGGGCTCGCTGCTCGTCCACGAGGGTGTGCTCCGCGAACTGCAGGCGATCGCCGACTCCTCCGATCCACAGCGGCGCACGCGCGGCCGTCGCGGCCTCGATGTGCTGGTCGAGCTCCAGAAGTCGCCGCTCGTGCAGATCCAACTGGTCGAAGAGGCCGGGATCGTCGACGTGGACGCGGCGCTGGTGCGGCTCGCGCGCGAGAGCGGCGCGTCCCTGATCACGGTCGATCACAACCTCGCGCTCGTGGCCGAGGCGCTGCGGGTACCGGTGGCACAGGTCAACACACTGGCCTCGCGGTTCCGCACGCCGGTCTCGGCCGGTGATGAGCTGCACGTCCGGCTGGTCCGGGAGGGACGCGACGCCGGTCAGGCGGTCGGCTATCTCGACGACGGCACGATGGTGGTCGTCGAGCAAGCGACCGAGGCGATCGGATCACAGGTCGGCGCACGTGTCCGCAACGTCATCCAGACGACCACCGGACGCATGATCTTCGCGACCCTCGAGGCGACCGCGCCCGCCCCGTCGTAGCCCCGATACGGGCCGAAGCCTCGTCTGCCATGCTGCGCGGATGGACGCCGACACACAGGCCGCCGCGGTCATCCTTGCGGCCGGCGCCGGCAGGCGGCTCGGCGCCGAGGTGCCGAAGGCCTTCCTGACGATCGGCGACCGTCCGATGCTCGCCGTCGCGGCCGCGGCCGCGGCGGCGTCTCCGGCCATCGCGGCGATCGTGGTCACCGCGCCTCCCGGCTATACGGACGCTGCGCAGGCGTGCCTCGAGGGGCTGCCCGTCCCGGCCACCGTCGTGGACGGGGGTGCGACACGGCAGGCGTCCGTGCGGGCTGCTCTCGCGGTGTTGGACGGACCGCAGATCGTCGCCGTGCACGACGCGGCGCGGCCTTTCGCGCCTCCCGATCTGTTCACCGACGTCGTCCGCGCCGTCGCGGCCGGCGCTGATGGCGCGATACCGGTCGTAGCTACGTCCGACACCGTGAAGCGGCTCGACGGTCTCCGGGTGGTGGACACGATCCCGCGCGACGACCTCGGGCTTGCGCAGACGCCACAGGCGTTCCGGGTCACGGCACTCCGCGCGGCGCACGACGAGGCGACGCGGGCGGGCTACGACGTGACCGACGACGCGATGCTGCTCGAGCGGGTCGGCTCCGTGGTCGCCCTCCCGGGCGACCCGCGGAACTTCAAGATCACGACGATGCTCGACCTCGCGCGCGCGGAGGCGCGGATCGGCGGCGTGGATGCCTGAGTCGCGCAGCGGCCTCGGGTTCGACGTGCACCGCTTCTCGGAGCATCGGCCGTTGTGGCTCGGCGGCGTGTCGTTCGAGGGCGAAGACGGGCTCGTGGGGCATTCTGATGGAGACGTCGTCTGTCACGCCGTGGCCGACGCGCTGCTCGGCGCCGCCGCGCTGGGCGACCTCGGCCAGCACTTCCCCGACACCGCGACGGACGCGGAGGGCATCGAGGGGCGCACGCTCCTGCGGGACGTGGTGGCGAAGCTCGCGCGTGCCGGCTATGTCCCCACGTCGGTCGACGCGACGGTGATCTGCGATCGCCCGACCATCGATCCGCGGCGAGACGAGATGCGCGATGAGCTCGCAGCGTGCCTACGACTGACGGTCGACCATGTGTCGGTTAAGGCGACACGTCCCGAGGGCCTCGGCCTCGCGGGGGACGGCGTCGGGTGTCTCGCGATCGCCGTGATCGCGTAGCAGCGTGCGCACCGAGATCGTTGCGGGCAAGCGCGCCGTCCTCGAGGCGGTGCGCTCGGGTGTCGTCGACGAGGTGCTCGTCGCGAAGGGCTCACGACGCAGCCCCGGGATGCGCGATGTCGTGGCGGCGGCACGCGCGGCACACGTCGCGGTGCGCGAGGTGGATCGCGCCGACCTGGATGCCCTCGACGCCGACCATCGCGGCGTCAGCGCCCGATTGCTCAAGGTGGCGCCGATGCTCGGCGAGCGCGACCTCGCTTCACGCGAGTGGGCGGCCGACGCCATCGTCGTCGTGCTCGATGGCATAGAGGACCCGCAGAACCTCGGCGCAGCCGCCCGGACGGTCGAAGCGGCCGGCGCCTCGATGCTGATCACGAGGACCCACCGTTCGGCGCCCCCGACGGCGGCGGCGGTCCGAGCGTCCGCCGGCGCACTGTTGCATCTGTCCCACGCGCGCGTCGCCAACCTGTCGCGTGCGCTCGACCGCCTGCGCGACGAGGGATTCACGACCGTCGGCCTCGACGAGCGGGCGGAGCGCTCGATCTTCGACGAGCGGTGCCCGGACGGACGGGTCGCGCTCGTGGTCGGCAGCGAAGGGGCCGGGATCTCGCGGCTCGTTAGGGAGCACTGCGATCTGCTGGTTTCCGTGCCGATGCATGGCAAGGTGGGCTCACTGAACGCGGCCGCGTCACTCGCGGTCGTGCTCTACGCGTACGTGCTCGCGAGCCGTGGAAGGAGCGCACGATGAACGACCGCCCGGACGCCGATCCCGAGCAGCCGGAGCCGCCGATCGGTCGTTCACGCTACGAAGACTTCGACGTTGCGGAGCTCCAGGCGGCCCAGCGTCGCGCGCCACGCCCTCCCGCACGTCGAACCCCGACGTTAACGGTCGCAGCGATCGTGCTCGCTGTGTCGGGCCTGCAGCCGCTGCTGCTCGTGATCGCCTTCCATCCGGGCGGCGCTACCGGTGTCGCCGTCGCCGCATGGGGCGTTCTCTGCACCGCGACCGCCGCCCTCGTCGCGACGCTGCGCCCGATCGGACGACCGCTCGGGATCGTCGTTGGCAGCATCGGCGTCGCGATCGGCGTCGTCACCGCACGGTCGTCTCCGGTGAACGGGCTGATCGGCATCTCTCTGACTGGCTACGTGATCTACGCGTGCGCGGTGTCCGGACCGTCGTTCCGCCGGGGGTAGACTCGGGCGATCGCCGGCGTGGCGCAGTCCGGTAGCGCAACCGACTTGTAATCGGTAGGTCGTCGGTTCGAATCCGAC
>C688J18823_10002506_pt1 | contig 11473 bp, 11 predicted proteins | sample HopSoiMetagenom1_FD_18823 | JGI IMG/M metagenome (IMG submission 18823) | reverse complement strand
GAACAGCAGGGCTATGACCGCGATCAGCAGCAGAACGCTGATCAGCGGTAGGAACACATAGCCGCCCCAGTGGTCATCACCGTTTCCCATGAACTGCATACCTCCGTAGAAGAAGGCGGTCAGTATCAGATAGTGCGGGATGGCCAGCAGCCACCACTTGATCAGCATCAAGCCTCGATGCAGGCGCTCGGGGTAGTCGACGTCGAGGTCGGCCGGATACTCGGCGTTCGGCCGCAGGCTGAAAGGTGGGTATTTGTCGGTACCCAATGCGGAGATCGCGTAGAACAAGACCCGCCAGCGCCAGCGCATCACACCGACGTTGAAGTCGAACAGGCCGCGTGGGTACTTGCCGGTGAAGAGGATCGCGAAGAAGGCGATCACCGTGACCACGACGTAAGCGATGTGTAGGAACAACAGGACGACGTAGTGCGGAATGGCCAGGATCCACTTGACCAGCCACTGCCAGCGCGACAGCGCGGGATCGAGGTCACCTTGGACCCTAACCGGGTAAACGAGGGTGTCTGGTTGCATCTGCAACGCTCCTTCGGGCGCTTCTGATCGATGAGCCGCACGTCCGATTGTTTCGGATCGGCACCACTGAACCCAGCATCACCGTCGCGACCGCGCCTCGAGTGACCCCGACGCCCCGTGATCGAATGTATGCATGTCTTCCAGTGCACTGACCGAGCCGACCTTCACCGGTCACCGACCCGCTGGCGCAGGCGACCTGTCCGTCGAGACGCACGGCATTGCGCCCATCGCCGAGGATCAGCGGTACGGCTCACCGCGTCGGCTGTTCACGGTCTGGTTCGCGCCGCAGGTCAACATGACCGGAGTCTTCACCGGCGCGCTCGCGATCGTGCTCGGCCTCGGCTTCTGGCTGGGCCTGCTGGCGATGGTGATCGGCACAGTGCTCGGCTCGCTGGTGGTGGGATACCTGTCGACGTGGGGACCGCGGACGGGCACGGGTCAGCTGCCGAATTCGCGGATGGCTTTCGGTGAGGGGGTCGTGCTGCCCGCGGTTCTGCAGTGGGTGGGGACGATCGCGTGGGATGCGCTGGTCGGGCTGTTCGGCGGCGAAGCCCTTGCCCTGCTCTTGGGTGTTCCGTTCTGGGTGGCGGTGTTGATCGTGCTTGGTGTGCAGGGGGCGGTCGGCTTCTTCGGCTACGAATTGATCCACCGGCTACAGGCGGTGCTGACGGTGGTGTTGTTCGTGACGTTCGTGGTGTTCGCGGTGAAACTCGTTGGGGGACATGACATCGTCACGCCGGCCAGCGTGCACGGCGCGGACCTCGCCGGTGCATTCGTGCTCGAGGTGACGATCGCGTTCAGCCTCGCGGTGTCGTGGGCCAGCTATGCCGCCGATTTCAGCCGCTACCTGCCTGCCGACTCGTCTCGGGCGCGCGTGTTCGGGTTCACCTTCGGCGGAGTCGTGTTGGCGTACATCTTCGTTCAGGGCATCGGCATCGCGGCCGGTGATGTGGTGTCCGAGCAGACGGCCGAAGGTGTCCGGTCGGTGATGGGTGGCGGCCTGCTGGGCGGGCTGGCACTCGTCATCATCGCGCTGGCATCGATCGGTTCGGGCGTGATGAACGACTACAGCGGTTCGCTGGCGTTGCAGACCATCGGGGTGCGGGTGCGCAGGCCGGTGTCGGCCGTGATCGTGACGGTGCTCGCGTTCGCACTGATCTTGTGGCTGCACGCCGCCGACACCGCGACCCGTTTCCAGGATGTGCTGCTGCTGGTGAGCTACTGGATCCCCGCGTTCGTCGCCGTCGTGGTCATCGACTGGCTGCTGCGCATCGGAGGCCGGCCGAGCATCAACCCGGCCGAGGAACCGACCGACCGTCGCGACGCGGCCGCCGCGCTGATCGTGTTCGTGCTCGCCTACGCCGCGGCGATCCCGTTCATGAACACGTCGCTCATCGAAGGTCCGATCGCGCGGGCCTGGCACGGCGCCGACATCGCGTACTTCGTCAATCTGCTGGTGGCTGCGGTGCTGTATGGCTGCTATCGACTGGTTCGTTCGCGGTCCCGCTCGTCGACGTGATGAAGTCGTCGATCAGGTCGACCACCTCGGTGGGGCGCTCGACTTGGGGAAAGTGGCCGACGCCCTTGAGAACTTCCAGGCGGCTTCCCGCCCTGGCGGCCTGCGCGGCGTAGGCATGTTCGACCGGAATGATCTGGTCTTTGTCGCCCCAGATGGTCAAGGTGGGTAGCTCGGCGGCCATATGCAGTCGATTGAGCGCGCTGACCGCCTGGCCGCGGTAGTCGACCACCGATCGCAGCGTGCGCAGGAACGCTGCCCGCGCCTGCGAGTCCGCGAAAGACGAGTAGGCGCTCCATATTTCGGCCCCGCGAGGCGACTGGACGCCTGCAGCGGTGAACCACGAGCGCAGCTTGTTGCCGACATTGAGGACGGGTCGCGGCGCGATCACCGGCAGGATGAATTCGGCGCCCGGTGCTGATAACAGCCGCAGCGTCCATCCGACATCGGGGCCAAGGCCTCCGCTGCTGATGAGCACCAACCGTTGGCAGTAGTCCGGGTGCTGATACACGAACTGCATGGCCACACCGCCACCAAGCGACTGACCGACAACCGTCGCGCGCGTGATGCCCAGTTCGTCGAGCAGATCACGCAGCCACACGGCGAACGCACCAAGCGAGTAATCACCTCGCGGCTTGTCCGACTGCCCATGGCCGAGCAGGTCGGGCGCCACCACCCGGTACTTCTTGGCCAGCTGAGGGATCATCGCCCGCCAGGTCTCTGAGCTTCCGGCCATCCCGTGGATCAGCAGCAATGCCTCACCGGCGCCCGCGTCCCGGTAGGCGACGCGGTCACCGTGCAGTTCCAGGTACTTGAGTTCGCTCATGACCGGTTTCCCCTCTGGCCGAGTCAGGGCCGCTGATCGCATACCCAAATGGTTGCAGAAGGGCTACCTTCGGCCGTTGAATCGTGACAGATATAACCACGTGGGCCGGTAGCCGCGTCGCTCATAGAGCCGGATTGCCTCGCTATTTCCGGCAAGGGCTCCCAAGATGAGATCGGTCACGCCTTGCCCCTGAAGGTGGTCCTCGAGTCGGCCCAGTAGTTCGGAGCCCAGTCCGCTTCCGCGGTATTGCGGCAGCACACTGAGCGATTCGATCTCTCCGATCCGCGGGCCGGTCGCCCAAGTATCGGGAATCCAGCTGTCGTCCAGCGGCATGACGTGAGCGAGCCCGTATCCGATGGCCGCGTCGTCGACAAACGCGAGCAGCAGCAGGGTGTCGGGCTTAGCGAGCAAGTCTTCGTACAACGCCCGCCTGACCCGCCATGTCTGATCGTCGCTGACATAGGGGGCGAGCTCCGGCATGGTTTCGGCGTGCCGGTGATGGACCGCCACCCATAGCGGCTCGACGAGATCCAAGTCCGTCGCGCTGCCGGTGCGCACCTGCCAGTCGGTCACCACGCCACGCTAGATGTGCTCGGCTGGTAACGCCTCCGCGAGACTGCACTTGTTGTGGGAAAGTGCGAGGGAGCCACGCAGTAACTGCAGTTTCGCGGAATCGAGGGGCCCGGCTCGTGGCTCAGATGCGCTTCACCCCGTCGGCCACCGCGCGTAGCTTGTCGGGATTGGCCACGTTGTGGACGGTAACTATGTGGCCGTCGGCGTCCAGGTCGACGGTGAGGGTGGCGATGATGCGTCCGGCGCCGCGTATGACGATGCCAGGACCACCGTTGATGTCGACGAGTTCGGCTGCCATGTCGGCGATTTCGACGCCCTCGTAGGGGCGCTTGATCGTTCCGGCGATCCATCGGGCGACGTTCGCCGCGCCGATGATCGGGCGCATCGCCTGACGCACCTTGCCGCCGCCGTCGGTCCACAGCGTGACCTCTGGGGCAAGGAGTTCCATCAACGCGTTGATGTCACCGCCCGTTGTCGCAGCGAAGAACCGCTCAGTGGCTTCGCGTTTCTTGACGCGGTCGGTCTCGAATCGGGGCCGCCGGGCCTGGACGTGTTCTCGGGCGCGGTGCGCGGCCTGCCGCACCGCGGACTCGGACCGTTCGACGGCATCGCCGATTTCGGCGTAGCTGAAGTCGAACACCTCCTTGAGCACGAACACGGCGCGCTCCAAGGGACTGAGGGTCTCCAGCACGACGAGCATCGCCATCGACACCGATTCGGCGGCGGCGACGTCATCGGCCGCGTCGGCCTGGGTGAGGATCGGCTCGGGAAGCCATGGCCCCACATAGGTTTCGCGTTGGCGCCGCGTCGAGCGAAGCCGCTCCATCGACAGGTTCGAGACGATCCGGGCGAGGTAGGCCTTCGGGTCGGAGACCTGTGAGCGGTCGTCCGCCGACCATTTGAACCATGCGTCCTGGACGACGTCCTCGGCGTCCGCAGCTGAGCCGAGGATCCGGTAGGCGATCGAGAACAACAGGTTCCGGTGATCGGCGAACGTCTGCTGGTCGGCGTTCATCGGGTCAACCGACCGCCGCGCCGCCAGGTCGCCGCTCCCATCCCAGGCAGCGCCTTGAGCAGACGATACGTGGTCCACGGGCTGGCGCTCACCGTCTCTTTGTACGCGACCGCGAACGGGCCGGCCAAGTAGAACCGTCCGGGGCTGTCGTCGGCGTGGGTGAACTGGATGACGCCGTCATTGCGTCCGAGGCTGACCGGCTGATGCACGTAGCCGAAGCGGAACTTCTTGGGCTGCTTGCCTTTCAGCTCGCGGGTGATCGACGCCGCGGCATGCAGCGCGGTCGGGATGCCGCTCTGGCAGGTGCCGTGCATGACCCCGTAGCCCTGGTGGATCGCGGCCGCATCGCCGACGGCATAGACGCATGCGTGTGACACCGAGCGCAGCGACTCGTCGGTGACGATGCGGCCGCGGTCGTCGACGTCGAGGCCGGCCGCCGCCGCGATCGGAGACACCCGCACGCCTGTCGTCCACAACACCGCGTCGGCTGCGACGACCTCGCCGTCATCGAGGGCCACTCCGTCGGACATCACCTTGACGATCTCGACGCCGGCGCGCACCTGCACCCCGAGCCGATGCAGGCCCGCGTGCAGCCGGGCCCGCGCCTTCTCGCCCATCATCGATCCCGGCACCTGACGGCTCAGCAGGACGACGTCGAGTTCGGGATGCTGCTCGGCGATCTCGGCCGCGGACTCGATGCCGGTCAGGCCGCCACCGGCCACCACGACGGTGCCGTCGGGGAGTCGGTCCAGGTGCTCGGCCAGAAGCGTCGCGTCTTGCGCGCTGTTCAGGGTGTAGGCGAACTCGTCGACGCCGGGGACTACCTCGGTGTCGGCAACGCTGCCCAGCGCATAGATCAGCGTGTCGTAGCGCAGCACGTGGGCATCGTCGATGCGGACGGTCTGTGCGTCGGCGTCGATGCGGGTCACCCAGCCCTGGACGAAGTCCACGCCGGTGCCGTCCAGCTGATCGGGAATCTGCAGGTCGGCCAGCTCCTGGCCGGAGGCGGTCTGGTGCAGCCGCAGCCGCTCGGTGAACCGGGTCTGCGGGTTGACCAGCGTGATGTGCACGTCGTCGCGGCTTTTCAGCCGGCCCACCAGCCCCGCAGTAGCGGCCATGCCGGTATATCCCGCGCCGAGAATCAGGATCTCGTTCATCGTTCTGCCTTTCGTTTCGGGGGTTATACACACCAGACGCAAGCAGGCACGCCATTTGTGACATCGACCGGTAAACCGGCACTCTCAGCGCCATTACCTGCGATTATGGAGGCGCGACCCCGCTGTGGGGAGCGGTCGCGGCGGCCCGGGTGGGAGGGGCGGATCGATGGCCCGAATGTCATTTGCATACATCCTGTCGGTGCTGATGATCGTGGTCGCGGCATGTTCCGGCGGTGAGCGCGGTGCGACGACAACCACGTCGCGTGCGGACAGCGGTGGGGCGTCGCGCGCGAAGGTCGCGCTCATCACTCACCAGGCACCCGGCGACACCTTCTGGGATCTGGTCCGGCGGGGCGCCGAAGCCGCGGCCGCCAAGGACGGCATCGAACTGCAGTATTCCCATGACCCGGACGCGACGGCCCAGGCCAACCTCGTGCGGTCGGCCGTCAGCGGAAAGGTCGCCGGCATCGCCGTCACACTCGCCGACCCTGCGGTCATGGCGCCGGCCGTGCAGGCCGCGATCGGCGCGGGTGTTCCGGTTGTGGCAGTGAACTCCGGGATCGCCGACTGGAAAGCGCTGGGGGTGATGGAGTATTTCGGCCAAGACGAGACGATCGCGGGTCAGGCCGCGGGTGAACGCTTCACGCGCGTGGGCGCACAAAACGCTCTGTGCGTGATTCACGAGCCGGGCAATGTCGCACTCGAGGCGCGATGTGACGGGCTGGCAAGGGGATTCAGCGGCAAGACGCAGAGGATCTACGTGGACGGTGTGGAGAAGGCACTCGTCAAGAGCGCGGTGATGGCAAAGCTGCAACAGGACTTCAGCATCGACCGCATCCTGACCCTCGGTGCCCCAGTGGCATTGGCCGCGCGCGAGGCGGTCGCCGAAGCGAACAGCTACGCCAGGGTGGCGACATTCGATACCAACGCAGGCGTCGTCGACGCGATCAAGAACGGAATGATCGAGTGGGCCATCGATCAACAACCGTTCCTACAGGGATATCTGGCGGTCGACTCGCTGTGGCTGTACTTCACGAACAAGAACGTGATCGGTGGTGGCCAATCAACCCTTACCGGGCCGTCATTTATCGACGAGACGAACATCAACTCGGTCGCCGACCTCGCTGAGGCCGGCACCCGCTGACCCGCCGTGACGGTCATCTTTCTCACCGGCGACGTGATGACCGGCCGTGCGATAGATCAATTGCTGCCGCACCCGGGCGATCCAACGCTGCGCGAATCCGTTGTGTCCGACGCACGAACCTACGTAAGGCTTGCCGAGCAGGTGAACGGCCCGATACCGGCACCGATCGATTTCGCATGGCCGTGGGGTGAAGCTCTGGAGATCGTTGACCAGTTGGCGCCCGATGTCCGGTTGCTCAACCTCGAAACCAGCATCACCGCAGGCGGCGAGTTCGCGCCGCGGAAAGCGGTGCACTACCGGATGCACCCGGACAACATCGGATGCTTGGCCGCGATCCGGGCCGATGTCTGCGCGCTGGCCAATAATCACGTCCTCGATTTCGGGTATCGAGGGTTGACCGATACTCTCCGAACACTCAAGGACGCCGGAATACGCAGTGCGGGTGCAGGAGTGGACACAGCGAGCGCCGAGCGCCCGGCCGTCGTCGGACATGTCGTGATCGCGTCCTGTGGCATGGGATCGAGCGGCATTCCACAGGGGTGGGCGGCGACGGGACGTCACCCGGGCGTCGCATATGTGCCCGACATGTCCGACCGCAGCGCCGACGCCATCGCCGAGCGGGTCCTGGCGGTGAAAGGCGCTGGCGGCATTGGGGTGGTGTCCGTGCACTGGGGCTCGAATTGGGGCTACGACGTTGACACCGCGCAGATCCGCTTCGCGCACAGGCTGATCGACGCGGGTATCGATGTGGTGCATGGTCATTCGTCGCACCATCCCAGGCCGATCGAGGTGTACCGCGGCAGGCTGATCCTGTACGGGTGCGGCGACACGATCGACGACTATGAAGGCATCTCGACATTCGAGTCGTTCCGGCACGAGCTGCGGCTGCTGTACTTCGCGTCAGTCGACAGCACCGGCATTGTCTTGAAGATGGTGCCGATGCGGATGCGGAGAATGCGGCTCGAGCGCGCGCCCGATGAGGACGCGGAGTGGTTGCGTGCCACCGTGGAGGAGATGAGCCAGCGATTCGGAACTCGCGTCGAGAACGCGCCCGACGGCGTGCTGACGGTCGGTGTCTAAGACATGGGTCTCTGGTTCCTAGCCGATCGTAAAGAGAGTAGCTTTACGAATGGCAAGTACCGTACCATACGATCGTAAAGGTGGAACTGGCCAAGTTGAGGAGCTGGCATGGCGACCGCGGCGCTGGGGACCGCCGATACCCGGACGCGGCTGATCGAGGCCGCGGTCGACCTATTCACCCGGCACAGCTTCGCGGGCACGTCATTGCAGATGATCGCCGACGAGCTGGGGCTCACCAAAGCGGCCATCTACCACCATTTCCGGACTCGTGAGCAACTGCTGACCGCGGTGCTCGAGCCCATCCTCGACGAGTTGCGAATCATCGTCGAAACCGCGGAGGCAAGGCGTACGCCCCACGCGCGGGCAGAACACATGCTCAGTGGCTACGCCGCGCTGGCGGTGCGGAACCGGGGACTCGTGGCGGTGCTTGCCGCCGATCCGAGCGTCGCGACGGTGCTGGCCGAGCACGCTGAATGGGGCGAGCTGATCAAGCGGCAGCTGGCGCTGCTGGCCGATGTTGACCGGGGGCCGGCAGGCGAGGTCAAAGCGGCCATGGTGTTCGCCGGGATGGCCGGTGCGGCCGGGCCGACATGGGGCAACCGTGACGGCGATGCGCTGCGTGAGCATCTCGTGGACGCCGGCCGTCGCACGTTAGGCCTGCGCGCTCCTCGACGCGTCACGTAAGCCAAATGATCAACGCACTCAACCAGTTTCGGGAAGGAAACCCTGTATGAAAACCGCTGTCGTTACGGGAGGCGGCTCAGGTATCGGCCGGGCTGTCGCGGATCGGCTACGGGCGGACGGCTATCACGTGGCCACGATCGACCTGAACCCATCCGACGACGAGTTTGCGCAGACGGCGGACGTGACTGATCGCGCACAAGTGGACGCTGCGCTGGCGGCGATCCGAGCACAGTTGGGACCGGTGACAGTCCTGGTCAACGCGGCAGGCCTGGACGGCTTCAACCGCTTCACCGACATCACCTTCGACGAGTGGCGGAAGGTCGTCGACGTCAATCTGAACGGCGTGTTCCACTGCATTCAGGCGGTGTTGCCCGACATGGTCGAAGCGGGCTGGGGACGTATCGTGAACATCTCCTCGTCGAGCACGCATTCCGGCACGCCCTATATGTCGCACTATGTGGCCGCGAAGTCGGCGGTCAACGGCTTGACCAAGTCGTTGGCGTTGGAGTACGGACCCGCAGGCATCACGGTCAACGCGGTGCCGCCTGGCTTCATCGATACGCCGATGCTGCGCAACGCAGAGTCTCTCGGCAGAATCCGCGATGTCCAGGCGACCATCGACGCGACCCCGGTCCGACGTATAGGTAGGCCCGAAGACATCGCGGCGGCATGCGCTTTCCTGATCTCTGATGAGGCCGGCTACATCACCGGGCAGATACTCGGCGTCAACGGCGGCCGCAACACGTAGCCGACCAGGCACCATGCGACGATGGTCGGATGTCTACGGAACCGGCGCATTTCACGCTGACCGAGGATGGCACGTTCATGCCGTCGCCGTTCGCGCAGAGTCATTGGGGCGATGATCATCTCAATGGACCGGCCATCGTTGGACTCGCAGCGCGGGCCCTCGAAAACCGTTGCGGATCACCTGACTTCATGCCGACTCGGTTCACTGCGGACTTGTTCAGGGCGGCACGCAACGTCCCGACGACGATCGACGTCCGCGTGGTGCGCGACGGGCGACGGGTGCGCAACGCGGAATGCGATGTGGTACAGGACGGCCGCACCGTTACACGGGCCATACTGGTGCAGTACCGGCGTTCGTCGGCTCCGCTCGGCCGTCAGTGGACGGCGCCGACCTCGCTTGTGCAGCCGCCGACACCGGACGACTCGATACTGCCGTTCGTGGGTAGCGATGCCGCGGGTTGGACGCGATCGCCGGCGGCGCATCAGAACGACTCTCGTAAGCGCTTCTACAACGATGGCATCAAACTGCTTGCGGGCGAGAAGAACTCCCCATTCGTCCGAGCCGTCATGATCGCCGAGGCGACGAGTTTGGTGACCAACCTCGGAACTGAGGGCATCGGCTACATCAACGGTGACCTGACAGCGGCGTTCGCCCGGTTGCCCGTTGACGACTGGATCGGCATTCAAGCGGACTCGCACTGGGCGTCAGACGGGATTTCGGTCGGCACGGCGACACTGTTCGACAATGAGGGTGCATTTGGGTCGGGATGCGTAACGGCAGTGGCCAATCCTGCTGCGCAGATCGACTTCTCGCGCGATGCGACTCCGCTGAAGGGGCTCAACTACGAATAGAAGACACTCCAGGCCGCATATCAGCACCAACCTCCGCAACCCGGCTTGTCACTCTCCCCCAGATTGTTGTTTTCGGTAGGTCGCCGCGGCACTGGCGCCACACTGATCGGCGCCCGGGTCACATCGATCTTCGGCTTCTGAGTTGGCTTCGGTGCCGAGCGCGTCCAGTCCGGCTCGTTGTACGTCGGAGCGGAGCCGGTGTCCTGGGCCGGCGGTGGAGGCGAAGGCGGCGGCGGAGGTGGCAGTAGCGGCGGGGGAGCGATCGAAGTGGGCTGGGCGCTGGGCGCTGGCTCGGCGGTCGTCGAAGGCCGCGGTGCTACGGACGTCGACTGCCCAGGGCCCGTCGAGGAACTACCGGGCCAGACGAGCAGCGCGATCGGGACGGCCACAGCCGCGGATGCGACGGCGATCAGCGCCATTCTTACGCCTTTACTGCGGTACCACGGCTCGGGCGGAGCACGGAAGGTCAACGTGCTGCTATTCGAGGCGCGAAGATGGCCGTTCACCGTCCACGTGTTGACCGTTGGAGAGGCAAGCCGGCGAGGAGGTGGCGGGGGCGCACGGTCGACGACGGACCCGGCTTCGAAGTGTTCTTCCTGGACCCGGTTTACGGATTCGCTACGTGGAGGCTCGTGGACTTCTTCCACATGCGTCGGTTCCGCGACCTGCTCGCGGCCGAACCACCCGTCATCTGCATACGGGTCGTTCTGCCGGTAATCGAAGCCCCGATCAGGCGGGGCTTCTCGCTCAGTCACACACCGATGCTAACGCTGTCGTGCAAGGCAGTGACGAATCAGGCGCTGTCCAGGCTGTGCGACGGATCGAAGTGCTGGTGTATCAAAGTGTTTCGATAGTTAGTAGGCACTGGCTGGTGCTGGTGTGGTCGAGCCGGCACGCTTCTCGCCCAAATTGCGCAGCGATTGCCCGAGCCTTACGGCGGTCGTCAACGCGTCGCTCGACCGTGCGGATGGGGCACCCGCTCAGCAAAGTCTTCTGTCGTTTCGGCCCTTGCTGTTCGGCGGCGGCGTAAATTTCCTGGCGCTGGAAGCTCCCAGCCGAGCAAGGAGCCGTGATGGGTTATGTCAGGTATGTCGGCCGGGTGGGAGCGTTAGCGGTTGCGCTGGGAGTGGGGTCCGCGGTAGCGACGATGCCTGGCGTGGCACTGGCGGAGCCTTCGGACTCGACTTCGTCGAATTCTGACACGTCGAGTTCATCGGCTTCTTCGTCCACGGACAAGGACAGTCCGTCGAGCCCTTCCTCCACCTCGTCCTCGGCGGGTTCGTCGACTACGCCCGATCCTGGCACCGCCGTCGCGCAAACCACGGGCGGCGCACAGACAAGCTCGACG
>C688J18823_10002505_pt1 | contig 11476 bp, 8 predicted proteins | sample HopSoiMetagenom1_FD_18823 | JGI IMG/M metagenome (IMG submission 18823) | reverse complement strand
AATAAGGTGAATCCCGTGTTCGTAAGCCATTATGTTGTTCTTATTAGCGCCCCCCTTAAGCTCTAATTACATCTTAAAACGCCATGCCATTCATTCTGCTTCAGCCTGTAATACATGATAAATTTCATTCACATATTCCTGCAACAAAGTTTGGTCCTTTAAGACTTCAGTCTTTGTTATTTTCGTGCACCAATCCAAATACACTTCAAACAATTCTTCTTTTTCATCACTGATACCAATTAGTTTAAAAATAACATCGCTGAAATGCAGGTGATAATCCTGTGAATACCAACCCAAGGCACTTAAGCCATTAACGAATTGCATATTGATGAGATGGTCTTTTATAAGAGTGGTGACAATTTCCTTTTTTAGAACATGTTCTTGAGAATTTTCCATAGCTAGTTGATTTATAATTGCTGTTACAAATATAATTAAATACTCTATATAAAGAGGTATATTTTAAAGAGTAACTATATTTAAAGGCTTTTATTTGATTTGCTCTATAAAAAGAGTATTATCATGGCGAAGAAAACTGTTAAAAAAACTGCTGAAAAATCAATTACCGCAGAAACCAAGCAATTAAAACAAATTGGAGAAAGATTAAAACACTACAGAAAAAAGGCAGGATATACGAACTATGAATATTTTGCATATGAAAATAACATTAGCCGACCTCAATATGGAAAATATGAAGCTGGAGCTAATATTCAATTGAATACATTGATTAAAATATTGAAGGCGTTGAATGTGAGTTTGGAGGATTTTTTTAAGGGGTTTGAATAAAAACACGGGTATGCAGTTAAATAATAAAAATTACTTTAGAAAATAGATTTGTTTGTTTTATTGGTATTCTCGGATTTAAAGATAGGTCAATTGGTTTATGAACTCTATGGATTAACAGAGGATGAGATAAAAATTGTAGAATCATATTATAGGAAATGGATTTTTGTTTCATAGATACTTTGGGGTTGAATATAACCTTTGATTTGATTGCCTTACAGCGAAATAGTCAAAGGTATAGTACACTCTTATATCAACACGAAGGAATTTTATCAGCAGATCACAACAAAATTGGGAACGCTTCTTCAGTAGAAGAAGAGTTTAATATTTTTTTTACAAAAGCAAAAGAGAAAAATGTTGACCTTGCTTTAACACCAGAATATTCTTGTCCTTGGGTAGTAATCAGTTCTATTATTTCTACTCCTTCTAAATGGCCCAATGAAGGAAAACTCTGGGCTATTGGATGTGAATCAATTACAATAGAATCAATAAAAGGAATTAAAAAGGATTTCAATCAGAATAATTCTATTGTCTATTATGATGAATCGGTTCATACTGGAACTCAACGCTATCTTGACCCTTTGGTCTATTTGTTTCAAGCTCAAAACAATGGGACTTCTAAATTAGTTGTTATCATCCAGTTTAAAACTCACCATATGGGTGTTTGGAGCGGTGGTGATGTGGAAAGGAATAATTTAATACAGGGGAGGGAAATATACATTATTAGGAACGCTGTAAGTTCAATTTATTTCATGTCTTTGATTTGTTCAGAAGTCATGAATTTCGGCACTGAGTTAAATCAGCAGAAAAAGCAGGATATTGAATGGGAAGATAAACCATACTTAATATTTAATCCACAATTAAATCCCGATCCGGCTCATTCAGATTTTGTTGCTTTTAGAAAATATGTTTTTCAATCAAATGATAAAGAAATAATTTCTCTTAATTGGCAAATTAATTCTAAGATTGGAAATATCCCTATGTTATTAAATAACTGTTCAAGAAGTGGATCATATATAAAGTCAAATGAAATAAACCTATCCGATAAAAGAAGAATTATTAGTAACCATAAAAAGGGCTTATATTACTTTAACAATAAGAAAAATCGTCATACATACTTATTAAGTAGTGAACCACACTGCTTTCTGATTGAAACCCCTCCTGTAAAAATTTCAAATGCAAAACCAGCCCAAATGAGAAGGGATGGCCCCGAAATAAAAGAAGTATTTTCCTTTAACGGTTTAAAAAACTCCTTGATTAGTAGAGATAATGTTAACGATGAGCATATAAATTATATTAATAGTATTGGTTGTCAAAATGAATTTCTTTTAGACTTAAATAAGTGTGTGCTTGAAAAAGAAAGGTTGGTATGTATATCAACTGGTGATGTTAATGGACAGACAGGTGCAAATTGGTGCAATATGGAAAACATTTCATCTATAATTATGGAAGAGGATCGGGAAATAAATGGCCGAATCACAGTAGCACGTAATTCAGGTGCTGATAGTATAAATATTAAAAGAAAATTTGTTGAGGTAGTAAATGAACTAAAAACTATACTGGATGGTAAAATTAGTTTTCCAGATAGTATAGCTGATCTAAAGAGTGAAGATTTGATTTTAGCATATTATGACAATTCACACGTGGATAATTACAGATACAATATTACTACTACTGAAGGTGAAAAAAGAATAGCTACGATTGCTTTCTTGGGTGCTGTGCCTGATGCAACTATTAATGAAGTATACGCTAACATAAGAAAGCTATTTAATAATGACAATAAAAACAAAGAAAGAGTGATTATTTTTTACAAACGTGGCGCAAATGTCATAGCTAAGTATGACGTAAATGCAGCGAATTTGATTAACACAAATGATTACGATGATACATCTATTTTAAAGGAAAATGAATAAACCAAATGTACTTAACGTTGCTAAAGATATTTTTAGCAACATCACATCAATAGATGATGATTTATATAAAGGTGAGTTGTTTATTGGAAGTGATAAACCTGCTGGTGTCTATTATTTAGATTTCAGCGACAACATCAATAAAATTGATTTTAAATCGTATCAGGAAAATCTTTTATCAAAGCAATATTTTAGTGATCCAGGGAGCCTCCAATGGAATTATTATCTTCTTTTATTTCAAGATCATTTTGATCAGAAAAAAAAGCAAGAAATTGAAAAGAACGATAGGTATGCACGAAAATTTATTTTTACTGAAACTGAGTTTGAAGACTTTTTTAAGTTAGAATCATCCAAAAGTTCACTAAATGCAGATATCGTTCTAGATTGGAAAAAGAAATTAGATACTGTGGACTTGCAAGAAGTGTATAGCAATGATCCAATATCACAGTCAGTTGAAAGATTCTATGAAAATAAAACTGAAAAATTACCGGATAAAAAACAGAAGAAAGTAGCCAATGTTGACGCAATAAAAATTGAGCAAATAAAACAACTTGTCCTTACTAATAAGTATCGCCCTTTCCCAGTAACTCAGAGGACTTTTGACTTTAAAAAAGTTAATCTTATTAAGGGCATTAATGGTGTAGGAAAAACTTCGCTTTTTGAAGCTATCGAAATAATATTATGTGGAAGAACAAAAAGAAATCCTAAAAAGGATGAATTAGACGAAGCGATTGAGGTCACCTTTGATGGGAATAGAAGTGAAAAATATACTCCTGGACAAACTGAGTTTTATAGAAAAAGAGACCAGCTTTGGTATTCTAATACATATTCCAGAGACAATAATTTACACATTTCGTTTAATCGGTATAATTTTTTTAATTCCGATGCTGCATACAGTTTCGCCAATAGTAGTAAAGAAGATGAAATAAAACAGGCTTTATTTAACTTGGTATTAGGTTCTGAATATAATCATATCAAAGAACGGTCAGAAAAATTTTATGGCAATATAAAAACAGAATATAATCGATTAGACAAAACAATAAATGAATCTAAGCAGATAATTAATGATGCTGACAAAGTACTTAAACTATCTATTCTCACAGAGAACTTAAATACTATAAAGCAAAAAATAAATGAAAATATTATAGATTTAAAAGTTAAAATTAAAATAGAAGATGCTGAAAAAAATCATGCAGTTGTTGAAGAGTTGAACAATAGAATAAAATCTATTCTAGAAAAAATTAAAGAAGAACCAAATTATATAAAATCATTAAAAGAAGTCAACGACAGAATAAAAATATACCGCGACAGGCAATTGTTACTTGAAACTACTGCCGAGAACTATGAAAAAATTGTAAGTAATGAAATCCTTGCTCAGAAGACAATCGACAATGTATCAAAAAAATTATCATTAATTCTTGAATGCAATAAATATTTTTCTGATAGAAAAATGTTTGAATTAGAAGGTTTAAATGCTAAGTATGAAAAAACGATGCAACAAATTAGTAGAATTAAGCAAATAGACGAAACACTTGAAGGTATTGACATTAATTTATATAAATTGAATATTTCATATGTTGAATATGAGAATGAAAAGAATAGTCAATTTAAAAAAAATACAGAAGAGAAAAAGACAGTTGATAAAATTTTAAAAGATAGACTAAATAAGTTGGGGAAGGCTGAAAAGATTCTTAAGGAAATTAAACTATTGGGAAAAGAGTTTTTGAGTATTAATGAGCACACAGCTGCTTGTCCTTTATGCCAGTCAAATTTTAAAGAGGCAGAATTAAAATCTAGAATTGAGAGTATATCTCAGGATGAAAATTTGATAGAGGCGGAAAAAACGCAAATGCTTTACAATAAGCTCTCAGAGATTAATAATTTCATTGAAAAATTAGGGCTGGAAATAAATTACATTAATAAAGTCCAAGTAGCTTATCTAATTTTATTCCCTGATGAAAAAATAGGTCCAAAAGCGCTTATTGACGTAGTAAAATCTATACAAAGTGAAAAATCCACTATAGATAAATTAAAGGAAGAAATAAAAAAGATTGAAGAAATAAAAGTATTAGCGCAGTCTTTTAATACATCTGAATTAGAGTTTGCCAATTTGAAAAATAAAATGGAGGAAAGCATGCCTGCCATTAAATTTATTTATACAAGTAAGGATGAATTTGCTAAAAAAGCTAAGGAATTAAAAAAGGAAGTGGATGATAAAAAAATTGACATTGATAAACTTATAGAAGAGAAAGCAACCTTAATTTTTAATTTGAAGAAAAAAACAGGAATTGATTCGGATTCAAAAGTTGATATAAAAACCATTAGAAATAGCATTATTGCTGAAAGTAGTAAGTTGACAAAAGCAAAAAATTATTTTGATAAAATTTCTGAGTTATTAACTCTTCAAGAAAGTGATTCAGTTGATGAACTGGATTTAACATCAACAGTACTCTTCAAAAACATAAACTCTTTAAAATCCGAACTTAAAAATCAATTTGAAGTTAACGCTGCAACAAAAAGAAAACAAGATGCGGATAAGTATATCAAGGACAACAAGGAAAGGTTTTCTCGACTTAAATCAGCTAAGGACACTTTAGAAGCTTTAACTTCTGGTGATGGAAGTAAACAAATGGAGGATTTTTTCAATCAGAATTTAGCTGAAATAATTGATGTTTTCAAAACCATTCATGTTCCTAAAGAATTTGTCAATATTCAATTTCAAGAAAATGAACTTTATTTAACAGATGAAAAGGGGAAGAAAAGAAAAATTTCTGAAATAAGCACTGGACAACGATCTGCCTTAGCCTTATCGATATTTATCAGCTTAAATAGGAAATTGAAAAATGGACCAGATATTATAATGTTTGATGATCCAGTTTCTTATATAGATGATTTTAATGCATTGTCATTTTTAGATTTTCTGAGATATTTTGTGCTTAAAGAAAATAAGCAAATATTTTTTGCTACTGCAAGTACAAGGCTTGCAAGTCTATTTGAAAAGAAATTTCAATTCTTAGATAATGAGTTTAAAACATTTACATTAAATAGAGAACCTGTTTCATAAATACATTGAAATAATGCAAGACGAAACTAAAGTAAAATGTCCAAATTGTGGGACAGCAATAGATGTTCAGGAAGTTCTTTCTCACCAATTGGAGGATGATTTCAAGAAGAAATATAACGCTCAACTCTCAGAAGAAAAGAAAAAATATGAAAAAGAATTTGAAAAACTGAATGAACAAAAAGAAGAATTTGAAAAAAAGAAACAAAAAGAAAATGAGCTATTTCAAGAACGTTTTAATGCCAAACTAAAGGAAGAAAAAACGGTATTGGAAAAACAACTTAAATTTAAGTTGGCAGAAGAGCAGTCAGAACAGATGGCTTTAATTCAAAAGGAATTATCAGAAAAATCAGAACAGGTCAAAGAACTAAATAAAACGAAAGGAGAGATTGAAAAATTAAAACGGGAGAAGGATGAATTAAAGGAGTCAATTGAAGCTGAATTACAAAAAACGCTAAATCAGAAACTAGCAGAAGAAAAGGATAAAATACGAAAAAGCGAACAGGAAAAGAATGAATTTGTAGTAAAGGAATTGCAGAAACAATTAGAAGACCAGCGTAAACTTACTGAAGAAATGAAACGCAAGCAAGAACAAGGGTCCATGCAATTGCAAGGGGAAGTCCAAGAATTAGCTATTGAAGAATGGTTGAAAGTAAATTTTCCATTTGATACGCTTTCAGAAATTAAAAAAGGGGCAAGAGGTGGAGATTGTTTGCAAATTATAAATACTCAAACACATCAGAATTGTGGATGTATTTATTACGAAAGTAAACGAACCAAAGATTTTCAACCGTCTTGGATAGAAAAATTCAAAACTGATATGCGTGCAAAGAATGCAACTTTTGGAGTGCTTGTTACAGAGGCTTTACCTAAAGGGATAGAACGCTTATCTCAAAAAGAAGGAATTTGGATATGTACTTATGATGAATTTAAGGCTTTATGTTTTGTATTAAGAGAATCAGTTATACTGATTAATCAAGCGGGAGTGATACAGGAAAATAAGGGGGAAAAAATGAGCTTGTTATATGATTTCCTTACTGGAAATGAATTTAGAATGCAAGTCGAAGCAATTGTTGAGGGTTTCACTCAAATGCAAACAGATTTAGATACGGAACGAAGAGCTATTGAGGGTATATGGAAAAAAAGAGAAAAACAAATTCAAAAAGTGCTTTTAAATACTACTCATATGTATAGTGCCATTAGAGGTATTGCTGGAAACGCAATAGGATCTATTCGCGCACTAGAATTACCTTCTTCGGAAGATGGAAGCCATAATTTAATATAAAAGAACAATAACAAGGTTACAGACAACGGATCAATCGTACAGCACAAAAATAATTATTTAAACTTTTCCCCCAACTTTTCAGATTGATCCCATACAACTCCAAAACTGTATGTAAATCCGTATGTATTCAAAACAAAAGCCTCACAACTATTTAGTTATGAGGCTTTTTAAGTTTACTCTTGTGATCCCGCTGGTATTCCGAGCGCCTTTTTCATGTTACTACCTCTTTACGACCTTTTTCTTTATTTACCAGTCTTTCAGACGATTTTACTTAAAATCTTCGTTCCTGTTTAATTTCCATTTATTCCTAAAATTCACCCCCACTTCCACCCCAACAGAGGATAACTTTCCATCCACATAGTTAGTTTTTGACATAGCTTTGAATCATCAAAAAGCAAATTTTATGTCATACAAGATCAAATTAAAAAGGCCAAATTCTAAAGAATCCGTCCTTTTCACCGAATTTTCAAAAAATGGAATACCATTCAAGTTTTACACAGGAAAGACAATCCAGGCCAAGAATTGGTCTCTTACAAAGCAAGAAGTGCTTCCCGGTGAGCCAAATTACAAATTAATCAACAAATATCTGGAAAGCTGGGAAAAAGAGTTACGAAGAATCATTGAAGAGCTGGAAGCCAACCAGTTACGCTTGACTAAAGAAGCCATTCAAATGCAACTGGATAAAACATTCAAAAAAGATTCAGTTCATGAAGTAAAAGAAGGAGTATACGATTTCATAAGCTTTATTGATTTCTATATTGACAAAAACAGACGTGGACATCGGAACAACCAACGACTAAACCAAACAAAGAAATTTGTCATTGTGGCTTTTAATCTAATTACGAAAAAACACCTTTCGGACTGGAATTCATTAAACATTAAGGAAAAATCTCGTAACAAACTAGTACCGGACCATAGACTGAGATTCGATGAAATAAATCTAAAATTTATAGAAAAGTTCAGAGACTATCTATATGATGCGCAATTCACCATTGTAATCAAGGGTCAGGAAATATCACAAAATTACAAGATTAACTACATTGATAAGCAGGTGAAAAATTTAAAACAGTTTGTGACGTCTGCAATTGAAGCCGGCTATGTGGAGCGCTTCACCTGGAATGGTATTAAATCAGAACAAAAAGACGTTGACGCCATTTACACAGATTTTAATGAAATACAGATGCTACATGATCACTTATTTACTAAAAAGACAGAAATTCTAGTGAGAGATAAGTATGTATTGAATTGCTTCTTAGGTATGCGTTATAGCGATTTAAACAAGTTACAACCACATTTTTTTAGCAAGAAAACCATTGCAGGGAAAGAGTTCGTCGTTTATACAGGTCGGGCAAAAAAGACCGACTACAAAATTGAATTTGCGGTCCATCCTATCGCTCAACAGATTCTGGAAAAGTACAATTACAACATTCCACAACTCTCAGCCAAGGAATTTAATGAAGTTCTCAAGGTCATAGGCTACGAAGCAGGTTTAAGAGGGTTAGAGCGGATCAGAGAAGTGCGAGGTTCAGAGACTATTTTTCGCGATATCGAAAAATATAAGTTAATGAGTAGCCACGCCGGAAGGAGAAGTTTTTGTACAAATTTTTACAATGAAGGTGTTTCAATAGCAGCAATAATGAGTATAAGTGGTCATCAGACAGAAAGCGAGTTCCGCAAATATATTAAAAAAGCTTCCGTCCGTCTTGATATTGTTGCTGAACAAGTATTTGCTATTCAAGGATTGAAACGTACTGGATAAACGTCAAATAGAATTGTGAGAAAATAGTTTACATACCTTTGCATTTTAGGCGGTCGCAATTTTAATTTTAAAATGTTTTTCGACATCAATTTTACTTTGACCATTCTTTATGAGAATTAAACTATCTTCTGTTTCTTTAAGAGTTTTCTTTTTTATCAAAACGTAATTTTCCTCGGAATTTATTCCGTACCTACAGTTGTAGCCTTTCCCTTCAGTTATGATATGAAAAAATTTCCCAAGGGCATTTATTTTTCTGAGCAGATCAATGGTCAATTCTCCATTTACAAATTTCCTCATGGCCCCCTTCTCAAAATTGTTGCTTCCAGGCATTCTATTTACAGGAACAGAGAGATTCTCTTCTTTACCGTTTTCGCTAATTTTAAATATTGCGTTTCGATTTTTCATAAAAACTCTATTCTTTCCCCAACTGACCTCTATAGGATATGGTAATTTATACCCTTCAGATGGTTCATCGCTCAATAAAATTTCATATCGTATTCCTTGTTTAAATGATACCTCTTTCAATAACTTGGTTTCCTTAATCCAGGAATAGTCTTTGAGTTTATATCGCTTATCATCTAAGATTTTATCAAAAACATAAACATCATAGTCTGCGGTGCTTTCACTACCACTTTCCTGAAGTCTTTTTTCAACAAATGTTGCAGATATTTTTGTTTCCATTTTACGGCTTTTAGATTGCATTTAAAGGGGGAACTTCTCCATATTTACTGCGATAAGTTTCTATTATTGTTTGCTCAAGTTCTTTGGGGTTATGGGAATAAACAGCTTCTATAAAAAGTGTTTCGTACGGAAAAACTTTAGCTATATTTGGATTTGATTTATACCTTCTTCCACATATATGTTGTTTTCCTTTATAGTCAGGAGATATGGACTTTTTAAGAGCCGCAATTCGACGGTATGATAATCCCATACCAATGTATAAAACTCCATCTGGATCGATTCCAAGAAATCTATTAATCGGTACGCGCTTTTGATCACAAATTGCAATAACCTTATAAATCCCGCCCGCTTCTTTGTGTGCATTTTTTATGAATAACCAAAAATTCGGATCATCAAAATGTATAAGTCCTTCCATTGCAAATTTTTTAGATCTAAAAAATATTATTAAATATAGTGTAAATTGTTGAGTATTTAATGATAGCTTTAAATTCAACAACTTGATGCTGAACGAGCTGTTTTTTTCCAAGAGGAGGGTACTTATTAAAATCGGTTATGATTTTAAGTGAAATTTTTGTTTTCCGAATCTAGGGTTTTTTTGGTCTGATGTATTTTAATGCTTGTTACTTACGATTTTTTAACGCGTATTGAAATCTCGAATAATCTTTTCTAAATTAATTCCTTTTCCTAAAACCGGTTTAAATATATCTCCTTCGGTTTTAATTCTATTCAGAGCATTTTTGATAGTAAAATCAGTCATTTTCAGTCCTTTTCTCACTTCATCCCAATGCAATGGCATTGAGACGGTTGCACCAGGTTTAGGACGAACTGAATAAGGTGCCGAGACAGTGGCTTGCGGACGATTTTGTAAAAAGTCAATGTACATTTTTCCTTTACGATCCTTTACTGCACGTTCAATTGAAGTAAATTTTGGCAATTGTTCATGTACTAGGCGAGCAACAATTCTCGCGAATTCTTTTGATTGCTCGTATGTATATTTCGCACCAAAAGGAATATAAATATGAATGCCAGTTGATCCACTTGTTTTTGGATAGCCTTCCACTCCGAGGCTTTCTAGGACCTCCTTTGTAACCTGGGCTGCTTCAATTACCTGGTCAAAAGTATTTTTTGCGGGATCTAAATCAATAATGCACCAGTCCGGATAATCTTCCTGCTGCACTCTGCTACTCCAGGGATTCATCTCTATGCAGCCCAGCGAAGCCATATAAAGTAAACTTGCATCATCTTTTGCAACTAGATACTCTTTATCTTCACCATCTCCATCACTATGATAATTGTAGGTTTGTAACCAATCCGGTGCTTTCCCTTTAATATTTTTGTAGAAAAAACTAATTCCATTTATTCCATCTGGATGCCGAAGCATTGATTGAGGACGATCTTTTAAATAAGGAAGAATATACGGTGCTACTTGATAGTAGTAATTAATCAAGTCACGTTTGGTGATCTTTTCTTTTGGCCAGTAATATTTATTAAGATGCGCGAATTTAAATTCGTGACCATCAACAATTCGGACTTGAGTGTCATCGGTTGGATTCAGCAAAGTTTTCCGTTCTGCCTTTCCCCTTTTTGGAATTATTGTTTCTGTGTCTTTTTGAGTTTCTTTCAAAACTTTCTCTGTCGGCTTTTCCTTTTCCTGTATAACATCGTTTGCTTTTTTATCAAGCCGCATTCCCTCAAAAGATGGATGGCGCATAATTCCCTCAGACGTTAATTCGGCATAACTGACCTCACAAACCAATTCCGGCTTTAACCATGTCACAGTCGCATGGGGAGGATTCGGACGAAATCTGGATGGTTTATTAACATCAGGAACTTCCGTAAATGGTACTTTAGAAGTGATTAAAGGTTTAAATGCTTTCATCATTTCCTTTTGGGTTTTATCATTGAATCCAGTTCCAACCTTTCCTGTATAATGTAGCCGTTTGCCATCATATACGCCCACCAATAGCGAGCTAAATGTTTTACTCGTATCTTCATTTATT
>C688J18823_10002504_pt1 | contig 11484 bp, 15 predicted proteins | sample HopSoiMetagenom1_FD_18823 | JGI IMG/M metagenome (IMG submission 18823) | reverse complement strand
TGCTCGACGTAACCCCGCTGTCGCTGGGCATCGAGACGCTGGGCGGCGTGTTCACCCGCATCATTGACCGCAATACGACGATCCCGACCAAGAAGAGCCAGGTATTCTCGACGGCGGAGGACAACCAGAACGCCGTGACCATCAGGGTCTTCCAGGGCGAGCGGGAAATGGCGGCCGACAACAAGGTTCTCGGCCAGTTCGATTTGATGGGGATTCCGCCCGCTCCGCGAGGCATGCCGCAAATCGAAGTCACGTTCGATATCGACGCCAATGGCATCGTCAACGTCTCCGCAAAGGACAAGGCGACCGGCAAGGAGCAGCAGATTCGGATCCAGGCTTCGGGCGGTCTGTCGGAAGCCGACATCCAGAAGATGGTGAAGGATGCCGAGGCGAACGCCGCCGAGGACAAGAAACGGCGCGAGGCGGTGGACGCCAAGAACCATGCCGACGCGCTGGTGCATTCCACCGAGAAGGCGCTGTCCGAGCACGGATCGAAGATCCCGGAGACCGATCGCCGCGCGATCGAAGATGCCGTCAGCGATTTGAAGGAAGCGCTGAAGGGCGACGATGCCGAGGCAATCAAGGCCAAGACCACTACGCTGGCGCAAGTTTCGATGAAGCTCGGCGAGGCGATGTACAAGCAGCAGGCCGAGAGCGACGCGGCCAAGGATGCGGCAAAGGACGACGTGGTCGACGCGGAATTTACCGAGGTCGACGACGACAAGAACAACAAGAAGTCTGCCTAAGCGGCGGTGAACCATGACCCTCATTCTGAAGAGCACGCAAAAGCCGCGTCTCGAAGAGTGGGGGTCTTTTTTCGTTAAGCCGCAGGCTGCATCCTTTCACGCGCATTCTTTTGGAAGCACGACGAATTTCGGGCGGATTTGACGGATGTCCACCAAGCGCTGCTATTACGAAACACTTGAAGTCGACCGCAACGCGGACGAATCGAAACTCAAGGCGGCGTTCCGGAAGCTCGCGATGAAATGCCACCCGGACAAAAATCCGGGCGACGCCACCAGCGAGATGCGCTTCAAGGAAATCAACGAAGCCTACGAGGTCCTGAAGGACGGCGACAAACGCGCAGCCTACGACCGCTTCGGTCACGCGGCGTTCGAGCAGGGAATGGGGGGCGGCGGCGGTCCAGGCTTCGGCGCCGGCTTTGCGTCTTCATTTTCCGACATATTCGAAGACCTGTTCGGCATGGCTGGGCAACGCGGACGCGGCGGCGGGCGCGAGCGTGGCGCAGATCTGCGCTACAACATGGAAATTACGCTTGAGGAAGCCTACCTCGGCAAGACCGCCCAGATCGAAATTCCGGTTTCCGTCACCTGTGAATCATGCTCGGGGACCGGCGCCAAGGCTGGCACCAAGCCGAAGACTTGCTCGATGTGCGGCGGTGCCGGCCGGGTTCGTCAGGCGCAAGGCTTCTTCACGCTGGAGCGGACCTGTCCGGGGTGTCAGGGCCGCGGCCAGATGATTGAAGACCCCTGCCCATCATGCGCGGGTTCAGGCCGGGTAACGCGCGAGCGGACATTGTCGGTCAATATTCCCCAAGGCGTCGAAGACGGCACCCGTATCCGCCTTGCCGGCGAAGGAGAGGCTGGCGTTCGCGGCGGCCCACCCGGTGATCTCTATATCTTCCTCTCGCTCGCCACGCACGAGTTCTTCCAGCGCGATGGTGCCGACCTGCATTGCCGGGTCCCGATCTCGATGGTCGCGGCTGCGCTCGGTGGCGAATTCGAAGTGCCGACCATTGAGAAGGGCAAGACCAAGGTGAAGATTCCCGCGGGAACCCAGTCCGGTCGGCGCTTTCGCATCGCATCAAAAGGCATGCCGGTGCTGCGTTCGCGCCAGACCGGCGATATGTATGTCCAGGTCGTGGTCGAAACTCCACAGAATCTCACCAAGAAGCAGCAGGAGCTGCTGGCCGAGTTTGAAAAATTATCATCGGGCGCAACTCAGCCCGAAGCCGCGGGTTTCTTTACCAAGGTTAAGGACTTTTTCGGCAGCCGCGTCAGTCCATAGCGGGCGGTCAGCAACATCGGCTGTGTTGTCCTCGCGACAAAAGCATTAGCCGGGCATAGCGTTAAGCATTGTACCGCACGCGGTTGAACAACCATGCGGGAGATGCGTTCGGCTTGACCGTTTCGCCTGCGACCTATACGTCTTTATGACTATTTTCTGACACTCCCGCCAAAAAGCGGTCCCGCCTGGGAGCGACATGCCACTGCAATCCTCCGCGCGCGCGCTGAAAAAACCCCTTCGTCTCGACGATGAGGTTCGCTTTCTTCGTTCGTGGATGGAGAAGCCGCTTCACATGGGTGCCGTCATGCCTTCCGGGCGCGTTCTGGCGCGCACCATGGCGCATTATGTCGACACCAACTCAATGGGTCCGGTGGTCGAACTTGGGCCTGGCACCGGAGCGATCACGACGGCCTTGATCGAGCGTGGCGTCGACCAAAAACGTCTGGTGCTGGTCGAGTACAATCCGAGCTTTTGTGCGCTGCTGCGCGATCGTTATCCGCACGCGAAGATCGTCCAGGGTGATGCCTATACCCTGCGAGACTCGCTGCGAAACGTGCTCAGCGCTCCGGCATCGGCCGTTGTTTCCGGCCTGCCGCTCGTAACCAAGCCGATGCTCACCCGGCTCAAGCTGATGCGTGATGCCTTTGCAGCACTCGCGCCGGGTGCTCCCTTTGTGCAGTTCACTTATTCCGTTGCGCCACCCATTCCGAAGTCCCTGCCCGGCGTGTCAACAGAAGCCTCCGAGCGCATCTGGATGAACCTTCCGCCCGCGCGCGTCTGGGTATACCGCAAGTATTAATGGCGTCCCGCCTCCTTCCCCGGGTTCGTCTTGAACGCGGTTCATCATGTTTGCACTGAAGCTTCTGGTCATTCCCGGCTCGCTCCGCACCGGCTCGCTCAATGCGAGGCTTGCGGCGACCGCGGCGCTTGAACTCGCCCAGGCGGGGGCGGAAGTCACCCGCATTTCCCTCGCCGACTTTCCGCTGCCGATCTACGATGGCGATCTCCAGAGCAAATCGGGCGTGCCGAAAAACGCCGTCAATCTGAAGCGCCTGATCGGGGCTCACCACGGAATCCTGATCGTCACACCTGAATACAATTCTTCCGTTCCAGCCCTGGTCAAGAACACGATCGATTGGGTGACGCGGGTGCAAGATGCGCAAGAAATCCGCGGCCAGGTGTTTCGCGACCGTCCCTTTGCGATCGCAGCCGCCTCCGAAGGCCGCCTCGGCGGCAGCAGATCGCTCGCCGCGCTTCGGTTGATTCTCGCTGCCTGCCACGCGACCGTTATTCCGAATCAACTCGCGCTGTCGTTCGCGGGCGACGCCTATGACGATATGGATCGATTGAAGCATCCGGCCGACATCGAGTCGCTCGGCGCCCTGGTGCGGCAACTGATCGATTTTTCCCAACGCATGATATGAGGTGACATGCCGCCATCTGCTATCGATCCGCGAGACCGGTTGATCGTCGCGCTGGATCTGCCACACGTCGATGCCGCCGAGGCGATGATCGCGAGACTCGGCGACAGCGTCACCTTCTACAAGATCGGCTATCAACTCGCCTACGCCGGGGGGTTGCCCTTGGTACGGCGGTTGGCCGACGCCGGCAAGAAAGTATTCGTTGATCTCAAGCTGCATGACATCGGCAATACGGTTGCCAAGGGCGTGGAGAGCGTAGCGAAGCTCGGGGCAACTTTCCTGACCGTGCATGCCTATCCGCAAACGATGAAGGCCGCCGTGGAAGCCCGCAGCGGAAGCAGCCTGAAGATACTCGCTGTTACCGTGCTAACCTCCTACGACGACAGCGATCTGCATGCCGCGGGCTATCGTCTCGGCGTCTCCGACACGGTCGAGGCGCGGGCTCGCCAGGCTCAGGTGCTCGGTGTCGACGGCCTTGTCTGCTCACCGGAAGAAGCATCGAGCCTTCATGAGATGGTCGGTGACATATGGTTCTGGTGACGCCGGGTATCCGGCCGGCCGGGACTGCGGCGGGCGATCAGAAGCGTGTTATGACGCCGCGGCGCGCCATCGCCGCGGGTGCAGACTATCTGGTGATCGGACGGCCGGTGATGGAAGCGGCCGACCCGAAAGCGGCGGCCGACGCGGTTCACGAAGAGATCGCGCTGGCGTTGGCTTGAAACCACACAGGAGAGAGAGGATGCCCAAAGGCTACTGGATCGCGCGCATCGATGTTCACGACGCGGAGGGTTACAAGGAATACGTCGCCCAGAACGGCGCGGTGTTCAATAAGTTCGGTGCGAGATTCCTGGTGCGCGGCGGCAGGCATGTCCCCAAGGAGGGTTCGTCGCGCTCGCGAAACGTGGTGCTGGAATTCAAGGACTACGAGACCGCGCTCGCCTGCTACAATTCGCCCGAATATGCGCGGCTTGTTGCAATCCGTGCGCCGCATTCTCAAGGCGACCTCCTCATCATCGAAGGCTATGACGGGCCGCAGCCGTAAATCCGGAAGCGTGGTTGGTTGCCCGAATTGCCTGCCCCGGCTATACGGCAAGGGCGAGGTTTGAAACATGTCCGACATGCGCTTGATCGTTGCAGGGGCCGGCGGCCGGATGGGCCGCGCGTTGACGCGCGTCATCTCGGAAACCAAAGGCGCAATGCTCACCGGCGCCTTGGAGGCGCCGGGGTCTGAACTGTTGGGAAAAGACGCGGGCATGCTCGCGGGCCTGCCCGAAAACGGGGTCAAGCTGTCGGCAGACCTGTGGACGCTTTCGGCGAACGCCGATGGGATTCTGGATTTCACCGTGCCGGGCGCCACTATCGCCAACATCGCGATCGCTGCCGAGCGCGGCCTGGTTCACGTCATTGGTACCACCGGGCTTTCGGCGTCCGACGATGCCGTGATCAAAAGCGTCACCTCCCGTGCCATTGTCGTCAAATCGGGAAACATGAGCCTCGGCGTGAACCTGCTTGCGGCGTTGGTGAAGCGTGTGGCGCAATCGCTGGATGACGGCTTCGACATCGAGATTATGGAAATGCATCACCGCGCCAAGATCGACGCGCCATCAGGCACGGCATTGATGCTGGGTGAGGCGGCGGCCGCCGGGCGCAAGGTCGCGCTGGATCAGCACTCCGCGCGAGGTCGCGACGGGTTAACCGGCGCGCGGCGGTCCGGTGATATCGGCTTTGCGTCCCTGCGCGGCGGCTCGGTCACCGGAGATCATAGCGTCATTTTCGCGGGGCCGATGGAACGCATCGAGCTGATCCATCGTGCCGAAGATCGGACCATGTTTGCGCAAGGCGCGATGAAGGCTGCGCTCTGGGCGCGCAGCCAGAAGCCCGGACTGTACTCGATGTCCGACGTGCTCGGACTCCACGACTTCTAAAACTTGAACTTCAAGCGATTCAACGGAATTGAAGAATGAGCGACCGCCTTCTCGTGCTCGTGCGTCACGGCCAGAGCGAATGGAATCTCAAAAATCTTTTCACGGGTTGGAAGGATCCAGATCTTACCCCGCAAGGCGTAGCCGAGGCCAAGGAAGCCGGCCGCAAGCTGAAGGCGCAGGGTTTGAGCTTCGATATCGCGTTCACCTCGGTTCTCAGGCGCGCGCAGCACACCCTGGATCTGACCTTGGCCGAACTGGGCCAGACCGGCCTCCCCGTTCGCAAGCACCTCGCCCTCAACGAGCGCGACTACGGCGATCTGTCGGGTCTCAACAAGGACGACGCCCGCAAGAAATGGGGCGAGGATCAGGTGCATATCTGGCGCCGCTCCTACGACGTCCCGCCGCCTGGCGGCGAGAGCCTCAAGGACACGCTGGCGCGTACCCTGCCTTATTACGTTCAGGAGATATTGCCCTGCGTTCTGCGTGGCGAGCGCACGCTCGTCGCGGCGCATGGCAATTCGCTGCGCGCCTTGATCATGGTGCTTGAGAAACTCTCGCCGGAGGGCATTCTGGCGCGCGAACTCGCAACCGGCGTGCCGATCATCTATCGGCTGAACGCGGACGCCACCGTGGCGTCAAAACTTGATCTTGCGGCGTGAGCGCCAAGCCCGAGATCGTCTCTCTTGGCGCGTCGGTTTCAGAAACCGAACTGGTGCAACTGGCCGACGTCCTGGTGGACTGCGTCGAGGGTGGCGCCAGCGTCAGCTTCATGTCGCCTTTCTCTCGAGAACAGGCGCTCGCCTTCTTCCACAAAGTTGCGGGCTCGCTCGCCTCCGGCGACATCGTGTTGGTTGCGGCAAAGCTTGACGGCAAGATCGTCGGCACGGTCCAACTCGGATTGAACACGCCGCCCATCAGCCGCACCGCGCCGACATCATGAAGTTGCTGGTACATCGGTCCGCCCGCGGGTATGGCGTGGGCGCCGCCTTGATGGCGCGCGTCGAGCAGGAGGCGCGGCAGCGAGGCCGTTGGCTCTTGGTGCTGGATACCGTCCCGGGTGAGAACGGCCATCGTCTCTATCTGCGCGGAGGCTGGACGCAAACCGGACTGGTGCCGGATTATGCGATGTTCCCCGACGGGCGGCTTTGCGACACCGCCATCATGTGGAAACGGCTCGAGCGCTAGAGCGAAGCGACTGCCGGGCGATCACTGCAAACCCACCTGCCCGGCCTCCCAGCCGATCATCGCTTGCTTGCGTGTAATTCCCCAGTGATAGCCGGTCAGCGCGCCGCTCTTGCCGAGCGCGCGATGGCAGGGGACCACAAAAGAGATCGGGTTTTTTCCGACGGCTGCTCCGACCGCGCGTGATGCGTTGGGGCTTTTGATCCGGGTCGCGATGTCGGAATAACAGACCGCGCGGCCCATCGGGATTTTCAACAGCGTCTCCCAAACTCGCACCTCGAAATCCGTACCGATCAGGACCACCCGAAGCGGCTGATTGGGGCGCCACATTTTGGTGTCGAAGATGCGGTGGGCCAGCGCGGCAGTTCCGTCATGGTCTTCGACATAGCTCGCGCGCGGCCATCGCCGTTGCATGTCGGCCAGCGCGGCGGGCTCCTCTCCGGGATCGGCGAAGGCAAGGCCAGCCAGTCCCCGGCCGCTGGCGATCACGATCGCCGTGCCAAATGGGCACGGATGAAATCCGTACCGCAGCGTCATGCCGGCGCCGCCGTTCTTCCATTCCCCCGGCGACATGGCCTCGTGGGTGACGAACAGATCGTGCAGCCGTCCCGGACCAGACAATCCGGAATCCAGCGCCGCATCGAGTATGCTGGCGGAATCGCGCAACAGGCCCTTGGCGTGATCGAGCGTCAGCGCCTGCATGAATGCCTTTGGCGTCAACCCGGCCCAGCGGCGAAACAGATGATGGAGCTCATCAGGGGTCAAAGCGGCGGCATCGGCCATCGCTTCGATGGTCGGCTGCGTGCGCCAGTGCTCCGAGATAAACGCAATGGCACGCCGCACCGAATCATAGTCGCGGAGGGCGGCGTTCTGGTTGCCGGGCTGGGTCAGACGGTGATCGTTTATGGCGAGGTTCATCATGCTTCCGATGTAGGCCGATTGACGGGTCCAAACCACCCGATTTCCGACGAACGGCCGACGGACGGCTCGGTGCGGTTCGCCAGCCCGTTTTGAAGACCTCAGACGGCTGGCGTATACGAATAGCCGCGCTTCGCCGCCTGCAACGCCGCTAGTAAAGCTTTGGCAAAACTTGCCTTTTCGTCGGGTCCAAGGAAACTGCCGATCGACACGCGGCGGCCCCGGGAGAGCAGATAAAGCTTCTCGATGCCATATTCGGCATGGACCTTCTGGTCGAGTTTCACCCAGAGCGGATTGAGCACGAATTCCATGACGTGCCCGCGATGGCTGATTCGGCGGACCCGCAGCTCGGATGTCGTCACCCGGATTTCCTCGCTGGCCCGGCCGCTGCGGAAATTGATCCTGAAAGCCCAGTAAATCGCCAGCACGTCGAGGCCGAAGAACCCGAACACTGGCCAGGCGCCGATCAGCACGCATACGAGCCCCGCGGCGAAACTAACCGCGATTACAAAGAGCATCAGCGCCAGAAACCCGGCGCGGCTCAGCGAGCGATGCGGGGTCAGCAGCGCCGAAAATAGCTCCGGCTCGTTCGACGGATCAAAAGCATTGCTTGGCGTCATAGGGCCTCAGTATACCCCGGGGCATGGCCAAAATCACCCGCAAGCCGCGGCTCAAGTCATCAACAGTTTCCAAACGCGCCGGAAAGGCAGGAGATCCGCCCGCCGGGCTCCGAGTTGTCGATAAACCAGCGACGAAAGCCGTTGTTGGATCGAAGCCCTCGCGCGGCCCGAATAAGCCGGCAAAGCCAATGCGGCGCTGGACATCGGCTGAAGTTCGCGAGGCGTTCAACCGATTTAAAAAGGCAAATCCAGAACCCAAGGGCGAGCTGGAGCACCTCAATCCCTACACGCTGCTAGTCGCGGTCGTTCTCTCCGCCCAAGCCACCGATGCCGGCGTGAACAAGGCAACCCGCGCGCTTTTTGCGGTCGCCGACACCCCGCAGAAGATGCTCGCGCTCGGAGAGGAGAAACTGCGCGATCACATCAAGACCATTGGTCTCTATCGCACCAAAGCCAGGAACGTGATCGCGCTATCCGAAAAGCTGCTCGCCGAATTCGGGGGCGAGGTGCCGCGTACCCGCGCCGAAATCGAATCACTGCCTGGCGCTGGGCGCAAGACAGCCAACGTCGTGCTCAACATGGCGTTCGGCGAGCGTACCATGGCCGTCGATACCCACGTGTTTCGCGTCGCGAATCGAACCGGGCTGGCGCCGGGCGCGACGCCGCTTGAAGTGGAGCTTGGACTTGAGCGAGTGATACCGCCGGAATTCATGCTGCATGCGCATCACTGGCTGATTCTGCACGGGCGCTACACGTGTCTGGCGCGCAAACCCCGGTGCGAGGTGTGCCTCATCAACGATATTTGCCGATGGCCGGAAAAGACGGTCTAGACCACGCGGGTGTTTCGCTCAGGCTCGATCAATTCCGGCCGCGATCCCGACAGGCGCTTGTGCATGTGGACCATGAACGCCATGCCGAACAACGGTGTCGCCAGGTTGACGATCGGGATCGAGACGAATGCGGCGATGATCAGCCCAGCCATGAAGATCAGAGCGGCATTGTCTTTGCGCATGGCCTTGGCTTCCGCAGGCGGCCGGAACCGCATCGCCGCCAGTTCGAAGTATTCCCTGCCCAACAGCCATGCGGTCGCGATGAAGAAGGCGATGAAGCCGGCGCCCGCAACGAACACGAACGGCAACGCGAGCAGGTATACCAGGATGGTGAGCAGCGCGGTCTTGAGGCCTTCGGTCATGGCCAGCCCGAACGGCAGCGGCAGGCCGGGGCGCTCGGCTGGATAATGTTCGACCTCTACATGCTCGGCCACTTCATCGACAAACACGCTCGCCACCAGCGAGGTGATTGCCGGCATCAGGAACACCGCGCCGAACACGACCCCGAAACCGGCGGCGATCGATACGATCCAGGCCAGCACGTTGAGCGGCGTCTCAAAGCTGGGACCCAAAACCCCTTCCGCCCATGCCTCGCCCGAGGTCGCAAGCCAGCTCAGCAGCCGTTGCAGGCCGAGTGCGAGCACCACAATCAGCACCAGCGCCAGCCCGATCGAGCGCCAAAGAATGGAACGCATCGGCGGCGACAATATTTGCGAAAGCGCCTTTACGGCGGCATCTAGCATGGCGGCTTACCTCGACGGCACAACTCCACTTCAGCTAGCGATGGTTGCGCTTTTGGGCAAGAGCGCCTTGGCAATCAGCTATCCAGTGGTTTGCCGCGCACATTCGGCCCGAATGTCGCCATAACCAGGATCACGATCACCATCGCCGCCGTGATCAGGGAAAACACGGCCCCGACGCCGCCCTCGCGCAGCATGTAGGCAACGATGAAACCCGAGAACATCGCGCTGATCCGGCTCATCGAATAGACCAGCCCCGACGCTCGTGCACGGATCGACGTCGGAAACACTTCGGTCTGGTAGGCGTGATAGGCGTATGACATCGTCATGTTGCACGCCGTAAGCAACACCCCGCAGGCGATCAACAGTTCCGGCTGCGTTAATTGTGAAAACGCCATTCCGAACGCGACGATGCAAACCGATGCGCCGCAAATAATCCATTTGCGTTCAAACCGGTCGGCAAAACCGGCCGCCAGCAGCGGTGCGATCGGATAAGCAAAGGCGACGATGAACGAGTACTGCAGGCTCTTGGTGACCGTGATTCCCTTCTCCACCAACAGTGTCGGAACCCAATTGGCAAAGCCATAGAAGCCGAAGGCCTGGCAGAGATTGAAAATCATGAACAACGCGACCAGCGAAACGTACGGCGGCTTGAACAGATCCGAGTAGCTCACCGTTCCCGGCCCGCGGCTTGCCGCGGGGTACGCGGGTTTCTGCTGACGTGCAGAGGCTTTGCTCCCGGCGGATTCCAGAATGGCGAGGATACTAATGGCCTCCTCCGTCCTGCCGTGCCGCGCCAGCCAGAGCGGGCTTTCCGGTACGTAAAGCCGTAGTACCCAGATGATCATGCTTGCGGCGGCGCCTATCAGCACCACCCAGCGCCAGCCCTCGATGCTGTAGGGTGAGATCGGCACCAGCCACCACGCCAGGGCCGCCACCACCGGCACAGCGACGAACATCACGGCCTGGTTGACTGCAAACGCGCGGCCTCTCATCCAGCTTGGCACGAGCTCGGTGATGTACGCATCGATGGTGATGATCTCGATCCCGATGCCGATCCCGGCGACAAAACGCCAAAACAGCAGGCCGGTGGATGTGGTTTGACACGCCATCACCACCGAAGCCGCGCTGTAGCCGAGCAGCGCATAGGTGAAGATCGACTTTCGGCCGAACCGATCGGCCAGAAAGCCGAGGAAGAACGTGCCGACGAACAACCCGGCAAAGGTCGCAGCCACGAATGCGCCGACACCCGAGAAGCCGAAAAAAGCCTGCGTGGTGGTGGTGAGCAGTCCGCTGCGATTGAGTCCGGGCGCGATGTAGCCGGTCAGAAACAAATCGTAGATCTCGAAGCAGCCGCCAAGCGACAGCAGGATGACGAGGCGCCACAGATACGTCGAGGCGGGCGCGTTTTCGAGCCGTTCGGATACCTCGTCTGCTCCGTCGCGTGAGACCGCGGGGTTTAGCCCCGTCTCGATGCCGACTGCGCTCATCATTACTCCCTCACACATGCTGCTTCGATTCAACTGCCGGTAGCGGCTGCATGTTCGGTGTTTATGAGCCGGAAATCCAGACGAACCCGGCATATTAGCGTTGGATCATGTGCCTGGCCGGCTTAGGCTTGCGAACTCGGCCTCGACGTTCGATATGTCGTGGTAATGGTGCCGATTGGCGAGGCCGCACGAGTTCAGACGGGCCGCGAAAGCATAAGCGCCCAAGCGAAGAACACGGGAGATGAGGATGACCGGGACGGAGTTGCCGCTTGCAGGCGTGCGGGTCGTCGAAATGACCCACATGGTCATGGGGCCGACCTGCGGCATGAT
>C688J18823_10002502_pt1 | contig 11487 bp, 12 predicted proteins | sample HopSoiMetagenom1_FD_18823 | JGI IMG/M metagenome (IMG submission 18823) | reverse complement strand
CGCGCCGATCGCTTCGGAGATCCGGCCCTGGGCGACACGGCGCAGCAATTCCATCTGCGCCAGCCGCAAATGCGCGTGGATCAGCCCGAGCGCGACGGCGAGATCGCGGTCGCTGCGCGCCTCGATAAAGGGAACGAGGTGGTCGCTCCAGCGGATGTCGACCGGCGCGCCGACCGGCATCCCGGTTTGCGGCAGGGCGGCGATGCGATCCGCGACGCTTACCCGCGCCGGGCGATGGCGCAGCCCAGCGCGGGCGAGCCGCAAGGCGAGGCGCAGCATCCCGTAACGCGCCGCCAGCGACACCTCCGCGCTCCGTCGTTCAACAGCCCCGATCTGAAGGTTTCCGGGGCCGATCGCCCTCTATTTCAGCGCGCCTCAGCCGCTCGCCAGGGCCGGGTGCTTCCAGCCGAGCCACTCGCAGACGGCACGCCCCATCACCAGCTCCAGGTCGCGCCCTTTAAGCCAGGGCAGCTCCTCGGTGAACATCGTCACGCATTGCCGATAGCTGCACGGCATGCGGGTGATGTCGGTGCCCCAGAAGCAGCGCTGCGGCCCGAACGCGTCAAAGATCTGCTTCAGGTAGCCGTGAATATTCTTGTACGGATAAGGCGCGCTCGAATAGGAGGGCGCCCCCGACATCTTGACCGCCACATTGGGCAGCTTGGCCAGCGCGAGCATCGCTGGTAGGTCGGCCCAGGCCGCGTCGTCGGTGCCGCCGGCACCGCCGCCATGCCGGCCAAGATGGTCGATATGGATTTTGAGGTCCGGATGGCTCTCGGCGATCTTGCCGAACTCCTTCATATGGCCGCCGGCGAGCAGCCCTACGGGATAGCCCTGCTTTTCGCAGGCGCTCCAGAACCAGTTCAGCGAGCCGTCGGTCCAATATCGCTTCTGGTGCGGCTGATTGAACGTGAAACGAAAGCCGAGCATGCCCGGCCGCGAGCGCCAGTTGCGAACGATCTCTTCCTTATTCGGCGCCTCGAGATCGAAATGGCCCAGAATGCAGAACTTGTCGGGATGCGCCTTGACCGCTTCCACCGCCTGCACGTTGACCGCTTCGCCGAGCGATGACGGCGGATGCAGTACCGCGGCGTCGACCCCGGCTTCCTTCATCTCGGCCAACGCGTGGTTGACGTCGTAAGTCGGGATCTGCCGGTGATGCGCCGACATCTTCCCATTTTCCCAGATGTGGATCTGCGAATCGACGACCAGCATCGCGTCTTCTCCTGCCATGACGACCTCGAACCTAAAGCCAGTCGCCGTCGGCTCAAAGCCCTCTCCCGAGATGCGGGAGGGCTTTAGCGGCGCAGCACCAGGAGCTTCTTGATCTCGGCGATGGCTTTGGCCGGGTTCAGGTTCTTCGGGCAGGTGCGGGTGCAATTGAGAATCGTATGGCAGCGGTAGAGCCGGAACGGGTCTTCCAACCCGTCGAGCCGGTCGCCGGTCTTCTCGTCGCGGCTGTCGGCGATCCAGCGATAGGCTTGCAACAGGACGGCCGGCCCGAGATAACGGTCGCCGTTCCACCAATAGGATGGGCAGGAGGTGGTACAGCAGAAGCACAGGATGCATTCCCACAACCCGTCGAGCTTCTCGCGCTCCTCGATCGATTGCGGCCATTCCTTGTCTGGCGGCGCCGTGCTTTCGGTCTGCAACCAGGGCTGGATCGAGCGGTATTGTGCGTAGACGTGCGTCAGGTCCGGAACCAGATCCTTGATGACGGGCATGTGCGGCAGCGGATAGATCCTGATATCACCCTTGATCTCGTCGATCGCCTTGATGCAGGCGAGCGTGTTGACCCCATCGATGTTCATCGCGCAGGAGCCGCACACCCCCTCGCGGCAGGAGCGGCGGAAGGTCAGTGTCGTGTCGATCTCGTTCTTGATCTTGATCAGGGCGTCGAGGACCATCGGCCCGCAATCGGCGAGGTCGACCGAATAGGTATCGACGGCCGGGTTTTTGCCGTCCTCGGGGTTCCAACGATAGATCTTGAAACGGCGCGGCCGCTGCGGGCTGGGCGGCGCCGGCCAACTCTTGCCGGTGCCGACCTTCGAATTGGCGGGTAACGAGAACTCGGCCATTTAGTAGGACCGGGCTTTTGGCGGGAAGGCCTGGACCTCATTCGACAGCGTGAACAGATGCACCGGGCGGTAGCCGATCGTCACCTTGCCGCCGCCGTCGAGCCAGGCGACCGTGTGCTTCAGCCAGTTCTCGTCGTCGCGTTCGGGAAAGTCGTCGCGAGCGTGCGCGCCGCGGCTTTCGGTGCGGTTCTCGGCCGAATGCAGCGCCACGACCGCCTGCTCCATCAAATTCTGCAGCTCCAGCGCTTCCATCAGATCGCTATTCCAGATCATCGAGCGGTCGGCGATGCCGATATCGCCAAAGCTCTTCGCCACTCGGTCGATCTTCGCGACCCCATCGCGCAATACGTCCGCGGTACGGAACACGGCGCAGTTGTTCTGCATGGTGCGCTGCATCTCGGTACGGATCTCGGCGGTTTTCCGCGGCCCCTGCGAGTGGCGGATGCGGTCGAGCCGGGCGATCGCCCCGTCGCCGGCGCTGTCGGGCAAGGGCGCGTGCGCCGTGCCCGGCCGCACCACCTCGACCGCGCGATGCGCGGCGGCGCGCCCGAACACGACGATGTCCAGCAAGGAGTTGCAGCCGAGCCGGTTGGCCCCATGCACCGATACGCAGGCCGCCTCGCCGACGGCCATCAGCCCGGGGATGACCGCGTCGGGATCGCTGTCGGTCGGCCGGATCACCTCGCCGCGGTAATTGGTCGGGATGCCGCCCATGTCGTAATGCACGGTCGGCAACACCGGGATCGGCTCGCGTGTCACATCGACGCCGGAGAAGATCTTTGCGGTCTCGGAGATGCCGGGCAGGCGCTGGTGCAGCACGCTCGGCTCGAGATGCTCGAGGTGCAGCAGGATGTGGTCCTTCGCCGGGCCGCAGCCGCGTCCCTCGAAGATCTCGATCGTCATCGCCCGGCTGACCACGTCGCGCGACGCCAGATCCTTGGCGTGCGGCGCATAGCGCTCCATGAAGCGCTCGCCCTCGCTGTTGGTCAGATAGCCGCCCTCGCCGCGCGCGCCCTCCGTGATCAAACAGCCGGCGCCATAGATCCCGGTCGGGTGAAACTGGATGAACTCCATGTCCTGCAACGGCAGCCCGGCGCGCAGCACCATCGCGTTGCCGTCGCCGGTGCAGGTATGCGCCGAGGTGCAGGTGAAATAGGTCCGCCCATAGCCGCCGGTGGCGAGGATGACCATGTGGGCGCGGAACCGGTGGATCGATCCGTCTTCCAAATTCCACGCCATGACGCCGCGGCAGACGCCCTCGTCGTCCATAATCAGGTCGAGCGCGAAATACTCGACGAAGAACTCGGCATTGTGCCGCAGGGATTGCTGGTACAGCGTATGGATGATGGCGTGGCCGGTGCGGTCGGCGGCGGCGCAGGCGCGGTTGGCCGGGGCGCCGTCGCCATATTCCTTCATGTGCCCGCCGAACGGGCGCTGATAGATCTCGCCCGCCTCGGTGCGCGAGAACGGCACCCCGAAATGCTCAAGCTCGATCACCGCCGGAATCGCCTGGCGGCACATGTACTCGATCGCATCCTGATCGCCGAGCCAGTCGGAGCCCTTGACCGTGTCGTACATATGCCAGCGCCAGTCGTCGTCGCTCATATTGCCGAGCGCGGCGGCGATGCCGCCCTGCGCCGAGACGGTGTGGCTGCGGGTCGGAAACACCTTCGAGATGCAGGCGGTCTTCAGCCCTTCGAGGGTCGTGCCCAGGGTGGCGCGCAACCCGGCGCCGCCGGCGCCGACGACAACGACGTCGTAGGTGTGTTCGGTGATCGGGTAAGCGGGAGGCATGGTGCAGCTCCGGTGTAGCGCGGGCTCAGGGGCCGATCGCGATTCTGAGCACGGCGAAAATGCCGAGTGCGGCCAGCAGGATATGCGCTAGGCGCATCGCGATGATTAGTCCGAGCCGCGCGGCTTCGTTGTCGATGTAATCCTCGATCACGACCTGCAGCCCGAGCGCGCTGTGATAAAAGGCCGCGATCAACAGCAATAGGAGCAGGACCGCCGGCAGCGGCCCGCTGAGCCAGTCCACAACAGTGGCGTGATCGGCGCCGGTGAGCCCGATCACGGCCATGACGAACCACAATACCAGCGGCACAAGCGCGATCGAGGTGACGCGCAGCGCCCACCAATGCTCGACCCCCTCCTTGGCGGAGCCGAGCCCGATCGCCCGCCCCAGCGGCGAGCGCATCGGCGCGCGCAGGCGCTGGTCGGCCATCTCAGTAGCCCCAGCCGGACAGGCCGAGGAGCCAGGCGATAATCGTCAGCACAGCGGTCGCGGCCAGCACCGCCCAGCCGCCGGCATAGACGCTCTTCAATTCGAGGCCGCGGCCGGTATCCCACCACAGATGCCGGATGCCGTTGCACAGATGATAGAACAGCGCCACGCTCCAGCCGAACAGCAGTAGAAGCCCCAACCAGGAACGGAGAAAACCCTGCATCCCGGCATAAGCCTCGGGACCTTCCGCCGCCGCCACCAGCCAGCACACCAACAGGATCGTGCCGAGGCTCAGCGCCGCCCCAGTGGCGCGGTGCAGGATCGACAGCACCGAGGTGAGCTGCCAGCGATAGACCTGGAGATGCGGCGATAGCGGCCGTTCGGCTTGCGTCATCGGGTGTTCTGCAACTGCGGCGTTCGGCTGGGCTTTGACTTAGACACCCGGCCCGGGGGTGTCAACGGACGCCGGTCGGGCGGAAATCGCTGGCTGATATGAGAAAACCCGGTCCGCGATCACGCCGCGCGGCGCTCGAAATCGATGCGCGGGTCGATCAGCATGTAAGTGAGATCGCTGATCAGCTTCAGCCCCAGCCCGATCAGCGTGAAGACGTAGAGCGTCGCGAACATGATCGGGTAGTCGCGGTTAATCGCTGCCTCGAAGCCCAAAAGACCGAGCCCGTCGAGCGAGAAGATGACCTCGATCAAGAGCGAGCCGGTAAACAGGATGCCGATGAACGCCGCCGGGAAGCCGGCGACGACCAGCAGCATCGCATTGCGAAAGATATGGCCGTAGAGAACGCGGCGCTCGCCTAAACCCTTGGCGCGGGCGGTCAGCACATACTGTTTGTTGATCTCGTCAAGAAAGCAGTTCTTGGTCAGCATCGTCAGCGTGGCGAAGCCGCCGATGACCAGCGCCGTGATCGGCAACGCGATGTGCCAGAGGTAGTCGAGGATTTTGTGCGGCCAGTCGAGCGTCCACCAGTCGTCGCTGATGAGCCCGCGCAGCGGAAAGACCGAGAAATAGCTGCCGCCGGCGAACAGCACGATCAGCAGCACCGCGAACAGGAAGCTCGGCACCGCATAGCCGACGATAATGACGGCGCTGGTCCACACATCGAAACGGCTGCCGTCGCGCACCGCCTTCCTGATACCAAGCGGGATAGAGACGAGATAGGTGATCAGCGTCGTCCACAGCCCGATCGAGATCGACACCGGCAGTTTGTCGGCGATCAGCTCGGTGACCCGGCGGTCGCGGAAGAAGCTGTTGCCGAAATCGAAGGTCAGATAGTTCTTCATCATCATCATGAAGCGCTCGATCGCCGGCTTGTCGAAGCCGTACTGCTTTTCCAGCTCCTTGATGAAGGCGGGGTCGAGACCGCGGGCGCCGCGGTACTGGGTCTCCCCGCTCGGCGCGTTCTTCAATTCGCCGCCGGCGCCGCTGACCCGCTCGGTAGCGCTGACCTCGCTGCCTTTCAGCTTCGAGATCATCTGCTGAATGGGACCGCCCGGCGCCGCTTGGATGATGACGAAGTTGACGACCATGATCGCCAGCAAGGTCGGGATCATCAAGAGGACGCGCCGGACGGCGTAAGCGATCATCGGCCCGTCTCTTGGTGCTAATTCCGTGGTCCCGGCGGAAGCCGGGGCCCACCGCTCAGCCGCTCGGAAGGCGGATAAGTCGATCCAGGCCTTCGCCGGCATGACGTCGCGAGCGACGTCACTTCTGCACCTCGCCCTTCTTGGCTTCAACCGTCTGCTCGGCTTTCGGATCGACCCACCAGGTATCGATGCCGAGCCCGTATTTGGGGGAGACTTCCGGGCGCCTGAACTTGTCCCAATAGGCGACCCAGAACGCGGTGTTGTGGAAGTTCGGGATCACGTAATAGCCGTATTGCAGCACACGATCGAGCGCGTGGATATGCGCTATCAGGCTGGCGCGGTCGGGCGAGCGGATCAGCTGCTCAACGACCTCGTCCACAACCGGGTTCTTGATGCCCAAGAGATTGCGGCTGCCCTCCTCATCGGCGGCTTGCGAGCCCCAATATTCGCGCTGCTCGTTGCCGGGCGACAGCGACTGGCCGAACACGACGACCGTCATATCGTAATCGAAGGTCTCCATCCGTTTTTCGTATTGCGCGGTGTCGACCGTGCGCACATGCGCGGTGATGCCCATCCGCTCCAAATTCTTGGCGAAGGGCAGCACGATCCGCTCCATTTGCGGGTCGCTGAGCAGGATCTCGAAATCGAAGGGCTGGCCGGTCTTGTCGTTGACCAGCTTCTCGTTCTTGAAGCTCCAGCCGGCTTCCTTCAGCAGCTTCAGCGCCTCGCGCAGCCCGTCGCGGATGTTGCCGGAGCCGTCGTATTTCGGCGGGTTGTATTCCTTGGTGAACACCTCGTCCGGGATCTTGCCGCGGAACGGTTCCAGGATTTTCAGCTCCTCGCCCTTCGGCGCCCCGGTTGCCGCCAGCTCCGAATTGTCGAAATAGCTGCGGGTGCGGGCGTATAGCCCGTAGAACAGATTTTTGTTCGACCATTCGAAGTCGAAACCGTAGCCGAGCGCCTGCCGCACCTTTGGGTCTTGGAACAACGGCCGGCGGAGGTTGTAGCCGAAGCCCTGCATGCCGCTCGGCAGCTCGTTCTTGATCTGCTCCTTCTTGATCAGCCCCTCGCGCATTGCCGGGCTGTCATAGCCGGTCGCCCAGGACTTCGAGGAATTCTCGCGGCGGACGTCGTATTGCCCGGCCTTGAAGGCTTCGAGCGCGATCGTGCCGTCGCGATAATAGTCGTAGCGGATCACGTCGACATTCGAGCGGCCCTTGTTCACCGGCAAATTGGCGGCCCAGTAGTCCGGCACCCGCTTGTAAGTGATCGAGCGGCCGGCATCGAGGGCATCGACCTTGTAGGCGCCGCTGCCCAGCGGCGGCTCCAGCGTCGTCTTGGCGAAATCGCGGTTCGACCAATAGGCTTTCGACAACACCGGCATCTGGCCGAGGATCTGCGGCAACTCGCGGTTATTCGCGTCCTTGAAGTGGAAGCGTACGCCGCGGTCGCCCTCCTGCTCGACCTTGGTCACGTCGCCGTAATAGGACCGGTACATCGGGTGGCCCTTCTGGCGAAGCGTCTCGAAGGTCCATACCAGATCCTCGGGGGTCATCGGCGAGCCGTCGTGAAAACGCGCCTCCTTGCGCATGGTGTACAGCACCGAGAGCTTGTCGGGCGCGATCTCGACGGTTTCCGCGACCAGCCCGTATTCGCTGCCCGGCTCGTCCTGCGATCCGATCAGGAGCGTGTCGAAGATCTGGCCGATTCCGGCCGCCGGCACGCCCTTCACCACATAAGGATTCAGCGTGTCGTACGTGCCGATGGCGGAGAACTTCATGGTTCCACCCTTTGGCGCGTTCGGGTTGGCGTATTCGAAATTCTTGAAGTCCGGCCCGTATTTGAGCTCGCCGAAAAGCGAGATGCCGTAGCTCCCGGCCGCCGCCAGCGCCGCGGTCGCGAGCAATGGCAGGACGAGGCTCGAAACCGCAGCCGACAATTTGCGCATGGTGTTCCCCGCGATCGCCTTCACCCGGCTAACAACGCCAACGCCTCTCGATGCACGCGCGAATCGCCGCTGACCAGCACCCGGCCGTCGGAGTGGAGGTCGAGCGGTCGGCCCTGCCAGTCGGTGGCGACCCCGCCGGCGCCCTCGACGATCGGCAGCACCGCGCTGAAATCATAGGGTTTCAGGCTGGCCTCGACGACGAGGTCGATGAAGCCGTGGGCGAGAAGGCCATAGGCATAGCAATCGGCGCCGAACCGGACGAGCTTGGTGGCGCCCGCGACCCGGCCATGCGCGGCGGCGTCCGGGCCGCGAAACATGTCTGGGCTGGTCGAGAACACCGTCGCTGCGGAGAGGGCAGCGCAGGGGCGGCAGCGGATCGGCTCGCCGTTGAACGTGGTGGCGCGCCCGGCCGCGCCGACCCAGCGCTCGCGCGAGATCGGCTGGTCGATAACCCCCAGGATCGGCTGGCCCGAGCGGGCCAGCGCGATCAAGGTGCCGAACAACGGCACGCCGCTGATGAATGATTTGGTGCCGTCGATCGGGTCGAGCACCCAGACGAATTCGGCATGCTCGCGCTCGCGCCCGAATTCCTCGCCGATGATGCCGTGCTCCGGAAACCGCGCCGCGATCAGCCGCCGCATCGCCTGTTCGGCGGCGCGATCGGCCGCCGTCACCGGCGAGAGGTCGGGCTTGTCGTCAACCGCGATGTGCTGGCGGAAATAGGGACGGATCGCCGCTCCGGCCGCGTCGGCGAGTTCGACGGCAAGCGCCAGAAAGGGGTCGAGTTCGCCCACCTTCCTCCTATTTCAGGCTTTCGAGATAGGCGACCACGTCGGCGCGGTCCTGCGGCTTCTGCAGCCCCGGGAACGACATCTTGGTGCCCTTCGCGAATTCCTGCGGCTTGAAAAGCCAAACATTGAGCTTGTCCGGGTCCCACTTCTCGCCCTTATGCGCCGCCAGCGCCTGCGAAAACTGGTAGCCCGGAACGGCGGCGATGTTCTCTTCCATGACGCCGTAGAGGTTGGGGCCGATCTTGTTGGCGCCGCCCTTCTCGAAGGTGTGACATTGCTGGCAGACCTTGGCCACCCCCTCGCCGCGCTTGGGGTCGGCCTTGGCCATGTACTGCTCGATCGGCTCGACAGCCGCGGCCGCCGGCTGCGCACCGCCGGCCGGGGCGGTTGCGTGGGCACCGGCTTCGGCGCCGGGCGGCACGTAGGCCGGGCTCTCCAGATGCTTCGGCCGGACGATCTCGCTGGCCAGAATGCCGGTGACCATGGCGACGATCATTGCCGTCAATACCGATGCAATGATCTTGTTCCACTCGAAAGACGACATCGGCGTCCTTTCGGTTTCTCCCTGCGGGCGGCGACATCATCGAACCGTGGCGCGGGCCGCAGAAAATCGGATTCCTCGCAGCAACTCAACCGAATTATTGCGCTTCCGGCAGGCATGCGAAGCGGGCATCTTGTCGCCCCTTGGCTCCTCAGCGATTGTACCGTGAGCGCGCTGCCGACGAACCCGATAATCCTGATCCCGACCCGGCTCGCCGCCGCCCGGCTGCCGAACAAGCCATTGGCCGATATCGCCGGAACGCCGATGATCCTGCATGTCTGGCGCCGCGCCATCGCCGCCGAGATCGGGCCGGTCGTCGTCGCCTCCGGCGACGAGGCCATTGCCGAAGTAGTCGAGCGCGCCGGCGGGCGCGCGATTGTGACCGACCCGGATCTGCCGACCGGCTCCGACCGCATCCATGCCGCGATCGGCATGCTCGACCCGGTCCGCGCTCACGACGCCGTGATCAATGTGCAAGGCGACATGCCGATGATCGAGCCCTCGGCGATCCGCCTCGCCGTCGCCGCCCTCGGCGATCCCGAGACCGAGATCGCCACCCTCGCCGCCGAAATAACCGACCCGGCGGCATTGCACGACACCAGCGTCAACAAGGTAGCGGCCGGGTTCGCCGACCCGAAGCGCCCGGCGCGGGCGCTGTATTTCTCGAAGGCGCCGGTGCCCTGGGGCGACGGGCCGCATTACGAGCATGTCGGGCTTTACGCCTATCGCCGCGGCGCGCTCGACCGCTTCGTCNGCCTGCCGCGCGGNGTCCTCGANCNGCGCGAGCGGCTNGAGCAATTGCGCGCGCTCGAAGCCGGCATGACGATTTCGGTCAGCCTGATCGAGCCCGACCAGCTCGGCGTTCAGGTNGATACCCCGGCCGATCTCGACCGCGCCCGGANACAGATGATGNAGCGGGGTTTCCGGTAATGCCCGACCCGGCCCAGACCATCGCNTTCCAGGGCGCGCCNGGNGCNTATTCCGATCTCGCCTGCCGCCGNGTGTTNCCGGCGATGANGACATTGCCCTGCGNCGCCTTCGAGGACGCCTTCGCCGCGGTNCGCGANNGCGCGGCGGCNNTGGCGATGATGCCGATCGAGAATTCGGTCGCCGGACGGGTCGCCGACATTCACCACCTGATGCCGGATTCCGGCCTTTTCATCATCGGCGAGCATTTCGAGCGGGTGGAGCACCATCTGCTGGCGCTGCCGGGCGCGTCCCTCGACAAGATCCGGACGGTGCGCAGCCATGTCCACGCGCTGTCGCAATGCCGAAACTTCCTTCGCGCGCACGGCCTGACCCCGGTGGTGCGCGCCGACACCGCGGGCAGCGCCGCCGAGATCAAGGAATTGGGCGACCCTTCGATTGCCGCCATCGCCTCGGAATTGGCCGGACAGATCTACGGCCTCGTCTCGCTGGCCGAGAACATCGAGGACGCCGAGCACAACACCACCCGTTTCCTGATCATGTCGCGCGAGCCGAAGCGGGCGCCGCCCGGCGGGCCAACTGTTACGACCTTTGTCTTCAATGTCCGCAACGTGCCGGCGGCCCTCTATAAGGCGCTCGGCGGGTTCGCCACCAATGGCGTCAACATGACCAAGCTGGAAAGCTACATGGTCGGCGGCCGTTTCTCGGCGACCCAGTTCTACGCCGACGTCGAGGCGCACCCCGACGACCGACCGCTCAAACTGGCGCTGGAGGAACTCGCCTTCTTCTCGACCGAAGTGAAGATCCTCGGCGTCTACTCGGCGCACCCCGCTCGCATCGAGGCCCGCGAGGCCGAGCGCCAGGCGGACTGACCCGAGGGACGCAATCTAGCGACGGGCCCGGCGGGCGGAGCGCGCCGGCGACCTGCGGCGGCGTTGTCGGCGGGCAGCGCGCCGTGCTGTGCCGCGGCGGCGGAAGCGCAGGAGCGCGGCCGCGCGCCCATCCGCGACCAGCCCGACCGGCAACAGTACCAGCCCAAGCGCCATGACCCCGCTGGCCACCCACTCGATCCCGGCCAGCTCGGCGGCGACGACTGCCAGCCCGAGCAATATGCCAGCCCCGAAGATCAGCAAGGCCGTCTTGGTGTAGCGCATCCCGAGCGCCGGTAGTCTCGCAGCCGCCATGACTCAATGCGGCCGGTCGCCGGCCAGGGTCACCCGGTGCATGACCCGGCGAAAGCCGTGATAATCATTGATGGGGTTGTGCTGGGCGCAGCGATTGTCCCAGAAGGCGAGGGAGTCCGCCTGCCAGCGGAAGCGGCAGGTGAATTCCGGCCGCGCCTGCTGCGCGAACAGGAAGCGCAACAGCGGCGCGCTTTCCTC